>WNGP01002873.1_pt1 | contig 14987 bp, 15 predicted proteins | sample 5407671 | NCBI WGS metagenome assembly WNGP01 (sample SAMN13153381, study PRJNA577476) | soil metagenome | isolation source: 40 cm soil or saprolite under Garry oak tree replicate 2 | place: USA:California | collected 2016-06-15 | reverse complement strand
GGGAGCTTCGTCGTCGAGCTGGCGCGCTGGCTGCTCGCCGCCCCGGAAACGCAGCTGCTGCTCCGCTACACCCTGCAGAGCTTGATGGAGCTCGTGGAAGCACAGGGCGCCTTTGTCGCACTGAAGCAGCCGGACGGCGAGACCTTGCGCATCTCCCCGGCGCTCGGTGAGGCCTCGCCCGTTGAGGGTCTCCACCTGGGCCTTGAAAACAGCGCGACCGGCAAGGTTGTCCGCACCGGTGAGGCACTCATCACCGCCGATCTGCGCGCCGAACCCGATTCGAGCCCCATCGCGACATCGCTCGCCGAGGGGGTCCGCGCCGCTCTCATCGCGCCGCTCCGCATTTCCCAGGGGACAGTGGGCGCGGTGGCGTTGCTGCGGTATCAAAAGGCAGATGCGGCTGCACCTCCACCCTTCAGCCTGCACGAGCTTCACTATGTCTCCGCCGTCGCTGCCCATATCGCGGGAGGCATCGAACTGTCCGAAGCCGTCGCCGCCACGCGCGCCGCGGCCGATCGCGCCCGGGCGATGGTCGATGCCAGCCCCTTGCCCATGGTGCTCGTCGACCCCGGCGGCGCCGTCCGCCAGCTCAACGAGGCGGCGATGAATGTCTTTGGCCTCGACACCAAGGACGCGGGTGTCGGGCGCCATCTCGAAAAGCTCGGATTGTCGCCGAGCGGCCTCACCGTGCGCCTGATGCTGGCCGGCCGCCAGGAGGGACAGCCGTGGCATGGGCGCGTACTCGTCACGCAGGCCTCCGGGGGCGCCGAACGCCGGATCTGTGACTGCACGGTGACGGACCTGCGCGGTCTCGGTTCCCAGGATCTGCTGGTCGCGTTGTATGACCGCACCGACGAGCTACGCGCCCAGCGTGAGCTGATCGCGCGCGAGAAACTCGCCACCGTGGGCGAGATCGCGAGCGGTGTGGCGCACGAGGTGAACAATCCGCTCGCGGCGATCCGCATGGAGGCGGAGATGCTGGGCCGCTCGACGCAGGATGCCGACGCCAGCACCGCCGCCGCCACGATCGTGCGCGAGGTGGACCGCGCCGCACGCATCGTCCGGAGCCTGCTGCGGCTCGCGCGCCGCGCCGACATCACGCCCACGCGGATTCAGCTCAATGAGCTGGTGCGCGACGTCGCCGAAATCCGCCAGCGCGTCCTCCGCACCGACAACATCGAAGTGCGCACGCGCATGGATCAGGGGGCCGAAGCAGTGCTTGGCCTCGGCCAGGAGTTACAGCAGGTCGTGATCAATCTCGTAACCAACGCCGAGCACGCGGTGCGCGGACGCCCCAATGCCGTCATCGAGCTCGCCACCGAGGCTCGCACAGACTGGGTGCGCCTGACCGTCGAAGACTCCGGTCCCGGCGTGCCGCAGGCGGTGCGGAGCCGGATCTTCGATCCGTTCTTCACGACCAAGAGCCCCGATGAGGGATCGGGCCTTGGTCTTTCGATTTGTCAGCGCGTGGTGGCGGAAGTCGGCGGCAGGATCTGGCTCGAGGACTCGGAGACGCTGGGCGGGGCGAAATTCGTGGTCGAGCTGCCCGCCGCCCCGGTGCAGGACAACCAGATCGGCTAAGCCTCCAGAATCTGGCGGCGGTACAGCGCCAGGGCCGCCAAACCGTACGCGCCGATCGCGAGCAGCAGCGCCCCAAGCGCCCAGTGCGGACCGAGCTGCCAGATGCCGGCGGCGACGTAGCCGATGCTGGCGACGAGACCCAGGCCGAGCACTTCCTTCCGTGCCATCAGAATGCCGAATACATATCCCCAGCTGAAGCCGGCGAGGCCGAGGAAGATGACGGCGTTGGGGAAAATCTTCGTCGGATCGATGAGATTGAGGCCGCCGGCGAAGGCGCAGAACAAACCGATGACCGTGTATGTTGCCAGGTGGAGCGCGAGCGGCAGCGGCAGGGTGCCCATTTTGTTGAAGGTCATGATCTAAAACTACGGTGCCTGGTGCCTGGTGTCAGGTGTCTGGAGATGCGCATCTGACACCAGAAACCTGACACCAGGCACCAGACACCAGACACCTAGATTCCAGACATGCAGGCAACCCGCACCTACCTAGAGCTCAAGGATCGCGGCCAATTCAAGACGGCATTCGGGGATTTCCCGGATATCGCCATTGTCCGCGCGCCCGAGCCCCAGCCCGAGCTGTACCGGATGTGCTATCGCACCGTCGGTGAGGCTTTCCACTGGTTCGACCGGTGGGACTGGTCGGACGAGGAGATCAGCAAGCACCTCGCCGACCCCGCCATCCAGCTCTTCGTGGCGACCCGCCGGGGAGGCACGCAACCCGCGCTCGCCGGCTGGTACGAGTTGCGGCGCGTCGCGGACGATGATTCTGTGGAGGTCGCCTACTTTGGCATCGTCGCCGCCGAGTTCGGCCGCGGGTTTGGAAAGCACCTCTTGTCCAGCGCGGTCCGCGACGCCTGGGCGCTGGGGCCAAGCCGCGTCTGGTTGCATACCTGCACGCTCGATCACCCCAACGCCTTGCCGAACTACCTCGCGCGCGGCTTCACGCCTTATCGCACGGAAACGTACGAGGTAGATTCCGCCCCGTGAATTTCAACCCCGTGAATTTCAAGTTCAACTTTCAGCTCACGCGCAAGCGCAAGTTCATCATCGCGGGGATCCTGCTCACGCCGATCCTGATCTTCGCGTTGTATACCTGGTCCTCACTCCAGTGGAGCTACTCCGAAGGCGAGCGCGCGGGATTCGTCCAGAAGTTTTCGAAGCGCGGCTGGCTGTGTAAGACGTGGGAGGGCGAGCTGGCGATGGTGTCGATGCCCGGCACCAATCCCGAGAAATTCTACTTCTCCGTTCGGGACGAAACCATCGCGGAGCACATCAACGGGTCGCTCGGCAGGCGCGTCGCGCTGACGTATCAACAACACAAGGGCGTCCCCACGACCTGTTTCGGCGAGACGGAGTATTTCGTCGTCGCCGTGAAAGTGTTGCCACAATGAGCGCGAACAGTTTCGGCGGCCGCGCCACGCTGAAAGCGGGCGGCAAGAGCTACGAGATCTACCGGCTGGACTCACTCGAGCGGAGCGGTCTGAGCGTCGCCCGGCTGCCCTACTCGCTCAAGATCCTGCTCGAGAACCTGCTGCGGCGCGAAGACGGCCGCGTGGTCCGGGCCGAGGACATCGAGAAGCTGGCCCGCTGGGACGCGCGCAAGGTGCCGGACGAAGAAATCGCGTTCATGCCGGCGCGTGTGCTGCTCCAGGACTTCACGGGCGTGCCGGCGGTCGTCGATCTCGCTGCGATGCGCGATGCGATCGTCCAGATGGGCGGTGATCCCAAGCGGGTGAATCCGCTGTTGCCCGCCGAGCTGGTCATCGATCACTCGGTGATCGTGGATGAGTTTGGAACCAAAACCGCGTTCCAGGTGAATGCCGATCTCGAGTTCCAACGCAACCGCGAGCGCTACGCGCTGCTGCGGTGGGCGCAGAAGACATTCACTGGCTTCAAGGTCGTGCCTCCTGACACCGGCATCGTGCATCAGGTCAACCTGGAGTACCTCGCCCGCGTGGTATTCACGAGCGAGTCGCAGGCGTATCCCGATACCCTCGTAGGCACCGATTCGCATACGACCATGATCAACGGTCTTGGTGTGGTCGGCTGGGGCGTCGGCGGGATCGAGGCCGAGGCCGCCATGCTTGGCCAACCCGTCTCGATGCTCATCCCCCAAGTCGTCGGATTCCGGCTGAGCGGGCGCTTGAGCGAGGGCGCCACCGCGACCGACCTGGTGCTCACGGTCACCCAGATGCTGCGCGCGAAGGGCGTCGTCGGGAAGTTCGTCGAGTTCTTCGGGCCGGGCGTGTCCACACTGCCGCTCGCCGACCGCGCCACAATCGGCAATATGGCTCCCGAATACGGGGCGACCATCGGGATCTTTCCCGTCGATCAGGAGACGTTGCGCTACCTCGAATTCACAGGGCGGCCGGCGGAGCAGGTGAACCTGGTCGAGGCCTACATGAAGGAACAGGGCCTCTTCCACACGGCGAACACGGCGGAGCCGGTGTACTCGGATACGCTCGAGCTGAATCTCGCGACGGTCGAGCCCAGCATGGCGGGACCACGGCGGCCGCAGGATCGGGTCGGCCTGCGCGAGGTGCCGCGCAAGTTCGCGGAAGCGTTGCCGACGTTGAAGAAACCGGCGCCCGCGGCGGCGACGCCGCCGGTCCCGGTGGGCCGCTGGGAGGGTGAGGGCGGCCAGACTGCGGTTGCCGCGCCGCCCCGCCCGTCCCACGCGACGGTGCGCATCGACGACTGCGACCATGTACTGCAGCATGGCTCCGTGGTCATCGCGGCGATCACGAGCTGCACCAACACTTCGAACCCGTCGGTGATGGTGGCGGCGGGCCTGATGGCGCAGAAGGCGGTCGAACGCGGCCTGCGCACCCAACCGTGGGTCAAGACGAGCCTCGCCCCCGGATCGAAAGTGGTCACGGACTATCTCGAGCAGGCGGGTCTGATGAAGCCGCTCGAGACGCTCCGATTCCACCTCGTGGGGTACGGCTGCACGACGTGCATCGGCAACTCGGGGCCGTTGCCCGAGGTCGTTTCCGCCGCGGTGAGCGACTGCGAGCTGGTGGTCTGCTCGGTGCTGTCGGGCAACCGCAATTTCGAGGGCCGGATCCAGCAGGAGGTCCGCGCGAACTATCTCGCCTCACCACCGTTGGTCGTCGCCTACGCGCTCGCCGGCCGCATCGACATCGACTTCCACAACGAGCCGCTCGGCACGGGAACGGACGGTAAGCCCGTCTTCCTGCGCGAGATCTGGCCGTCAACCAAAGAAGTCGCCGACGTGATCGGCCGGTCGATCCAATCGGGGATGTTCCGCAAGAGTTACGCGCAGGTGTTCGACGGCGACGAACGCTGGCGCGGGTTGCCGGTGCCCGAAGGCGATCGCTTCGCGTGGGAGCCGAAATCGACCTACATCCGGCGCGCGCCCTATTTCGACGGCATGCCCGCCGAGCCGGCGCCCGTTCGGGATATTCGCGCGGCACGGGTGCTGTGCCTGCTCGGCGACAGCATCACCACGGATCACATCTCGCCGGCGGGGTCGATCCGCAAGACGTTGCCCGCCGGGCAGTATCTCGTTGAGCACGGCGTCGCGCCGCTCGACTTCAACTCCTACGGCGCGCGCCGCGGCAACCATGAGGTGATGGTACGCGGCACGTTCGCAAACGTCCGGCTCAAGAACCTGCTCGCTCCGGGCACCGAGGGGCCGTTCACCGTACATCTGCCGGACGGCGCAGCGATGACGATTTACGACGCGTCGCTCAAATACGCCGCCGAGGGCACGCCGTTGATCGTGCTGGCCGGCAAGGAGTACGGCTCGGGCTCGTCACGCGACTGGGCAGCCAAGGGCCCGCGACTGCTCGGCGTCCGGGCGGTGATCGCCGAAAGCTTCGAGCGGATCCATCGCTCGAACCTCGTGGGGATGGGAATCCTGCCGCTGCAGTTTGCGGCCGGACAGAATCCGGCGACGCTGGGCCTCACCGGCAAGGAGCGTTACGACATCCTCGGCCTGGGCGATATGCCGAAGGAGTTGACCGTCACCGCGACCCTGGACGACGGCAAGAAGACGGCGTTCAAGGTGCTGGTTCGCATCGACACGCCGCAGGAGCTGCAGTACTACAAGCACGGCGGCATTCTCGAGTACGTGCTGCGCCAGCTCGCTCAGCCTCTGCCTACTCCCAAGGCGTCGGCCACACGATTGATGTAGTTGAACCACGAGGCGATCAGGGTGATCTGCAGAATCGCCTGATCGTCGAATCCCACGCGACGCAGGGTGTCATGGTGGGTCGGCGTGATCCGGGTGGCGTCGCGCGTCACCTGGACTACGTAATCCAGCATGACACGCTCTTGCTCCGAGACCGGGGCTTTCGTGTAGTCACTCTCGAGCGCCGCGATCAGCGCGTCATCCAGCGTGATCCGACGCAGAAACTCTGCGTGGGATTCGATTCAGTATCGACAGCGATTCGTGACCGAGACCATTGTCGTGATCATCTCATGTTGCCGCCGCGTGAGCGGCAGCGTATCTGACATGAGCGATCCGAACGTGGCGAACGCGTGATAGAGCGCATCGGGAATCAGGGAGTGCGACGCGACGATCCCCGACGTCCCGTCGGGTGTCGGGTGCACGGGTGTCGCATACTCCTTGGGGTAGGTTGCGCGTTGGGCGTCGATCGCCCGGCGCAGCTTCTCATCCGCCTCAGTAAGCGGAACGGTTCGAATCCAGGTCATCGGATCCTACTGTTCGAGGTAGACGGTCGACGAAAAACGAGAAGATACACCGGCACGCCGAGGGCGACGATCCCGACGCCTAGGGCCGCCCGCATTGGATTGTGCCCGGCGAGCAACAGGAGCAGCACTGCGACCAGGGCGAGGAAGAGAATTGGGGTGACTGGATACCCCCAGGTGCTGTAGGAGGCGGCGGGCGTGCGGCGCCGGATACGGAACAGTCCGGCCACGGTTAAGCCAACAAACAGCACCGTCACGAAGACGAAGTAGGTGATGATCTCGTTGAACGTGCCGAACGCCACGTAGAGCGACGCGATCCCCGTCTGGATCGCGATCGCGCGGGCAGGAGTACCGAACCGCGGATGGACGGCGGCAACCGCTTTGAAAAACACACCGTCGCTCGCCATCGCGTAGTAGACGCGGGGCAAGGCCATGAGCAGCCCGAGCAGGCTGCCGAGGACCGCCACAATGACGATGAGCGCGAAGACTTTGCCGCCCGCGGCGCCGAACAATGCTTCGCCGGCCTGCGCGGCGAATGTCTCGCCCGAGGTCACACGGTTGAGCGGCACCAGGTACAGGAATACGGCGCTGGTCAGAATGTAGATCGCCGTGATGATCGTGACGCCGATGGCGAGCGCTCGCGGCACGGTGCGCTCGGGATCGCGCGCCTCGCCGGCGAGTTTACTGATCTCCCACCACCCGCCGAACGCGAAAAACGCCCCCACTAGGGCCGGCGCCAGCGCGCCGGGCAGGGGATCCGAGCCGGCACGCTGCGCGACGAAGGGCACGAAATTCGACCACTGGCCCGCCCTCATCACCAGGGCGAGGACGGCGATCAGCCCGAGCGCACCGAGCTTGAGCGCCGTAAGCCAATGCATCAGCCCTGATCCGAGCCGTAGCCCCACGACGTTCACTGCGGCCAGGAGGAGAATCGTGCCGATCGCGATAAGCTTGAGCGTCGCACCGACCAGGCCGAGCGCGTATCCCACGTAGCTCGCAAGCCCGACGGCAAGCGCCGCTGTGATGCCGGGATCCATGACGAGCATACACTTCCAACCGTACAGGAACGCCACACCCCGTCCGTAGGCCTCTCGCAGATAGACATACCCGCCGCCCGCTTCCGGCGTGCGCGCCGCCAGCTCTCCGTAGCAGAGCGCTCCACTCAACGCCATGACACCCATCAACAGCCAGACGATCAGCAGCCAAAACGGGGAGCCCAATGATCGCGCCATCCCCGCGGGCGTGAGAAAAATCCCGATGGCGATGACTTCGCCGATCACGAGCGTAGTCACGGCGAGGACGCCGAGCTGGCGGCGCAGCGTGTGTTGGGGTGTGATTGCGACGGAAGCCAAGGTGAACCAAAAGCTCCGCGTCTCCGTCACCGCCTGCAAGTGGCGTCGAGGGTGTCTCACGGCGACATGGTCGCCGTGCCCAGAAGGAACCTTGAGGATGGGGCGAAGGAACGTCACCTTTGTTGCCCATGCTCGAGAAAGCAACGACGGCGTTGGCCAAGGCGAGCTACGATCGCTGTTGTAAGGCCCCCGAGTTTCTGCAGGCGTTCTACAAGAACTTCCTGGCGGCGTGCCCTGAAGCAGTGCCGCGCTTCGCCGGCACGAATTTCGAGCAGCAGACCAAGCTGCTCCGTCACGCCATCGGGATGTTGCTCATCTTCCCGAACCAGCCGAACAAAGAGCCGAACCTCCTCACCCGGGTCGCCGAGCGTCACAGCCGCGGCGACCTGAACATCGACCCCTCACTCTACAAGCCGTTCATCGACGCGCTGATCGACACCGTGAAGCAATTCGACGGCAAATGCACCCCGACCGTTGAAGCGGCGTGGCGCGAGACGCTCACGCCCGGCGTGGAGTACATGAAGTCCAAGCACTAGTTGGCGGGTGGGGCGGGAATATCCACTTCGAAGCGAGTGCTTTGTCCGGGAACACTCGACGCGCGCGCGAGACCGCCGTGCAGATGCGCAATCGAGGCGACCAACGCGAGACCCAGGCCCGTGCCGCTCTCCGTCGAGCGCGTGCGGGCGGGATCGGTCCGATAGAACGGCTCGAACAGGTGCGGCAGGTCGTCCGCGGCGATGCCGGGCCCGGAATTCTCGACGGCGAGCCGCAGTCCGCCGCCCCCGGGAATGGGTCCCAGCTGGACCCTGATCGTTCCGCCCACGGGAGTGAACTGCAGCGCGTTGTCGAGCAGATGGTCGACCAGACGGCCGACGAGCTCCGGATCGATCAGGACCGCGGGTTGTCCGGCGCGCAATGACCGTTCGACGGCGAGGTCGCGTTCCTCGCAGCGCCGGCGCAACCTGTCGAGCCGGTCGCCAATCAGTCCTTCGATGTCGGTCGCGACGCGCTGCGCCGTCACCACTCGGGCCTCGGCCCTCGTGACCAGCAGCAGATCCTCGCTCAATTCCGTGAGACGCTCGATCTCCTCGAGTCCGCTGCGCAGAACGTGCTCGTACTCACGCTGGGAACGCGGTGCGCGCAACGCCACTTCGATCTCGCCGCGGAGCGCCGTCAGCGGCGTGCGCAGCTCGTGACTCACGTCCGCCGTCAGGCGCCGCTGCGCCGCAAACCCGCGCTCCAGCCGCTCGAGCATCCGGTTCAGCACGGCGACCAGTCCCTCGTATTCTTCGGTATCCGCATGCGTCAGAATCCGTTGGTCCAGCGTCCCCGCCTCGATGCGCGTGGCCTGCGCGGTAATCTCCGCGACCGGCCGAACAGCGGATGACGTGAAATGCCACGCGCCCATCAGGGTTGCAGCGGTTCCTGCGACGACGATCGAGACCAGGACAAGCAGCAGATCATTACGGAGTACGGCTGACGGAATGGATTCCTGCAGCGCGCGCGACGCCGACCAGTAAAAGGCGCCGGTCGCGAGTAGCAGCCCTACCGCCATCGTCGCCGCGAATCGTAACGCCAGCGTGCGGCGCAACGAACTCTTCACGCCTCCGCTCGATCGGGCGTCTGCAGGCGGAACCCCACGCCGCGCACCGTCTCGATCAGCTCGTGGCCGGCCGCCTGCTTGAGCTTGCGGCGCAGATTCCCGACGTGCACATCCACGACGTTGCTCTCGGGATCGAAGTGCATGTCCCACACCTTTTCCAAAAGCTCGGTGCGGCGCACGACTTCCTCAGGGTGCAAGAGGAAATGCTGCAAGAGATGGAATTCTTTGGGCGTGAGGTCCAGACTCTTGCCGTCGACGCGGGCCTTGTGCTTCAGCCGGTCCAGCTCCACGCGACCATAGCGCAACAGCTCCGTGCGCCCGGCGCCGCCCCGCCGCACCAGCGCGCGTACCCGAGCGAGGAGCTCATCGAACTTGAACGGCTTGGTGAGATAGTCGTCGGCGCCGGCATCGAGCCCGCGGACCACGTCCTCGGTGGTGTCACGCGCCGTCAACATCAGAATGGGCGTCGCGCGTCCCTCGCGCCGCAGCTCTGCAGCCAGCTGCAGCCCCGTCTTCTTGGGGAGCATGACGTCGAGCACGAGCAGGTCGTAGTCGTAGACGTGCGCCAGCATGGTGCCCTGATCGCCGTCCGGGGCCACGTCGACCACGTAGCCTTCCTCACGCAGCCCCTGCTCGATGAAACCCGCGACCTTCCGGTCGTCTTCCACGACAAGAATCTTCATGAAGGCATCCTAGCGGCAGCCCGTTGAATCATTCCTAAAGGGTTGATGAAGGAATCTTCAGGGTGAAGGTCGCGCCGCCTCCCGACGTCTCTTCCACTGTAAGCGTTCCGCCCAACGCCTCGGCCAGCCGGCGCGACACGGGCAGCCCCAGCCCCGTCCCTAGACCGGAATGGGGATCGAACCGCTCGAACGGCTCGAAGATGCGGTCACGCAGCTCGACCGGCACGCCGGGGCCATGATCGGTGACGGCGAACCACGCCGCGCCCGAGACGTGCTTCACGGCCACGGCCACCACAGCCCCTTCAGGACTGTGGCGGATGGCATTCGACAAGAGGTTCAGCAGGATCTGCTCGAGCCGCACCGGATCGGTGCGCAGCTGATCGGTCGCCACATCCCCGTCCGAGTGCAGCTGGACCCGTTTTCCTGCGGCTGCCGGCTCGCTCGCCGCGATCACGTGTTGCAGCGCCGCAGGGACGTCGACGTCCCGGATCACGGGCCGCACCTTGCCCGCATCGAGCCGCATCAGGTCCAGAAAATTGTTGAGCAGAACGATCGTCCGTTCCGCCGCTTCATAGACTTCGCGCCCCGCCTGCTCCATCATCTCGGGCGATTTCCGTTTCACAAGCCGCTCGGCCCAGCCGTACACCCCGGTGAGCGCGTTGCGCAGCTCGTGGTTCATCATCGCGAAAAACAGATCCCGCTGCCGCTGCATCGCGCGAATCTGACCCAGGAGCTGTTCGGACTCACCATAGAGCCGCGCATTCTCGACGGCTACCGCCGCTTGCGACGCCAGCAGGATCGCGATCGCCTCGTCTTCGGCGTTGAATTCGGGAGCGTCGAGCTTTTCGGTGAGATAGAGATTGCCGAACACGCCACCGCGTCCCTTCACCGGAACGCCGAGGAATGACTTCATCGGCGGGTGATGCGCGGGGAAGCCGTAGCGCTCCGGGTGGGCGTTGATGTCGGCCGTGCGAATGGGTTTCGCTTCCCGGATCACATGCCCGAGCAATCCCCGGCCGCGCGGCAGATCGCCGATCCTCTTCTGGGTCGCTTCGTCGAGACCGGAGGTGACGAACTGCACCAGCGTCTCGCGGTCGCCTCCCAGGACGCCGAGGGCGGCGTAGCGAGCGCCCACGACGTCACGCGCCGCGTCGACCACCTGCTGCAGCACGTGCTCGAGATCGTGCCGGGAAAAGATCGCGATGCCGGCCGCCAGTAGCCGCTCGAATCGCTCCCGGATGCGGGTCGCCTCGAGTTGTGAGGTCACGCGTCATAATGCCTCACGGAAAGCGCAGTGACAATTCACGCTGGCGGCTACATTGTTAAGCGGCTGCAGCGCGCCCGCCGTCGCGCGTAACGATGCACACCATCTACCGCGAGGCGATCATGAGGTTTCTGAGGCTCTCTTTCCCTGTCTTGCTGTGCGCGTTGGCGCTCGACGCCTGCGGCGCTTCCCGTACCCCCGTCCCACTCGTCGGCACGTCCGGCGACGTCTCGTCGCTCTCCGGGGAATGGGCAGGGGATTACAGCAGCGCGGAGTCGGGCCGCAGCGGGAGCATCAGTTTCACCCTGCGGGCAGCGACCGACTCGGCCTTCGGCGATGTGGTGATGATTCCGGCCGGCCTGGGACGGCCGCTCATGCCGTGGCGTGGCGAAAACATGACCGGGGCCGCGCAGGTGCCGACGCCCACGGTCCTCACGATCCGTTTCGTGCGCGTTGAACAGGGCCATGTGAGCGGTACGCTCGACCCGTATGCCGATCCACAAACGGGCGCGCGCCTGCTGACCACATTTAGCGGCGAGCTCAAGGGTAACACGATCTCCGGCACGTACACGACGCGGCTGCCGTCGGGCGACACGCAGACCGGCCGCTGGACGGTGCAGCGGCGCTAGCGCCGCCTAGACCTCCGCTAGCGGGCCCGGAACATCCCAACCGCCCCTTTGGTCGCATCCGCGAATGCATGGCTGACGAACGGATACGTGCCCGCTTCTACCAGCCGCGTCTCGAAGATCGCGCCACCACCCACCGGCACCGTGACCGTCTGTACGCCCTCGAGCGGATGTGCGAGCGAGCCGTCCAGATAGACGCGGTCGAAGATCGCGCCGACGACGTGGAAGGCCGAAAAACGGTTGGGACCGGCGTTTACGACGTAAATCCGCAACGGCTCGCCGACTCGCACGGGGATGGGGTGATGCGCGTACTCGGCCTCGCGGCCGTTGAAGACCACGTAGTCCGGCGCCAGACCCAGGAGCTTGTCCCAGTCGATCACGCGCGAGGAATCGGGCAGCTTCTTCGTATAAAACTCGCTCTGCACGAACACGAATTCCTTCGCTGCCGGACGGCTCTGGCGCGGATCGACGATGATCGCTCCGTACATGCCGTTGGCGATGTGCAGCGCGACCGGCGCGGTTCCGCAGTGATACATGAACGCGCCCGGAACTCGCGCGACGAAGCGGTAATGCAGCGAATCGTGGGGCATCAGATTCACATAGGCGCGACTCGGCGCAATCTCCGCCGCATGGAAGTCGAGGCTGTGCGGCATCGGCGCCTCGTTCACCAGTGTGAAGTCCACCGTGTCCCCCTCGGTCACGCGGAGCACGGGACCTGGTACCCGACCATCAAACGTCCAGCCGTCATATGTCACGCCGTCGGAGATCGTGATCTTCGCGTGCCGGATGGCGATTCGCAGGTGATGCACCCGACCGCTCGCGCGCGGCGGTGCAGCCGCGTCGATCGGTGCCGCCGCCGTCGTCGGGCCGATCGGCGCTTCGCCATGTGACACGTCGGCGGGCGCGTTGGTCGGCGGTGTTGCGGGTGGCGGCGTTGGATGCTCGGGCCGCTCGCGGCACGCGAACGCGACCGTGATTGCGACAAGACCGGCGACGATGAGACGACGACGCATGCTCAGCTCCGTTGTAGGTGCGCGGAGCTTAGCCGCTGCTGCCTCGCGTCTTCATGAAGGCTTTGTGAGCGTGTCCTTAGACTCGCGGGCCACGGTGGGAGTCGCAAATTGCGGGCGCTGCACCGGGGCGAGCCCGAGATACTCCCGGGCCCGATTTAGCGCGTCATCGATGTTGCCGTGAATGTTGTCCTCGGTCAGCTCGTCGTACAACCCGGAGCGCTCCAGCGCGACCACGGGCTGCGCGTGCACGTCCGACAGAATCACCAGCATCCCTTCCTGCCGGCTGCGGTGCACGAGCTCGCGCAACGCGTGCAACCCGGTCGAGTCGATCGCCGGCACGTGCCGCAGCCGTACGATGAGCACTTTCGGCTTGCCGGCAATGCGCCCCACGCGATCCTTGAACATCTCGGCGGCGCCGAAGAAGAATGGTCCCGTGATTTCGTAAACCTGCACACTCTCGGGGATGGCGCGATTGCGGACGGCGTTCGGGTCGCGCTCGAAATCGTCCACCGGATCCGTGAACTCGTGCGTCAGCACGCTGATGTTCGTGACCTCCGCCATGCGCCGCATGAAGAGGAAGGCGGCCAGCACCATGCCGACCTCGATGGCGACCGTGAGGTCCACGAGGACCGTGAGCAGGAACGTCGTCAGCAGCACGGCGACGTCGCTCTTCGGCGCGCGGAACTCCGACACGAATGTCCGCCACTCGCTCATGTGGAAGGCCACGACCACGAGGATTGCCGCCAGCGTCGCCAGCGGAATGAGGCCGGCCCACCGGCCAAAGAAGAGCGTAATCAGGAGCAGCGTGACGGCGTGCGTCATCCCGGCGACCGGCGTCCGCCCGCCGTTCTTCACGTTCGTCGCCGTGCGGGCGATGGCGCCCGTCGCCGGCATCCCCCCGAACAGCGGTGACGCGATATTCGCGACGCCCTGCGCCACGAGCTCCATGTTGGAGCGATGGCGGCCGCCGATCATGCCGTCGGCCACCACCGCCGAGAGCAGCGACTCGATGCCCGCCAGCAACGCGATGGTGAATGCGGGGCCTGCCAGGGCGCCGATGATCGCGATCGAGAGGTGCGGGACGTGAGGACGTGGCAGGCCGGCGTGGATCTCACCGAACCGCGCGCCGATGGTCTCGACCGGCAGGTGCAACAGCTGCGCAACCAGCGTCGTCGCGATCAGGGCGACAAAAGGCCCTGGGATGCGCGTCGAGATCCTCGGCCAGACGACGATGATGGCAAGCGTCGCAGAGGCGATGACGAGCGCCCACGGATTGACGGAATCGAACGCGTGAGCGTAGGCGTCCCATTTCGGGAGAAACGCGGAGGGGACTGATGTCATCTCGAGGCCGAGCAGATCGCGGATCTGACTCGAGAAGATGATCAGCGCGATGCCGCTGGTGAACCCGATCGTCACCCGTCGACGCCATAGTGCTGCACGATCCCGGAGACGATGACGACGAAGGCGCCGGTCGGCCCGCCGATCTGGACGCGTGAGCCGCCGAGCAGCGAGATGAGAAAACCGGCGACGATAGCGGTGTAGAGCCCGCGCTCCGGGCTCAGCCCGCTCGCGATGGCGAAGGCGATGGCGAGGGGCAGCGCCACGATGCCGACGATGACGCCGGCAATCGCGTCCCGGGTAAGCTGCGCCCGGTTGTAGTCCTGGATGGTCGTGAAAAACTTGGGGACGAGCACGGCGCGGACAACATAATAGATTCGGGCATGCACACCATCGCCGCGCTCTTCCTTGTCCTCACACTACAGCAGCCGCTACCACCCGATTCGGCCGTCCGTGCCTTGCTGGCGACGCGGGTGCGAACATTCCCCGACAGCGCCAAGCACGGCGAGGGCATCGTCGTCGGGTTGCTGGACGCGAATGGCGCCCGCCGCATCGTCGCACTCGGCGTCGATTCGAACGGCGTGTTCGAGATCGGCTCGATCACGAAGACGTTTACGGCAACCACCCTCGCCGACATGGTCGTCCGCGGCGAGGCGCGCCTCGATGATCCCGTCGCCAAGTACCTGCCGGCCGGCGCGCACATCCCGTCGCGCAATGGACGCCAGATTACCCTGCTCGATCTCGCCACTCAAGTCTCCGGCCTGCCCCGGATGCCGTCGAACTTCGCACCGCGCGACGCGACGAATCCCTACGCCGACTATTCCGTCGACCAGATGTACGCATTTCTGGCA
>WNGP01014907.1_pt1 | contig 14988 bp, 11 predicted proteins | sample 5407671 | NCBI WGS metagenome assembly WNGP01 (sample SAMN13153381, study PRJNA577476) | soil metagenome | isolation source: 40 cm soil or saprolite under Garry oak tree replicate 2 | place: USA:California | collected 2016-06-15 | reverse complement strand
CGACGTCAAGATCGAGGAGAAGGACCTCCGGATCGACGTGTTCCGCTCCCAGGGACCGGGCGGTCAGAGCGTCAACACCACCGATAGCGCCGTACGCATCACCCACCTGCCCACGAATCTCGTGGTCCAATGCCAGGACCAGAAGAGCCAGCTGCAGAACAAGATCCAGGCGCTCGAGGTACTGCGCTCCCGGCTGCTCGACAAGATGATCGCCGAGCAGGAGGCCGCCCGTTCGCGCGAGCGGCGGGCGCAGGTGGGCACCGGTGATCGCTCGGCCAAGATCCGGACCTACAACTTCCCTCAGAATCGCGTCACCGATCACCGGATTCACTACACGGTTCACAACCTGTCCGAGGTGCTGGACGGCAACCTCGACGATCTGATCAACGCGCTGCGGCTCGCCGGCGAGAAGGAGCGACTCAGTGCCTGAGCCCGCCGCGCACCCGGCCCACCTGCGGTCGATCGCGCTCGAGCTCAAACTCGACGCGAGAGCGCTGATTCCGCGACCGGAGACCGAAGGGCTGGTGGATCTGGTGCTGCGGGAGACCGGGATGTGGGATGTGGGATGCGGGATGCGTGGTGTGGTGGCCGACGTTGGAACGGGATGCGGCTGCATCGCCCTCTCACTCGCCGTCGAGGGTCATTTCGAGCGAGTCATCGCGGTCGAACGGTCGCCCGAGGCCGCGGATCTGGCGCGCGAGAACGTCGCGCGGGTGCGGCCGCCGGTGCCGGTCGAGGTCCGCGAGGGCGACCTGCTCGCCCCGCTCGCGGGCGAGCGGTGTCGTGCGATCGTCTCCAACCCGCCCTATCTGACCGACGCCGAGTACCTGCACCTCGACCGGTCCGTCACGCGGTTCGAGCCGCGCGACGCGCTGGTGAGCGGCCCGGACGGGCTCGCGGCCACACGGGCCCTGCTTGCCGGGGCGCGCGGCGTGCTCGAGCCTGGCGGACTGCTCGCCCTGGAGGTGGACGAGCGGCGGGCGGAGCGCGTGGCGCGGCTCGCCCGCGAGCTGGCCTGGTCGCGGGTGAACGTGTACGACGACCTGTTCGGCCGGCGGCGCTACGTGCTGGCCATCCTCGAGGAGGACGCGTGATCGACGAGAAGGCGCAGGAACTGGGCCGGCTACTGGGCCAGAGCGACGAGTACAAGACCCTGCTCCGGGCCAGCGACCGGATGAAAGAGGACGCGACCTGCAAGCAGCTCCTCGCCGACGTCGAGCGCATCGCGCAAGAGATCGAGCGCGCGAGCCAGGAAGGTCGCGAGCCCGCGAAAGAGCAGGTGGAGCGCTACGACCGGGCGCTCCAGAGCGTCCAGGCCAATTCGGTGTACCAGCAAGTCGTAGCCGCGCAGGCCAACTTCGAAAAGTTGATGGCCAAGGTCAATGCGCGTATCTACGACGGCATGAAGCAGGGGGCGGCGAGCCCCATCATCACGCTTGGTTAGGGACCAGGGAATGGGGGCTGGGGACTCGGGGGTCTTCGTGGTGGTCGAAGGTCCCGAGGGCGCGGGCAAGTCGACCCTGGTGCGCGCTCTGGCGACACGATTACTCGCCGAGGGCCGTCACGTGGTGACCGTGCGGGAGCCGGGCGGGACGCCCGTGGCGGAAGCGGCGCGCAAGATCGTGCTCAAGTTTCCTCACGACATGGCCCCGGCGGTGGAGCTGTTCCTGTTCCTGACGGCGCGCGCCGATCTGGTGCACCGGATCATCCGGCCGGCGCTCGACGCGGGCGATGTGGTGGTGGCCGACCGCTTCGAGCTCTCGACCATGGCCTACCAGGTCGCGGGCGGCGGGCTGCCGGCGGAAGAGGTGACGCAGGCCATCCGGCTGGCGACGGGGGGTCTCGTGCCGGACGTCACCCTGGTGCTCGACATCCCGGTGGAAGTGGGCCGGGAGCGCCAGCGGGCGGCCCACAAAGTGCAGGACCGGTTCGAGCGGCAGGACGATGCGTTTCATCGGCGGGTGCTCGAGGCATACCGCCGGGCCCGGGGTCCCGGCGTCGTCCATGTCGACGCCATGCAGTCGAAAAAGGCCGTGCTGGACGCCGCCTGGAAGGAAGTGCTCGCGGCGACGGCCCTTCCAACACGAGGCATGTCATGAAGCTGCGCAAAATAGTGATCGTCACGGCGGTGGCCGGCCTGGGCCTCGCCACGGGTGGGTGGCTGTTACAGCACGAAGCGGCGCCCTCGGGCTCGGTGTACCAGCAGGCACGCTTGTTCGAAGACGTGCTCGCGCACGTCGCCGACTACTACGTCGATTCGATCGACGAGCGCCGCCTCTACGAGCTGGCCATCGACGGCATGCTCGACCAGCTGCACGACCCGTACTCCGTCTTCCTGAAGCGGGACGACTTCAAGGCGTTGAACGAGGCCACGACCGGGAATTACGGCGGTCTCGGAATCCAGATCGAGGTCCGCGACGGCTGGATCACCGTCGTGGCGCCCCTGCCGGACACGCCGGCGGAGCGCGCCGGCGTCCAGACGGGCGATCAGATCGTGGCGCTCGACGGTCACTCGACCGAGGGCTGGAAGCAGGATCAAGCCGTGAAGGAGCTGCGGGGCGAGGCGGGATCGCCGGTGGAGCTCAGGGTGCACCGCGTGGGCATCGAGCAGCCGCTCACGTTCAAGCTCACCCGCGCCGTGATCCACGTCCGCTCGGTGCAGGTCGCGACCATGCTCGACGACAAGGTCGGCTACGTCCTGCTCACGCCCGTGAGCGAGAAGTCGGCGCCGGAGCTCAGCCAGGCCGTCGACAGCCTGCTCAAGAAGGGCATGAAGTCGCTCCTCCTCGACCTGCGCGGCAATCCGGGCGGCCTGTTGGATCAGGGAGTCGCCGTGAGCGAGCTGTTCCTCGATCCCGGCCAGGAGGTCGTGGCGCAACGCGGCCGTTACCCCAACGCCACCCGCACGTATCGGGACGCCAAGCCCCAGCCATGGCCCAGCCTCCCCGTCGTCGTCCTGGTGAACGGCGGTACCGCGAGCGCGGCGGAGATCATCACCGGCGCGCTCCAGGATCACGACCGCGCCGTGGTGGTCGGGACGCCGACGTTCGGGAAGGGGTTGGTGCAGTCGCTCTGGCAGCTCACGCCCGAGACGGCCCTGAAGCTGACGACCGCTCGCTGGTACACGCCCAGTGGGCGCACCATCCAGCGCAAGAGCAAGAGCGAGGACGACCAGGCCGCCCAGGCCGAAGCGGCGGAGCTCGGGCGCGACACCTCGAAGGTCGACTCGGCGTTGGTGTTCCACACCGATCATGGACGCGTCGTACTGGGCGGCGGCGGCATCCGGCCGGACCTGTTCGTCAAGCGCGATACGTTCACCACGGCCGAGCGCGCGTTCATGAAGGCCGTGGGGAGCAAGATCCCGACGTACCAGGACGTGCGGGCGACCTACGCGCTCGAGGTCAAGGGCTCCGGGCGCGTGAAGAGCTCGACGTTCAGCGTCACGCCCGACATGGTGGACGAGGTGCTGCGGCGGTTGCGCGCCCGCGGCGTCGCCGTGCCCGACAGCGTGCTGGGGGGCGCCCGCACCCTGATCCGGGACGATCTCGGGCACGAGATCACGCGCTACGTGTTCGGTCGCCCCGCGGAGGTCCGGCGCCTGATGGACGAGGACCATCAGGTGCAGGCGGCGCTGGCGCTGGCGCGCCGCGCCAAGTCGACCCAGGACCTCCTGTCGATCGCCGCCGCCCAGGCGCCGGCCACGCCGCGCAACTGAACCGCTCGGTCGGCATCATCGGGCCGGGCCGGGCAGGGGTCGGCCTTGGGCTCGCGCTGGCCGGGGCCGGCTACGCGGTCGAGCTGCACGGTCGCACCCGGAAGGCCGTGCCGCGGCCGCTCGCGCTCACCGTGGGTCCCGGCGACGCGCCGCCTCCCTGGATCGCCCGGCCGGCCGTCCTCATCCTCGCGGTGCGCGACGACGCGATTCGCCCCCTCGCAGGCGCCCTCGCCGCCGCCGGCGCGATCGACTCGCGGCAGGTGGTGCTGCACCTCTCCGGCGTGCACGGCCAGGAGGCGCTGGGACCGCTCGTCGGGTCGCGCGCCGCGCTGGGCTCGCTCCACCCACTCCAGACCATCTCCGACCCCGAGCGCGCGGCGGAGCGCCTCAAAGGCGCCTGGGCTGCGGTGGAAGGGATGCCGCGCGCCGTGGAAACGGCGGAGCAGTTGGCGCAGGACGTCGGCCTGCGCCCGTTCCGGATTGCGTCGCAGGCGAAGCCGATGTATCACGCCGGCGCCGTCTTCGCGTCGAACTACTTCGTGGTGGTGGAGGCGGTGGCGCAGCGGCTGCTGCGCCACGCCGGGCTCACCGATGCCGAGGCCTGGCAGGCGCTGCGCCCGCTGGTGGAAGGCACGCTCGAGAATCTGGGCCGCCTGGGGCCGTTGGGCGCGTTGACGGGCCCGGTGGCCCGGGGCGACGAGACCACGATTCGCCGCCACGTGGAGGCGCTCACGCAGGACGACGCGGCGTTGTATCGGGTGTTGGGGCGGGCCGCGCTCGAGCTGGCGCAGAAGCGGGGGATGGACGAGGGCACCGCGGGGCGGATCGCCGCGGCACTGGCTACTGATCTACCACCCGTACTCCGGCCGGGGGCGAAAACGTAAGCTCGCGGCCCGGCACGCCGCCGTTCACCCGGATGTCCCGCAGCATCACTGTGCGCCGCTGGCCCGACGACTCGATAATGTCGAGGCGGCGCACCAGGCCGTCGTTCCGGCTCACCCAGATCGTCGCCTCACTGTAGGGCTGGTCGCCCGCCTTGGGCACGAGCAGCACCACGTCGGCCACGCCATCGGGGAGCGAATCGACCCGGACGTACCGCGCCGTATAACGGTCGCGCGGATGCTCGACGAACTGTCCGATCAGGTTGGGCCCGGTCGAGCCGTATTCCGGGATGCGGGACCGCAGCACCTGGCCCGGCGTGGTACTGGGGGTGTAGAGCCAGAGGAAGCGCCCGTCCGCCACGATCCGGTCGCCTTTGGGATCGGTGAAACGCATGGCGAAGCGGCTGGGGCGCATCTGGTACAACCGGCCGCGTGTCGTATCGGGCGCGCCGAGCATTGGGTTGGCCACGACCTGCGTGAAGTCGGCCGAGAGGCTGGTGATGGTCTGGTAGACGGCGCTGGCGTGGTCGAGGACAGGCCAGGGATCGGGGCTCTGGAGCCCGAGGGAGAGGCCGATCGCAAGGAACGCGGAACGTGGAAGTCGAAACGCGGAACAGCCGGGCCAACGCTGGTGCGCATGTTCCGCGTTCCGCGTTCCGCGTTCCGCGTTGCTCACGCCCCCACTCCCGCCGGCTCCGCCACCCGCCTCCCGATCACGTCCGCGATCACCCGGACCTCCCGCATGAGCTGAGCGAACTGATCGGGGTAGAGCGTTTGCGCGCCGTCGGAGAGCGCTTGCTCGGGATTGGGATGCACCTCCACCATGATCCCGTCCGCCCCCGCGGCCACCGCGGCGCGGGCCATCGGGATCACCTTATCCCGCAGCCCGGTGCCGTGCGACGGATCGGCGATGATGGGCAGGTGCGACAACTTGTGCACCACCGGAATGGCGGTGAGGTCGAACACGTTGCGTGTGGCCGTGTCGAACCCGCGGATACCGCGCTCGCACAGGATCACGTCGTGATTCCCCTCGGCGAGCAGGTACTCGGCGGAGAGGAGCAGCTCTTCGATCGTGGCGGACATGCCGCGCTTCAAGAGAACGGGCTTCTTGGCCCGTCCCGCGATCTTCAAGAGGGAGAAGTTCTGCATGTTGCGGGCGCCGATCTGGATCAGGTCGGCGACTTCGGCCACGTAGCCGATCCCCTCCGGATCCATGGCCTCGGTGCAGATCAGCAGGCCGGTTTCCTCGCGCGCCTTGGCGAGCAGTTTCAGCCCGGGGCGACCCAGGCCCTGGAACGCGTAGGGCGAGGTGCGCGGTTTCCAGGCACCGCCCCGCAGGACCACGGCGCCCGCCTCCTTCACGACCCGGGCCGCTTCGATGATCTGTCGCTCGCTCTCGACCGAGCACGGTCCCGCGATCGTCACGACCTCGGGGCCGCCCACGCTCACGCTCCCGTTCGCCCCGAGCCGCACCACGGTGTTCTCGCTCTTCCACTCGCGGCTCACCTGCTTGTAGGGCTTGGAGACGTGGATGACGTCCTGCACGCCGGGGAGCCCCTCGAGGCGCGACGCGTCGACCCGCCCGTCGTTGCCGACGAGGCCAACGGCGGTGCGCTGCGCGCCCGGCATGGGGCGTGCCTTGTAGCCCAGCTCTTCGATCACCGCGATCACGCGCCGCACCTCTTCTTCGGTGGCGCCGTGTCGCATCACGATCAACACCGCTACGGACCTCCCGCTCCGATGGTGAACCGGTCGCCGTCGCGCGCGGCCATCACCGGTCCGCTGAAGTGGGTGCCGGCCGTGCGCGCCGGGTCCGAATTCTCTACCGGCGGATAGAAGTGCGTCAAGACGAGCCGCCGGGCGCCGGCCTCGCGGGCCAGGTCGCCCGCCTGCTCGGGCGTCAGGTGGATGTCCATCGCCAGCTCGGCCGGCAGCGAGCACTCGGCGAGCAGCAGATCGGCCCCGGCGGCCCAGCGAGCGAGCTTGGTCGAAGGCCCCGTATCACCCGTGTACACCAGCCGTCCCTCGGGCGCGGTGAGAGACAGCGCGACGCTTTCAGAGACAGGGCGACGCTTTCCTGAGTATGTGGCACCGGGAACGTCTCGAGGCTCACGTCTTTGTCGAGCGGGAACGGCTCGCTCGCCTGCACGTCGAGAATCCCGATGGGGAACCCCGGGTCGAGCAGCCACGGCCCGTAGCCCTCGGCGAGCTTCTTGAGCAGCCGCACGACGCCCGGCGGCCCGAGGATCACGAAGGGCTCCTGGCGCGCCGGCACGGCGGTGTACTTGAGCGCGTACACCAGCATCGGCAGCTCCCCCCAGTGGTCGGGGTGGAAGTGCGACAGCACCACGTGCGTGATCTGGTGCCACGGCAGGCCGAATTGCGCGAGGCGGTGCAGGGCGCCCGCGCCACAGTCGAACAGGATCTTGAGATTACCGCGGCTCACCCAGTGGCACGCCGAGGTCCGGCTCCCGGACGGCGCGACGGTGCCGGTCCCGACGGTGACGAGCTCCACTCAGGCCGGTTCCATCTGACCCAGCCGGACGCCCACGATGGTCGAGACGCCGGGTTCCTGCATGGTGACGCCGTACACGGCGTCGGCGGCCTGCATGGTGCGGGGGTTGTGCGTGATCACGATGAACTGGGTCAGGTCCTTGAACTCGGCGAGCAGCCGCACGTAGCGCCCGACGTTGGCGTCGTCCAGCGGCGCGTCCACCTCGTCGAGCAGGCAGAAGGGGCTGGGTTTCGTCAGGAAGATCGCGAACAGGAGCGACACCGCCACGAGCGTGCGTTCGCCCGACGAGAGCAGGTGAATGCGCTGCGTGCGCTTGCCGCGCGGCGCGGCGTGGATCTCGATCTCGCTCTCGAGCGGCTCGGCTTCGTTCGCCAGCCGCACGTCGCATTCCCCTCCGCCGAACAGCGTCTGGAACACGCTGCGGAAGTTCTCGCGCACCTTGCCGAACGACTCCAGGAACATCGTTTTCGCGGTCTGGTCGATCTCACGTGCGGCCTGCTGCAGCGAGTGGCGCGCGGCCACCAGGTCGTCGCGCTGGGTCATCAGGAACTCGAGGCGCTTCATCTCCTCACCGTGCTCGTCGACCGCGAGCGCGTTCACCGGTCCGACGGCGTCGATCGCCGCCCGCAGCCGCTCGTTCTCCTGGCGCAGCCATTCCAGGTCTCCGGACACTTCGGGCGCTTCGGCGAGCAGCTGGTCGAGCGGCTTACGCCACTCGGCCTCGACCTGCGCGACCAGGCCGCGGCGACGGCCGAGGATCTCGGTCCGCTCGAGCTCGAGCTTGTGCTCCTCGGCGCCGCGGGTTTCCAATGCGGTGCGGGCGTCTTCGAGCGCGGTCTCCGCCCCGGCGAGTCGCGCGTCCGCCTTACCCACCTGCGTTTCGGCGTCGCGTGCGGCGGCCTCCAGCGCGACCACCGCGATGCGGCGCTCTTTCAGCGTGTCCTCCCACTGGGTCTGCTGCGCCGTGAGCGTCGCGGTATCGTGGTCCAGCGCCGCGATCTCCTCCACGAGGGTCGCGACCTGGCGGCGGGCTTCCTCGGTTTCGGCGGCCGCGCGCGCCGCACGCTCCCGCGCGGCGGCGAGGCGCGCTTCCACCTGGGCCGTATCCACCTGCCACTTCACCCGCTGCTCCCGTGCCGCCTCCTGCCCGGTCTCGAGCTCGACCAGGCGCTGCCGCTCGGCAGCGAGGCGTTCGTCGAGCCGCACCCGCTCCACGTCGTGCGTGTCGACCTCGCCGTGCAGGGTGCCGAGCCGGGCCTCCACGTCCGACAGGCGCGTGGACAGGCGCTCGACTAGCGCGGTCGCGTCGGTGGCCTCACGCTGCGCGTGGGCGGCGGCGCGCTCGGCGTCGCCCTTCAACGCCCCCGCCTCGAGCTGCTGGTGGCGGGCCCGCTCCGACCCCTCGCCGGCCGCCGCGAAGGCGGCTTCCGCCGCGGCGAGCTCGGTGAGCGTACGCTCGAGCGCGGCCGCGGCGGCCCCGCGGGCCGCTTCGGCGTCCGTGACCTCCTGCGCCAGCGCGTCGAGGTCGGCGCGTCGCTGCAGCGGTCCCCCCGCGCTGCCTCTCCCCGTCGTCCGCCCGGCGAGGAACACGGCGCCGTTGGCGCGGCGCAGGGCCCGGGTCCCGCGGCCCTCGCCGTCCAGCACCTCGTGTCCGGCGAGCAGTGCGCGCACCCACGCCGCCGCCGGCCCGTCCACGCGGAGGTCCTCCTCGAGAGGATGACCGTCGGCGGCGAGCGCCGGGCCGGGTACGCTGGGGAGCAGCACGAGCGGGCCCGGCTGCGCCTGCTCGTGCCAGCGGCGGATCGCGTCCACCGCCGCCGCGTCCCGCACGAGCACCGCATGCAGCCATTCGCCCAGCAGCTGCTCCGCCAGCTCCGCGTCGCGCCGGCCGGTGCGCACGAAATCCGACAGCGGGCCGATCACCGCGTCGCCGAACTGCGTCTTCTCCTTGAGCAGGGCCTGGGCTGCGGGGGCGAGCCCCACCCGCTGGCGCTCGAGCTCCGCCAGCGCGTCGCGCCGGGCCGCCACCTGTGCCAACGCCTCTTCGGCCTGACGCCGCGTCGCGCGAGTGTGCGTCTCCCGCTCCTTGAGCTCCGCCACCTGGCGCCGCGCCCGCTCCAGCTGCTCCGCCGCCTCGGCCGCCGCCAGCTCGAGCGCCGCGGCCTGCTGAGCCCGCGTGCCCACAGCGGCCGTCGCCGCCCACTCGGCCTCGGCGCGAGCGGCCCGCTCCTGGGAGGCGTGCGCCAGCTGCTGGCCCAGCTCGCCACGTTCCCGCTCGAGTGCCGCGCGCTCGACCTCGAGCGCCCGGAACGCCTCCGCCCGGCGCTGCATCGCCTCCTCCAGCTCGCGCACCGCGGCGCGCTGCGCCGCCAGCCGGTCCCGCACGTCCTGCTCGAGGGCAGTCCGACCGGCCAGCTCCTGCCCCACCGACGCGAGGTCGCGCTCCGCGGCCGCGCGCTCGGCCTCCGCCGCCGCCCGCTCGCGCTCGGTTTGCAGCGCGCGCCCCGCCTCCTGCTCGCGTCGCCGGCCCGCCGTGGTACGGCGCTGGCCCGCGTTGCGCAGCCGCTCGGCGGCGAGCGCGAGATCGCCCTCCAGACGGCCCACCTCCAGCCTCGCCTCATTCACGCGGCGCTCGACGTCGGTACGTCGCGCCTCGGCCGTGTGCCGGCCTTGCACCTCTGCCTCGCGCGCCTGCTCCGCGTCCGCCAGCTTCGCCCGCTCCGCGGGGAGCGCCGCCGCCAGCTGCTCGGCCCGCTGCCCCAGGCCGCCCAGCGCGAGATCGAAATCCTCGAGCTCGCGTCGCACCAGCGTGAGCGCGATCCCGAAGCGCTCCTCGATCATCTTTCCGTAGCGCTCCGCCTTGCCGCGCTGGCGCGCCAGGCTGCGCACCTGGGTCTGGATCTCGCTCACCAGATCCTCGAGCCGGGCGAGGTCTGCGGCCGTCTCTTCCAGCCGGCGTTCCGTGCTCGTCTTACGGTCGCGGTACAGCCCGATCCCGGCCGCCTCTTCGAACAGGGCACGCCGCTCCTCGGCCTTCTCGGAGAGGAGCGCTTCGATCATTTTGGCTTCCATCACGACCGCGGCGTCCGCCCCGAGGCCCGTGCCGCGCAGCAAGTCCTGGATGTCGCGCAGCCGCACCGGCGATCGGTTCAGGAGGTATTCACTCTGGCCCGAGCGGGACAGCCGGCGCGTCACGAGCACTTCCTGATATGCGATCGGCAGCGTGCCGTCCGTGTTGTCGAACACGAGCGAGACTTCCGCCACGTTCACCGGGCGGCGCCCGGTCGAGCCCTGGAAGATCACGTCCTCCATTTTGCCGCCGCGCAACAGGCGCGGTGACTGCTCGCCCAGCACCCAGCGCACGGCGTCGGAGATGTTCGACTTGCCGCAGCCGTTCGGCCCCACGATGGCCGTCACCCCGGCCTCGAACGGCAGCTCCACGCCGCCGGCGAACGATTTGAACCCCGACAGCTCCAGCCGGGTCAATCTCATGGCGTAGTCCCCATCCGGGTGACGAGAGTGGCGCGAACACCCGCGCGCTTGAGGCGAGCTTCGAGTACGCCCGCCTGCTCGGGCGTCTCGAACGCGCCCACCAGCAAGCGCCCGTCGCCGTCCCGCGCCAGGGCGGGGATGCCCCGGGCGCGCAGATCGTCCGCCGCCGCGGTGCCGCTCACCGCATACGAGTAGGGCGCGCGCAGGACGTCGCCCTGGCCGCGTTGGGCGAGCCGGCGGCTCCACAAGGCGGCCCGCACGGCGACCGCCGAGTCACGCGTCCGGTATCCGCCCGCAAGCACCCGATACCAGACGGTGCCACCGCGGCGCGGGCCGAGCGTGACGGGCGTGACGAACGGCGTGATGCCGTCGGCTGCCAGCCGGTCGGCGAGTGCCAGCGCGCGGTCGAGGCGCGCGTATGCCGCGAGCTGCACGGTCCAGGCGAGCGAATCGGCACGCGGCTGGGGCGTCGCGGAGGGGGCTGGGGCCGGAGCCGGAGCGGGAGCGGCGTGTACAGGGGGGCGGCTCGGGGCACGCTGCTCGGCCCCGCGGGCCAGCAAGGCCCAGCCACCGGCGGTGCCGGCGGCGAGCGTCGCGGCGATCACCACGGGACGGGTCCGGCGCTGCAACACGCCCGCCCGGACGGGCGGACGCATCGCCGCCGAGATCCGTCCCGGCGGCGGCGCCACGGAGCGCGGGTCGGGAACCGGCGTCGCGAGCGGCGTCCACCGCTCGCGCACCACGCCCAGCAGCGGGATGCCGCGCTCCATCGCGGCGCCGATCCCCTGGCCGATGGACGATTCGGGCTCGTACCCGTCGGCCGAGAGGACGAGCAGCCCGTCCGGTACCGTCGACAGGCGCGCCAGTGCGCCGGCGGAGAGATACAGCAACAGCAGGGCGTCTTCCGATCGGAAGCCGCCGTGCAGCTTGCGCCAGCGCGGGTTGGCGAACAGGTCACCCGCGTGCGCCGTGACCGTCCCCGCCGCGATGAAAAAGACGCGGTCGATCTCGTGCGCCGCCTTGGTGAGGGACACGTCGTACTCGAACGCGTCAACGATGCCCTCGGCGGGGCTGAGGCCGACCACTTCGTGAAGGGTGGGACGCTCGAGCCACAGGTCCACGAGCGCGACGCGCCGGTCGGTTTTGGCTGCGGCGCGTGCCACGTCCCACGCCGCTCCCGCGGCCCACACGTGATCCCCGGTCGCCGGAGCTTGCGCCCGATCGCCTCGGCCTGCGCGCGCGTGGGATAGGGCCCGAGCACGACGCGGTAGCCGTCGTCGGGATTCTTGGGCTGGAGCACGCGCGCGCCCAGCCCGGCCCGCGACAGCTGCTGCGCCATCTCCGTCGACCAGGCCTCGTTCTGCGAGGTCGAGACCTGCACGTACATCGGGCCCTCGGGGCCGGCGGTGTCGGCGGCGGCCGCCTGGTCCGCGGGCGCCGCGCCGGCGTCCGCATCCGCGAACGCGCCCCGGTAGCTACCACGGGGCCGCCACGCCGTGAGCATCCAGAAGTCCGACGCCCCGCCCTTCACGCGACCCGTCTCGGTCAGGGAATCGGGCCGGTAGGAGACGATGTCGTCGCCGCGCGGCACGAGCAGCGACCCGTCCGGCCCGATCGCGGGCAGATCGACGCGCCACGTGCACGGCACCGACCCCACCAGGCGCTTCACGGGCAGATCCACCACCCACACCGAGTCTCCCCCCGTCGGCTTGGCCAACAGCCAGCGTCCCAGGGGGTCGAGCCGGATCGTTTCGGCCGGAAGGGGCAGCGCGACGCCGTCGATCTCGTCCAGATCGTAGCGATCGATCGCGGCCAGGCCAGGCTCCGTGCGCCGGGCCACGTAGATGCGGTGACCCGACGGCGAGAACACCAGCGCGCGCGGGTGGTCGCTCAGGGCGATGAAAGTGGCCTCGCGCCGGCCCAGCGGATCCATCAGGAGCACGCCCGAGTCCGTCGCCACGGCGACCAGATCGCCCCAGCGCGTCGCCGCGACATCGCTGCCCGCGGGCAGCGGCCGGCTGGTCGGGGGCTGGTCGGCGGCGGCGGTGATCAGCTTGGGCGGGTCCGCCGCGACGAGCCGCTGGTCCGCGGCCCCGAACATTTGCAGCGGCACTGCGGGCAGTGGCTGCGGCCACGCGACCCGTACGCGCCGCGCCGCCGAGACCACGCGGGCCTTGCCGTCCACCGTGTACAGCGTGCCGTCCGGGCCGAGCGTGGCCTGCTCGATCGCCACCGCGACGGTGTCCACGCGCGCGCTTCCGAGATCGAGCGCGAGCACGTCGCTCTTGAGCGTCGTGTCGCTCTTCTCGCTCTTCGCCTTGGCGCTCTTCTTTCTGGTCGTGTCCTTCTGGGGCGTGGTGACGTACAGGAACTCGGCCTCCGCGTCGAGCCCGATCACGCGCCGGACCTGGGGCAGCCGGCCTCGGATCGCGGTCGGGATCTCGGCCATGCCCGGCAGGCGGTAGACCCGGGGTACGCCCCCTTTGGCGGGGATGCGGATCGCCACGCCGGCAGTCCGGGCCGCACCGGCCGCCGCCTTGCTAACTGCTTGCTTGCCTTGCGGTTGGGACGATGGTGCGGCGGGCGCTCTGGAGCGGCAGCCCCAGAGCGGCAGGCTGATGAGAAGGGACGATGGGCGCGTAGGCAAATGGCCTCGCCGGACAAGATAGGCAACCGGCGAGGCCATGACAAGTGTTTTAGCCGTGCGGAGTTAGAACGTCGGCCCGAGACTCACCGTCCAGTACGCGCCGGGGTGCTCTGGCCGATTGAGCGGCTTGGTGATGTCGAATCGCAGCACCACGAAGCCCAGGAAGTTCATCCGGATCGAGCCGCCCCAGCTGCGCAGGGGCGTCCGGTAGACCTCGGGATCCTGGCTTCCGCGGTTCCACACGACGCACGAGCCGATGGAGCCGCTGCACGACGTGCCGTTCCAGGCGAGCCCCATGTCGTAGAACAGTGCGCCTTCGATAGGCGGCAGTCCCACGGGCAGGAAACCGAGCACGAGACTCCGGGTGAGGGGGAAGCGCAGCTCCGCGTTGACTACGGCGATCTTCGACCCAATGAGCTGATCCAGATTGCTGCAGCCGGTGAGGCCGTTGCTGCTGCTGGACGGATTCAGACATTCGTTGTTGAGGATCGAGCCCGCGGTGTAGCCGCGCAGCAGCTCCGTGCTCCCGAGGAATTGGGGGAACAGGTCGGCGTCGCGCCCGTAGCGACCGAAGAACAGCCCGCGGACCGCGAGGGTGACCGAGGGTCGGCGAAAGCTCTAACCGCCAGCGGGAACCCGCGAACGGGCCCACGAAGCCGAAGAGGGAGTTGTCGTGCACGAGCGCGGCCTGCGGGCCGTAATAGGTGACCGATGGGCCGGCCACGGTGAAGGGATCCGTGTAGTAGCCGCCCCCGCCCAGCGCGGGACTGTACTGCACGAGGCTCTGCTTCAGCGTGTCGACACTGATGTTCGAGAAGTGACCGCCGAGCTCGACGCGTGTGAAGCGACTCAACGGATAGAAGCTCTGTGCGAACACATCGCGAATGACGAACCGCACGAGTTGCTGCGTCTGGTATACCGAGTCCAAGACGGGCTTGCCGCCGGTGCCCGGGTGACTGAAGCCTTGCACGGCGGTCGGCAGGTAGAAGTAGAGCGGCTCCTGCGACCCGCCGAACGCCCAGTTGAGGCGGTGCGCCTGGTTGATGTACGCGGCCAGCACCTGTGCCTCGCTCAGCCGCCCGTTCAGCGAGCCCGAGAATATCATCGTGTGGTTGCCGAGAATATCCGAGAGGGAGATCGCGGTGCCGCCGAAGAAGCCGCGTCCAAAGTTATTGCGCTCGTACCCCACGGTCGGCCGCGCCACGTAATCAGGCGTGAAGCGCGTATGGTAATCCTTGAACGTGAACTCGGTCGTGTCCGGGAGGGCGGGTGAGGAGTCGAGCAGCGCCTTCACCGACACCGGTGCGGGTCCCGCGCCCGAGTCGGAGCTCTGCGGCGCGCTCCCGGACGCACGGAATCCCGTTGGGGACCGGTACACGGAGGCGCCGCCGCGCTGCTCCTCCGCGGGCGCGGGCGCGGCCGCCTCAGCGGGCGGCTTCGCCGCCTGCCTGGTCTCGCGCTGCTGGGCGGCGAGCAACGACGTCACCGGCATCGTCGCTGGCGGCTGATAGGGCTGGCGCCGCAGCGAGCGGGGGTTGTCCACGGCGTAGACGTTATACTCGCCCTCTTCGTAATACGCGAAGGCGAGCCGGTCGGCCTCGTGCGCCCAGGAGAGGCAGGGCGAGAGCGGTGTGATGCCCGACACGCCGGTGTACACGTCGGTGAGCTGGTAGATCTTGGCGTCGCCCAAGTCGTAGAGGAAGACGTTGCTGATGCCGGAGCGGTCGGAGACGAACGC
>WNGP01007112.1_pt1 | contig 14989 bp, 13 predicted proteins | sample 5407671 | NCBI WGS metagenome assembly WNGP01 (sample SAMN13153381, study PRJNA577476) | soil metagenome | isolation source: 40 cm soil or saprolite under Garry oak tree replicate 2 | place: USA:California | collected 2016-06-15 | reverse complement strand
GCTCTTGATGTTCATAACGTTATAAGGTTATGTTTTGCAGGTGAGTTCGGGCGCGGCCACCAGCGACCACCACGCGGAGCGCGAGGTGTTCACGGTCAGCCGCGCCTCGCCCGTTCCGCTGCACATCCAGATCAGGAACATCCTGCTCGACCAGATCCAGACCGGCAGGCTCAAGCCCGGCGAGCAGATCCCGCGTGAGCGTGAGCTTGGCGAGCGGTTCGGCGTCAGCCTCGCCCCGGTCCGGCAGGCCCTGCTCGACCTGGCCAAGGAGGGATATCTCCAGCGGCTGCAGGGCCGGGGAACGTTCGTCCGCGAGGCGAAGGTCGAGCAGAAGATCGCGATCCTGTCGAGCTTCACCGAGAGCCTGCGGGCCGAGGGCGTCGACGGGACCGTCCGAGTCCTGCGCCAGGAGCCAGTTCTGGCTCCGGCGCGGATCCGGTCATCCCTCCAGATCACCGACCGGCGGGTCCTGCTGGTCGAGCGCCTCGCGTCGCAGGACGAGGAGACACTCGCGCTGCTGCGGGCGTACCTGCCGCTCTCGCTCGTACCCGAGCTGCCGGGCACCCGGCTCGAAGGTCAGTCGCTCTACTCAGTCCTGCAGCAGACCTATGGCGTGGACCTGGTCAGGGCCGAGAGCATCATCGAGGTCATCCGGTGCGACGCGGTCGACTCGGCGCTGCTGGAGATCCCCCCGGGATCCCCGGCGCTGCTTGTCGAGGGAGTTACCTTCGACTCCGCCGACCGGCCGGTCGAGTTCTCCCGGGTCATCTATCGCGCGGACCGGTTCAGGTTCGCGCTGGAAAGTCACCGGCGGGTCGGCCGGGTCGTGCACGTCATGGGTCACCCGCCCAGGCACCCGCCGGGGCACCCTCCCGCACACCCGCCCGGCTGAGCAGCAACAAAGGGGTCGTGATGGCTGAACTGTCGCAGATGCCGATGCAAGAAGGCCGCGGGATCTTCCTGAGGAAGGCAACCGGACTGGTCAGGGAGGTGTCCTTGTTTGACGCCTTCGTCATGAACACGCTTGGCATGAACGTCGCCGTGGGCGGCGTTTTCCTTTTCCTGCAGGCGCCCGCCGACTTCCCCGGCGGCAGCATGCTGCTCGCGGTGATCATCGGCACGCTGGTGATGGCGTTCACGCTGCTCTGGGTCTACTCGGAGTTCGCCGCCGCGATGCCGCGGTCCGGCGGCGACTACATCTTCGTCAGCCGTGCGCTGAACCCGTTCCTCGGCTGGCTGCTGTCCTGGAGCCAGGGGATGTGGCTGATCTTCTTCTGGATCGGGTTCAACGCCTGGTTCGCGCTGGTCTTCGCGGTGCCGACCGCGCTGTCCACGATCGGCGCGGCGACCGGGCAGACCGTGTGGGCGCACCTCAGCAGCGACCTGGTCGCGCCGGTGCACTTCGCGGGCCTGACCACGCAGTGGTGGGTGCTCATCCTCGGCACGGTCATCAACGTGGCCTTCGGCGCCCTGGTGATCTTCGGCGGCAACGGCTACTGGCGCTGGCAGAAGTACTTCTTCCTGTTCGCCGGCGGCAGCATCATCGTGGCCATCATCTACATGATCTTCGGCGGCGGGCACATGCCGGCCGCGTGGGACGCCTTCGTCACCAAGACCGGCGGGCTCAAGTTCGGCCAGATCATCCCGGCCGCGGCGAAGGCCGGCTATCACGTCCCCTCCGGGTTCAGCCTCACCGCGACGCTGCTCATGCTGCCCTGGGTGTTCTTCGTGGTGGGCTACGCCCAGGGCTCGGCCCAGATCGGGGGCGAGGTCAAGCGCGCCTCACGGAACCAGTACCTCGCGATGGTCGGCGGCGTGCTCGTGAACGGCGCGGTGCTGGCGCTGATGGTCATCCTGTTCACCACGGACCTCGGCACCAAGTGGATCGGGAGCCTGGGATACCTGTCGGCCAACGATCCGGCCAAGCTCGGGCTGAGCGGTGGGTTGCTGCCCGGGTTCAACCTGATCGTCAGCTCGCTGACACACAACGTCGCGATCTTGCTGTTCATCGGGATCGGCTTCGTGTTCTGGGCGCTGCTCGGCACGCCGCTGTCCGAACTTCAGGCGACGCGGTACATGCTGGCGTGGTCGCTCGACCGGACCGCGCCGAAGGCGATCGGCGACGTCAGCGACCGCTTCCACACGCCGGTCAAGGCGATCGTGTTCGCGACAATCACCGGGGAGGTCGCGCTGATCTTGCTGACCACCAACGCCACGGCCAGCCTGCTCGGGGCGCTGCTCGCCCAGATCCTGGCGTTCATCGTGGTCTGCGTGGCCGGCATCGTGTTCCCCTACCGGCTGCCCGATGTCTGGCAGTCGGCGGGCGGCAGGCGGATACTCGGCGTCCCGGCGGTCACCCTGGCCGGCGCCGGCGGCCTGGTGGTCCTGGTCTCGATGATGCTGCTGTTCATACTCAACCCGACGGTCAACGCGGCGTTCGCGGTGACCAGGAGGCTGTCGATCGAGTTCATGATCGGCGTCGTCGTGGTCGGCATCATCTGGTATATCGGCGCGTACTTCCTCAACAAGTCACGCGGATTCGACCTAAGGCTGGCCTACCGGGAGGTGCCGCCGGAGTGAGCGAGCGGGAGCAGGAGTGAGCGACCCCGGCTCGCCCCGGGTCGTCGTCGTCGGCAACCTGACGCTGGATGACGTGGTCCTGCCCGACGGCACGACCGAGATGGCCGCCGTCGGCGGGAACAGCTTGTACGCCGCGCTCGGCGCCCGGCTGTGGGAACCGCGGGTCGGCCTGGTCACCCGGCGCGGCGTGGACTTTCCCGCCGGCCATCTGGACCGGCTCCGCGGACTTGGCGTAGACACCGCCGGCGTGCACGACATCGCCGGCCCGACGGTCAGGAACTGGGTGATCTACGAGGACGACGGCCGCCGGTCCTGGGTTTACCGGACCCCGCCCGGCCGGTCCGCCGAGGTTGCCGTGCGGCCGCGGGATCTCCCGGCATCCTGGCTCGCGGCCACCCCGCCGCCGGTGGTGCATATCGCCGGCATGCCGCTGCCCGCCGCCGAGGCGCTAGCCGACCGGATCACCGCCAGCGCCGCCAGCGCGCTTGTCACGCTCGACACGCACGAGGACTGGGTCGCCGGATACACCGAGCGGCTGCTCGGCCTGGCCGGAGCGGTGCACGCGTTCATGCCAAGCCGCGAGGAGGTCGCCCTCCTGGTCGGCTATGACGACCCGCGGCGTGCCCTGGCCGAGCTGGCCGACGACCTTCCGACGCCGCTGATCGTGATCAAGATGGGTGGCGACGGCAGCCTGGTCGGGGGCCGCGGCGCCGGCCAGCCGGCCGCCGTCGGGGTCTGCGCGGGTCCCGTCATCGACACGACCGGGGCCGGCGACGCGTTCTGCGGCGGGTTCGCCGCGGCCCTGGCCGGTGGCCTCGACCCGGTCCAGGCCGCTCGCCGCGGCGCGGTGTCGGCCGGCTTCGCCGTGGCCGGGTTCTCGTCGCTGAGCCTGTCCGGCATTGCCCCGGCCGGCGCCGCGGCCAGGCTGGCCACGGCGGGCCCCGCCGTGACGACGGTCGAGGCCCAGGTTCTCGCCGCTCCGACCCGGCCGGCGGGCGAAGCTTCCGCGGCGCCCGCCCGCACGGCCGCCACCGCGGCGGACCGCCGCGACATCTCGGTCATGCTCGAGGAGATCCGCACGATCCCGCGGGTGATCGCCGACCAGATGACCGCGGGCGCCGAAGGCATCGACCGGCTGGCCGAGTCGCTGGCGGACGCGGGGACCGAGCACCTGTACATCGTCGGCTGCGGCGACTCGCACTTCGCCGGGATCGGCGCCTGCCTGTCGTTCCACAAGCATGCGGGACTGGACGCCCAGGCCGTGCACGCGATGGAGATGGCCAGATACCGGGTGAGGTATCTGCCGCGGGCCAGCGCGGTGCTGTGCATCTCGTACTCGGGCCGGGTGGGCCGGACCATAGAGGCGGCCGCTCAGGCGAGGTCCTTCGGGCATCGGGTGATCGCGCTGACCGGCAGCCCGGACGGGCCGCTGGCCAGGCAGGCCGATGACTGCCTGCTGATTGACGTGCCCACGCCGGGGTTCTCCCCGGGCACGAGCACCTATGTGGCGATGCAGGCGGCGCTGTACGACCTGGCCCTGCGATGGGGGCGGGCCAGGGGGGCAGAGCAGGGCCCGGCCAGGGCTGCGTTGCGAGAAATCCCGGCACTTGCCGCCAAGGCGGTCACCGAGGCAGCCGCTCCAGCCGAAGCCGTGGCAGCCGGGCTCACCGGCCGGTCCTGGGTCAGCTTCCTCGGCGCCGGCCCGAGCGAGGCAAGCGCCAGGTTCGGCGCGGCCAAGCTCGTGGAGGGCGCGCAGATCCTCGGCGTGGCCACGAACCTGGAGGAGTGGGCGCACGCGGAGTACTTCTGCTCGGCCACGGGCACTCCGGTGGTAGTCATCGCCCCGGCCGGAGCGGCCAGCGACCGGGCCGCGGAGATACTCGCCGAGCTGAGCTACATCGGAGCCGACGCGATCCTGGTCAGCGACCAGTCGCCGGCCGACCCCGCGGTCACCCACCTGCCGCTGCCGCCCGGCGGCGCCGAGGAGTTCGCCCCCGCGGTGGCGGCGGTCCCGCTGAGCCTGCTCGGCTGCTTCACCGCGATCGCCGCGGGAAAGCGCAGCTACAACTTCCCGAGCCAGGACGCGGAGCGCGAGCACTACGAGACCATTCACCGGGTCAGCCGGGGAGTCCCGGCGTGAGCGGGGTGCGGCGCCGGTGAGCGCCTCCGCGCCGTCGTGGCCGCTGGCCGGTGTGCAGGACGAGGCCCGGCGGATCCTCGGCCTCGCGCATGACCAGGGCGTCACCGTCCGCCTGATCGGCGGCACCGCGGTCGCGCAGCACTGCCACGGCGAGCAGCTTCCCGCGCTCCGCCGGTCCTGCGCCGACATCGACCTGGTCGTGCGCCGGGCCGACCAGCGCGCGCTCCGCTCGCTGCTCCAGGCCGCGGGCTACCAGCCAGACGCGATGTTCAACGCCATCCACGGCGCCACGCGGCTGCTTCTACGACGATCGCGCCAACGGCAGGCAGCTCGACGTGTTCGTCGGCGGGTTCAAGATGTGCCACCGGCTCGACCTGGACGACCGGCTCGGGCTCGACCAGGCAACGCTCACCCCGGCCGACCTGCTGCTCACCAAGTTGCAGGTCATCGAGGTGAACGAGAAGGACCTGACCGACGCGGCGAGCCTGCTGCTGTGGCACGAGGTCGCGGACGAGCGATCCGGCGACGTGGTCGGGATCGACCGGCTGATCGCGGTGACCAGTCACGACTGGGGCTGGTTCACGACCTTCACCGACAATCTCGACCAGGCCGCCCGGGCAGCCGCGGACCTGCTGCCGGATGCCGAGGCGGCCGTGGTGCAGGCGCGGGCCGGCCAGATAGCCCGGGCCGTGGGCGACGCGCGCAAGAGCGTCAGGTGGAAGGCCCGCGCCCGGATCGGGCGGCATGTGCCCTGGTACGAGATTCCCGAGGAGGTGGGCGGCGACCGTGGCCGCTGAGTGCAAGATCTTCTTCGCGACCGATATCCACGGCTCGGACAAGTGCTTCAGGAAGTTCCTGAACGCGGGCCGCTTCTACGGCTGCGACGTGCTGCTCATGGGCGGCGACATGACCGGCAAGATGCTGATCCCGATCGTCGCCCGGGGCGGCGGCAGGTACGCGACGACCATCTTCGGCCGGAGCCGTGTCGTGACCGAGGCGGAACTGCCGGCGTTGCGCAAGCTCATCGCGGACTCGGGCTGTTACGCCTATGACACGACCGAGGACGAGATCGACGACCTGACGCGCGACCCCGACGCGGTCGACCGCCTCTTCCGCGCGCTGATCGCCAGGGCGGTCGACGGCTGGCTCAGGCTCGCCGAGGAGAGGCTGGCGGGCCAGCAGGTTATGTGCCTGATGGCGCCGGGCAACGACGATCATCCGTTCGTCGGCGACCTGCTGCGGACCTCGACCAAGGTGATCAACCCCGAGCGGGAGGTAGTCGAGTTGCCCGGCGGCTTCCCGATGGTCAGCGTCGGCTACTCGAACGTCACGCCGTGGGACTCGCCGCGCGAGCTCCCCGAAGACCGGCTGCTCGAGATGATCGAGAACGAGGCGGCCAGGCTGGACGACGCCGGCCAGGCCGTGTTCAACCTGCACGTGCCGCCGAAGAACACCCCGATCGACCAGGCGATGCTGCTCGACAGCGAGTTCCGCCCGGTGCTGCGGTCCGGGTCGCCGGTGGTCGGCGGCGTCGGGTCGTCGGCGGTCCGCGAGGCAATCGAGCGACACCAGCCGATGCTCGGCTTGCACGGGCATATCCACGAGTCGCGAGGCGAGGCGCGGCTCGGCCGGTGCCTGTCGCTGAACCCCGGCAGCGAGTACAGCGACGGCGTGCTGCGCGGCGTCATCGTCAGCCTGAACCGGAAGAAGGGCGTCCGTGGCTACCAGCTTGTCTCCGGATGACCGCAGCCAGCCGGTGCGCGTCGGCGTGATCGGCTCGGCCAGGCTGGGCGAGCAGAGCCGGGAGTGGGCGGCCGGCGAGGAGCTGGGCCGGCTGCTCGGCGCGGCCGGCTGCACCGTGGTGACCGGCGGGTACGGCGGCCTGATGGCGGCCGTCAGCAAGGGCGCGGCGAGCGTCGGCGGGCACGTCGTGGGCCTGCCCATGCGGTCCTGGCAGCACCTGGAGCCGAACGAGTGGGCCCGCGAGCTGGAGTGGGCCGACGGCTACCCCGCGCGGCTGGCTTCGCTTCTGCGCTGCCAGGCCGTGATCGCGCTCGACGGCGGCATCGGAACGCTCAGCGAGCTGACCGTGGTCTGGGCCGCCGCGCAGACCGAACCCGCCCCGGTGAAGCTGGTCGTGATCGGCGACCGCTGGGGGCGGCTCGTCGACGCCATCGGCCGGAACCTCGTGGTCGGCGCCCGCGACCTGGCGCTGGTCACGCGGGTCGACTCGGCCGCGGCGGCGCTCGACGCCGTGCTTGGCGATGCTCACCAGGCCGGCCCGGCTCCGCGCCCGCTAGGGTAAGCCGCCCGATGCCGGTAAGCCGCCCCACGCCGGTAAGCCGCCCCACGCCGGTAAGCCGCTGGGCGTCGCGGCCAGCCTGCCCGGCCACAGCCGCCGGTGCGCGGCGAGCACCGCGGCGCAGTCCTGGTCCTGATCGGGCAGCAGCAGCGGGACGATGAGGAGCCGCGCCCGGGAGGCAGGGGCGAAAGACCCGACTGTGCCCGCGCGACCCGACCACGACCTAGTGAATGTGCGCCTGCCAGTCCCCGGGCACCCGGCCCGCGGGCCCCGGGACGGGCTGGTCGACCGGGTGATGGTCGGGCGGGGCCAGCACCGGACCCGACTCGTAGAAGTCGCCGCCGGGGTAGCTGTAGTACCACGCCTCGCCCGGCTCGAAGCTGCGGACCACCGGATGCCCGGTGCCCGCGGCGTGAGCGGTGGCGTGCTGCGACGGCGACGTGTCGCAGCAGCCGATGTGGCCGCACTGGGCGCACCGGCGCAGATGCACCCACCAGCCGCCGCTGGCCTCGCACTCGGCGCAGCCGGTTCCGCTCGGGACTGCCGCCGGATCGACACCCTGGATCGCTGTCATCGCTGACTCCGCTCGACGGTGTGGCTGCCGTACGGTACGGCTCGCCTCCTGACGCTACCGAAGCGGCCGGCCGCGTGACACCCGCAACCGGATCAGGCACGGCGGGTGACCGCGGTAAGCAGGTCGAAGGCCTGCAACGCGAACCACCACTCGGCCATGTGCTGGGTGCGGGAGAAGCCGCGGCCGGTGAGTTCCTCGACCTTGCGCAGCCGGTAGCCCAAGGTCTGCTTGTGCACGTGCAGGCCGGCCGCAGCGCGCTGCCACGAACCGTCCGCCTGCACGAAGGCGCGGACGGTCTCGACGTAACGCGTGCCGTGGGCGCGATCGTAGGCCAGCAGCTCGCCGAGAACCCGGTCCACGAGACCCCGCGCCTCGGCCGGGCTGCGCGGCATGAGCAGTCCGATGTCGTCGCCGTAGCGTGCCAGCCTGAGCTGGTTGGCCTCCGCGATTCCCAGTGCCCACACCGCCTCGGTCGAGGCTTCCGCTATCCGGTCCGCCGATCCCAGGACCGCGCTCGCCCCGGCGGCGGATGTCAGGTCCGCCGCGGGGAACACGAGACGGTCCGTGACGGCCTGCTCGGGGAGCACCGCGTACAGCAGGTCGCCGCGCTGCAGCAGCAAGCTGGCCACGCGAGCGCGCGCGCAGGCCCGGTGCAGCGCGTCCTCCGTCTCCGGCTCGGCGGATCGGAGCACGATCAGGACGCTCGCGGCGAAGTCGATACCGTCGACAGACGGCTCGCCGCTGGTCAGCCGCCAGCCCCGGTGCCTGTCAAGCAGCTGCGCCAGCATCTCGGCGCCCTCCTGCCGGCGGCGACGGCGCTGGGCGACGATCTGGGCGAGCTGAACCGCGCCGGCCACGGCCACGTGCTGGAGCACCGCGACGTTGGGCAGCCGGCCGCCCGCAGGCTCGGCGACCAGGGCCGTCAGCGGCTCGCCGGGAACGGCGACCGCCAGCGCGCAGACCTCGCCGTCAGCGCTGCCGTCCCGGCTCAGCCGCAGCAGCCCGGGTATGGCGTGGCCGTGCTCGGCCACGCTCTCCGCGAGCGCCTGGCCGAGCGGATCGATGGTCTCGTCGTCGAAGACCGAAGTCCCGGTCCCGGCGTCGACCAGGTGCAGCCGAAGGCCGAGCTGACGGCCGAGCGCGTCGAAGGCCGCCGGCCCGAGGTCGCCGGCCGCGAGCGAGAGCCGGAGCAGGTCATAGAACTGCGCGAGGTCACCGAGCTGTTCCTGCCCGTTCGGGTCGTTGCCCTCGGCCACCGTCCGCACGATGTCGCTGAACCGGATCGAGTACGGGACGGTCAGCAAGGGCAGGTCAAGGTCGCAGGCTCGCCTGGCCAGCTCGCGGGTGACCGGAGCGCCTCCGGTACCCAGGCCCATCACGAGCCCGCTCGCGCCGATCCTGCCGAGCCGCTCGACGAAGTCCACCTGGGCGGCCGGCGATGCCCCAATCCCCGTCCCGTTGGTCAGCAGCAGCTCACCGGGCCCGAGCCAGTCCCACGGGGCGGGAAGGTCTGACGCGTGCGCCCAGGTGACCTCCCGGTCCAGGCCGGAGGCTCCCCCGACCAGGGCGAGCTGCAGTCTCGGTCGTTCAAGCAGCAGCCGGACGGTCATCGTCATGTCTGTCCCCCACCGCCCGGAGGTCGCCGCCGTTAGCCGGCCGAACCAGGCGTACTCCCTCATACCACGTTATGAACGGCACCGGGAAGTCTGCGCCGCAGTCGGATGGCCAAGTCTGGCGAACAAGTCGGATGCTTGCCCGCATGAAGGCCGTCGGGACACCCACGTGAGCCGGCCGGGCGGCGAGCAGGACCTGGCCAGCACCGCGACGCCGGCCGGGCCTGTTGCCTGGCCGGACGGCTACACGGCGGCCGCGTGCCTGACGTTCGACCTGGACGCCGAGTCCGCGGTGCTGACCGCCGACATCTCCTCCGCGGGTCGGATGAGCCCGATGAGCCACCAGGCCTACGGTCCGCTGGCCGGCGTCCCGCGGCTACTCGGCCTGCTGGCGCGGCACGACGTGCGCGCCACGTTCTTCGTGCCCGGCTACTCCGCGCACCGTTACCCCGCCGTCGTGCGGTCGATCGCCGAGGCCGGCCACGAGGTCGCGCACCACTCCTACTTCCACGAGAACACGATCGGGATGGACGCCCGCACCGAGGCCGACATGATCGATCTTGGCCTGCAGGCGCTGCGCGACGTGGCCGGGGTGCGGCCGGCCGGCTACCGGGCGCCGATGTGGGAGCTGACCTACAACACGCCGCGGCTGCTGGCCGACCGCGGCTTCCTCTACGACTCCAGCCTGATGGACTCCGACTACCCGTACCGGCTCGCGGTGGCCGACGGCTCGCCGGGTGCCAGCCTCATCGAGATCCCCGCCTGGTGGGGACTGGACGACTGGGAGCAGTACGCGTTCCTGCCCGACCTCATCGGGTCGGGCGTGATCGAGAGCCCGGCCAAGGCGCTGGAGATGTGGTCGCTCGAGCTGGAGGCCGCGCACGAGATCGGCGCCGCGTTCGTGCTCACCTGCCACCCGTTCCTGTCAGGCCGACCGTCCCGCGCCCGGGCGATCGAGCGGCTGATCGAGCGGATGACCGAGCTGCCCGGATTGTGGGTCACCACCGTCGGCGACGTCGCCCGCCATGTCGCCGGCCTCGACCTGGCTCCGCGGACCTGCCCGCAGCCGGTCCTGCCCGATGCGGCCTACTGGGTCGCGCTCCCCGCACGCAACAGCAGCGAGAAAGGAGACCGGCATGGCGGAGATCGCGCCTGACCAGGCCGTCGCGCCTGACCTGTCCCACACTCCCGTCCGAGACTTCACGCTCCGGTCCGCGTTCGCCCTGGCCTTCTCCGACGTGTCGCCGATCGTCGGCATCTACTCGGTGTTCGGTATCGGCCTCCTCACAGCGGGCCCGGCGTTCTTCTGGGGGTTCCCGGTCGTCCTGATCGGCCAGCTCGCCGTCACCGGCGTGTTCGGCGACCTGGTCTCGAAATGGCCGTTCCAGGGCAGCGTCTACCAGTGGGCGCGCGCGCTGTTCGGCGCCCGCTACGGCTGGTTCGCGAACTGGGCGTATAGCTGGGGGCTGGTGATAGCCATGGCCATAGTCGCGCTCTTCGCGGCCGACTTCCTCGGGCCCGCGATGGGGTTCAACTCGCTCAGCCAGACCGAGACCAGCCTGCTGGCGCTCGGCATCCTGATCTTCGGCACGATCGCGAACATGATCGGCCGGAAGTTCCTGCGCGGCCTGCTCTACGTCTCGATGACCGCGGAGCTGATCTCCTCGCTGGGGATCGGCATCGCACTGCTGTTCTTCCACCGCACGCACTCGTTCTCGTTCCTGTTCAGCGGGGCGGGCACCGCGCACGGCGGCGGGTGGCTGTTCGGGCCGTTCCTCGCCATCGTGGCGTTCATCGGCTTCTCCTTCGTGGGCTTCGAGTCGGCGGGCTCGATCGCCGAGGAGGTCCAGGGAGCCAGGCACGTGCTGCCCAAGGCCATCAGCCTGTCGCTGCTCACCGTCGGCTTGCTGGTCATGTTCGCCACCCTCGGCCTCATCCTCGCGCTCCCCGACCTCGGCGCCGTCCTATCCGGCCGGGACGCCAACCCCATCGCCACGACGCTCGAAGCCCGCCTCGGCTCGGGAACCGGCCGCGCGCTGCTGGTCATGCTGACCATCGGCTTCACCGCCAGCATGATCGCCGTGCAGGCCGCCGTGTCCCGTGCCATCTGGGCCAGCGCCCGCGCCCGCGAGCTTCCGCTGTCCGGGCTGCTCGCCCGGCTCAGCGGCCCCGAGCGGCTGCCCCGCCACGTGATCGGTCTGACCTTCATCATCGCCGGGATACTGCTGTTCATCCACAACGCGAACGTGTTCACTCTGCTGCTCAGCGCGGCGACCACCGGATTCTTCGTGTCCTATGCCCTGCCGGTCGTGGCGGCAGCCATCACCCGGCTGCGCGGCGGCTGGACGCCAGGGCCCGTGTCGATGGGCAGGGTGGCGGCAACGGTGACGTACTTCGCGGCCATCTGGATGATCGCCGAGATCATCAACATCGCCTGGCCGCGCAACACCTACGGCGGCGTCTGGTACCTGAACTGGAGCATCGTGCTGGTGATCGCCGTGCTCGGCGTGCTCGGCGCGGTGGTTTCCGCCGTCGTCCTCCGGCGCGGCGGCGAGGCGGTGACGGCCCGCTTCGAGCCCTTGGTCACCGACCCGGCGGGCGAATGACTGAGCCCGGAGGCAGCCAGTGAGCGAGCCGGCCGGACCGGGCCCCGCGGCGGTCGTGATCACCGGGGCGGCCAGCGGGATCGGCGCCGCGACGGCCGCGCTGTTCCGGCGGCGCGGCTGGCGGACAGCGGGCATCGACCTGAAGCCGTCGGACACCGACCTGCCGCTCCAGTGCGACGTCGCCGACGCCGACGGCGTGCGATCGGCCGTCGACGCCGTCGCCGCGCGCTTTGGCGGGATCGACGCCGCGGTCACGGCGGCCGGATACTACGAGGAGGGCATCGACGTTTGTGACGTAACAAAAGCGCAGTGGGACTCGATGCTGGGCGTCGTTCTCGGCGGGACGGTGAACACATGCGGCGCCGTGCTCCCCCACATGATCGCGGCGGGCGGCGGCACGGTCATCGCGATCTCCTCGGAGCTGGCGCTGGGGGGCAGCGCCACCGACCTGCACTACGTGGCAGCGAAGGGCGCCGTGCTCGGGCTGGTCAAGTCGCTGGCCGCCGAGCTGGCCGGCACGCCGATCCGGCTCAACGTGGTCGCGCCCGGCCCGACGGACACCCCGCTGCTCGCCCCGGACTCGCTCTGGCGCCAGCCCGGTTACCTGGCCACGCTGCCGCTCGGCAGGCTGGTCCGGCCGGATGAGGTGGCCGCGACCGTGTACTACCTGGTGACCGAGGGCGTCATGTACTGCGGCGAGGTGCTGTCGCCGAACGCCGGAGCGGTGATCTGATCATGAGCGAGAACGGCCGCCGGCCGGCCGCGCTGATCACTGGAGCGGCGCAGGGCCTGGGTCACGCGACGGCACTGCGGCTCGCGGGCGCCGGCTTCGCCGTCGCCGTCAACGACATCAGCGACGACGGCAGGCTCGCTGCCCTGGCGGGCCAGATCGACGGTCTGGCGGTTCCGGGCGACATCGCCGACCCCGCCGCCGTGACGGGCATGACCAGGTCGGTCCTCGAGCGGCTCGGCGGCGTCGACGTGCTCGTGGCCAACGCCGCGGCGATGGAGATGGGGCCGTTCCTCGCCCAGGACCCGCGGGTCTGGTGGCGCCAGATCGAGGTGAACCTGTCCGGCCACTTCCGGCTCATCCAGGCGGTCGTCCCGCACATGCGCTCCGCCGGCGGCGGCCGCATTGTGATCATCGCGTCCGGCTGGGGAGTGATCGGCCACCCGAACGCCACCGCCTACGCGGCGTCCAAGGCGGGCCTGATCGCGCTGACCAAGGGCCTGGGCCGGGAACTCGGCCCGCAGGGCATCCTGGCCAACGCCATCGCCCCGGCCTACATCGACACCGAGCAGCTTCGGGTGGATGCGGCCGACGCCGGGATCACGCTGGACGAGATGCGCCAGCGCTACCGCGATCTCGTCCCCACGGGCCAGCTGGCCACCGTCGACGACATCGCCAGCGCCGTCTGCTTCCTCGCGGGCCAGGGCGGCAGCGCCTTCGTGGGGCAGGTACTGCAGCCCAATGGCGGCGTCACCCGCACCAGGGCCTGACTCGCGCCGACCGTACGACACAACCTGGAGGAACAGTGCCTGACGCCAGCCCCGAACCGGTGGGACCGGTCGACGGCCGCGTGGTGCCCCGCTTCGCCGGCGCCGCGACCTTCGCCAGGCTCCCCGCGGTCGACCAGGTCGCCGACTACGACGTCGCCGTGCTGGGCGTGCCATTCGACACCGGGACGTCCTACCGCCCGGGAGCACGCTTCGGGCCGACGGCGGTGCGCCAGGCCTCGCGACACCTGCGCCCCGGCTACCACGTCGAGCTCGGCCTCGCACCGTTCCAGACCGTGCAGGTCGCCGACGCCGGCGACGTCGCGGTCACGCCGTTCGACATCGCGGCGGCCATGCGGCAGATCCGCGGCCACGCCGCCGACCTGGTCGGCGGCGACCGCAGGGTAGTGGCGATCGGCGGCGACCACACGATCGCGCTGCCGATGCTCCAGGCCGTCACGGCTCGGCATGGCCCGGTCGCGCTCGTGCACTTCGACGCCCACCTGGATACCTGGGATACCTACTTCGACGCGCCGGTCACGCACGGCACGGTGCTCCGGCGCGCGTTCGAAGACGGGCTCCTCGTCGAGGATCACTCGATTCACGTCGGAATTCGCGGCCCGCTGTACGGGGAAGCCGACCTCGCCGACGACCGGCGGTTCGGCTTCCGCACGATCAGGACCAGCGATGTCGACGACCTCGGCATCCGCGGGACGATCGACGCCGTCCTCGAGCGCGTCGGCGACCTGCCCGGGGCTGACCGGGCTGCACTTGGTTGGCGCAGACGTGGTGGAGGTCGCGCCGGCGTACGACCATGCCGAGCTGACCACGATCGCCGCGGCGACCGTCGCCTACGACCTGATCACCCTCATGGCGCGCCCGGCCGCGGGCAGCGCGAAGGAGCCTCATGCCCCTGCTCGTCACGAACGGCGGCCATCCCAGGGACTGGGAGGACTTCGGCGCCCTGCGCCATGACCCGCTGCCGGTGTTCGCGGTCCCGACCACGGCGGGGACCGGCAGCGAGGTGAGCCCGTCGGCGGTCATCACCGACACCGCCAGGAAGAAGAAGAAGATGAACCTGTTCGACGTGCGGAACTGCCCCAGGCTCGCGCTCGCCGATCCCGGCCTGACCCTGTCCTGCCCGGCATGGGTGACCGCCTCGTCCGGCATGGACGCCCTGTCGCACGCGGTGGACTCGCTGCACTGCCGGCTGGCCACGCCGGCCTCGGACGCGCTGGCGCTGGCGGGCGCGCGGCTGGTCGCCAGGTACATCCGCCGCGCGTACGGCGAGCCGGGCGACGCCGAGGCGCGGTGCGGGATGGCGCAGGGCAGCCTGACCGCCGGCATCGCGGTCGGGCTGACCGACGTGTCGGGCGCGCACGCGCTCGCCGAGGCGATCGGCGGCCTGTACGGGCACCCGCACGGCTACTGCTGCGCCGCCGCCATTCCGCCGATCATGGAGTACAACCTGCCGGTCTGCGCGGGCAAGTACGCGGGGCTGGCACTGGCGATGGGCGCCGGCCGGCCGGGCGCGGGCGAGGCCGAGCTTTCCAGGGCCGCGACCGCGGCGATCAGGGAGCTGAACCGCGACCTGGACGTGCCCGCGATGAGCGAACTGATCCGCCTCGACGACCTCGACGTCCTGGGCGACAAGGCCGCCCGGAACACCAGCACGCC
>WNGP01002639.1_pt1 | contig 14993 bp, 16 predicted proteins | sample 5407671 | NCBI WGS metagenome assembly WNGP01 (sample SAMN13153381, study PRJNA577476) | soil metagenome | isolation source: 40 cm soil or saprolite under Garry oak tree replicate 2 | place: USA:California | collected 2016-06-15 | reverse complement strand
GCTTTCGTGCCCGCGGCAACAGCACCGCCCGGCTCTGCGCGGTCCGCACCCTCCGATCGAGATCGGCACGGCGGCCTTCCAGCGCCGCGCGCTCCTCGCGCAGGTCCGCCAGGGCGCGCGCCGAATTGAGGGCGGAGGTTTGCCGGAAGATGACGAACCAGAGCGCCGCGAGCAGCGCGACGAGCCAGAACGCGATCCAGTGGCGGCCTCTAAACGTCATCTGCCGCCGCAGTTTCGAAGGCCCGGAACCGGGCCGATCGCGCGCGGGGATTGGACGCGATTTCGTCGGATGGAGGAGCGATCGGCTTCTTGGTCAGCACACGCCCCAGCGCCCGGCCGCGGCACGTGCACACCGGCTGGCGGGGCGGACAGATGCACTCCCGGCCCCACTCCCGAAATGTGTGCTTCACGATGCGGTCTTCCCCGGAGTGGTACGTAATCACTCCCAGGCGGCCGGCTGGGACGAGCGCATCGCGCAGTGCCGGCAACGCCGTAGTCAGCGCGTCGAGCTCCTCATTCACGGCGATGCGAAGCGCCTGAAACAGGCGCGCGAAATCGGGCGGCCCCGAGCGCGGCCCCAAGACCGCGCGAATCGCGTTCACAAAATCGTCGCTGATCACAAATGCGGCAGTGAGACGGCGTCGGATGACCTCTCTCGCCAGCGCACGCCCGCGTCGTTCGTCAGCGTAGTCCGTAAACACCGCGCCCAGCCGTTCAACCGGCCACGTGTTCAGGACATCTCGCGCGGTTATTCCCTTTCCCCCTTCCCCCATCCCCTTGCCCCGCATCCGCATGTCGAGCGGCGTGCCGGGCCGGAAGGTGAAGCCGCGCTCCGGCGTGTCGAGTTGGTGCGAGCTGACGCCGAGGTCGAGGAGAATGCGGTCGGGTTGAAATTCTCGAATGGCGGCAACGGCCGAAGGGGCGGCGAACGAAGATTCGAGGTATTCGATATCGACGGTGCCAAGGCGGCGGCGAGTGGCGGCAACTGCATCCGCGTCGCGATCGATTCCCAAGACCCTCGCGCCTAGCCCTCGCAAAATCTCGGCGTGGCCACCGCCGCCGAGTGTTGCGTCGACGGCGCGGGCGCCGCCCTGCGCCCACTCTCTCACCGCCGCGGCAAGGACCGGGGTGTGGTAGTGAATCGAGGAGCCTGAGGCGGCCGTGGGCACGCTCCAAAATAAGAAAACCCCCGCCACAAAGGGGCGGGGGTTTGCAATCGGAACCTTGAGGCGGGGCTGACGGGGCTCGAACCCGCGACCTCCGGTGTGACAGACCGGCACTCTAACCAGCTGAGCTACAGCCCCAAAAGCCCCTTACGGAGCGCCGGAATATAGACCCCGGGGGAGGTCAATTCAACGGCGGCCGGCATTTGAACGCCGCCTGTACCGATGGCTTCGCCTTCTCGTACTGGGCGACGAAGTTGAGCATTTGGTCCGCCGTGGGCGGGTGCACGCGCCGGCCCAGCAGCATCGCGGCCTTGGTCTTCGACAGCCGGTCGAATACACTGCGCGCTTCTGTGCATCTCTCCGGGCCTTTGGCCTTGGTCATCTTGGTATACGGTCCAGTCAGCGTCAGAACCGACGACAGCCCGTACCAGAAGCTCGCGTTGATCCGCACCTGGTATTTCGGCCCCAGGGTGTCCGTGGGGGTTTTCGGCGCGACGATCGTGAGCAGCGAGTCGAGCCAGCGATAGGCTGCGTCATACGCGGCGGCTTGGGCAAGCTTGGATCCGCCGGTCAGCATGATCACCGCGGCCGCGAGCCGCTGACCCGAGTCGGCCGAGGCGAGGCCCGGCCGGAGCAAGGGGCGAGCGGAATCCACGCGGACGGCAAAGGCTTCCTGCATCCGGCGCAACCCGACCGTGTCCTTGGCCTCTCGCAGCCGTCGCGCCGCGCCCGTGTCGTAGACCGCGCGGTCGATCAGTGTCTTGCCGATCTGCAGGCTGGTGCCCACGTCGTTGGGCTCGATGACCAGCGCTTTTCGGTAATACCCGATCGCGGAGTCGGTTTGCCCCGCCAGCTCGAAGGCACCGGCGCGCGCCCGAACGTAGATCGGATTGTTGGGGAAGTGCTGATAGGCGCCCTTGGTGAAGCGCAGGAGCACCTGGGTGTCGCCAACCTGTTGCGCCGCTCCCAGCGCGGGCTTCAGAAACGTCGTGTCGCCGAACAGCGCGCTATCGTGATCGGCCTTGGCGGCCCAGACGTCGAGCGCGCATTTGAAATTGCTGGACTCGGTGCAAATCGTCAGCTTCATGTCGAGCAGCTGCTGATCGCCGGGGGTTAACTTGAGCCCGTCGTTCACGACGTCGACCGCGCGGTCCGGCTTCTTCATCTGTCTGGCCAGTTGCGCGATCCCGAGGCGCTTCTGCGTGTTGCGGGGCTCACCGCAGAGCTGACTGATGTAGGCCTCGAGAGCCTGGACCGTATCACCCTTCTGCTGGTAGCCGCTGGCGATCTTCTCCCACGCCGTCCCGTTACACGAATCGCCCTTGAGCGCGAGCTTCGACACGGCGATCACGCTGTCCACCGGCGCGCGTTGCGCCTCGAAGATCGTGGCGATGCACAGATACGCCCCGGTGGAATTCGGATCGATGGTTAACGCCTTCTGGGCTTCCGCGCGGGCCTGCGCGAACCGGCCCTTCTTCCGCTCGTCGTTGCAGTTGCGGACCCCTTCGCTGAGCCGCACCGTCGTCGCGATGTGTTGCGCGATGATCTCGGCGAGGGCGGCCGCGGTGCCCGGATTCCCGTTCGTCGCCGGGAAGCGTCCCGCGATCCCCGAGCTGGCGATGTCGATCATCTGCACTTCGGCCGTCAGATTCGCGCCGCTTTTCGAGTACGCGCCGGTGACGTAGGCGTGCACTTGCAGGAACCGGGCGAGCTGCTTCGCCTGCTGATCGTCGAGCAGACCGTTGCAGGGGAATCCCGACTGCGCGAGCGCTTCGCACAGCTTTGCCTTGGTCACCACCAGGACTTTGCTTTTGACGAGCTGCGTCACGCGGTCCCGGACGGCGTCCGAGAGCGTGATGGCGCCGGCCGAATCGGCCGAGCTGCCCCACATGAGCGGCAGGATGAGGAGTCGTTCGCTCGGCTGTTGCGGCGCGGCGAGCTGTGCGGCTGCCGTGGTCGCAACACCGACCGTCAGAGCCACCGCGAATTGAAGCGCTCTCACTCTGTTCGTTCCTCCGTAAGAGGCTGCTACACCAATGGGCGAAGAGGGATTCGAACCCCCGACATCCTGCGTGTAAGGCAGGCGCTCTGAACCGCTGAGCTATTCGCCCGTGCCATTGGGGGGCGGAGGTGCTAAAGGGCCAGGCCTACTGGAAACAAAACGCAGTAGCCCAGGACGAGCAGCACCGGCGCGAGCGTTGTGGATCCCTTCGACAACAGCCAGTAACCGAGCACCAGGGACACGGCCGCGCCACCAAGGACGATGTAGTTCTTGGGTCCGAAGCGGAGGCGCGAACGGGCAAGTGTTTGGTCCGGCATTCGGGGCTGGAGTCTATTCGTTAATCCCAACATCGTCAAGCAGTTGGCTTCCGTCCGCCTCGGCACCCTCCGCGTCCAGTGCGGCGCGCTTGCGCCGGTCGCGTTTGCGCCGCAGCCCGATCAGCGCGACGAGCAGCGCGCCGATCGCCAGCCAGAAGAAGCCGAGCGCCGCCAGCCACGACAGCCAGCCGTAGCGTGAGCCGACATCGCGCTGCCAGCGCAGCTCGAAGTCGCCTTCCGTGAGGTGGTAGGTCGCGCGCAGCGCCGCATCGAACGACTCGGCCGAGCGCAGGTTGGCGAGCAGCGGCGCGAGTCCGCGATCCCCGCCCCAGCGTTCCAGCAGGAGCACGGCAGTCGTCGCGAGCGCATAGCCCGTCTCCGCATCGCCCCGCGCGCCCCGCAACGCCCGATCGACGTCGTCGAGATCCATGCGCACGCCGCGCGCGAGCTGCCAGTTCAGGCGCAACGCGTCGAGCCGGTCCCACTCCTGGGCCGCGACCGCGGCATAGCCTTCCTCAAACCAGAGGGGGACGTAGCGACCGACGTGCCAGCGCAGCGCGAGGTGGCCGAGCTCGTGACGGAGGACCGATGGGCCGCTGGGCTGATGGGCCGTTAACAACACAATCGTGCCGGCATCCGGGAACGCGGCGCCTTCGCTCCAGAGCGGCAGCCGGCCGCGCGTGAGCGAGTCGTACTGCGCGCGCGTCGGCGCGAGGATCAGCCGGATGGGACGGTCGGGCATGGCGCCGATGCCGGGGAAGTCGCGCGCATGATCGGCGACCTCCGCGAGCGACGTGGCGAGCCCCTCCTGCGTCGGCCAGGCAATCGCGGTCACGCGCCCAACGGTGATGGCAACGGGGGGATGCGACGGTGCAACCGAACCCTGCAGCAGCAGGGCAAGCAGCGCTATTCTCGCGGCGGCTCCTCGCCCTTGGCGACAAGCTCCAGCATCTCCTGACACTTCTTGCCCCAGGGATTGAACTTGTTCGCTTTGAAGCCGTCCCCCCACGTGGACTTGGCCTTGTCCTGGTCGCCCGCGAACCAATGCGCGCGTCCCAGCTCGTAATAGGCTTCGATCAGGTTCGGGCCGAGCTTGATGGTCTTCTCGAAGAACGTCTCCGCGTCCTCGAACATCTCGCGCTGCAGGTAGACGAGCCCGAGATAGAAATGGGCGTACAGCGTCGCCTTCTTGTCGTTGTCCAGCCGGATCGCCTTCGAGAGATGCTCGATCGCTTCGCCAAAGATCCGCTTCTTCAGGCAGATGTAGCCGACGTTGATGCGCGCGAGGGAATTCGCGGGCTCCTTCATCAGCACTTTCTGGAAGGTGCCGAGGGCATCGTCGTAGTCCTCGTGCAGCATCTGTGCCCAGCCGAGCAGCGATTCCGCCTGCGTCTCCCCGGGTGAGAGCTGGAGTGCCTTGGTGAGCGCTTGAATCGCCCCGGCGTGGTCGCCCAACGAGATGAGACTCCATCCCTTTTCGATGAACGTGGTCGCGCCGATGTGATCGGCATGCAGCACGGGTCGCTGCCCGGTGAACTCGGGCGCCGCGGCCTGCTGGGTGTCGGCGGCCAGCTGCTTGTAGCGATCGACGAGCTGGCGGATGTCGTCCTTCAACTGCGTCATCTCGCCCAGCATCCCGTCGACCTTCTTGAAAAAGGCGATGATCTCCCGCTTGGCGGCTTCGCGCTCGGCGTTGCCCGAGGGGCCACCTCCCTCGAGCTGCCGGGCGATGGCATCGTATTCCCGGCGCAGCGCCGCGACCGGTGTCTCCGCCATCACGTGGCTCCCTGCAAAGCCAGTTTTTCTTTCGAGTTCAGCAGCTTGTTCGTGTTCAGGACGACGATCGTGCGTCCGTTCTGCACGAGGAGGCCGGAGATGTACTCCGCGGCCAGCCCGCGGACGATGCCCGGCGGCGGCGTCACCGCCTGCGCGGACACCTGCATCACCTCGGTCACGGTGTCGACAATCATGCCGATTTTGCCGCCATCGAACTCGAGGATGACGGTCCGCGTGTCTTCGCGCAGCGGCGCCTCCGCGCCGAGCCGCTTGCGCAGATCGATGAGCGGCACGGCACCGCCCTGATACTGCAGCACGCCCTCGAGAAACTCGGGCGCCTTCGGCAACGGCGCGGGCGCTTCATACCGCAGGATGCGCTCGACCTGAAAAATGTTGAACGCGAAATCCTGGCCGCCCACTTTGAATGTGACCAGCTGCACATCGTCGCCGCCGGAGCTCAGCGTCGTGGTCGTCGTCACGTAATGCGATCCCCGAGCGCGTCGAGGTCGAGGATCGGCACCAATCCGCCCTCCTGCTCCGCCACCCCGACCGCCCACGGCAGCGCCTGGCCGCGCGGCACGGGCAGCGGCTGCTCGCGGACGACCGCATCGGCGTCATCGACTTCGAAGGCGACCTGCCGCCCGCTCGCGCCGAGCTCGACGAGAACGACCGTGCGCACCGCGTGGCCGCCGGCGGGTGGTGCTTCGCTCCCCGTGAGCAACGCGCCCAAATGAATCAGCGGGACGAGCCGTCCGCGCAGCGGCGTCAGGCCCCGCACCGCGGGCAGATTGCGGGGAATGGCAAGCACTTCCGTGGCGTCACCCACCTCGAGCACGCGGGCGACCGGCAGGCCATACGATTTTCCCTCGGAACGAACCAACAGATAACCCTTCATCGGTTTCCCACCCTAAAGGGTGGGCTCGGCACAACATTGTCCTTAAGGACAATGCCCCGCCGAGCGCACGCTGTAGCGTGTCGTATCACGAGCGATTCCCTCTCCGCAGCAGCTCGGCCGCCACGCGGTCGGCAATCTGACCGAGCGGCAGGACCGCGTCGACGCCGCCCGCCTGCACCGCCGCTACCGGCATCCCGGGAATCACCGCCGTTTCCCGATCCTGAGCGAGCCCGGTGCCGCCGGCATCATGCATCGCGCGCAGGCCGCTGGCCCCGTCGCGCCCCATGCCCGTGAGCACGACCCCAATGCCGCGCGCGCCATAGACCTCGGCGATGGAGCGGAACAAGGGATCGGCCGCGGGACGGACGCCCCACAGGGGCGCGGATTGGTCGAGCGCGATGACAGGTCCGTCGGGAGCAGAACGCACCCGCATATGATAATCGCCCGGGGCCACGTACGCCGTGTCAGCCACGATCGGGGTGCCGTCGGCCGCCTCGACGACGCGCAACGAGCTCATGGAGTCGAGCCGCTCGGCGAGACTGCGCGTGAACTTCGGCGGCATGTGCTGCACGATGAAGATCGCGGCGCCGCGGCCCGTCGGCAGGCGCGGTACGACGTCGGCGAGCGCGCGCGGACCACCGGTCGAGGCGGCGACGCCCACGGCGAGCACGGCGCGCCCGCGCAGCGCGTGCTCGGGCGGGTGAACCACCGGCGCCGGCGGGCGCGCCAACACCTTGACGTGCGAGAGGTCCGCCGCGAGCGCCCGGCGCACGGCGCCGATGAGCTCCGGCGCAAGCGCCTCGAGCGCGGCGCGCGGATGACCGAAGACTTCCGGGGGCGGTTTGGCGACGATCTCCACCGCGCCCAGCTCGAGGGCGCGAATCGCGGACTGCGTGCCCGGCCCGGCGTGCGCGCTGACGACGACGATCGGCCGCGGCGACTCGGACATGATGTAGCCGATGGCGCCCAGCCCATCGAGCCGCGGCATCTCGAGATCGAGCGTGACGACGTCGGGCCTGTGCTCGTGCACTTTGCTGATCGCGTCGAGGCCGTCGCGCGCCGTGGCGACGACGCGAAACTCGGCACCGAGGACATCGACCAGCACGCGGCGCATCAGTGCGCTGTCGTCGGCGACGACGACGCTCGGGCGGCCGGACGCGTCAGATGACGTCGGCATCGACTCCCACCGACCGGATCTCTACCCGGCCGTCTTGCACGTAAAACCGCACGCTGCGGCCGCGGTCGCCGCCCACCGCCTCACGAATGACCGGGATGGCCGCGACGCGGAGCGCGGTGCGCGAGGCCAGGACGTTGCGCTCGCCCATCTGGATGGTGCCGGGCGTGACGAGCTGGCTGAACATGCGGGCGCCGCCGGCCAGCTTTGCCACGAGCCGCCGCGGGTCCGCCCCGAGCGCCTTGAGCCGCTCGATGAGCAGCGGCACGGCGGTTTCCGGGAACTTGGCGCGGTTCGTGAGATCGCGCACCAGACTGGTCGACGGCAGCAGGACGTGCGCCATCGCGCCCGTTTTGGTTTGCGGATCGTGCAGCATGATCGCGACGCAGGAACCGAGTCCGAGAGTGACCAGGACGCCATCGCCACGCTCGGCCGCCCAATCGGCGACTTTGACGATGGTCTCCTTCACCGTCCTCACCCCCTGACCCCCTCTCCACGTTGTGGAGAGGGGGAACGATTGACGTAGATCCGTTCACGGGGATCGACGAGGGTGAGGCGCTCGCGCGCGGGGCCGAACAGGGTTTCGACTTTTCCGAGCAGGAGTACGCCCCCGGGCGCCAGCGCATCCACAAAGGTCTGAAACAGCCGCTCCTGGGCCTGGCGCTCGAAGTAAATCACGACGTTGCGGCACACGATCAGGTCGTACGGCGGATGCGGGGGACGCTCGCGCATCAAATCGTGGCTTTGGACGCGCACGAGCTCGCGGACCTCGGGCACCGGCTGGCCGCCCTCGAAATAGCGGCGCCTGAGGTGCGGCGGCATTTCGGTGAACGCAGCGTCCGGATAGTGCGCCTGCCGGGTGCGCTCGAGACTCAATCGATCGACGTCCGTCGCGTCGATGACACCCTGGGCGCCCAGCTCCGTCATCAGCACGGCGATCGTGTACGGCTCCTCGCCCGAGGCGCATCCCGCCGACCACACCCGCAGTGTGGGACGTCTCCTGGCGAGCGCCTCCAGATGGGGCCGGAGCGCGGTCCAGGTTTCGGCGTTGCGGAAGAACTTGGTGACGTTGATCGTGAGCGCGTCGAGCAGCTCCTGGTACTCATGCGCGTCGTGATCGAGAATCTTGCCGTAGTCTTCGTAGGTATGGACGCCGCGGGCGCGCATGCGCACCGCGATGCGGCGCTTCAGGCATTTATCCTTGTACGACCCGCAGCTGACTCCCCGCTCGCGTGAGATCTTTTCCGTCAGCGCTTCGAAACCTCGCTCCAGAGGAGCTTTGCTCACGACAAACTGCTCAGGGTGTCCAGATTGGCCTTGACGAGCTCGTGTTTGGGATTCAGCTCGAGCGCGCGCCGCCACAGCTCGCTCGCCTGGTCGCGCTCGTTTCGCTTGTACGCGATGTTGCCGAGCTTGAAGTAGACGTCATCGCCCAGCTCGGGCGACAGCTCGATCGCGCGCTGATACAGCGCCCAGGCTTCATCGTAGCGCGAGCCGCGGTAGGCCAGGTCGCCGAGATTCTTGGACAGCTGCGGCAGGGACGGCTCGTCCTGGAGCGCGGCGCGCGCCAGCTCCTCGGCTTGTGGCAGCGCACCCGCCAGCTCGTGCAGCACGGCGAGATTGTTGCGCAGCACCCCGTTGTGCGGATGCGTTTCGACGGCCTGCACGGCCACCCGTTCCGCCGTCTCGAAATCGCCCGCCGACGCCGCGACGAGTGCGCGCGCCCAGAACCAGATCGGAGGCACCTTGGCGGCGAACAGCTCCTTGGCGCGGTCGAGCCGCCCGGCAGCGCTGGCATGGTCGCCCTGCTTCAGCGCGACGATGCCCCATCCCACGTACACCCGCGGATCGGTGCGCGCGCGCGTGGCCGCCTCGGAGTAGGCCGCTTCCGCATCCTCCAGCCGGCCGACCTGCTCGTAGGCAAGCCCCAGATTGTGGAGCACGGCGGGCCGTGACCCGCCTTTTTCGGCAGCGAGCCGCAGCGCTTCCATCGCCTCGCGCCAGCGCGCCTGTTTCAGCGCGACCAGGCCGATGAAGAAATGCGCGTTGGCATCCGTCGCGCGCAGCTCGGCGACGCGGCGAAATTCGCGCGCCGCTTCGTCGAGCATGCCCGTCTTGTAGAAGGCGATGCCGAGGTTGCGGTGCTCCTCCACCCGCGCGTCGGTCATCTTCACGTCTTCAGCGCTGGCGGTGCGGCCGGCGCGATGCAGGAAGCCGGCGGTGACGAGGCCATAGAGCGCCTTGCCGACCTCGAATTCCCCCAGGCCGGAATCTTCGATGACCTGATTGACGTCGCGCGAGCCGTCGAGCAGCGGGAGCAGGCGATCCTGCATCTCCGTCAGCTTCGCGTCGCTGATGGCCAGGCGGTCGCGGTCCACGAGGAAGATCAGATCGAACGACGGGATCTTTTTCTCGATCAGGCCCCACTCGTCCACGCGCCGCGCGCCCTCGAGCAGCAGGGATTCCGGGTTGATCGAGACGAGGAAGTCCTGCTGCTCCGGGCGGACGTCGGCTTCGAAGTTGAACGTGCCCTGCGTCCACGTGAAGAGATAGTAGACCGATTCCTCGATCTGCATGCGCATGTAGCGCTCGAGCTCCTGCTGCGTGAGCACGCTCTGCAGCACGAGAATCTCGCCCAGCTTCTTGTCGCGCTCTTTCGCCTGGCGATGGATCGCGGCGTCCAGCTGGTCCTGCGTGATCTTCTCGTGCTTCACGAGGATGTCGCCGAGCCGATCGCGGCGGTTCACGATCGACGCGTAGGAGATGCGGCCCCGGTCGAAATAGATGTAGCCGAAGTTGGAGCGGTCGGCGATCGACAGGCAGCCGGTTTTCTGCCCCAGCGCCAGGAGCTGCAGCACGTCGGGGAGCGACGCTTCCTTGAGGGAGCCTTTGATGGCCATCAGCGCAGATCCTCGATGACGCGATCAGCAGCGGTAGGCCAGTCCCAGACCATCTTCTCCCGGCTGCGCACGCCGCCGGCGCTCGACACGACGATGCCGCTGGTACGCAGCCCCGCCGTGCGGCGCGGCGGAGGCGCTCCCTCCAGCACATCGCGCGCCAGACCCGCCGTCACGGGCGCGTCCTGCGCGGCGGCGGCCTCGACCACGCGCTGGACCACGCCGGTCAGGTTGCGGACGGAATCGATGGGCCGGTCCGCCAGGTAGTCGAGCAGCGCCGGCTCGAGCGCCACGCGCTGCTGCGTGAGCAGGCGCTCGAGCATGCTCCGGCGCAGCTCCTTGTCCGGCTCCGCGATCTCCGTCACGAGCCCGCCTTCGAGCCGCGACACGATGCGCTCCTCGAGGCCCTCGAGCGTGTTCGGGTGCGCGGGCGCCGTGAAGATGAGCTGCCGGTCGGCGTCGACCAGCTGATTGAAGAGATTGAACAGCTCTTCCTGCGTGCGCTCCTTGCCGGCGAGCAGCTGGATGTCGTCGAGCAGCAGCGCCGTCGCGCGCCGATAGCGCGCGCGCCACCAGTCCACCCGGTTGCCGTCGATGGCCGCAATCAGCTCGTCGACGAACTGCTGTGTCGACAGGCAGGCGACGACCGCGTTCTTCTTTTTCGCGAGCTCGAGGCCGATCGCGTTGAGCAGATGCGTCTTGCCGAGGCCGCTGCGGCCGACGATCACGAGGGGGTTGTATTTCTTCCCGGGCTTCGCTACACAATCGCGCGCGGCGTTCAGGGCCACCTCGTTGGACGACCCGGCGACGTACGCCTCGAGCGGGAATGCGCCCGACGGGGCCGGCGGCGGGGCCGCGCCGTCGCGAACCTTGGCGGCGGCTGCCTCGGCCGCGTCCATGTGGTCGGGATCGCGGAAGACTTTCTCACCCGCGGCCTGGGGATCGAGCACCGCCACTTCCGCCTCGAGCGCCTTGAGCCGGTCCACGTCATGCACGTACGACGCGATCACTTCGTCCACCGCGGCCGGCGTGTCCTGATCGAGGAGCTTTTCGAGACGGCCCGTCCGGTAGCCCTCTCCCTCCCAGCGCATCACCGCCTCGGTCACGCGCGCGCGCCACGCCTCGACGGCTTTGCCGACGGTCACGGTGACGTCGGTGAGGAACTGGCTGAATTCATCGGGTGAGGCGGCGGGAGATGAAGCGGCGGCAGGTGAAACGGCGGCAGATGAACCGGCGGCGGAGGAGATACCGAGGACCTTGCTGGCCGTATCGGCATTGATCGGCGTGTCGTTCACTGCCTGGAAGGCGATCAGACGATTGAGCGCGCCCATCAACTCGCGGACGTTGGGATACTCGACTTTCGCGACGGTCTCGAGGATTCCCGGCTGGAACTTCGTGCCGCGCTCCTCGGCCTTGCGGCGCAGAATGGCGACGCGCGTTTCGTAGTCGGGGACGCCCATATCGACGACGAGCCCGCCGGAAAAGCGCGAGATGAGACGCTCGTCCAGGTCGGCGATCTCGGCCGGCGGGCGATCGCTCGCGAGCACGATCTGGTGCCCGGACTGCTGCAGCGCCTCGGTCAGGCGGAGCAGCTCGGTCTGCATCTCCTTGCGATTGGTGAGGAACTGCACGTCGTCGACGAGCAGCACATCGACGTTCTGGAACCGGCGCCGGAAGGCGTCGCCCTGCCCCGCCGCGATCGCGGCGTGGAACGCCTCGACGTACTCGTCGAGCGTCAGGTACTCGATGTTCAGCTGCGTCGCGATGACCTTGGCGGCGTGCCCGATGGCCATCAGCACGTGCGTCTTGCCCAGCCCCGAGCCACTATAAATGAAGAGCGGGTTGTAGGCCGAGCCCGGATTCTCCGCGACGGTGCGCCCGGCGGTGACGGCCAGGCGGTTCGCCGCGCCGACCACGAACGTGTCGAACGTGAAGCGGGGATTGAGGGTGCTGGTCATGTCGCGGGGGTTCCCGCCGCGAGCTTCTTGAGCACGAGCTCCGAGATCGACTTGAGGGTCTCGAACACACCTCTGCCATGCAGCGCGTCGGCCGCGAAGCTCGGCACGCTCCGGAAGTTGAGCGCGTCGTCGAGGTCCTCCTGCCGCAGGATCAGCTCGGCGGGCAAGTCCTGCTTGTTGTATTGCATCACCAGCGGCATGGTGCGCACATCGATGCCGTGCTCGAGCAGATTGCTCTGGAGGTTCTGCAGGCTTTCGACATTCTCATCGAGCTGCCGGGCTTGACTGTCCCCGACGAACACCACGCCGTCCGCGCCCTGGAGCACGAGTCGCCGCGTGGCGTTGTAATAGACCTGGCCCGGGACGGTGTAGAGCTGAAACCGCGTCGAGAATCCGGAGATCTGGCCCAGATCGATCGGCAGGAAGTCGAAGAACAGGGTGCGGTCGGTCTGCGTAGCGAGCGACACCATGCGCCCGCGCCGAGTTTCCGGCACGCGGCCGTAGATGTAATGGAGATTGGTCGTCTTTCCGGACCGCCCAGGTCCGTAGTAGACGATTTTGCACGTGATCTCGCGGGTCGTGAAGTTGACCAGGGACACCGCTATCTCCCAAACAGCGTGTTGAGGCTGTCCGTCAACTCGCGCTCGAAGTCGGCCGCGAGCACCTGCTTGGGGACCGCCCCCTTCGGACTCGCCGTCTTCAAGTCCGCCGCAAGCTGCTCATAGAATAACTGAACCAAGCCGAGCGATGAAACATCCATATCGTAGACGGCGAGCACCGCCAGCGTGCCGCGATCGGTCGAGAAGGTCGCCAGGAAGAAACCGGTCTTGGGCCCCTGATGACTGAGCGCCGCGAAGGGCGGCTGCCGCAGCTGGCGCGCCAGCTCGCCGGTGGTGGCGACGATCGCCGCGGCCAGCGCTGCGGACGACATGACATCGACGGCGCGCGAGAATCCCGATTGCGCCAGCACCTGCCCCGACGGCGTGAGCACCAGGACCAGGCGCGCCGATGCTTCGCGCACGAAGTCGGTGAGCGGTTGCAGCGTCCAGTTTTCGACGGCGCGGGTCTGTTGACTCATACCATCGTCTCCGCCGCTCGCAGCAGCTCGAGGCGCACCAGGCCGATGTTCACATCGGGCTCCGCAACCGCGACGACCAGGATGCCGCCGGCATTGTGCCCACCGGGAACGACCAGCAGCGCGCCCTGCTCCGCCTGCAGGTGCCAAAAGACGCTCGTCCCGGTCCCCGCCGCTTCCATCGCCCGGCGCAGGCGGCCGGCGAGGCTCGCGGCGAGCGCGGCCACGGCGCCGCCCTTGATCCCCTCCATGAGCTGCTCGGCCACGACGAGGCCGTCCTCCGCCGAGACCAGCATCGCGCCGCGGACGCCACGCACGCGGGTGATCAGATCGAGCGGTCCGCCCTTCGTCATTGCTGCTCCAGCCAGCGGCGCGCCAGCGACGTCGCCCGCTGCGCGAGAATCGCGAGGCGGCCGAGCGGCGTGCCGCGCTCGCGGACGACGAGGAGCAGCGCTTCGGGCGTCGGATGCGCGAGGTGCACGTTGCCGTGCTGCCCTTCCGCCGACAAACCGTTCCAGGCTCCCAGCCCCAGCAGCTTCGCGGTCCGGGCCGCTTCCTGCGAGACGCCGGCAAGATAGGCGGCGACGCTGTCGGTGACATCCGAGCCCGACCGATCGCGGAGCGACCCACCCAGGACACGTCCCGCGCCGTCGATGAGCAGGAGGCCTTCGTTGGCGCCTTCTAATCCCGCGAAAACGCGCGTTTCATCGAGCGCACCCGCTGCCGGCGCTGGGGCGGCGCGGGGCGGCGCAGGGGCGGCGGAGGGCGGCGCATGTGCCCCGCCGCGGATCATCTCAAACGCCTGGTCGATGGTTGGATCGTCGGGCTCGACCTTGCGCGCCTGCTCGAGATGGGTTTCGGCCTGCGCGATATCGCCGACCTTGAAATAGAGAAACGCGAGTCCCTTCAGGGCGCCGGTATGGTTGGGCGCGATCCGGACGGCCATGTCCCACTCGTCGAACGCGCGCGCGTAGTCGTGTTTGTCGGTCAGGATCCGCGCGTACAAGTCGTGCGCGTCGGCGAGATGCGGGTGCCGCTCGAGCCCGTTCACCGCGACGCGGAGCGCCCCGTCGAGCTGTCCCTTGCGGCGCAGCGCCTCGCCCAGCCGCAGAAACACGAGGCTCTGCGGATCCTGCGCGAGCTGGGACGAGAGGGCGCGGATATCGTCAGCCATGGCTGAACACTCGCGCGGCTTCGCGGGCGCGCTGCACGTCCGGTTTGTACGCCTCCTCTTCCGTCGTGCGTGCCAGGCGCTCCCACTGGTCCCAGCTTTGCACCGCTTCGCCGAACCGGCCCATCGCGACGAGGGCGAATCCCAGGTGGCGATGCGTCGCGGCGAGCAACGGATCGAGCCGCAGCGCGCGCCGCAGCTCCTCGGCGGCAGCCGACGCGTTCCCTTGCGCCAGATGAATGCGGCCGAGCAGGAGATGAATCGTGGCGTCGTGCGGCTGCATGCTGCCGGCTTGCTCCGCTGCGGCGCGCGCGGCGTCGAGGTCCTTGGCGTGCAGGGCAGTCTCAGCCTTCGCGATCAGCTCTGCGACGAGCTCCGCGAGGTCACTGCCGGCGCCCGGCCGTCCGCGCTTGGCCGTCCCGGGATCCACGAGGACGATCACGCCGGCGCTTTCGAGGCCGAACAGCGTCTTGGCGACTTCGAAATCGGACCGGCCAAGCTCCGTCGCGAGGCCCCGCACGGAGCGATCGCCGTCGATGAGCGCCAGCACTTCCCACTCGGG
>WNGP01003189.1_pt1 | contig 14996 bp, 11 predicted proteins | sample 5407671 | NCBI WGS metagenome assembly WNGP01 (sample SAMN13153381, study PRJNA577476) | soil metagenome | isolation source: 40 cm soil or saprolite under Garry oak tree replicate 2 | place: USA:California | collected 2016-06-15 | reverse complement strand
TCCCGGTGATCACCCGGACATCACTTGTACTGGAGCGCTTGCCGAGCCATGCAGCTCGAAAGAAGGGAGAAAAAGAGACGTTGCCCTGGCTCATGCTAGCCCGTAGAATGGTTCCTGTCACCGCCTTCTATTTCTGCTAGATTTCTGCTACGGTTGGACGCTCTACCATCGTTCTCTCTTCACAGCGACCGGCTCAATCTGAAGAGCTCGGCGCTCTTCTCGGCCGGCGTTTTCCTTGCTGGGGTACTGGGTAATACGCTCGGCGGAGTCGTAAGCGACCGGATTTTCGACAGGACGGGCGACCGCAAGAAAGCGCGTCGCAATCTCGTGGTCGCAGGTTTTGTCTGCTCCGTGGCTTCGATGCTGCCGATTCTTCTGTTGCACAATCTTACGTGGTGGCCATTTTTCTGAGCCTCGCGTTCTTCTCGGAGGTTCACGATTGGGCCCATGTGGGCTATCCCGATGGACATCGCACCGCGGTTTTCCGGTTCAGCGAGCGGCCTGATGAATACCGGCTCGGCGCTGGCTGCTATAGTCTCGCCTCTGGTTTTCGGACATGTGATCGACAAGACGGGGGATTGGACGCTTCCCTTTCTCGGCACCATCGGATTGCTGTTGATTGGTGCAATGCTAGCGTTTTGGATGAAACCGGACGAAGAACTCCCTGGTGCAGGGATTGACCGTCCCGCTCGCAGCGAAAGCGGCAAAGCTCTAAAACAATCACATATGGAAACTTGTCTTTCATCTTTTTTTCTGCTCCTCTTTGATCCAGTCTAGGAAGCCTTGCACACACTCACCCCATTACCGTTGAGCTCGCACGCAAAACCAGTGGACTCGTTTTCTCAAGCGTCGGAACTGGAGGAGGAACTCAAGCGAACGCTGAATGGTGAAGTGCAGTTCGATCGAGGGAGCCGGGCGCTGTACGCCACGGACGGATCGAATTACCGGCAGATTCCTATTGGCCTGGTCATGCCCCGCGATGATGCGGATGTGATCGCAGCGGTAGCGGCATGCAGGAAGTATGGTGCTCCAGTTCTGGCGCGAGGGGCCGGCACAAGTTTGGCCGGTCAATGCTGCAATGTCGCAGTGGTATTGGATTTCACGAAGTATATGAACCGTATTCTTGAGCTCGACAGCGACGCAAGATTCGCGCGAGTTCAGCCGGGAGTCGTTCTGGACTCCCTACGAAACCGCGCAGAGATGCATCAGTTGACTTTTGCGCCGGACCCTTCAACGCACAATCGGTGCACGATCGGTGGGATGATTGGCAATAATTCTTGCGGAACGCATTCGCTGCTTGGAGGGAAAACGGTCGACAACGTCGAAGAGCTGCGAATTCTGCTTTACGACGGTTCGCAGATGACGGTGGGCGCCACGAGCGGGGCTGAGTTCGCTCAGATCATTTCTCAGGGTGACCGCCGTAGCGAGATTTACCGCAAGTTGTACCGGATCCAGGAGCTCTACGCCAGCTTGATCCGCGAGCGCTTTCCGCAAATTCCGCGGCGAGTCTCCGGCTACAACCTGGATGAACTGCTGCCTGAAAGAGGATTCAACCTCGCACGCGCACTCGTCGGAACAGAAGGTACTTGTGCAATCGCACTCGAAGCTAAGTTGAAATTGATTCACAGTCCGCAGCACCGCGCCCTTGTTGGATTAGGGTATCGAGATGCGTTCTTCGCAGCCGATCATGTTCCGGAGATATTGCGGCTCCGTCCGATCGGGCTTGAAGGTTTTGAGGGAAGTATTGTCGACGGGCTCCAGAGAAAGGGAGCGCAAAACCTTGATCTTCTTCCCGCGGGTCGAGGGTTTTTGCTGGTGGAATTTGGAGCCGATGATCCGAACGAAGCTCAGCAGCTCGCCGTAGAGCTCGTCGATCATCTGAAACAAGTTAGCGGGGCACCCAACGCACGGCTGTATTCAAAGAGCGAAGCGCGGGCGGTATGGCAGATCCGCGAGGCCGGGCCACGCGCGGCTGCGTTTGCTCCCGGAGCACCGGCGGAATGGGAAGGCTGGGATGACGCAGCAGTCGCTCCGGAAAAACTGGGAGGCTACCTCAGAGACGTTCGCAAACTGATGAACGAATATCACTACCGAGGCGCATTCTATGGGCATTTTGGACATGGCTGCGTCCACATGCGTGTCAGCTTCGATCTCGAAAGTGAAAACGGGATCCGGAAATACGCAGAGTTCATCGACCGTGCAGCCGATCTCGTAGTGGGCTATGGCGGGTCGCTCTCGGGCGAGCATGGTGATGGGCAGTCGCGGGCGGCGTTGCTTCCGAAAATGTTTGGATCCGATCTGATGAAAGCCTTCGGCGAATTCAAAACAGCCTGGGATCCAGAAAATAAGCTAAACCCGCACAAAGTTGTTGGTGCTTACTTGCCTACGGAGAACTTGCGGCTGGGCGCAGACTATAAGCCACTGGAACCGGAGACTCATTTCAAATTCCCCGATGACGGCGGTTCATTTGCGAAGGCCGCACTGCGATGCATCGGGCTCGGAGCTTGCCGGAAGAGTGACGGCGGCACAATGTGCCCGAGTTATATGGTGACGCTCGAAGAAGAACACAGCACGCGGGGGCGTGCTCACATGCTTTTTGAACTTCTCCAAGGCGAGGTGATACGCGACGGCTGGAGAGACGAACACGTTAAGGACGCACTGGAACTGTGTCTTTCGTGTAAGGCCTGCAAGTCGGAATGCCCGGCGAACGTCGATATTGCAACCTACAAGGCGGAATTTCTCTCGCACTATTACGAAAAGAAGTGGCGCCCGCTGAAAGCGTACGCCTTTGGCCTGATCGAACGATGGGCGAAGCTTGGGTCGCGAATGCCCAGAATTGCTAACTTTCTTAGCCAGGCGCCGGGACCCCGTCACCTGCTGCAAAGGTTCTTAGGGCTGGCGTCGCAGCGGCAATTGCCACGTTTGGCGCCAGTCACCTTTTGGCAATGGGCGCAAGTGCATCGGAATTCCATTTTCCGAGATGAGGACAGATTGAATCCAGCGCCGTTGCTTAAGGAGCGACAAGTCGTTCTGTGGGTGGACACCTTCAACAACTACTTCCATCCGGAAACGTGTCGGGCCGCTCTGGAAGTGTTGGAGGAGGCGGAATTCACAGTGACGTGTTCCCGAAGACCTCTGTGCTGCGGGCGACCGCTTTATGACTTCGGCATGCTTGAGAGAGCCAAAAACAGCTTAAGCCAGATCTTGAGTGCTCTCGGTCCGCAGATTGACGCAGGGCTGCCAATTGTCGTCTTGGAGCCGAGCTGTGCTTCTGTGTTTCGCGATGAGCTGCACAATCTATTTCCCACCGACGAGCGCGCTACCAGGCTCCGAAACCAAACATTCCTTCTCAGTGAGTTTCTGCAAAATCACGCTCCGGACTATCTTCCTCCTTCCCTCTCACGAAAAGTTATTCTTCATGGCCACTGCCACCATAAGGCGCTCATGAAAATCAATGATGAGGAGTCTTTGCTCCGGAAGATGGGCGTGGAACTGCAATCCTTGGACTCCGGATGCTGCGGGATGGCCGGGCCGTTCGGGTTTCAGAAAGATAAGTTCGAGATATCGCAGGCCATCGGAGAGCGAGTTCTGCTGCCGGCAGTGCGACGCGCGGCGTCAGACACGCTGATTGTCGCGGATGGCTTCAGCTGTCGCGAACAAATACTGCAGGGCACCGGCAGGTCTGCGATGCACCTGGCCGAGGTCTTGAAGATGGCGTTGGATCGCCAAAATTCTTCCGAGGGCGGCTAATCTGGCCGGGTAAGCCTAAGTTCGCTTCACAGCCAAACGAGAATGTTCTACTTTTTCCCGGGCGATGGCACCGATCGTTGCAATTGGCCGAAATCCAGGCCGGGCAAGAAGGGAGTTTTCTCAATTCTTAGGGCATCTAAGCTGAACGGATTCAGTCCCAATGCTCTGAGGATGCTAGGGCGATTTGTCACGTTGTACAGGAAACTTGATTTCTTGACGGCGGAACCTGGGATGGTAAATGAGAAGCGGTACACCCCGATCCGTGTTCGCGTTGCCGCCATGCTCGGCGATGAACGTGCTGCCGCTATCCACGTAGATTTGGCCTGGAGTCGGCTGAATAATGATATCTGGCACACGGGGGTCATTCTTGGGGCATTGAATAGGAGCTTCCATGATTCACCGGAGTAAATTTCCTGAATGCCCGCCTCTTCCTGGATTTTTCGCAGCGCATTGACAACATCAGCGGTTCGGTCCTGATCCGACAGCCACAAGTAAGGCGACACTTCCGTCCTGCTCTAAACCGGCCAACAACCTTTCGTGGACGGAAGTCACGGTTTTCGGAATGAGTTCCGGGTTGGCATGCCTGACTTCGCAGGATCAATCGGGGAGTCACCATGCTTAGCAGTGATGATAACGAGCGTTGAGTCAAGCAAGTTTCGCTCTCGGAGCTTGGACATAATCTTCTCGAGGGACTCGTCCGTGTGAGCCAAGGCGCTTTCTAGCGACGCGCTCATACGACCGCTTCCATCGACGTAACCGCCGCCAGCGGTCTTTTGCGCCACGCTGATCGCCTGGAAATTCATTCCAAAAATTGTCGGTACGCCCACTTCACGCGTTCCGGTGTGGTCCCTACCGTTGATCTCATTCAGGATCGCCGCTACCTTGAGGTCATCGTACAATTCAGTGTTTTTCAGGCCGCGGACTTCAGGTGTGAACAGGTCGTCCACCCCGGTGCCCGAAGGACCATTCACGAAGTCGTACGCGGGATGCTTATCCGACCATGCAGTACGACGGCCACCTCTCTTTATCACTTCGAAAATCGTGTTGACACGGATAAAGTTGTGAGGAAAAACAGGTGTGCAGCCTTTCTTGGGATCTTTCGGTAGTTTATTGGAATCAATACCTCCGCCACCATCGACCGCATCGCGATTCTTGTCAATCGAGGAATCGAAGATCACAGTTCCGATCTTGGAGCAATCGGAGGCGGGTGCCGACAAGCTGCGGTCATAGGAGTTCTCGAAAATCACTCCCGTTACATCGGGAGATCCTCCCGTCACCATGGAAAGCAGGCCGGGCCATGAATTGGAGGGGAATGACGTCGAAGCATTGCTGTAAGTGACGCCGTGCAGGCTCAATTTCGCAAGAGCCGACTCGGGCCGATACTTAATCAGACTGGCGAGATCCAGGCTGTGCATGCCATCCAGGCTAAGGAGTAGGACGTGGCGTATGGGATTTTTCCGCGGCCTCGAGCCGTTCTCATCAGAAAGTTGTGCCATTGCTTCGATTGGCCTCAATGACGATATCATGCATGCGAGAACTGCGGTCAAGAGGGCTGCCACCACGAATTCAGCGTTCCTATTCTCTGTTCTCAACTGTGTGCTCCTCGATCCGGTAATATACTTCCAATCCAACGGTGTCTTCCAATTCCTTGCGAACTTTCCAGAAAACAGCCTGGTCCATTCCCGTACCAATGTCTCTGTTTTCAGGTCGAATCTCGTTGCCGATCGTTTTTGAGTTAAACAGAAATTAATTTTGTTTTAAGTCTGCATCGCAACCAATGCTTTAAGCTTTCTCGTGCTGTCCTTTAGCAGAGGTTGCGTCGCCCTGTCGCGGCCTCTCGCTTGCCTGACTGATTTGGCGGGGGAAATCTCGGTCCGCGCCGCAGTACTTTGAAGGTAACCGGCTAACTTTGGCGTGAAATCATCGTGGAATGACACCGCAAGTGGCCAGATAGTTCGGCGCACGGACTAGGTCGGAGCAGAATGGAGCTGCCGCTGGCAATTTAGTTTCACGTAAGAAGCATTCCATCTTAGGGAGAGAAAATGAAGAAACGGTCCTTAGTCCTTGTCGCGACTCTCATGCTATTCGGAGTCCAAGCCCGCTGCCAAGGAGCTGCACCACTCAAGCTGATCCAAACTTTTGAGCTGCCTGTGGAGGTTAAAGGGAACTTCGACCATTTTGGAATCGACCTGAAAGGCGGGCGGCTGTTTGCGACTCCGGAAGGCTACCACGCTGTGGTCGTGTTTGATTTGAAGACAGGCGAACTGGTTCACAAAATAGATGGAATTGGCAAGCCGCACGCTGTGCTCTATCGGGAGGATCTGAACCGCATTTACGTTACCGACGGAGATGCGGGAGACTTGAAGATCTTCGACGGCACAACGTACGGTCTCGTGTCCAGCGTGAAACTCTTAGAGGATGCGGATTCCATTGGCTACGATCCGGTCACGAAGTACCTCTATATCGACAACGGCGGCGGGGACGTTCATCAGACGTACTCGATGCTAAGCGTCATTGATACGACCGCAGGAGAGAAATTGGCCGACCTCAAGATTGAAGGAGAAACTCTCGAGGCCATGGCGTTGGAAAAGTCCACATCGAAAATGTATGTAAATAACAGAGCTAGGAACCAGGTTTCTGTTGTGGACCGGGAGAAGCGCGAACTCGTAGCGAGTTGGCCCGTAACGCAATGCAAGCCCAACGTGGCCATGGCCCTCGACGAAGCGAACCATCGCTTGTTTGTCGCTTGCCGCAGTGGCGTGATTTCAGTGCTGGATACCCAAACGGGCAAGGAAGTTACGTCTTTCCCCATCACCAAGGGCGTTGACGATATTACCTACGATCCGGCCAGCAAGCGTGTCTATGCCGCCTGTGATGGTGCGATTGATATCTATGAACAATCCGGCCATGACAGTTACAGATTGCTTGGGAACGTCTCTACAGGCCCCATGGGGAGGACAGCGCGCCTAGTGCCGGAATTGAAGCGCTACTTTGTGGCCGTTCCGCAGTATGGCACTACAAGCGCTAGGGTCCTCGTATTTGATGTTCTGTAATGAGGCGCGTGCCTCACAATCGAAACCGGATTCTGCGCTGAGATTGAGTCAACGCAGGCTACCATGCACCTCGTTATGAGAGAATATTGAGCGGGGCTATGCGGATCCTCTTAGTCGAAGACGAACGGAAGGTCGCCAGCTTTATCGCGCGTGCCTTGAAGGAAAACACCTACGCAGTAGATGTGGCGGAAACGGGTCAGAAAGCACTCGAATTAGGTGCCGACGTCACATACGACGCCATTCTTCTCGATGTTCGTTTGCCCGACCTCAGCGGGATCGAAGTCTGCCGCGAGTTTCGCCAGCGAGGAATAGAAGCGCCTGTCCTCATGCTCACGGCGCGAGGTTTGGTCGAGCAGCGAGTCGAAGGCTTGGATGCAGGCGCCGACGACTACCTCACGAAACCCTTCGTCTTGGCAGAACTACTTGCACGTGTGAGGGCACTCGTTCGGCGGGGCTTCCATGGCAGCAACGCAAAACTCAGCTACGCGGATTTAATGCTAGACCGTCATCGCCGCCGCGCTACGCGGGACAAAGAGACAATTCCTCTGACGTCCAGGGAATTCGCACTTCTCGAACTGCTCTTGCTTCGCGCTCCTGAGCTTATTACCCGGAGTGAAATTGTGGAGCATGTTTGGGATTGCCATTTTGACAGCGAAACAAATCTCGTTGAGGTTTACATCAATCGGCTCCGCCAGAAGATTGATCAAGACCGCTCCGTGAAGCTGATCCATACCATCCGTGGAGTGGGATACCGCTTGGGGACACCGGGGTCGTGAAAATCAGAACACTCCGTCTCCGGATGATGTTGCTTTTCTGCACCGTCGTCGGTGTACTTCTGGCGGGGTCGTACCTGGCGTTTTGGGGCCTGTTGGCGCATGCGGTCCATGCGCAACTCAATCGTCAGCTGCTTGAGACCGCGCGCCCCATCATTTCTGATATGGTCTCCGAGCCCGAAGCGAAAGACGTAAATCGGCTGGACCTTCCAGGCGAGTTTTTTGAGCTCCTGGACCAAAATGGCCACGTCCTCCAGCAGTCCAAGAATCTCGCGGCGCCAATGAAGCTAAATGGGCTAAACCTTGCCGATTCACGGCCGACTTTCGGGATAGCTGCCCTGGAGAATGGAGAAACCGTGCGCGTGGCGCTCATTCCTTTTCAGCAAGGAAATCAGGCGCTCATTTTTGCCGTGGCCATCCCTACTTTTGGGACCAACCGAGTGCTTGACAGCTTTGGAGGCGTGGCCTTGCTGCTTTTCCCTCTAAGCCTCGTACTGACTGCCGGAATATCGGCACTGTACGTCGGGAGAAGCCTTGCGCCCATCAAGGAGTTGACCAAGCACGCTGCCCTGATGGCCAAGCGTGTCACGAACCGACAAGGATTTTGGACACCTCTGCCGGTGTGTTCCCCTCATGATGAGCTTGGGCGATTGGCGCAAACGTTTAATCATCTTTTGAAGAGCGTTGATTCGGCCGTTCTCCAGTTACGCCAATTTGTGACAGACGCCTCGCACGAATTGCGCACTCCACTCGCAGTTCTTCACGGCGAGACAGAGCTGCTGCTCTCTAAACCACGAAGCACGGAGGAATATCGCCAGACACTTTGTGTATTCGACGATGAGTTCAAGAAACTGACGCGGATCGTGGAAGGCCTGTTCACTCTCTCGATGGCTGACGCGGGACAATTGCATTTGGTCCGGGAACCGCTTTACATAAACGAGGTACTGGAAGAAGCTTGCGGCCTGGCCACCTCGCGAGCGCGCACGAAGAATATCTCCATCGTACGAGATTTGAACCAGGAACTATCCTGCACTGGAGATGAGGCCTTCCTGCGCGAACTGTTTTTGATTTTTCTCGACAATGCTATCAAGTATTCCCGCGAAGGTACGCGCATCCACGTGACGCTGGGGATTCGTGACGGCGCCATTCAGGCCCGTTTTCAAGATGAAGGCGTCGGGATCTCGCCGGAGCACTTGCCATTCATTTTTGATCGGTTTTACAGGGCGGCGCCTCCGACCAGCGGTGAGGCCCAGAGCGGAGGGCTTGGTTTGGCTATTGCACAGGCCATTGCCATCGCCGAGGGCGGCATCATTGAGTGTGAGAGCACAGTAGGAGTCGGTTCAACTTTCACAGTAACATTGCCCATTGCACATCCCTACAAAACGGTTCTTGTACCTAAACAGAAATTAATCCTCCGTTAAGGCATAATCCTACCTGCTGCAATAGGCTCAACTGCAAAGTGGAGGTGTTCCAGTGTCCTCTCGAAGAATTGCTCTGAACTATTTGCGCGAACGCGTGTCAGCTATTTTCTTGATAGCGGGAATTTGTTTTTCCGTTCCGGCTTACGCGCAGGTCGCCGGAGGAAACCTCTCCGGGACGATTACTGATCCGTCCGGGAGGCTGGTTCCTCAGGCCCAGGTCTCCATCGAGAATGTCTCGACAGGAATCACCACTGCCGTCTCAACGAACTCGGACGGCTATTATACGGCCGCGAACTTGCTCCCCGGAGAATATCAAGTCACTGTTTCCGCAAAGGGATTCGCGACTGAGCTAAGAAAAGGCATCTCCCTTACCGTGGGAGCGCGGCAGATCATTGATCTGACTCTGCAAGTAGGGTCGGCAGCGAAAACGGTCGTGGAGGTGACCACGGAAGCTCCTGCCGTGCAACTCGCCAGTTCTGATATCAGCGCAGTTGTGAATGCGACCACAGTCCGTGAACTGCCTCTCAACGGCCGGAGTTGGACGGACCTGGCAGCCTTGCAGCCGGGAGTCGATACGATCCAGACGCAACCGACCTTCGCAGTGGGCGCGGATCGTGGCAATCGAGGCTTCGGGCAGCAGTTGACCATCTCGGGCGCACGGCCACAGCAGAATAACTATCGCCTGGACGGCGTCAGCCTCAACGACTATGCCAACGGGGCCCCCGGTAGCGTCCTCGGGGGAAACTTGGGCGTGGACGCCATTCAGGAATTCTCGGTTCTGACCAGCAATTACTCGGCAGAGTACGGCAAGACCTCCGGAGGAGTGGTCAACGCAATCACCCGGTCGGGCACCAATACTATTCATGGGAGCGCCTACGAATTCCTCCGCAACAGCACTCTGGACGCGCGGAATTTCTTCGAGGATCCCGCCGCTCCAAAGGCGTCCTTCAAACGGAATCAGTTCGGCGGCGCGATAGGAGGACCGCTCATCAAGAACCGGACATTCTTCTTCGCCGACTTCGAAGCCATCCGGCAATCCAAGGGCATTGCCGTTGTCGACACTGTGCCTTCCGAGGCTGCACGGGCAGGGCTGCTCTGCTCGAATCCCTCAGGAGCAGATCCTTCGAGCCCGTGCACGACGACTCAGCTTCCGGCCGGCCCGAACACAGATGCCAATGGTGTGGATAAAAAGGCGGGGGCATACTTCGCCCTCTACGCTCACGCCAATGGGCCCATTATAGGGAACGGCGACGTTGCCAAATTCACTTTCGCCGGTCAGCAGGTTGTGAATGAAAACTTTGTTACCACCCGGATCGACCATAAGTTCTCGGATAAAAACAGCCTGTTCGGCACATACTTGTTCGATCGAACCCCATACTCGGCTCCCGACAGTATGAATAACGTCAAGCTCGGTAGCCTCAGCTCCAGGCAAATCGTTGCGGCCGAAGAGACCCACAGCTTCACCCCCACCTTTGTCAACGCTGTGCGTTTCGGCTTTAACCACGAAGCGGTGAACAACAACCAGAGCCTAGGAGCCATTAATCCAGTGGCAAGCGATGGTACTCTCGCGTCTTTCGCAGGCCGAAATGCGGCCCAGGTACTAATATCAGGCGTTTCACCCCTGCCGGGGGGCGTCGGTGGACTCCCCACTTATCTATACCATTGGAATTCCTTCCAGGTGTACGACGATGCGTTCCTCAATCGAGGTAAGCACGCCATTAAATTCGGTGTGGCGGTTGAGCGCATGTTGTTGCAAGCCACGGCGCTTACCGATCCAAGTGGAATCTGGCAATTTGGAGCGTTGAGCGAGTTTGACCCGGCGGGCAATTTCGTTCAGAGCACGTTCTTACAGAATATTCCGAAGAGATTTCAAGGCGGAATCGCCAGCACGCTTTCACCACGTGACCTTCGCCAGACCCTGTTTGGCGGATATATTCAGGACGACTGGCGCTGGATACCCAACCTGACCCTGAATCTGGGTCTGCGCTACGAGATGGCTACCATACCGACGGAAATCCATGGCAAGCTTTCCAATTTAAGGGATCTCTCCTCTGGCACCCCTCATATCGGCGATCCATTTTTCAACAGCAACTCCACGACAAAAAACTTTGAGCCGCGAATCGGTTTTGCGTGGGACCCATTCCGTAACGGAAAAATGGCTGTGCGGGGAGGGGCTGGGCTGTTCGATGTTTTGCCTCTGCCATATCAATTCATCCTCCTGGTGACTCAGGCTGCTCCTTTTTTCCAGTACACCTCGATCAAGAACCCCGGAGCTGGAACATTCTTTGACGGTGTTTTGCCTCCGTTCCCGCCGAACAAATTACGCGCAACGTATACCGATCCCAACCCCAAGCGCAATTACGTCATGCAGTGGAACCTCAATGTCCAGTATCAACTCACCCCCAGCTTGGCAGCGATGGTCGCCTATGTTGGATCTCGAGGTGTGCATCAGCCCTTTCGCGTGGATGACGCACGTATTTTCATACCCGGGAAGACCTCGGCCGGATACCTTTGGCCGAAAGTGGATGTGTTCGGAAACTTCTTTACGCCACAATGCAATGCAACCGATCCGAACGGCCTTCCCGATCCTGACCCTCCGGTATGTGTCTCCCCGGATCCCAACAACACGAATTATGGCTCAGTTCGTGGAATGTTTTATGAAGGGCGCTCTTATTTCAATGCCCTCGAATTGCAGTTGGCCAAACGCATGAGTCATGGCTTTCAGGTTCAGGGAACATACACTTGGGGCAAGAGCATTGACACTAGTTCCGCGACGGTGGCAGGCGATGCGTTCGGCAATTCTATCTCCAGCCTGCACTTCTTCGATATGAAATTGAACCGCGCACCTTCGGATTTCAACGTTGGGCGCACTCTCGTTGTGAACGGCACGTGGGACATTCCCACAGCCAAGTCATTCTCGGGGCCGGGCCGTTGGATCGCCGATGGCTGGGAATTGGGGCTGATCCTCACGGTGAGTGACGGCGTGCCCTTTACCCCGACATGGGGGACGGGTTCCGATCCAGCCAATACCCTGAGCAATGATGATTGGGCCTTCCCGAACCGTCTTGGCGGCCCCGGGTGCAGGACTCTCACAAACCCCGGAAACCCCAACAATTACATTAAGACGCAATGCTTCTCCGTCCCCACCGCACCCGATGCGGCCTTTTGGAACACGAACTGCGATCCTGCACCGCCTAGCTTGGGAGGACCCGTTGATCCTGCTTCACTGCAGTGTTTCAACCTTCGTGGCAATGCCGGCCGGAACATTATAGTCGGTCCAGGAATCAAGAGTTTGGATCTCTCCGTATTCAAGAACAATCGCATCAAGAGAATCTCAGAGAATTTCAACGTGCAGTTTCGAGTCGAGATGTTCAACATCATGAACCATCCTAACTTTGCTCCACCCACGGTTCCTGACAATTCAGACATTTTCGACGGAACGGGATCACCCACCGGCGTGGGGGGTTTGCTGACGAGGACCACGGTTCCCGAACGGCAGATTCAGTTTGCCGTCAAGTTCATTTTCTGATCGTCAAGGAGGCAGCGCGGGGCGCGTTCCTGACCACTTTGGCTGTGAACGCGCTCAGCTGATTGCCAAGTGGCAATCCCGAATCAAGTCAAGTCGTGCCCGTGAGGTTTGAAGAGCTGGTCTGGGGCGTTGTACAAGAGTTGGCCCAGGCTGCCAGCGAACGAAGTCAGGGACTTTCATCTTAAGGAGGAGAGCACGTGAGAAAGGTGCTTAGAGTGAACTTGTGGCTGATGTCCGTAATTGGTGTTATTGCATTATCAAGCAGCGCGCAAGTGAAGCAGCCGCTAAAGTTAGTGACAACGACCCCATTGCCGGGTTTCTCGGGCGATTTCGACCATTTCGCATTGGATCTCAAGGGCAAGCGGCTGTTTCTCACCGCAGAGGACCACAAGACAGTGGATGTCTTCGATCTCGAGGGGAAGCACCTTCAAAGCATTACGGGGTTCGGCCAGCCACACGCGGCACTCTTCCTCCCAGAATCCAACAAGCTGATCGTCACGGATGGCGACGATGATTTCGGTAAGGTCGAGTTGGTAGGTGGAGAGGATTACAAGATCCTCAGCACCATCAAACTGCCCAACGGCGTGGATAGCGCGGTGTTTGACCCCACGAGCAAATACTATTACGTCGCCAGCGGCGGCGAAGAGTCCGCAAAGACCCATGTGCTCAGCATCATTGACACTAAGACATTTAAACTGGTCGGGGAAATCACGCTTCCCGGAAACGAATCCGAAGCGATGGCCATCGACAAACAAAGCAAGAAAATGTACGTCAGCCTCCGGGCCACCAATGAGGTCGGCGTCGTCGACATGGCGACTCGCAAAGTTGTCACTCGATGGCCCATTCCGGGAGCGACTACCGCGAACTCATTGGTTCTCGATGAAGCGAACCATCGTGTATTTATCGCCACGCGAAAGCCACCAAAATTCTTTGTGTTCGACACTGATACGGGAAAAGTTGTGATCTCGCTACCCTGTTCGGGGCTGCACGACGATATGTGGTTCGATGCCCCGCACAAGAGAATTTACGTGACAGGAAGTGAAACCACCACGGTGTTTGAGCAAAAGGATTGGCAGACGTTCCGACCGGGTTTCGCGCCAAGACTTCTATCCTCGTGCCTGAACTGAATCGGATCTATATCGCCGTCTCCGGCAAGGGGAAAGCGAATGCGAAGCTCGCGCTCCAGGTTTACGAACTACAGCCCTGATCCAGCCCGCTGATCTATAGAAAAATTTCAGTGCGCGCGATTTATGGATGCAATACCGGATCAAAAGATGTGCGGTTTTGCCGCGCGCGTGCCTGAGACCGTCAATGGTTTGCATTTAGAATTCCGCGGAGGTTTCTACATGAAATATTTTGGATTAAGCCGCCTTGGAGTGTGGGGCGTCGCTGTCCTGCTGCTCGGTGCATTTGCAATCGCACGTACCCCGGAGGGCGGCTACCACCTGCTAAAGAAATACGAACTCGGCGCTGCACCCGGCGGCAAAGAATACTGGGACTACATCACATTCGACGCTTCCACGCGTCGCCTCTACATCTCGCACAACTCGGAAGTGAAGGTCGTGGATGCTGACAGCGGCGCGATCCTCGGCAGTATTGCTGATTTGAAAAGAGTCCATGGTATCGCCCTCGTCTCTGATCTTGGCCGTGGCTTCATCAGCGACGGTGGCGCCGACGAAGCCGTTGTTTTCGACCTTAAGACCTTAAAAGTTACGGGTCACATCAAGACGGGGGGCAATCCGGATTGCATCCTTTACGAGCCGGCTTCTAAACACGTCTTCACAATGAATGGTAAAAGCAGCGACGCCACTGTGATAGACCCGGCCACGGAGACGGTTGTAGCAACAATCCCCATGGGCGGCCGCCCCGAGTATGCCGTCGCTGATGGCAAGGGGATGATCTACGACAATATCGAAGATAAAGACGAGGTCGTCGCCCTGGATTCTCGCACCAATGCCGTCAAGGCCCGCTGGCCCATCGCCCCCTCCGGAGGGGCCACCGCCATGGATATGGACGTCCAGCATCGCCGTCTCTTCATCGGCGGGCGCAACAAAGTGCTTGCCATCATGGATGCTGACAGCGGCAAGGTTCTCCAGACGTTTCCCATCGGTGATGGAGTAGACACGAACATTTATGAGCCTGAAACAGGTTTGCTTTTCACCGCCACGCGCGAAGGCACGTTGCACATCTTCCATGAAGACACTCCTGACAAATTCAGCGTAACTGAGACCGTCAAGACTGAATTTGGGGCCCGCAACATGGCGCTCGATCATAAGACGCACAGACTTTTCATTGACACCGGGGATTTTGCCCCCGCTGTTGCACCGACTACGGAGCAACCCAAACCACAACCAACCCCTGTTTCGGGGACGTTTCGATTGCTAGTCTACGGTCGCTGAACCGGTAGCCGCCCCTGATTTGCTGAATCAAGCGCGTGACCTTACAAATGAAACGAATAATAAGCTTGGCT
>WNGP01002634.1_pt1 | contig 15002 bp, 20 predicted proteins | sample 5407671 | NCBI WGS metagenome assembly WNGP01 (sample SAMN13153381, study PRJNA577476) | soil metagenome | isolation source: 40 cm soil or saprolite under Garry oak tree replicate 2 | place: USA:California | collected 2016-06-15 | reverse complement strand
GTGGGCAGCAGCAGTATCCATCTCAATCACCGCCACAATATCAGCAACCAGCGCAGTCGCAATATGAGCAGCCACAAGCACAGTACCCACAGGAAATGCCACCACAACAGCAGCAGTAGTAGTAAGCTTGACACGCAAAGAGAGGGTCAGCCAGGTCGACCCGGCTAACCCTCGTCTCTTTGCGTGTACAGTTTTAGAAGTACGCTTCGCCTGTATCTGTGTTAAACAGGTGTATGTGATCAGTATCGACATGCAGCCTGATACGACCACCCGTATGGGCCTCAGAACGTGGATTGAGGCGGGCAACAACCTGTTTTCCGGCAATCACCATATAAACCAGCAATTCATTTCCCAGGTGTTCCACAACATCTACCGTAGCCTCGATACCAGAACCAGTTTGAGCATCCGGTGAGACCACGGTTATGTCTTCCAGGTGCTCTGGACGTATGCCAAAGGTGAGGTTTTTGCCTGCTGCCTCTTGCACTCGCTCTTTATACAGGGGTGGTACCTGCACCTGCCCCACATTCTCAAGCACAATTTTCTGGCTATCCCCTTCGCTCACGACTTTGACTCCATTAAAAAGGTTCATGGCTGGCGAACCAATAAAGCCGGCAACAAAGAGGTTCGAGGGATGGTCGTAGAGTTCCTGTGGTACTCCGATCTGTTGGATAAGACCTGCATTGAGCACGGCTATACGGCTACCCATGGTCATGGCTTCAGTTTGATCGTGCGTTACATAAATAACCGTTGTCTGTAAACGTTGATGAAGCTTGGTAATATTGGCGCGTGTCTCCACACGCAGTTTGGCGTCCAGGTTTGAAAGTGGCTCATCCATCAAGAAGACCTGAGGCTCGCGCACGATAGCGCGACCAAGTGCTACGCGCTGGCGTTGACCGCCGGAAAGTTCTTTCGGCTTGCGCTTGAGAAACTGGTCAAGGTTAAGCAGACCGGCAGCTTCTTCAACGCGCTTCTTGATCTGGTCTTTGGGAAAGTGACGTAACTTGAGGCTAAAAGCCATATTGTCGAAGACGGTCATGTGGGGATAAAGAGCGTAGTTTTGGAAGACCATGGCAATATCGCGGTCTTTGGGAGCAACGCCATTGACAATCCTATCGCCAATGGAAATATCTCCTTCGGACAGTTCCTCCAGGCCCGCTACCATACGCAGGCAGGTACTCTTGCCGCAGCCAGATGGGCCGACCAACACCAGGAACTCTTTGTCCTGGATATCCAGGTTGATGTCATGAACAATCTCGACCTTACCGAAACGCTTGTAAACATGGTCAAATTTGACACGTGCCATTACAGATACTCCTTTTCGCTCTTGCAACAGGTTCGACTTCATTCATGCGCACACTGTTGCTCTTCAACTATTTTTGAGCTTCGCTTAATGTCCACGCTGCAACTGATAATACCAGTTGGGAGTCAACGGGACCTCTTCACGTCATGTTGCAGGTATCTCAAAACGGAGAAACCCAAAACAAACGCTGTAAGTAGCATACCAGATATTGAGTCAAAAAACAATCACAAACAGTCGCGGAGTCGCGGTGTCAAGGTTTAGAGACAGCCCAGCATTTGACACAAGACCTTTTTAGGGAATAACATCAAGCGGTATACTTTACGTGGAGCGCTTGTAATTTTGAGAGGAGTTGTAGCATATGGCATTGACAAACTTCGTAGGAGCAGTGGCAGTAATTACGGGAGGCGCGAGCGGCATTGGGCTGGCAACGGCACGCGCTTTACATGCCAGGGGCGCACATGTTGTCCTGGCAGACATCAATCACCTGGGATTGCAACAGGCAGAGGAACAAATACGTCAACACAACACTGAAGCAAACGGTAAGATACTGGGCATGCCTACAGATGTCACCGATGAGCAGCAAGTACAAGCTCTTATGCGTCAAACGGTCGATGCCTTTGGTCGTATCGACCTGGTAATGACGAGCGCGGGCATTGGCACCGGGGGCCCTATCGACACATTTACAGGCAGCCAGATGCAAAACATCATGAACATTAACTTCATGGGAACGTACCATTGCGTGCGGGCCGCGCTGCCTACCATGCGCAAGCAAGAGTCAGGGCATTTCGTCTTCCTCAGTTCTGTGGCGGGCAAGCTAGGCCCTCCTTTGCTTACTGCTTACTGTGCGACTAAATGGGCGATACGCGGCTTCTCAACAGCTCTGAGGGCAGAACTACATGGCACTGGCATCGGCGTCACAACGGTCTATCCCGCCTGGGTAGATACTCCCATGACACAGTTGGAGGCGGGGGAACTACAAGTGCTAAACGTGCATATAATGCTCACAGCGGACCAGGTGGCAGTAGAGATTCTTGAAGCGGTGACCGAAGACCGGCGCGATCTCACCATGGCGCCGAATCCCGACATTGCCTTGCTCTTGCAGATAATGAAGGATGACCCCGACCAGGCAGAACAAATAGCGGGTGAACATTACCGCCAGCAGTTAGCAGCAATGCCAGCACAACAGCAAACGTAAAGCATACGTACCTAAGCAAGGGGGTGCAGGGGGCAAAGCCCCTTGCCGGGGGAGCGGGGGTGACCCCCGAAAATCTTCCCTCTTTATAGACTAACAACAGCAATAGAACGGGCGGCAGCAAAGGGATGAAAGATTACGGCTACTTTGGTCCTGATAGCATTACCTGGAAGATTGCCAGTGAAGCGGTCATTACTTTAGGTGGCTCGCGCGCAGTATTAATGCAGCTTGCTCACCCACTTGTGGCTGTGGGTGTTAGCGCACACAGTAGCTATATGACCGACCCCTTTGGCCGATCAGCACGCACATTCATATTGGGCCAGATGCTGGCATTTGGCTCACGCGCAACAGCGCACAAGGCCGCCCGAACTATTAATCGCCTCCACACTCATGTATATGGTACCCTTCCCGAGCAAACGGGGGACTACATAAAGGGGACCCCTTACAAAGCACGTAATCCTGAACTGCTGCTCTGGGTACATGCAACGCTGATCGACACCATTTTATACACCTATTCCCTGTTCGTCAGACCGCTCAGTCAAGAAGAACAGGAGCAATACTACCAGGAATCTAAAACCATGGTACACTTGCTCGGTCTTTCATACACAGATATGCCCAGGACGGTGAAAGACTTGCAGCAGTATGTCGATGACATGATTCATAGTAATCGCCTGGCAGCCACTCCCGAGTCACGCCAACTTGCACAACAGTTGCTCTTCCTACCCATTCCAGCCATACTACGTCCATTGCTGCACCTGAATTATCAGATCACCTGCGCGCTCCTGCCCCAACCCATACGTGAGATTTTTGGCATGGAATGGATCGCAACACAACAGCACGCTTTCGATCTCTTAGCCCGAGGCATGCGTATCGTTATTCCGCGCCTTCCCATGAGCCTGAGAGTCTATCCCATTACACATCATATGATGCAGCAAGGAGAGATCAACTTGCATATAGCATAGAAGATGCAAAGCAGGCCCATAGTTCCTTTGTCTGTTCTTTTTACAAAAATTGCATCTTTGTAAAAAATAGTGTATACTTATAGAGTCCTCTACTTCTTCGCGTGAACAATGTCCCTCATACGAGACGGCGCTCAAAGCACATTCCCATCACGTGAGCTCTTCGGCTCATACGTCTTGGTGAGTAAGAAGTGTCTCTGGAACACAACAGCAAAGGAAGTGAATCTTATGGCAAATCAGAAGCACCTGGATCTTCTTTCATCTGGGAAAATTCTTTGGAATAAGTGGCGGCGTGGATCTCCTGATGTACAGGCTTTAGAGCCGGACCTCCACGGTGCTGATCTCTTTAGAGCTGATCTCCACGGAGGTGACCTCCATGGTGCTGATCTGAGTGAGGCCAACCTGCAGGAAGCGGACTTGCGAGAGGCGGATTTGCGAGAAGCGGACTTACGCAGTGCCAATCTAAGGGGTGCCGATCTGAGTGATGCTAATCTACTTAAGGCACGCCTCCACTGGGCAGACTTACGTGACGCCAACCTCTGCCGCACGAACCTGAAGGAGGCAGATCTCAGCAAAGCCGATCTGCGTGGAGCAGACCTGGATCGAGCCATCCTTGGCAAAGCAAAATTCGATGAGACGAACTTGTCTGGGGTAGACCTCAGTGGAGCAGACCTCAGTGGAGCAAACCTCAACAAGGCCGATGTACGTGGACCTGTGGGGACTGAGACAAGAACGTGAATAGTATCGCATGCACTGCTGCTTTAACTTACAGGCTCGGTGAACATGCAACGTGCCTATTAGTGCTCCGTTGGAGCACAGGAAGTGAGCAAGCAACGAATGAGCAAGCAAGAACCACCTAAGCCCCGTGGCTGGGTAACGCCGGAGGGATCATGATGATGGAAGACCGCTACTATGTCCAACGCCTCACTGAACAGGTCTTTTTGGTTCGGGAGCGCATATCCATAGACGGAAGGCCAGGACCAGATGACCGCCTTGTCAGATCGTTCGACATGCGCCATGATGCAGAGATGTATGCCGGTAGTGTAAACGAGAGGCAAAGGAAGCTCGATGAACACCACGGCCAATGGACGCAGCACGCTATCTGAGAAAGGCTGACTGAGTCATGGAGACAACTGCCGACGGAACCTACTTTCAGGAAGGCGATCACGTGCGTATCAAGCGCACAGGAGAGCAAGGGAGAATCAATGCCACCGATGGGGGAGTGGTGTATGTGCTCATGGATGACACCAACGAGGCCAAACTCTTTTCAGCCTCTGTTGATGAGGATGCCTCCATCGAGCTCGTTACTCCATAGGCCGAACCTGTTCTTGCAAAGAATACCAATTGTGTGCTATAGCAGTTGGTAGACATAGCAGCAAGAAAGGAAAAAGTCTATCATGACGAACCAGGTACATCAAACTTCAGATAGAGCAGGGAAGATACAATCTCTAACCCTCGTAGTCAATGGCCAACCCTACCAGGCACAAGTGAATCCCAAAGAGATTTTTCACGAGGCATTAGAACACGCTTTACCAGCAGGGTTGCTGGTTGGGCATCGTATCCGCATCAGCACACCCAATGGTGATGAGATTTTCCCCGATATGTTCATCGGTGAGACCGTCACACACTTCAATACGCACACCTTTCAAATCGAAGCCAGGCAACTCAGTGAAGCGACAGAGGGAACAGGGGAGCGAACCTGGACAAATTTTGGCTTTGACCACCTGGCCATTACCGTGGCTGATCGTGCCGATGCCAAAGCCTTTTTCAGCGAGGTACTGGGTATGAGGATTGTCCGCGACGATCGGCATCAGACGGTTCTAACGACTGGCAATACCGCCCTTTTCTGTTTTGATGCTGAGAAAGCGCCGCTCTCTGATGGCCTGCCAAGCCGCTGGCATCACATTGGCTTCGTTGTCGACAACCTTGATGCCGCTTACCGTCACCTGGCCCACCATGCACATCTGCGCAAGGAACGTGCCGGCGACGGCTCTGGTTCCATTGCATCGGATTTCATACTATTAGAACGCAGCGAACGCTGGTCCCTGTACTGTCATTACCGCAACGGAGATACGCGCCTGATGATCCAGCTCTCAGAAATCAAACCTGAGAACCGAGGCTTCGTCAACCCCGAGCACTTCACTGACCAAATGTACGATTATCTCAGCGGGAACTATGGCGTACGCTTCGAAGGAGAACAAGAAAGGTAAATAGGGGGTGCAGGGGGCGAAGCCCCTTGCCGGGGGCGCGGGGGTGTCCCCCGAAACTTTCTCTTTCCTGTTGTTCGCCTCTACACGAATCAAGTTATGAGTCGATGTCACAACTAATGGGAGACAACACCAGATACAAAAAAGGCCATGATGATCAACCAGCTAATAATAAAGGCAAAAAATAAACGCAAGGCGATGCCAGAAAGAAGCCATGAGAAGCGGCGACCCCCTGTAGTTGTATGGGACCGGGCATTGATTTCATTTGTAGCCATATAAAAAATACTCCATTTTTGTTTTTTATGCCATCCACTACATATAACGAGAAGTGTAACAAATGTTAACAGTTATGACTTTTTTGGCAATTTTGACCTATTTGCTCGACATTGGTCACACTCGCAACTGGCACGCAGTTTTTCATAGGTATAGATGCCTGTTTTATGCCCATCCTCCCAGATAGGCGTCAGGCCATAGCGCCCAACCGGCTGTAAATTGATCAATGTCGTTTCCTCAATACTGAGATTCTGTCTTTTCTGCAACATCCCTGGCAGGCCACCTTCACCGGCGCACCAGGCGCAGGGACAGGCCCAACGTAACGCTTCCCAATTATGGATGCTTTCGTGCTCATCACTCCAGGTTAAGATAAGTTGACGCTTCTCTTCATCTAGTAAGAATGATGTAGGTGTTGGATGATTATATTGGCTCATTATAGATACCTCTATTTTTTGGGTTTTTATAGGTTAATATGAGTAAGCTGAAGTGTTGCATACATGTTCAGGCTTCTTTCATACTATTATATGACTTTCTAGCACTACAGTCCACGGTAATAGCCCTACACAGTCAACCCGTTACTGTCGGTACAGGCTTCACGTTCTATGAAATAGATTAAGAGAAATCTATCTTCATAGGGAGATTGGAAATAAAATTAATGTTGTCAACGTAGAAAGACACCTGGGGGAAAGTATAGCATGGTCGAAATGTTTATAGTTGCTGGTATCGGCAGCTTATTAGCCGCTATCATAGGAGCATTGATAGCGCTGGGGATGCAACGTGGCAGCCTGGATAAGATACATGCCCGCAATCAGGCATGGGAACGAGCCCAGGAAACTCACCAACATAACTGGGAAATAAAGCAAGAGAAACACACCGCCGAACTGGAGATGAGACTGGCCAGGCGGGTACAGCAAGTACAAAAGGTGTGGGAAGAATGGGAAGCTAAAGACCAGCAACGTTTAAAGGCGTTAGCAAAAGAATATGAAGATCGAGCAGTACAATTGCGCCTGGAACACGAATTAGCCCGCCTACCTCATATTGAAGATGCACCGTTGATTCTCGATGCCACGCATCAACATCAAAATAGGCTTCCCAACTGGCAACCACCAATGTTGCAAGGCAGCAACCTCTCTGAACGTGACCTCTCTCACCGCTACCTGGGACACGCCGACCTGCGAAACACACAACTTGCGAACGCCAATTTCTATATGGCCGACCTCTCAGGCGCTTTTCTTACAGGAGCCGACCTTTCGGGAGCCGACCTTTCGGGAGCTAACCTGGCAGGTGCCGACTTGCGTGACACGATATTGACAGGCGCCAACTTTCTCATAGCTGATCTACATAGTGCAATCCTGGCCGGCACAAACCTTCTTGGGGCCCGTAATCTCACCACAGAACAACTCGATAGTGCCATTTACGATAGCTCCACTCTGCTTGAAACAGAAGTTGATACTACCCAGCCCCAACTACATGCTGTACATCCAGTTATGCCGCTGTCACCACTTGTAACCCCTGTCGCAGCCAATCCACCGCAAGTTATGTCAACAGTCACAACAGTAGCGGCAAATGAATCTGCATTCGTCTCGCCACCAGAGACACCACTACCACCATCGCTCACTGGTGAAGCAGAATCGCTCATTCCACCACCGGTCGAACCCCTTCTTTCTTCGTCACCGGAAACAAGTGATAGCCTTGAAGATACAGGTACTGAAATATTTGATACAGCCACTCACAGACCATCACGTAACGGCAAAAAAAAGTAAAGGCAAGTTAACCTGTTCCTGGTGCAAAAACACCGGAGGTGATAGGAAAAGGGGGTGCAGGGGATCTCCCCTGCCGGGGTGCAAGGGGAGTCACCTTGACTTTCCCTCTTTCCCAAAGAGGTGGGGTGGTTAGGCACTAGGGTACTCTTGAGATACTCATGGGTGGGGTTATCCAGGTGGCGCATAGTCGCGTAGAAGTTCGTATGCGGCATAGCGGGTAGTTGTGCACAAGACAGGGATAGGGAAAGAAGAACCTGAAAACGTTAATTCTTGTAATTTTTCGATAACAATATGTGCTATACTACCTGCGTAGGTGGGTGGGGATGTGAGGAACTCTCAAGGAGAAAACAAAATGACCGGTGAACAGCAAATGCCACTAGCGGGGAAGATTGCCTTAGTCACAGGCAGCGGCCAGGGCATTGGTCGAGCAACCGCGCAGCGTCTCGCCCGGGACGGAGCTGATATCGTTATTAATTATCGCAGCAATAGTAACGCCGCCGCCGAGGCCAAAGCCAGTATCGAGGCATTAGGAAGGCGCTGCATAGCGATACAGGCAAATGTGAGCCAGGAAGAAGAGGTTAACCGGCTCTTCGCTGAAGCCAACCAGGCTTTTGGTCCCATTACTATACTCGTCAACAACGCGGGTACCACACGTGATAAGCTTATTTTACAAATGTCGCTTGCCGACTTTGAGTACGTGATCGATAGTAATCTGCGCTCAGCATTTCTTTGTACGAAAGCAGCGCTACGCGGTATGATGAGGGCCCGTTGGGGACGCATCGTCAATGTTTCCTCAATAGCTGGCGTACTAGGTTCGGCAGGGCAGGCCAATTATGCTGCATCCAAATCAGCCATTCTCGGCTTAACGCTCAGCACTGCACGCGAAATGGCTACCCGCAACATTACCGCCAATGCTATCGCCCCTGGCTTTGTTCCCACTGAACTTACTTCTACCCTCACAGAGCAGCAGCGCGAATACATACTGAACTCAACACCGCTGGGACGTGTCGGTAGTGCGGAAGAGGTTGCAGCGGCCATCGCATTCCTGTGTTCGCCAGAAGCCGGCTACATTACCGGGCAGATCCTGTGTGTTGATGGTGGTATGACAATACATATCTAAAATCATGAAACAAAATTGGTCTAGATTCTCTCTAAAACATCAACACACTTTATAGCCAAGGAGGCTAGACCTATGGAAATGATTGAGACAGAAGAAACCAACCAATTTACATTCGAGGCATTCGCAGCACACCCATTTTACACGGAGGTCAACCGGGCGCTTGTCCGGCAAGCACTTGCCCACTTTGCCACGCGGCCAGTTGATATCCCACTCACTATCGTAGACATGGCTTGTGGCACTGGAGCTATCACACGGCTTGTTGCGGAAGAGATAGCACGGCAGGGCAGGCAAGCTCATCTCATTGGCGTCGACCCTTCCGCGGAAGCACTGCGCCGGGCACAAAAAAGCATGGAAGAGATGGGAACCAGGGCTGATTTTATCCAGGGAGATGCAAACAGCCTGCCCAGCATCGTCCACAATGCCGATGCAGCGTTCTTCTGTAACGCCATCCACCTTGTCCCCAACAAACTTTCAGCTTTCCAGCAAATGGCATCCATTCTAGCTCCTGGCGGCATCTTTGCCTGCAATAGCGCTTTCTACGAGGGTACTTACGTCGAAGGAACTGATCGCTTCTACCACTTGTGGATACGCCACGCCATGCGCTGTTTGCGCAAAGAGCATCCAGAAGTACGCTTATCACGCGAAGAAAAAGCCCAGGCCATGCAGTGGCTTACTCCAGGTGACTATATTGAAAGCCTCAAGCAAGCCGGCTTTGGCAGTGCGGAAACCAACTATGAGCAGGTATACATAACGCTAGATGCCTGGAAAGACCTGGGGCACTACTGGCTCTTCATCGAAGGAGCACTGCCAGGAGCGCCACTGGCATTCGCGGCGGCCGCGTTAGAGAAAGCCGTCTACCAGGCAGGCCAGGAACTGGGTTTAACCGAAGTACCACGTATGTGGTTACAGATTGTGGCAACGAAAATTTGAAGGGGAAAGCAGGAGTGCAGAGGACGCAGTCCTTTGCCGGGGTCTGGGGAACGCTGTCTGGGGGACAGTGTGCAGGGGACCCAGTTTTCCCACCCACAATCCACCTCAAGGATGCAGAGCCCACAAAAAGCCGTGTTTGGATATGCTCTGAGTGTGTGCTATGATAGGCACAGAACGTCGCTTTAGATAGCTTTTAAGAGAAATCAGGAGTCATCTTCATGCAATGGGCTGTCCTCACGGCTGCTTTTCTCGCCTCGGCCGTTGAATTTGTCGAGGCATTTACAATTGTGCTGGTAGTTGGCGTAACTATCAACTGGCGTAGTGCGCTGGCCGGAGCGTTTGCCGCAGCAGCTACACTTGCACTTATTGTCGCAACGCTGGGGGTAGCACTCGTCAGATACGTGCCTATCGATATTCTACGGCTGGCAGTAGGTATTATTCTCATTCTTTTCGGCCTCAAATGGCTCAAAAAGGCCATCCTCCGCTATAGTGGATTGAAGGCGCTCCACGACGAGGAAGCCATCTTCGAGGAAACCAGGGCCGAACTGCGTGCCCGCGGAGAGAACATCGCACCTCGCTTTGAACCTTTCGGAGTCGCCCTCTCCTACAAGGCTGTGCTCCTTGAGGGTCTCGAGGTAGCTTTCATCGTGATTACCTTTGGCAGTAGTTCAGCAACCAACACCTGCAACAATACCTGCGGCATTGGCTCGGCGGCCATCGGAGCAGCTATTGCCGGTATACTGGTCATACTGGCCGGGGCAATCATAAAGGCCCCACTTACTAAAATCCCGGAAAATACATTGAAGTTTATAGTAGGCATTATGCTGACCAGTTTTGGCACATTCTGGGGAGGCGAAGGCTTCGGCATTACCTGGCCCTTCTCTGATGCCTTTATCCCGGTGTTGATCGTCATCTACCTGCTGGCATCCTTTATTCTCGTAATGCTACTCAGACAGAGTAAACAGCGGCGTGTAGCGGAGGCTAATGTAGTTCAGCCCGCAGTCACCACTCCAGAGCAGGAGGTGCTGCAATGAAGGTGATCAAAGCCATCTACAATTTCATCGTCGGCGACATGATTATTCTGATAGGCATTGCCATCACCGCGCTTATTTTAGCGCTGATCAACGCTGTTAATGCCCTGGCCCCTCTACGAGCAATATCAGGGGTCATTTTAATCGTGGCCGTACTCGCTGTGCTTACTGCTACCCTCATGCGAGAAGCGATGGGAAAACGCTAAAAGAGACAGACCCAAAAAAATTGTTGACGCTGAGCGCACAAACTGCTAAGATAGAGGATAAAAAGTGCTTTTAGTGCTATTTTAGCAGTAGGGCTAACAAAATGCATCAATCTGAAACATGGAGAGATCTGCTGAAGACCATAATCAGCGACCCTCATGAAAAACAGCGCCTTGCTGAGCAGCTGGGTGTCCGTGCCATTACCTTGACTCGCTGGATAAGCAAAGAATCGGACCCACGCCCCCAAAACCTACGCAATTTACTCAACGCTTTACCCGCACATCGCGACCAATTACTTGACTTAATCCGGGAAGAGCCAGGCTTCGAGGAATTCTCAAATGCAGGAGTGGACGACGCTTCGATAGAGATTCCAGCCACGTTCTATACTCGCGTCTTCTCTTCTCGTGCCACCACTGTCGAAAACATGCGCTTCTGGTCAATCAGTAATCTCATATTGCAGCAGGCAATCGGCCAACTTGATCCAGACCGTTTAGGCATGGGCATCAACGTAGTGCGCTGCATGCCACCTTCACAAGCAGAAAACAAGGTGTATAGTCTGCGTGAAAGCGTCGGTATAGGCACTCCTCCCTGGAGTGGAGACCTGGAGCAGAAGGCCATGTTCTTAGGAGCCGAATCCTTGTGCGGATACGTTGTCACCCTCTGCCGCCCGGCTGCAAATCAGAATGTTGACGATGAGCAAAATCTTATCCCGGCTCACAAGTCAGTCTTCGAAAAAAGTGCAGCTGTCCACCCTATCCTCTTCGCCGGTCGCATCGCGGGTTGTTTGCTGGTTTCTAGCACACAAAATAACTTTTTTTTACCACAGTCCCGGCTGGCGCTCATTCAAAATTATGCAAATTTGTTAGCACTGGCCTTTGAACCTGAAGAATTTTATGAGCCATGCCAGATTGAGCTGAATGTTATGCCCAACCAGGAAATACAGAAAAAGTACTTCGCTAACTTCCGGCAGCGTGTTGCTAATATCATGATCGAGGGGTCAATAAACAAGCGACCCGTTAATAACCTCGAAGCAGAACGGCTGGTGTGGCAGCAGCTTGAAGAAGAACTATTACAACTATCGGTATATAAAGATGATCGGTGACAATAGAACAGTAAAGAGCATACATGTTTGACGACTTCACCCAATCCATCGACCAGCGTTGGACTCAAACATGTATTGGGGGAGGTTCCCTAAACATCGTTGACTCGGCGCTGCGTATGGAATTTGCGTCTGCACAGGTAGGGAAATACACAGATGCCCAGGTCGATGACTATGATGGACTTACCCGGTCGGCATTCCCATGGAAACCTCCACTGCGCATGGAGGTTCGTGCCCGGTCATCACATCCGGCCGCAAGTGTGACCAGTACAGTTGAAAGTACAAATATCTTGCGCGGTACAGCAGGTTTTGGTTTCTGGAACTATCCCTTTTCCGTACGTGGGGACGTCCTCATGTTGCCAGAAGCCACCTGGTTCTTTTATGCCTCGCCTCCATCCAATATGGCCCTCGTCCCTCATGTCCCTGGTTGGGGTTGGAAAGCGCAGGTAGTACACAGTATGCGTTTAGAGACACTCGCATCCAGCGTACCCATGGGCTTAACAGCAGCATGGGCACGCCTGAGCGGAGAAACAAAACCCGCACAACGCTGGATGCAAAAACTGACTGGAGCACACGAGGCCTTACTCACCGCCGAAATGAACACCTGGCACACCTATGTCTTAGAATGGCGGCATGCTGAAGCCCTCTTTTTAGTTGACGGCCAACAAGTACTTCGTGCGCCTCAACCGCCAACCCGTCCGCTAGGTTTCATCGCCTGGCTCGATAATCAATATGCAGTAGCAACGCCTCGAGGCTCCTTCCGTCTGGGAACAGTGGCCAGCGGGCCACAGTGGTTTGAAATCGACTCAGTAAGAATCGAGCCTCTAAGCTAAAATCCCTGAACCTGTCTCCCTATTTTTCAGCCAGAGGCAACACCTCATCTATGATACCGTACTCCACAGCTTCTGGGGCGCTCATAAAGAAATCGCGCTCTGTATCCCGGCGGATACGCTCAAGAGATTGGCCTGTGTGATGCTTGATGATCTCGTTCAATACATCGCGAGTATGTAAAATCTCTCGGGCCTGAATATCGATATCGGTAGCCTGGCCACTAATGCCCCCCGGAATCAGCGGCTGATGGATGTGAATACGGGCATGCGGCAGAGAACGGCGCAACCCACGGTCACCAGCCATCAGCAGGACCGTGCCGAAACTTGCCGCGAAGCCCACACAAGTTGTGGCTACCGGGCAGGGAAGAATACGCATAGTGTCGTAAATGGCCAGACCGGCAGTTACCGAGCCGCCTGGTGAATTGATGTAGACATTAATCTCACGCTTACTATCCTCGGCAGCCAGGAAGAGCAGCTGTGCCACCACCAGGTTAGCCATTGTCTCCTCGATCTGGCCGTTGACCATGATAATACGTTCCCGTAACAAACGGGAGAAAATGTCATAGGCACGTTCGCCGCGGCCTGTAGTCTCAATAACAGTTGGAACAAACAAACTTGATGACATAATTTCTCTCCTCATTCCATTTTTTGACGGACAAAGTAGAATTGGACAGACCCATTGCTTTTCTGATCTACCACCCCGGCGAGTAGCCAACCTTCATCCCCCAGTTCATTCAACCGGGCAGCGTCAGGCAGAGCCTCCTCCCGTGGATCAACTGACAACACCCTGTACTCCCAATGAATAGGTGGTACAGGCACATTTTCATACACTATCGGTAGATGCATTGCGGAACGGTCATCCGTTTGTCCAGATGTGAACCCGTGAAATGACAGCGCTATAGCCATACAGTTTTCCTCCTTTGAAATTCATGCCGTCTTCTCTGACATCCACTTATAACTCAGGGGTGCAGGGGACGGAGTCCCTTGCCGGAGCGCGAGGTGTCCTCGCATCCTCCTTCTTCCTCAAAGCGGGCCGCAGGCCCGTTAGAAGAATTATGAGTGGATGTCAGGTCTTCTTACTTGAATATAACATGCTAATAGTTTATACTGAAAGAGATCAAATATGCTGATAGCATATCTCTCTTCACAGCTATGCCATAAGCATAGGTAAGCAGGAAGGAACAATCATCATGGCAGGTACAACAGATTTACAGGAAATCATGGGACGAGTCATCCGGAGAGAACGCCAGGACCGTCACCTCACTATCAAAGAACTCGGGGACAAGGCAGGTCTTTCAGAAATCTACGTTGGAGAGATCGAACGAGGACAGAAATATCCTTCTGCCAAAGTTCTAGAAAGCCTGGCCAATGCCCTGGATTTAGACATGGCAGACTTGTTAGAGCTGATGGCAGAAGAGATTCGCTATGAGCGTCATGAAAAGCAGCCTCACACTACCAATGCCATTGGCTTTACCCTTCCCGCAACTCCCGGTCAACCGCGCCGCCTCGTCGTCAAAAAAATGGTCAATATGCTCGACGAAGGAGATGTGGAGAGCGTGGCGGATTTCAGTGCCTTTCTTCTTTCAAAGTACCATACACCGGAATGAATGCGGGAGTCCTTTCCCGCGCGGCTTCCCACAAAGTGGGCGGGACTGGTAGTACACGCTCTAGCACTTGAAGGACGAGAAAGGACGACCTACGACTACGAGCGGTCAGCCGATTCGAACTGGTTGGCGGTGTTCAACACATGGTTCCCCAGACTCTGGCCCGAGGCTATCAAGGCGCTGAGACTTTGTTGCCAGCTCAGAAGCTGATTGTCGTAATCCTGACGGCTGACCCCGATCCAGTCCCCTTCAAGTTGGCCACTCAGGCTTTGTAGTTGTGGGAGCATCTGTGTCTGGAGCGTATTGTTCCAGTTCAGGTACGCCTGTGCCAATTGACGCATGACGTCTGTGTTTACATGGATGGTTGGCATGGTAAATCCTCCTTCTCTGAACCCTTGCCACACCTTTTTATTATCATCGATGAATTCGCTGAGCTTACCAAGGAGCACCCGACATTTATAGAGGGACTTGTCAGCGTGGTGCAAAAGGG
>WNGP01003337.1_pt1 | contig 15003 bp, 9 predicted proteins | sample 5407671 | NCBI WGS metagenome assembly WNGP01 (sample SAMN13153381, study PRJNA577476) | soil metagenome | isolation source: 40 cm soil or saprolite under Garry oak tree replicate 2 | place: USA:California | collected 2016-06-15 | reverse complement strand
GCCTGCTCGCCATCGCCGAGAATTACCCGCAGCTCAAATCCAACGAGAACTTCCGCGCGTTGCAGGACCAGCTCGAGGGGACGGAGAACCGCATCGCGGTCGCGCGGCAGGACTACAACGAGGCCGTGAACCGCTACAATGCCTACATCCGGCGCTTCCCGCAGGTGTTGACGGCGAAGGTCCTCGGGAAGGGGTCACGCCCGTACTTCGAGCTCGAGACGCCGGGGGCGGCTCAGGTGCCGAAGGTGGATTTCTCAAAATAGCCCCGAAGGGGGCCCAATGACGCCACGGTTGCGCTCGGTGGGTCCGGTCGCCACGGTGTGTGCCGGCCTGATGGGGTGTGTCGAGACGTCGTCGCCACCGCCGCCTCCGGTGCCGATTCCCGGCCAGCTCGCTCTTGTGAGCGACCGGCGGCTCGGCCAGGAGGATATCTACCTGATGAACGCCGACGGCTCCGTCCAGCTGCTGACGGCATCGCTCGGGCAGGACGACTGGCCCGCGTGGTCGCCGGATGGCCGGCAGATCGCGTTCGAATCGGCGCACGGCAGCAATCCCGACAGCATCAACTTCGACGTCTTCGTCATGAACGTGGACGGTACGGGCGTCACCCCGCTCACCGCCGACACGGCGTTCGACGGGCAGCCGGCCTGGTCGCCGGACGGGACCAAGATCGCCTTTGTCTCGACCCGCGACGGCGGATACGCCCACATTTTCACGATGAACGCCACCGGCGACGGGGTGCAACAGCTCACGACCGGCCAGTGGTTCGACGCGCAGCCCGCCTGGTCCCCGGACGGGACGAAGATTGCCTTCGCCAGCAATCGCGACGTCAACGACGAGATCTACGTCATGAACGCGAACGGCTCGAGCCCGCTCAACCTGACGGCGAACCCTGCGAACGACGACGGGCCCGCCTGGTCTCCGGACGGGAGCAAGATCGCCTTCTACTCCGATCGCGATGGAATGGACTTCGCGATTTACCTGATGAACGCGGACGGCACCGGCGCGGCACCGCTCACGAGCAGCAGCAGTCCAGACGAGCTGCCTTCGTGGTCGCCCGACGGCGCGTACATCGCGTTTGACAGCAACGGGGACATCTACATCGTGAAGGCCGATGGGACGGGGCTGCTCCGGGTGACCCGCGACCGCAGCACCGACATCATGCCGCGCTGGCGGCCGGCGCCGTGATCACCGTCGGCCGGACTGGGTCCAGATGACGATCGTGCCGCACTGGTTGTCCGCGCGAAGGAATTGCAGCGGCGTCTCGGACAACGTGCGGTAGATCTCGACTCCGATGATGCCGATGGTCGGCATGTCGAGGCTGGTGGCGTTGGACGCTTCGAAGCCGTCCACCACGAAATCAGGCCGGCACTCCCGCGGGGCGCGGGCCATGCGCACCGTGCACCCCGTCATCGACCCGCGACATTGCAGGCGCACGCCCGGCACGTGCCGTAGTAGATCCGCAAGCGACCTCGGGCTCTCGCGCTTGATCTCCGCTTCCGTCACGAAATAGCCGCGGCCGGCGGCGCGGCGTCGCTCGAACTCATTGCGTCGCTCTTCGCTGAAGCTCGGCCGACGCTCGACCACGAGCGTGTCCAGCACGTAGGGGAGCCGCTGCAGCTCGAATACCTCGGAGTGCACTTCACCATCGGCTAGCTCCACGATCCACGACGCGGCTGAATACCCGATCGCCCGCACCTGGAGGACGTAGGTTCCCGATCTGAGACCGGCATGGCTGAACCGGCCGGCGCTGTCGGATGCCAGCTCCTTACCGATGCCCAGGAGCCCGATTCTGGCTCCGCCCACGGGCTCTCGTGTTTGATGGTCCACGAGCTGTCCGATAATGGCAGCGTTGTCGGCTTGTGCCGCCACGGGAGAGAGGGACTGGACGGCCAATCCGGAGAGGGAGCACGCCAAACTGGTGATGATGCGCGCACGCAACACTTAGGTCATCCGCCTACTCAACGTTGCGACAGATAGTACGCCTCGAGCGGGCCCTTGGAAAGAGCGAAACGCGGTCCGGCGCTTCGCTACGTGGGGCGCATCAGACGTGCTGCGTTGGCACAACAGTTGCCGAACTAGCGCACACAGCTAACCCCGTTCGAGCGCTCATGCCCGTCACGCTCGTGCTGTGCGGTCTGCGCCAGCAGACTCCGTTCTTGCCTGTTCTCGCGACCGCGTCCCACGGGGCACGGTCGCGGGCTCTCGTTGGTCTCGCAGCATCTCATCGCTCACATGAGGAATCGCGTATGACCCAATCACGTCGTGGGCATTGGTTTGGTGTCGGGCTCTCGGCCGCGCTGCTCGTGTGCGCGGCGGTGGGCGGGGTTTGGGGACAGGAGGCGGTGGTGCGAGGTCACGTGACGGACGACCGCGGCGACGCGCTCCCCGCGGCCACGGTTCAGATTGTGGAGCTGAATGTCGGTGTGTACACCAACGGCGTCGGGGCGTACACGATCCTGATTCCGGCGGTGCGCGTGTCCGGACAGACGGTGACGCTCAAGGTCCGCGTGATCGGCCACAAGCCTGCGGCGCGACAACTGGTGCTCGTCGCGGGAGAGCACGCCGAGGATTTCACGCTCGCGAGCGATCCGAACCTCCTCGAGGAGGTCGTGGTCACGGGGGTGCAGGAAGCGACGGAGCAGATCAAGGTGCCGTTCAGCGTCACGCGGATCGACGCTTCGCGGATGCCCGTCGCGGCGGAGGACCCGCTGCGCCAACTGCAGGGGAAGATCGCGGCCAACATCGTGTCCAACAGCGGCCGGCCGGGATCGCAGCCCGCGGTCTTGCTGCGGGGGCCGACCTCGATCAATGCCACCGGCCGCGGGCAGGATCCGCTCTACATCGTGGACGGTGTCATCGTCAACGGCTCGCTCCCTGACATCAACCCGCAGGACATCCAGACGGTGGAGGTGGTAAAGGGGGCCGCGGGCGCCTCGCTCTACGGGGCCCGCGCCGGTAACGGCGTCATCAACATCACGACGAAGACCGGCCGCGGTACGCCCGACGGCGTGACCTTCACGGTGCGAAGCGAAGAAGGGGTGAGCGACATCGAACGTGACTTCGGCCTGGCGCACTTCCAGGCGCTCGTGATGGACGAAACCGGCCGGCGGTTCTGCCAGTTCGTGTCTGGCCAGCCGCTGTGCGCCGCCACCTTCGATTACCTGGCGGAACAGGCCCGCATCAATAACGCGCCCGGTGACTTCGCCCTCTCCCCGAAGGGCTTCCCCGTCGATCCGGGCGCAACGATCTCGGGCAGCGTGCTGCGGCAGCGCTTCCAGATCGAGCCGTGGCCGGGGACGAGCTACAACGCCGTGGCGCAGACGGTCGATCCGCACGTGTTGGCCAACAACAGCGTCGACATGAGGGGGGGATTCGGGTCGACCCGCTTCTACGCCAGCGCGTCCAACATCACCGAGCCGGGAGCGATCCGGTTTCTCCAGGGGTTCCGGCGGAACTCGTTTCGCGCCAACGTCGATCAGGCCCTCGGCTCGAAGTGGAACATCGGCCTGCGCACAACCTACAGCCGCAGCACTCAGGACGGCCTCAATCAGGAAGGCGGCGGCCAGGCGTTCTTCCGGCTGACTCGCGTCCCGGCGATCGTCAACGTGGAGCAGGAGGACGCGCTGGGCCGGCTGTACATCCGTCCCAACCTGCAGGGCGGTGGCTCGCAGAACGAGAACCCGCTGTACTCGCTGCAGAACACGCAGCGTACGGACGTCACCAATCGCTTCATCGGCGGCCTCACGGCGCAGTACAGTCCGGTGAGCTGGTTCAATCTTCAGGCGGACGCGGGCTACGACCGCCGCAACGTGGACTTCACCCAATTCAACGACAAGGGGTTTCGTACCACAACCAGCACGCCGCTTACGAACAACGGCTTGATCTTCAAAGGCTCGACGGCCCAGGAAGCAGTCGACGCAAGTGTGAACGCGACGTTCCGGCGCGAGTTCCGCCCTGACCTCAAAGGGCGCTTGAGCTTGCGCTACCTGTACGAACAACGGGACAGCACGATCGAGGTGGGCCAGGGAAACTTCCTCTCCGTCAAGAGCGTCACATCCCTGGGCAACGCCACCCAGAACCAGGCCGTGGGTTCGGCCGCCACGAGCACCAGAGGGATCGGGTTGTTCGCCGGCGGCGCTCTCGACTACAAGGATCGGTACGTGCTCGAGGGGCTGGTCCGGCGGGACGGCAGTTCCTTGTACGGCGCCGACCACCGGTGGCAAACCTTCGGCCGCGCCTCGGGGAGCTGGCTCGTGATGCGCGAGCCGTGGTGGCCGCTTCATCAGCTGAGCGAGCTCAAGCTGCGCGCCTCGTATGGCACCGCGGGCGGCTTGCCTCCCTTCGTGGCCCAGTACGAGACGTTCACGATCACGAACGGCGTGCTCGCGCTGGGGGTCCTGGGCAACCGCAACCTGAGGCCCGAGGTGCACCACGAGCTCGAGCTGGGCACGGACCTGGAGCTGTTCGGCCGCTTCGGCCTCTCCGCCACATACGCGCGCTCCAGGATCGAGAATCAGATTCTCCCCGTTCCGGTGTGCGCGTGTACCGGCTATACCAGCCAGTGGCAGAACGCGGGCACGCTCCTCAACATCTCGCACGAGCTGTCGCTGAACCTGCCGCTGGTGCAGCGCCCGGACGTGTCGTGGTCGATGAGCGTTGTGTACGATCACAATCGCTCCTGGATCGCCAAACTCAGCGTGCCGGCGTTTCCCCAGGGAACGATTCTGCAGGGTACGGGCACCATGTTCCAGTTCAAGGAAGGGGAGCTGTACGGCACCATTTACGGCCATCAGTTCCTCACGACCTGCGGCCAATTGCCCGCCCCGTTCAACACCCAGTGCGGTCCCGGCCAGGCGTTCCAGAAGAACGACGAGGGCTGGATTGTATGGGTGGGCGCCGGGAACACCCCCGGCATGGGTATCACCAACAATCTGTGGGAAACGTCCCTTCCCGCATCGCAAGGCCCCTGGGGCGTCGCGATGAATTGGGGGATGCCGATCCTGCTGCGCGGCGACCCGAACAACGCCAAGGCGGCCCAGGTGGTGGCGCTGGGGCATGCACTGCCCGACTTCCGCTTCGCCGTCACCCAGAACGTTCAGTGGAAGCGCTTCAACGTGTATGCCCTGGTGGACGCGTCGATCGGACAACAAGTCTGGAACCAGGGGTTGCACTGGGCGCACCTCGACTTCCTGTCCAGCGACGTCGACCAGGTCGGCAAGTCGGTCGAGACGGCGAAACCGATCGGATACTACTATCGGGCTCCGGCGGTGGACGGGTTCAGCGGCTTGGGAGGGTTGTACGACCAGCTGATGCCGAACAACTACTCGGTGGAGGATGCGAGCTACGCCAAGCTGCGCGAGCTGATGGTGTCCTACCACCTCGGCAAGGTGGGCGGGGTGGGGGACTGGGGCATCAGCCTCGTGGGCCGCAATTTGTTCACGATCACCGGGTATCGCGGCTTCGATCCGGAGGTCGGCATCGGCACGTTCGCGCCCCAGCCCGGGGCTGCCACCGTTCTCGGGAACAGCGGCGGCCAGGCAGCATCGGGCGCGGTCAATGCCGTCGACGCGTTCTCGTTCCCGAACACCCGCAGCTTCACGCTCGGGCTCACGACCAGCTTCTAGGGGGAGCGATGCAAAAGCTTCGTCAGATAGCGCGCGGGCTGGTCGTTCTGGCTCTGGCGGCGTGCACCGACCCGCTGGCGGTGGGGAATTCCAACCAGCCGGATCGGAACAGGGTGTTCACGAATGCGGCCGACCTGGAGCAGTTCGTGTCCAACATCTACACCAACGTACATCAGGCGACGCTGGGCGGCGCCACGGTGCTCGACGGCGGTGTGAACGACGGGCTCCAGCCGCAGCTGCTCGTCGCGGGAATGGAAAACGTCTCCGGTCTCGCGAACTTCGCGATGGGGCCGCGGGGCAATATCCCCCGGGCCGGCATCCCCAACACGCGCGGGTCCACGGGCAACGCGGGCAACTATCGCGACTGGGAAGTGGGGCATCGCGCCGCGCGGATGGGGGTTCTGGCGATCTCGGCGCTGGGCAGGCTGACGCTCGGTTCGCCGGGCCGGGACGCGCGCGCGCGCGCCTTTGCCCGCTTCGGGCAGGGTGTGGCACTCGGCAACCTGGCGCTCGCCTACGACTCGGCCGCGATCCTCACCGAGAACGACAACCCCGAGGCCGATGCCGCCGTCGTCGTACGCCTCTCCGGGTACCAAGCGGTGATGACCGCGGCGCTCGGGTACCTCGATTCCGCGATCGCCGTCGTGACCGCGGACGCCAGCGGATTTCCCCTCCCGAGCGGGTGGATCAGCGGCAACGCGCTCACCGATGCTCAGTTCATCCAACTGTGCCGTTCATACAAGGCGCGGTTCCGGGCCAACGTGGGCCGGACGCCGGCCGAGCGGGCCACCGCGAACTGGGGCGCGATCATCGACGACGCGAATGCCGGCATCACGACGGACTTCCAAATCACCATGGTCCCGCCCCCAGCAGGCGGCTGGGACATTTCCTGGGTGATCCAACACTTCGCCACCGGCTCAGCCAACTGGCACCAGATGTCGCAGTTCTGGCTCGGGATGGCGGACACATCGGGCGCCGCCAACCCAGCGGTGGGGTACGACAACTGGCTCAGCACGGCGCCTGCGAACCGCGTGGCATTCACCGTGGTCACGCCCGATCGGCGTTTGCCGCAAGGCACAACGCGGGCGGCGCAGCAGGCAAATTCGCCTACGCCCACGGCGCCACTGGCGTTCAGTGCTACCCCTTACGTCCGCAACCGGCCGACTGGGGAAGACCAGCCGGGTGACCCCGTCGGCATTTCGCAGTACGACTTCTACCGCTCCCGTTCCTTCAACAACGCCAGTCGCAACGGAGCCTACCCGGTCATGACGGCCGCGGAAATCCGGCTGTACGCGGCGGAGGGGTACCTTCGCACCGCCGGCGGCATCCCGCAGGCTGCGCATCTGATCAACGTATCCCGCGTGGGCAACGGCAAACTACCGGCATTGGACACGACCGGGGTGGCCCTGCCGGACACGCTGACCGCCGTCCCGGGGGGCACTGGTTGCGTCCCCCGCGTGCCCGATGCCACACAGGGGTACAAGCGCGCGAAGTGCGGGACCATCTGGGACGCGCTCAAGTGGGAATACCGCATGGAAACCGCATACACGGGCTACGGCATGTGGTTCTTCGCGGGGCGTGGTTGGGGTGATCTGCCGCAGTACACCGCTCTGAACTGGGCGGTGCCGTATCAGGAGATGGACACGCGCAGCGAGCCGTTCTATGGCGTTGGCGGACAGGGCGGGCGCGATGCCGCCGGCCCCGGAAACTACGGTCTGTTCGCGGGCGGCGTGTACTAGCCATGCGATCGCCACGGCTCCGTTGGTGGGGCTCGGCCCTGTTGCCCGCGCTGGTCGCGGGGTGCTACACGTACGCACCCCTCCCCACACTGGAGCCGGTGCCGGAGACCCAGGTCGCCCTCGTCCTGTCCGACGCGGGTCGCGTGGGGGCCGGTACCAGCATGGGTCCCGGAATCGCCCGGGTCGAAGGGGCGCTCATTGGGTCCACCGACAGCGAGTACACGCTGCGGATCGCCGGGGTGACCGACATTCGGGGTCGGGAGAGCCGTTGGAGCGGGGAGCAGGTGTCGCTGCGACGGACTTGGGTGGGCAACGCATACGAGCGGCGCCTTTCGAGGCCACGTACGTACGCGCTCGTGGGCATCCTCGCCGCTGGCTTTGGGACGTTCGTCGTGACCCGACATCTCTTCGGGATCGGCTCGGTACCCGCATCGTCGGGCGGAGGCGGGGGGAGCGGTCAACAGTGAGGTCGCTTCGTCGTGAGTGTGTGATGTCAACCATTTCTTCATGAGGGCGAGCGCACAATGAGTTCCTTCCGGTGTTCGGCAGCGTCCATGTCCCTGCTCGCGCTCCTGGGCGTCGCGTGCAAACGCGACGCGACCTTCATCGAGCCCATCCCGGAATACGCGGCGATCAACTTCGTCAACGCCATCCCGGACACCAATAAACTGGCCTTCCGTGTGGTGGACATGGTATCAAACGCCGGGCTTTACGAAGCGCCCTTCCGGACGGGCAGTACCTTCCCCGTCGGGATCGAGGCGGGCACGAGGCATATCAAGGTCTTCTTCGACACGAGCGACGTTGTCCTTGCCCAGACGGTGATGTTCGATACCACCGTGACGTTCGCCGCGAACGAGCACTACGGCTTCCTGCTCACCGGCTTCTCACGCGCCGGGGAGAATCCCGCTATTCACGGAGCCATCCGGACGGACGGGATTCTCGCGCCCCCAGGCGCCGGAAAGTTCGCTATCCGGATCGTCAACCTCGCGCCAACGCTGGCGGGGGCCGTGCCGGCGATCGCGGATACCACGGTAAACGTGGACGCATTTGTACGGCTGATCGGCGGGCTTCCCAGTGGAGCTGCGGAGGTGGTCAATCTGGCGTACGGCGGTGCGTCACCGTACATGGTGCTCGACACGGGTCGGTACCGGGTGACCCTCACGGCGACCGGCACGGTGGCTCCGGCCATCCTCGAGGCTGCGGTGCCTCCCGGCTCCGCTGCCACGTCGAGTCAGGATAGGATTGCAGGATCGTCGATCTCCGGGTCGATGTTGACGGCAGTGATCGGCCCTCGCTCGGTGGTTGGCAGCAAGGCGCCGCAGGGCGGCCGGCCGTCCGCCCGGTCAACGGACACCACGGCGGCGGACGCTGCCCAACGGGTCTTCCGGAGCAACGACACGGTCACGGCGCAGAGTGGCACCCTCTCGGTCTTGATGAACCGCTCCGCGGCGGCCGCGGACTCGGTTGTCGGGCGCACCGGTACCGGTGCGAGCACGGGCGCGAATGCGGGAGATGTCGTATTCGTTTCAGGGGCTACCCAACCGGAGTACAACGACTGGCACGTCGTCATCGGAGTGGCCGACTCGCTGTCGTGCAATCCGGTCGACGGCGGGGACACCAAGACCAAGTGCGCTGCCGCGAATGTGGTTGCCACGACGCGGTTCCGGTTCAAATACCGCATCGCCGGCACGCCGGCCTCCCCTGCCACGGGAACGCCGGTGTACCGACTGTATCCGTCGTCGTACAGCGCGTCGGATTTCACGATCCCGTACATCCTGTACGTGGTCGACAAGCGGCCATAGAACCCGCATCGCGGTGTGTGTCTTAACCACCTCGAAGGAGGAATCGGTATGCGGCTTGCCATTCGCTCAACGCTGCGCGCGTGCCTGGTGCTCGGCGGGCTCGTGGCCGGCGTCGGCGCCGTCGCGCGGGCCCAGCAGGGCACCGTCGCGGGCCGCGTCACCGACCAGGCCAATGGGCAACCGCTCCCGGGCGCGCGCGTCGTGCTCGTGGGCACGTCCCTGATCGCGAGGACCAATGCCGATGGGCGGTACACCGTCCCGGGCGCTCCTCAGGGCCGCGTCACGGTCCGGGCCAGCGCCGTGGGCTACGGGGCGGCGTCGCGGGTGGCCGCGGTCGCTCCCGGCGACACGGCAGTGGTCGACCTGGCGCTAGGCCTGGCCCCGTACTCGCTCGATGAGGTCGTCGTCACGTCAACCGCGGAAGAGGCGAAGCGGCAGGTCGGGACCTCGATCGCGCGGATCGACGCCGCGAAGCTGGTCGAGACCGCGCCGATCACGAACGTGACCGACCTTTTGATCGCCAAGGCGGCCGGCGTTGACGTGCTGCCGGGCACACTAACGGGCTCGCCCTCGCGCGTGCGGATCCGTGGGACGAACAGTCTCTCGTTGACAAACGAGCCCGTGTACTTGCTCGACGGGATCCGGGTCACCAGCCAGAATCGGTCGTCTGGTATCTGCGACGTGGGCTGCTCCCCGCCGAGCCGCATCAACGACCTCAATCCGGAGGATTTCGAGTCGATCGAAGTCGTGAAGGGGCCGGCGGCGTCGGCGCTATACGGAACGGACGCGGCGAACGGCGTCGTGGTGATCAAGAGCAAGCACGGCCAGCCTGGCAAGGCTCGCTGGAACGTGTTCGCCGAGCAGGGCGTCATCAACGACAACAACGACTATCCGGATGCAGTCCGAGGGTGGCGCACTGGGACGACGCCGGCGACGACGTCGGCAGCCACGAACGGCGTGCAGTGCATCCTGACGCAGGTGGCGGCGGGAACGTGCGCACAGGACAGCATCACTCGGTTCAACCTCTTCAAGGATCCTCAGACGACACCCCTCGGGACCGGTCATCGGCAGCAATACGGGGTGCAAGTGTCGGGCGGGTCGGATGTGGTGCGGTACTACGTGTCGGGAGAGTGGGAGGACGAGCTGGGCCAGACGAAGATGCCGCAGTTCGCAGCGGACACGCTCATGGTGATCCGTCAGATCAGTGCCGTGCCGGAAAACGAGCTGCGGCCCAACGGCCTGCGGCGGACGAGCATTCGGGCGAACGTCGCGGCGAATCCGAACACCCGCATCGACCTCGAGGGCTCCACGACGTTCATCACCAGCACGCTGCGCGTACCTCCCACGGACAACAACACCACCGGCTTGCTCTCGAACGCGCTCGGCGGGCCGGGGAACAAGACCAACGGCCTGTACGGCTACCGGGCGTTCATGCCCAACGAAATGTTCGCGGAAGCGCTCGGTCAGGACATCAACCGATTCATCGGGAGTGGCACGGGCCGTTGGCGCCCGACGAGCTGGCTCGCATTTCGGGCGATCGGGGGCGTCGACTACGCCAGCCGCTTGGACACCGATCTCTGCCTGCGCAGTGATTGCGTGGATTTCGCCACCAACAAGACCGGTTTCAAGCAAGACGATCGCACGACCTACTTCCAATACACGCTCGACGTCAACGCGACGGCCTCGCTGCGGCTGAGCCCGACGCTGACTTCGCGCACCACTCTGGGCGGTCAGTACTTCAAGACCAAGAACGATTTGAGCGTGGCGTACGGCGAGAACCTGGCAGGGGGCGCCTCGACGGTGACGGGCGCCGCCATCCCCACGGTGCGCGAGAGCACCACGGTATCCGCGACCGTGGGTGCATTTGTGGAACAGCAATTCGGGTACAAAGACCGGCTCTTCGTCAACGCCGGCTTGCGCGCGGATGACAACAGCGCCTTCGGCAGGGACTTCAAGACAGTCTACTATCCGAAGGTGAGCGTGTCGTACGTAATCTCGGACGAGAAGTTCTTCCCCAGGTGGAGCTGGATCAACAGTCTGCGCCTGCGCGGCGCGATCGGCGCCTCGGGTGTTCAGCCCGGCACGACCGATGCCACCCGCTTCTTCCTGCCCCAAACAGCGAGCGTGAACGCCGTTGATATCCCGTCACTGGTCTACAGCGCCGTCGGGAACACCGCCTTGAAGCCGGAGCGGGCGCGGGAATACGAGGTCGGCGGGGAGGTGACCATGTTCGACAGCCGCGCCTACCTCGAGCTCACCTACTACAACAAGCGCACGTCGAACGCCCTCATCGCCCGCCAGTTGCCGCCGTCCGCGGGTGGCCCGCCCACCCGATTCGAAAACCTGGGCGCGGTGGTGAATCGGGGTCTCGAGGCGCTGGCAAATCTCCACATCCTCGACAAACCGAACTTCGGCTTCGATGTGACGGTCAACGCGGCCTACAACACCAACTTCATCGCGGACATGGGTGGGTTGCCCCCGATCATCGGCACCACGACGCGGCAGACCAAGGGGTATCCGATCAACGGCTGGTGGCAGCGGCCCTACACGTTCAGCGATGCGAACGGGGACGGCATCATCACGGCGAACGAGATCCAAGTGCAGGACAGCGCTCAGTTCGTGGGGTACGCGAACCCGCGCTGGGAAGTGGTCTACGTGCCCGGGTTCGACCTGCTCAACAAGCGGCTGCGCATCCAAGGGCTGTTCGACCACAAGAGCGGTTACTACCAGCTCAACGGCACCGAGCGCATCCGCTGCGAATCGCGGCTCAACTGCGAGGGCTTGGTCGACCCCAAGGCTCCGCTGTGGGAGCAAGCTCGGGTCGTGGCCCTGCGCGAGACCCCGTCGCGCACCCAGTGGGGGTTCATCGAGAACGCGACGTTTGTCCGGCTGCGGGAGGCCTCGGCGACGTACGAGCTGCCCGCCGCCTGGGCCCAGTCGTTCCGGGCGACGCGAGCGAGCTTCACGATCGCGGTCCGTAACCTTTGGAAGGCCACCGGATTCAGCGGCATCGATCCCGAGGCGAACTATTTCGAAGGCGCCACTGGCATTGTGAGCAACTTCCAGACAGCGGCGCCGCCGACCTATTGGACGTTCCGCTTGAACGTGGGCTTCTGATGATCGGAGACGACATGTCACTAATAACGACCGCGGACAAGGACTGTTCTCCCATGACGAGATATGTGATGCGCCGGCAGCTGCGGAGGACGCTAGCCCTGGCGAGCCTTCTGGCGCTGCCTGCGATCGCATGTACGGATACCCTGCTGAATGTCACCGACCCCGACATCATCCTGGCGGCGAACTCGGCGGCTGCGGCCCAAGGCCTGGCGAATGGCGCCATCCTCCGGCTGGCCCAGGCGGTGAGCGGCGTGCAGGGTGGAGGCAACACGGGCGAAGCGCTCTTCATGTTCGGAGCACTGCTCACCGACGAGTGGCGCTCCGGCGACACCTTCATCCAGCGCAACACGGAAGATCAACGGATTTGGGACCCCAACAACACCTTCAACCACGGCCCATTCCGGAACCTGAACCGGGTGCGGACCCAGGCCGCGCTCGCGATTGATGGGCTGCGAACCTACGTGCCGACCGCTCTGTCGGACATCGCCCGGATGTTCGATTTCATCGCCTACGTACAAGTCCTGCTGGGCGAGCACTACTGCAACGGCGTTCCCCTGAGCAGCATCTCGGGTACGACCGTCATCGATGGTGACCCGCTGTCGAACGATTCCCTATTGAAGCTCGCAGCCGCGAACGCCGACTCGGCTCTGGCTATTGTGCGAGGGTCGGACTCCGCCCGCGTGGCGAACTTCGCCAACATGATCAAGGGGCGTGCGCTGCTGGACCGCGGCGACACGGCCGGAGCCCGGGCCGCCGTCACGGGTGTCCCGCGCTCGTTCCGCTACGACGTCACGCACTCGCTAAACGTCAACGACAACCAGATCTGGGCGTTGAACGTGAGCTCGCGGCGGTACACGATGGGGGACCTGGAGGGCGGGACTGGGCTGCCGTACGTGACAGGAGATTCCATCAAGTATCCGATCATCCTCCCGGCGGGGTTCACCGGGAAGAAGCTGGGTGATCCGCGGCTCCCGACCAAGACAGGACCGGACGGCATCTTTGACACTGCGTTCCCCATCAAGGTCATCCGGCCTGAACGCTCTTCGGGCCGACACCACCCTGTTGCCAGTTCCCCAGGACACCAGCTTCCGGCCGGTGCAGGGAACGAAGCTCGCCCCGCTGACGGACCCAGGGCCGTCGCCGAAGGACAGCTTGCGGGTCGACATGCTCTTCAGGGAACGGGGATTCTGGCTGTTTTCGACGGGTCACCGGCTCGGCGACATGCGGCGGCTGCTCAGACAGTACGCTCGCCCGGATAGCACGGTCTATCCTCACGGCTCCTGGTTCAAGGGCGGGAACTATGGGGACGCGATCCAGATGGTCCTTCCCGTGGAGGAGTTGAATAACCCGAATTTCCACGGATGCACCGACCGGAATCCGTAATGCCTGGATGGAGCAGGCGGGGGCGGCCAGAACGGCGCCCCCGCGCTGTTTCAGGGACGTCCGCTCGTCGTTGTAATGACGATCACGCCGGAGGTTGAGCTGGCGCCGTAATGAGTCGTCGCATCGAGTCCGTTGAGAATCTCGATCGTGAGGATGTCAGAAGCGGCGACCTGCCGCAGAACCTCGAGGTCGTCGATATGAACGTGATCGAGGAGTACCCGCACCTGATCGTCCTGATAAATGCTCGCCCGGCCCCGTCGCTGGATGCGCGCCGGCTGACCGCGGACTTCGCGCAGCTGCACGTTCGGCACGGTCAGCCTGAGCGCGTCCCAGGCCGTCTTGGCACCGGACCTGGCGATCGCTTCCGCGGTGATCACCCGCCCGGCGCTCGGCGCGTTCGCCTGCGCGACCCCAGTCTGCGCCCCGCCGCCCGCCGTTGCCACGCACACGAGCATCGTCCCGCCCCGTAAAAAACGCGAGGGGCGCAGCACTCGGCGCCCCCCGTCACTCACCTTTGTTCGCCGGCTCTCAGTCCACGATCGCATCGGGCAGGACGTACTTCATCGGATCCACCGGCTTGTGGTTCACCCACACCTCGTAGTGCAGGTGCGGGCCCGTGGAGAGTCCGGTCGAGCCGACCTTCGCGATCACCTGCCCCCGCTTCACGCGCTGGCCGCGCACGACGAGAATCTTGGAGCAATGGGCGAAGCGCGTCACCAGCCCGAAGCCGTGATCCATCGTGACGATGTTGCCGTAGCCCTCTTCCCACTTGACTTCCGTCACGATGCCGGCGGCGGGCGCCTCGATCTCCGCGCCCATTGACGCCGTCACGTCGATCCCTTCGTGCGGGCGCGCGAGGTGCAGGATCGGATGCACCCGCATCGCCATGAACGCGCTCGTGAGCCACCCCTTGGTCGGCATGATCGAGGGCGTCGCCGCGAGACGTTCGCGCTGATGCGACAGCGAGTCGTATGCCTGGTCGAGCGATCGCACGAGAACGTTGGCGCGCCGGGCGAGGGCATCGACGTCGAGCCGCGCGGCGAGCGCCTGCTGTCCCTGCGGGCCAAGCGCCTTGAGGCTGTCACGCTCGGACCAGGCGCCGGCCGGCCCGCCGATCCCCGCTTGCTGGACCATCGTGTCGGTGGGTGTGAGCCCTGCGAGTAGCCGCAACTCCTGCTCGCGCTTCCCGAACCGTTGCAACGTGTCGCGCAGCCCCGTCATGCGCTGGCGCATCCGCTGGATCTCGTCGGCGAGCAGGCGGTTCTCGTTCTCGAGTACGCGACTATGCGTGATGTTCACGCCGCGCGAAATGGCGGCGACGCCCAGCACCAGGAA
>WNGP01002633.1_pt1 | contig 15003 bp, 17 predicted proteins | sample 5407671 | NCBI WGS metagenome assembly WNGP01 (sample SAMN13153381, study PRJNA577476) | soil metagenome | isolation source: 40 cm soil or saprolite under Garry oak tree replicate 2 | place: USA:California | collected 2016-06-15 | reverse complement strand
TTGGGTGGCGCTGGCGCAAGGTGCCATTGGGGGCATACTCCATGATCAGAAAGGGGAGGCCATCTTTGACGTCAAAATCGAAGAGGCGCACGATATGAGGATGCACAAGGCGCGCAATCAAGCGTGCCTCAGCGTGGAGTTGCTCACTGTCCTCGTTCGTCAAGTGGACACGCAGCACTTTAATGGCCGCCTGCATACCAAGGTGCAGGTGTTCCCCCAGGTAGACTTCCGCAATGTTGCCCTGACCAAGCAGTCGGAGCAGGCGATAGTTGCCAATCTGCTGACCTACCCGGTCAGTCACGGCTGCACCTCCTCTTGTTGCATGCCTGTTGCCGAGAAAGAAACGTCTTGAAGAAGGAAGATCGGGATGAGCCTCGTGCTCTTCTCATTACTCTATCACCTGTATAACCACGACTGCAAACCGGTGCCTCTTCCTTATTTCTTGCATGGAAACTCTCTGTGAAAAAGAGCGTAGAAAAAAGACGCCCACGAGCGTACATCTGATGAAATGCAGTTCGAGGAGAAAGTTTTCAAGAAGATGTTCGTCATTTGGCTTGAAAATGATTCTGAAGAAAGAAGATATACATGTCTACAGGAAAGATCGAGGTATGGATCACAGGAGCAGAGAACCCATGTGCGGTCAGTCAACAAGAGTGGGAAGTCTGCGTGTTCGATTGTTGTAGTCGTCAGCTCGTTGTCTGGTGCGATCAAAGAAAGTGCGCCGTGACAAAGTGTGGGACAGTCGATTTCGAGGTGCCACCAGGCTGTTACTTTCTGCGTGCGAAAGGCGCTGGCGATCTCGCCTTTGGAGTCGCGACAGTTGGGTGCGGACAAGTCGTCTGTGTCACGCTTGTTTCCTTTCGAGGGCATTTTCTCCAACTTGCTACTGAAGAAGAGAAGCGCTGGCTCATCGAAGAAGCCGAAAAGATGAAACCTGGCCCCGGTCAGCAAGCTCCTACCCCGTAGAGAGTGACTACCAAAGCAACGCCTGCACCAGGCTGGTGTGGGCGTTGCTTTATTGTATGGTTCAGGTCATTATTGTCTCTGCACATATGGTATGTTATTAATAGAGAGGAGGAACACTCACATGCAACGCATCTGCGTTTTCGCAGGCTCAAACTACGGCAATCGTCCCGAATACCGGCAGGCAGCACAGGCGCTGGGCCAGGAGCTTGCGGCTCGCGGGCTTGGACTCGTCTATGGAGGGGCCGGCGTTGGACTGATGGGGGTGATCGCCGATACCGTTCTGGCTCGTGGCGGTGAAGTCATCGGCGTCATTCCGCGCGGCTTATTCAAGCGCGAGATTGCACATAGTGGCCTCACCCAGTTGCACGAGGTAGGCAGCATGCACGAGCGTAAAGCGCTAATGGCCGACCTTGCAGATGGATTTATTGCGCTGCCCGGCGGTTTTGGAACGTTCGATGAACTCTTCGAGATCACCACGTGGGCGCAACTTGGACTGCACAACAAGCCGATCGGTCTGCTTGATGTTGCAGGCTATTTTACACCGCTGCTGGCGCTCATCACGCATGCCTCGACGGAGGGCTTCATTCCGCCTCGTCATACCGGTATTATTCTCCATGAATCTACGCCATCTGCCCTGCTGGATCGCTTTGCGTCCTATGCGCCTTTGACCGGCGTAGACAAATGGACTGATACTCCACCTGAACCTTGAGACATAGCTTCCACATTGACACTAGATTTGGTACAATACACGTAGCAACGTCAACGTTGTGTCAGTCTTGATCTCCGTTACGTATGGAAAGGAGCTTATCATGGCAAACAAAGAACAGAAGAAAGCGCAAAAAAGTCCCCCGAAATCCAATAAACAGAAGAAGGAGATGCTGAAAGAGAAGAAAGCAGCAAAACAGAACTCCGGCATCTCATTGAAAAAAGAGTAGCCGCAGTCATTGTAAGGGCGACCCTCGCGGTCGCCCTCCCCATACCCCACACTGCATTGCATTTCTCTTTGATACCGCATGACGAAGCGCCCTCCCTATTCCCGGCCCTGCATTGTATTTTGCTCTGGTGGACAATGCTAGGCGCCTCCCCTACCCATCCCGCCTCCCACTATACACAACCTGGTTCCTACCCGCTATAATCATAAGTACTATCTGATTTGTACGCGCTGTTACACGCACAGTTCTTTTTATTCCGACTGCCATCAGCCAGGCGAACTGCGTTCAATCTGCGATCAGGCAATCGGATCGGTATATACTTGACATTATTGTTACAATGCGGGTAGGATGCTATCCAGGAATGTGCTATACTTGCTCTCAACAGCAGCGCGGAACAAGCGCCTATCGTATGAGCAGAGCGAGAGGAACAGGGGATCATATGCAGCCGCAGTTTCACCAGGAACCAAACAAACGCAACTATCCCCCCAAACCTGGAAATGGGATGGCACCCGATTCATCGAATGTGCAGCCAGAACAGGAAGATCAGTGGGCCGTTCTTCGGCACGAGGTGGAGGATGAGCATATGATGCGGAATGATGAGAATAACGGGCGAGAGCGATCTGATTGGGATCAGCGCGATACAGAAGATGATGCCTACGCTTCCCCCAATCCCTATGACTATTATGACCAGGCGCCAAACCATGTAGATATTGTCGTCGCGGGCGTTGGTGGTGGTGGCATGAATGCCGTCAACCGTATGATTAACACGCGCGTGCGTGGAGTACGCTTTGTCACCATGAATACCGATGCGCAGGTACTCGACCTTTCAGTAGCTCCTATGCGCATCTGCCTGGGAAGTCACTATACAAAGGGACTGGGTTCGGGCGGTAATGCCGCGGTTGGCACGCGAGCAGCAGCCGAGAGCGCGGAAGAAATTCAAGCCGCGTTTGACAATGCCGACCTGGTATTCATCGCGGCTGGCATGGGCGGCGGCACAGGCACCGGTGGAGCGCCCGTCGTCGCTTCACTCGCCAAAAAAATGGGCGCGCTGACCATTGGCATCGTCACCCTGCCCTTTTCCTTTGAAGGCTCACGCCGCAAGCGTATCGCGGAAGATGGCCTGATCGCACTAGGCGGAGAGGTTGACGCGCTGATTACCGTGCCGAATGACCGCCTGCTGGCAGTCACGGGGCGCGATCGTGGCCTGGCCGATGCCTTCAAAATAGCTGACGACGTGCTGCGCCAGGGCGTGCAGGGTATCGCCGAGGTCATCAACGTTCCCGGGCTGGTGAACGTCGATTTCGCCGATGTGCGCAGCGTGCTGCGCGAAGCTGGAACCGCCCTGATGAGTATTGGGCAGGGACAGGGGCGCAACCGCGCGCAGCGTGCCGCCGAGGAAGCCATCGCGGGCGGTTTTCTTAACGTAGCGATTCGCGGGGCGCAGCGCGTACTCTTCAATATCAGCGGCGGCGAAGATATGACGCTCTTTGAGGTCAACGAGGTGGCTGAATTTATCGGCAGCGCCATCGATTACACGGCGGACATCACCTTCGGCGCGGTCATCGATCCCTCCCTGGACGATGTGATTCGCGTCACCTTGATTGCTGCCGGTATGCAGGAAGCGCGTACCGCGCGTATTCCGGCGATCCACCTGGAGCAGCAACCACCCCAACGTGGGCCGCATGCGTCGCATACTCCTGCCGCGCCACCACCTGCTGGTTCGTCGCAAATGCCCATGTCAACGCGACCACCACAAGCGCGACCTGATGACTATATGCAAGCGCAGCCGCAAGGGTTAGCACAAACGCCTGCACGCATGCCGGCGCCATCTATCCCGCCTGCGCCGTCCATACAACCATTCGAGAGGCCTGCTCGTCCATTGGGACCACAGGCGCGTCCACAGCGCAGCCTCGATGATTTGCGCGGCCTGCGCAGCATGGGTCGTCGTCAGGAAGAGCCGCGTGCGCATCGACTACCACGGCGAACAGGCGACGAGCCTGACAACGAGGATGCGGACATCGATGTCCCACCGTTCATGAAGAAATATCAGTAGGGACAAGGGGCCGCGGTGACGAGGTGAGGGGGCCTTGTGCTTGTCCTCTGCTTGCCAACGAAGAAGAGTAGGGACAAGGGGCCGCGGTGACGAGGTGAGGGGACCTTGTGCTTGTCCTATGGGCTTTCTCGATCCCCAGGGAGGACAAGCACAAGGCCCCCTCACCACACCGCCCCACTCCTTGTCCCTACGAATTGTCGGAAGCTAAAGCGCGACCGCGTTCGCCGCCCTTTTTGCCAATTTTGGAATAAAACTCTGAGCCTTGCTGACGTTTAGTCGATTCGCCGCCCTTTTTGCCAATCTCGGCATAGAATTGTGGCCCCCGTTTCTCCTTTACGGTTTCGCCGCCCTTTTTGCCGATTTTGGAATAGAACTCCGCCCCGTACTTCTCTCGTACAGCCTGGCCGCCGCGCTTCGCCTTCTGTGATCCAGGTTCTGGTCCACGTTTGTTGTTTGCCATAGAAAGTCCCGCCCTTCTTTAACTCGTACTACCACGTTTGCCCAACACATACAAACAAAACGGTGAGACATTCCCATATACAGAACATCTCGCTGCTTCCTACTGCGACCGATGCCCTTCCGCCTGCGACCGCGCCTGGGCTACGCGATTGGCTATCATCGCAGCCGTGATTCCCGCGCCTACTCCATTATCAATGTTGACAACAGAGAGACCCGGCGCGCAGGTTTGTAACATCGCTAGCAATGCGGCAACACCTTTGCCGCCCATTCCATAGCCGATCGAGGTTGGTAAACCAATCACCGGGACCGGCACTAACCCGGCTACCACCGACGGTAACGCGCCATCCATGCCGGCCGCCACCACGATCGCATCGGTGCCTCGCGCGAGCAAATCGCGCAAGGGGTTCACTAAACGATGCAATCCCGCCACGCCCACATCATAGATACACGTCACCTGGCAGCCCATCTCTTCTGCAATGAGTGCTGCCTCCTCCGCCACTGGAATATCGGACGTGCCAGCGCTGATCACGCCAACCTGTCCTCCTGTGCTACGATGTACGTAATCTGGACTGTAGATGACTACCGCTCGAGCCGCCTCGCGCACACGCACTTCATATGCTGAAAACGACTCCCGTAGTACCTCTACAGCCTCCGACCGAACCCGACTGATAATCGCACGACCCGAACCTGCCAGAAGCGCCCGCGCCATCGCGATGATCTGGCCTGCCTCCTTCGTCTCACCGAAAATGACCTCCGGCACGCCTTTGCGCTGTTCACGTTCCGAGTCCGCGCGAATATCGATTACTGGTGAGAACCTGGTACTCCCAGAGTTTTGTGACTGCTGCTGAAATCCATTGGAATCATGCGCCAACTCATCCGGCCCGATTTCCTGCTTGTTCTCTCTATCCCCCTGCTCGAAAGCTTCATGGCCAAACAAATGGAGCAACGATTCCCACTGGTCTTCAGCATGCTGACTCACAAAAATATACATCCTTACTAAAGCTTTGTACACAAATCTCATTTGGGAGTTTTCCAACCAGTCACAGTTTAGCATAGTTCAACCAAATGAGCAAGCCAACAATGTCGTATTCTTCAAGTCCCAGGCCAGTCTGATGGACAGGAAAGCACTCTACCAGGCAGCGTTGCCCGTCTATGATATAATGTACACATGGCTCCAAATGATGATCATTTTCGTTGTATAGATATATGATGTATAAAAGACTTTTGTTACCAGTTGGAATATTGTTACCGCTCGTTGTGCTGCTGGGGGCATGCGGTCCAGCCGTCAACCAACCCCCAACACAAAAAACCGTCACGATCAACCCGACGTTTCAGTCGCAATTGTCTCCCGTCCCCACAATTCCAACCTATCGTTGTGGCTCGTGGACATCGAACAATGCCCCTGGCCGGTACTCGACTATCACCATTTATGCTCGCCTGACCAAAGATGTCGCAGGCGTGAGCGGCGCAATAGCGACAGCCGTCGTGCATTTCCACGATGAAGATGTGACTCTCGATCAACATCCCACCAGTGATAGCGGCGGCTACGTTTCCTTTCCGCTCTCGCTCCAGGGTCGCCAACCACGCAATATCCCGGCAACCATCGATATCACCTTCACAAACTTTCCTGGCCGCACACTGCACTGCACCTCGACCTTTTTCACTCCACAGTAAGTTTCTGGCAGGCGGGACAAAAATGCGTGCCTCGCTGAGCGACGACGATACGCTCGATGAGCTGCCCGCAGCGCGGGCAGGGCTTTCCCTCTTGCTGGTAGACGAGCACGTGATTGTAGTTCTCACCAGCCTCACCCCACAGATCACGATACTCGCTGAACGACGTGCCGCCATGCTCTATGCCCAGAGACAAGACCGAGACAATCCCCTCGTGCAGCAAGCGTATCTCGCCGGGCGAAAGCGAATAAGCCGGGCGCAGTGGGTGGATAGCGGCATAATACAGCGCCTCGTCCGCGTAGATATTACCCAAACCCGCGATGATCTCCTGGTTCAACAACACCTGCTTAATCGCGCCTTTACGCGTGGAGAGACTCCGTGCCAGTCCCTCCACCGTAAACTCGTCACTCAACGGTTCCGGTCCCAATCCCTCCAATGCTTCAGCTTCACGCTCACGCGGCCACAATTCGATACGCCCAAATTTGCGTGGGTCGGTATACAACAAACGCCGCCCATCAGCCAGGTTGAAAGAGGTGCGGCAATATTCGTAGGGGCGCCATTCATTGCGCCCTTTGAGGTCAGAGGGCACATTGAATGGCGCCCCTACAGGATGTATTGCAGGGCCTCGAGTATTCCAGGCTACAGGATCGATTTCCCGGAGGCTGGTATCGATCTCCCATCCGGGCGGGAGCAGCAACAAATTGCCCGTCATGCGACGGTGAATAGTCAGGATCAGATCGCCACTCAAATCCAGTACAAGAAATTTCCCCCGTCGTCTGACCGCCAGGATATCCCGCCCTGCAATTTCGGCCAGAAAATCGGGAAGTTCAGGATGACCGATGGTGCGCTCCCAGAAGACCTGGGCATCTTGTATAGTCGCGCCCACGATGGCATGACGTAACTGGCGCGCGGTGTATTCTACTTCGGGTAATTCAGGCATCGTTCCCTCTAGGTCTGGAGCGGGTTTACGCCCTCTCGTCTGTATAGTATGCTAGTATTCTTCGATTTTTGCGTGTTTTTGGCTCTTGTTCATTCCCAGGGCTTTATCTTCCCGTGCATCGCAGTAAAATAGCTTGATCTCTTACTTGGGTGTGTCTAGCATACATCCGTGTCTCAATGCTCATTAGATGGTGAAAGTTACCTGCATGATAGCATAAATTGGTATAGCTGACTATCCTCTTCAATGGCAAGCCATTTGGAATATGTAGTATTTTTCCGTTCTGGGGATTTTAAGTCCCTCAAGAGCTTTGATTGCCTCTACAGGCCGCTCTATACGATTGTGTTCGTGTTCCAGTCATATGCTCGTTCGCTCGACTTTTCATTTAAACCGCCCTGGCTACCATGCCATATTTTGAGCAAACACGCTCAGACCGTGATAGAATGAGGGACAGGGAAAATACCGTTGTTTCTTCTTTTCGTCACGGTAAGGAGCAATACCATGAAGGCTCTCAAGCGATTCGCTTCCTGGGCAATTTTCCGCGTGCGCAAAGTAATTGAGCCGGACCTGACGGCTTCTCATTACTCATTGCATTCCTCTTCGTATGCGCCTCACCCTGATTATTATGACGATACCGTTGCTGGCCAGCGCCGGGGTGAGTACCAGGATGACTTCCTGGCAGGCTATCCTCGACGTCAGGATCCCAATGCAACATGCGCTGGCTTTCCTCGACGGGCAGGTATTGTTGTGGGCCATGGTTGGAGAATCCCAACGCCGCCACGGCTTCCCGTTTATGATTGAGAAATTTGTTCTCTAGAAGCATCTATACGTTGGGGATGGACTCCTATGAGAGCGAACAAGCGGTATTGACGAACGCACTGAACGAGGCAATCCCTCCGTTCTAGTGATGCCGCACGACGAGGCCGAGGCGAGTTGACGGAGGCGAGAGGCGCGGAAGGAACTGCAAGATTCTTGCTCGTGCTCACGGACAGGTTCGTGGTGACACTCTTCACTTTTTTTCTTCTGGCATATAGCGCAAGTGAAGCTTGCTAGTTAGGAAAGAGACAATAAAATTTCGGTTATTTTTAGTAGCATTGTTTTGTTGCACTTTTGTTGTTTTCTTGCCTGAAAATGTGCACGCGACATGTACTGTCCCTTACGTTTCAGGAACAGGAATTTATAATTGTGCGGGTGTTTTACAAGTGCTCAGAGGAGCAAGTCAGCCGTCAGCGCTAAATAACAAAAACCAATGGGATAATGGAGCTCGCCCTGCTACTGACACGACAAGTCCACTCAACCAGGCCAGCATCAATGAGATGGCTGTATGGGGTATGAACGTATTGCGCGTTCCTGTCTCTGCATATATATATGAGGAATCGTCTACACAGAGCGCATATTTAACACAATTAGACGATATAGTAAGTAATACTCAGACCGCAAATATCAAAGTCATATTTGCGGTCTTTGAAGATGTACAAGCTGGTGGGCAAAGTGGTAATGTAGGCACTATGACAACGGACGACACAACATTTCTTGGCGTGCTTGCGAATAGATATTCTGCAAAAACGCGAGTATTCTATGATTTGTTGAATGAACCGCAAGAGACTAGTTGGTCTGCCTGGGAAAGCGATATGAACGCAGGAATTACTGCCGTTCGTGCTTATAGTTCCCAGATTGTGGTACTCGAACCGACACAAGGCATAACAGGTAACGGATGTACGGACAATGGTTCCACAATCAAAGGAATGTTCAATGGGCTTCCAACTAGCGACATTCCTAGTGATTCGGAAATGGTATTCAGTCCGCATATGTATAACGCAGTAATAAATGGGGACAGTACCAGTTGGAAGTGCGAATTGGGACCGGCATGGGGTAATTATCCTGTATATGTCGGTGAATGGGGCGTTTTGCCTCACGCTGGGATAAGCTATAATTGTCAAAACTTAACCAATGCGAACGCAGATAATGTTACAAACAATTGGATGGGGTGGTCTCTAACAGGAAATAACGGGGACAAAATAAGTTGGTCGGCTTGGGACTTTGAGCCAACCAATATGGTTAGTGTCCAAGCAAGTCCATGGACACGAACAGCATTTAGCACATCATCTTGGTCATGTGATGACGGGTCAAGTGCAGCTAACAGTTCTGGCATGGGCGCAGACGTCTATGCCTGGATGCAAAATCATTAGTTTCAACTGGGCCGATGTAAGAGCTAATGGTAACTCGCTTCCCTTATAAGGAAGAGATACGGTTCGAGTCCGGACGGCCCCCTGCTGAAAGGCCGGAGGCTCTCGTTATTTAAATGGCATTGCCCTTGCGGTCGCCCTGGGGTTCGCCACCGGTATCACTTTTGCTGATACTCCCTGTCAGATAGTTAGGCTTCAGGTTCCTTACAAGAAAGATGTACAAAAGTACTACTTTATAACCTTTTCATGTGGTGCATCTGTATACTTATATACGTGACAATTCTCTCCCAGTGTCCTTCGTGAGCGTTCGTCCAGAGTACCAACCATTTGTTCAAGTTGATTCGTTTGACATCCACGTCCCGCTTTGGTTGGGAGATTACCCATGCGATGCATTCATTGTGGCAGGGTCAATCCAGATGCTACCATCGTCTGCCGCTTCTGCGGCGGCCCTATCTCAGACTCACCGTATGAAAGAGCACCTTCCTCTTTTCCACTCTCAGAAAAGAGGACTCTTCCCATACCCGCCTCCCCTGGAGATAGCTCACGCTCGGTCGTTTCCAACGGTACGCCTCGCGCAAGACACAGAAGGCGCCGCTCTCTCGGTTGGGTGATACTCGCCCTTCTTCTCCTGGTTGTCGGGGCCGGGTTGGCTTTGTTGGTAGCGAACGCTCCTCAGTCCAGCACCTCTGTCTCTCAGGTCCTCCTCACGTACTGCGATGCGATGAAGCGAGGGGATTATCAGCAGGCCTACCAGCAATGGACGAGCAGTTTCAGGCAACAGGAGACCGAGGCTGATTTTGCCTACTATTATCAAAAGAGAGCCAGGGTGACTACGTGTGTCGTGAGCAATGTCTCTACGGGGGGTTCATCAGCCACTGGAACGATCAACTTAAGCTTTGCCGATGGAAGTACTGAGACGTATGAGATGCAGTTACTCATGGAGAACAATACGTGGAAGATTCATGGTCAGACTTCTCCCTGACTCATCGGGAACTCAGGACACCCGATCGTTCTGCGCCTCTCTACCCACTGGGTAGAGATCGCAAGAGGCAATAAGCAGGCGGCATCTATCCGATAGATGCCGCGTAGCAGTGTTCACTTCTTGTAGATGAAAGGAGCGCATAACGATACTCCAGTTTCGACTTCATTATACCGCCTCTCACATCGGCAAGCGAACACAGAGCGTCCAGGGCCGGGCTTGCCCCCGCCCTGGTCAATCAAATTGTATGAGCTACTCAAGATGCACTCCCCCGTATAGGGTACGGGCCGGGCTTGCCCCCGCCCTGGTCAGTCCAACTGTACGAGCTGCTCAAGACACACGACCCGCCCTGCTCACTCAAACTGTAAGCTACTCAACAAGAAAAATGTGGATTACCCGACTGCAAAACGTACCAATGTTGCGTATAAATACAGTAGAGAAAGAGCGCTAATGACAGCCTCGACAGTGATGCCAGAAAAAAATGGGCAGGAAACGTCAATAGTAATGTAAGCATTATGCAACAATTATGTGTGGTTTGTCTGGTTGATTGCGAAATGTATTGTTTTAAGCTATGAGTAAAAGCTCAATAAGACAGGAGAAAATCGATGTATCCACGTTATGGACAGGAAGATCTGGCAAAAGCACATCAGTGGGAACTTCAGCGTGAGGCAGAACACCAGCGCCAGGCAGAGACTTTAGTGCCACATCGCAATGTTGCTCTGCTAGCCGTCAGTAAACTTGTTTCATTGTTTGGGGGACTGAGCATCCAGAATAAGCAAGTGAAGCGGGCTGAGCTGAGTCCTAAACCAATCACAGGCGCCCTCTAGACGGGCACGTCACACAGTTTTGAGCGAGACAGATGCTCTCTGCCTCGCTCGTTATTTCCATGAACAGGAAGAGTTCAAATTTCTGCTCCCATAGATCACTCCGAATCCTTGGTTACTTCCCACACTCTATACCCGGCCTCTGTATCCTCCACCAGCACTGTCGCTGGCAATCTCAGCAACCTCCTGACGGACCACACGTCGCCGGCCGCGCCTGAGATGTTGCCTATAGTTACAAAGAGCGTATATGAAGTCAGGACAGGCGAGATCAACGTGAAGATGATGCCAGCGAGGGTGATGACCACCAGGGGAGCCAACCCAACCACAAGATACTGGTTGCGCCGGAACAACTGGTTTTTCGCCCCGCAATACAGCGCGTAGGGAAGTTTTGCTCCCAGGTAAGGCCTGCCGCCCCAGAGCAAAAACGCCGCGCCATGCAGCAGTTCATGAAGCAGGAGCATGGCGCAGTATCCCACCACGTTGATGACCAACCACAGCAGCAAACCCCCACCTGTGATACTCAAGCCCAACGTGTGGTAGTGCCAGACATATGCAGCATAGTTCAATATGCCAAAGAACACCGCGCCGATGAGCAATAATTGGAGGCTCAGATAGGCTAAGGGCAGCAATTGCCGCTGTTCCAATAATGCTACTTCATCGACTTTGCGTATATGCCCGGCGTTGATAGCGGCTTGCAGTTCGTCACGCAGGCGCGGATGAAAGCGATCTATGACGGTTAAGGACATAATATATTCCTGTTGAGCATTGATTTCATACATCATATCATACCGTTTGTCTTCAACCAGAAAGAAATACACTTCCCATTGTGCTATCATATCCTCAGGCGCACAGCACAATGAAAGGAACACCCCATGCGGCCCAGACAAGCCTGGAAACTACTCATCCCTATCTTCGCCATCTTCTGGGTGCTGTTCGCTGTTGTGCTGATTGCTGCTGATTTTCCATTTTATATAATCAGTATCGCGCTGAGCACGATTTTGATGCTCTCGATTCTGGTGGTCGCTCTGGCCTGGGCGTACACCCACGATTACTGATGAAAACAGCAAAGCAGCAAATGGGGGATAGGCAACGCGCTACAAATCTGGTATATACTAAGAGACGCTGCATCAAAAACTGAATGCAAAATGTGTATTACCTATTTCGATATGAGCGCTAAGGAATACCAAACACTGTGATCGATATCTGTCTGTTAGGCACCTGCGGCATGATGCCGATGCCGGGGCGCTGGCTGTCGTGCGCGCTGGTACGCTGCGGCTCGTCACTGATACTGCTGGATTGCGGGGAGGGGACGCAGGTGCCCTGGAAAGCGCTGGGCTGGGGGTTTCGCCAGCTTGGTGCGATTTGCCTGACACACATGCACGCCGATCACGTTTTGGGGTTGCCGGGCGTGCTATTTATGGTCGCACACGCGGGTCGCAGCGAGCCACTGGACATCTATGGCCCACATGGTACCACCTACATCATCGAGGGACTGAGGCGCGTCGTGCCTGAACTCCCCTATCCGGTGCGCATTCACGAATTGAAAAGCGGCGAGCAATTCGAGCTTCCTGGTGAATTACATGCTTCCTGCGCGGCAGCTGCGCATGGCATTCCTTGCCTGGCATATCGCATCGAGTTGGAGCGCAAGCCGGCCTTTCTGCCGGAACGGGCGCAGGCGTTGGGATTGCCGGTCCAATTCTGGTCGCGCCTGCAGCACGGGGAAAGTATCGAATACAACGGGCAGATAGTTACACCCGATAGCGTTCTTGGCCCACCCCGGCGTGGTATCTCGTTCGCTTTCATCACCGATACGCGGCCAACACGCGCGCTCGGTGAGTTCGCGCGCGATGTTGATCTGTTGATCTGTGAGAGCATGTACGATGACCCTGAAGATTTGCCTTTAGCCAGGGCCAATGCGCACATGCTGGCGGAAGAATCGGCTGGCATCGCGGCTCACGCAGGTGCTCACGCCTTGATCTTGACGCACTTCAGCCCCAAAATCAGCGATCCATCTCGAGTAGAAAAAGCGGCACAACGGGTCTTTGTCAACACGCGCGCCGCCAGAGATGGTATGGTTGTGACGTTGGATTATTCCTAGCCGGCCTCCTCCAGGTCTTCGCCGGGAGGCTCAGTAGACCCGGCAGGCATTGCCTCTTCCTCATCCTGGGAGAGTGAATCGACCAGTTGCAGTCGAGGTACGTTCTTCAGGTATAGATCAAAGAAGTTGACGACTTTCTTGACGTACGCGCTGCGGTCTTCGAAGTAGGCGCCGCAGTGATCGGCATTGGGCAGGTACCAGAATTCCTTTGGTTCCTGCGCCGCAGCATATAGCGATGGCCCATCGCGTGGATCAACAAGACTATCTTTCCCGCCCTGAATGATCAGAATGGGCCTGGGCGCGATCTTCGCGATATCACGCAGTGGCTCTACCTGGTAAAAGTGATAGCCTGCACGCCAGCCCATCAGGTTGTCAGCCATCCACGAGACGGGAGCAGATGGTACGCGGAACACGCGGCGGAAGTTGTAATCAACGACGCTGGAATGCGACGCAAACGGGCTATCCGCCACCAACGCCTCCACATCGCTGCTGCGCGCCGTACCCATAATGGCGACGGCTGCACCCATCGAATAGGCGACGACGCCCAGGCGGTTCTCCGGCGCGCGCTCTTTCGCATAGGCTACCGCGCCCAGAAAATCATGAATCTCGCTATAGCCGAGCGTCACGGGTATGCCGACTTCCGTGCCATGCCCATGATACTCGAACGCCAGAATGTTATGGCCCACTTTCCACAGATGCGCGGATATGCCCAGTACATCTGATTTGGCAGACCGGTAGCCGGGACAGATCACAATCGTGGTTGTCGCGCCTGGACGTGGAATATACCAGCCACTTACCATGTGCTTCCCCTCCGACGAAGGGAAAAGCACCTCTTCGGCGGGTAGATCTAGCTCAAAGGGGCTAAACTTGTAGGTGTCAAAAACAGTTTGTTTCTTAGGGCGAATGAGCGTTTCAACGATGTACAGGGAGACAGCAAAAATGATACCAAGAGCTCCAACGCTGCCACCTAAGCCACCAAACAGGAGCCGTTTCAATGAGAGACGAGATGGTTTGATTTTGTGCAACTGCAACATTGGAGTTGCCATCCTTTCTAGCGCATAAACGACATAGAAGAATGATAAACACTACTAATTATAACGCAACAGGCAAGCTATTTTATGCCCTTGTGTTTTAAGAGACGTTTTTTTCTTACCTGAGGTTTCAAGTAACCTCCTATTTATTCATCCAAGTTATATGAAGCATAAAAACTATATATTGGAATTATAACAGAAAACAGCATACAATATAAGTAGGGTTCTAAGTAATGGACGTGAACCCATCCGTTTTCTTAAAAATGCAAAACTTCTCGACGAACCATGATGAGGTTCCCGGTACGCTAGATCGCCCCAGCTCCATAACAAGCCTGTTTCTCAAGGCTTGTCCATGGGTCAGCCTGCCAGGGCATGGGCTGATAAAAAATATTTGGGGTCAGGGTCACGTCCTCATAGGGACAGTGGAAGACCGGAGTACTTGAGCCCGAAAGCGGGGGCACAATCCAGGACCAATCCGCAGGCATCATGCGCCCGGCCTGTTTCTCCCGCGACTCGTGCCAGACCAACTGCCGCGAAGCAGTGTGGTGATCCACGATCGTGACGCCATACTGGGCAAAGGAGTGCAACACCGCGACGTTCAGTTCGACCATCGCCCGGTCTTTCCACAGCGTACGGTCGGAGCGCACGTCCAGCCCCATCAGTTCGGCAATCACAGGCAGCATATGGTAGCGACCTTCGTCGCCGAAGTTACGTGCGCCGATCTCTGTGCCCATGTACCAGCCATTAAAAGGAGCGGCGCTGTAGGAGACCCCACCGATTTCCAGGCGCATATTGGAGATCAAGGGAAGAGCGTGCCATTTGAGACCCAAAGCGGCGAACCAGGCATAGTCAGGGTGGCTGATCGGA
>WNGP01002631.1_pt1 | contig 15009 bp, 12 predicted proteins | sample 5407671 | NCBI WGS metagenome assembly WNGP01 (sample SAMN13153381, study PRJNA577476) | soil metagenome | isolation source: 40 cm soil or saprolite under Garry oak tree replicate 2 | place: USA:California | collected 2016-06-15 | reverse complement strand
CTCGAGCCGGCGCTGCGGCTCGAGAGCGCCCGGGCGATCGAGCGGGCGGGGAAGATCGCCGTGCCGCTGGACGTCCAGTCCGTGCGCGGCGCCGAGGGGCGCACGGTGGTCGACCTGGCGCGCCCGCGCGGGGTCGTCCCGGATCTGCTGCGGATCGAGACGGCCACGCGCACGTTCGACCGGCGCGTCGAGGTGCGGGACGACGGGGCGGCCGGCAGCGGCGGCGGGCTCGGGTCGGGGACGATCTTCCGGGTCGAGGCGCTTGTGCCGGTTGGGGATCAGGAAGTCGCGCTCCGGCCGGCCCGCGGCGACCGGCTGCGCGTGGAGATCGACGACGGGGACAGCCCGGCGCTGGAGCGCCTCACCTTCGCCGCGGTCATCAGGCAGCCGTCGCTGATCTTCTCCGCCGACGCGGGGCGCGCGGGCGAGGCGTTCGGGACCCTGCGATTCGGCGGCGGGCGCGCGCACGCCCCGCGCTACGACCTGGCCGGGCTCCTGCCGGCCCCGGCCGCGACCGTGACCGGCAAGCGGGCCGAGGCGGCGGCGCTGCTCTACGACCCGGCGGCGGTGCGAGCCGCGCGCCTCGGCGACGCGCGCCCGAATCCCGCGTACGACGGGGCCCCTGCGCTCGCCTTCGCCATGCGCCCCGGCGCCAGGGTCGACCGGCGCCTGTTCAGCCATCAGCGGAGCCTCACCGTCCCGTCCAGCGCCGAAGGACTGTCCCGGCTGCGGATCGAGCCGGCCGACCTCGCCGTCCTGAGCGACGACCTGTCGGACCTGCGCGTCGCCGACGCCGACTCACGCCAGTGGCCGTACCTGGTCGAGCGGGAGGCGGCGACCGACCTCGTCGCCCTCGAAGTGGACGGGCCGAAGAGCCGCGACCGGACGTCGCGCTACGCGCTGCGGCTGCCGGTCTCGCCGATGCGCCTCGACCGGCTGATCCTCGACACCGGCGCGGGGTTCTTCGACCGCGGGTTCAGCCTCGAGGCGAAGACCGCCGACAGGGAGGAAAAGACCATCCTGCGCGGCCGCCTGACGCGCCCCGTGGACGACCCGCGTCCGGTGAGCCTCGCCGACCCGCCGGCGCGCCTCGCGTCGATCGAGCTGGTCGTCGAGGACGGCGACGACGCGCCGCTCGAGTTCCGCTCGGCGCAGGCGCGCGTCGTCGTGCCCGAGGTGTATCTCACCGCGCCCGAGGGCCGCTACGCCCTGCTGCTCGGAGCGCCCGATCACGACCCCCCGCGCTACGAGCTCGAGCGCGTGAGGGACGTCGTGCTGGCGGTGAAGGCCGCCCCGATCGCGGCTGGACCGCTCGAGCCGAACAAGGACTACAGCCTGCACGCCCGGCTGAAGGGCCAGGGATATCGTCAGACCGCGCTCCTCTGGGCCGCGCTCTCCGCGGCGGTCGTGGTGCTCGTGATCATGACCCTGCGCCTGGCGCGCCGCGAGTCGCCGCCGGCCGGCTGAGCCCGGCGTTCCCTTCCCGTCGCAAGCAGGAGCCGGCCTTCGATCCCATTCCCTTCGTCACGGGCCGCCACGGGCTGCGCGAGCTCGCGGAGGCCTGGGTCGAGCTGGATCGCGGCCTCATGTCGGAGGGCGACCCTGCGCTCGGTGTCGTCCAGATGGCCCTGGAGCCCGGGGACACGCCCGTCTACGACTGGCAGCTCAACTGGCGGGTGATGAACCAGAACCTCGATCTCCCTTCACCCGGATTCATCCTGGACTTCCAGGGAATCGTCGACCATTACATCCAGCCGCCGACGAGCAACGCGCAGACCCTCGCCATGGGGCTCGGTCTCGGCATCACCCACGACATGGCCGTGGGCAACAACGGGAACTGGATCAACAGCTACGACACCGACCTGGGCTTCTATCCCCAAAACCCGGGGTTCGAATGCGAGGATCCCGACAGCGGGAACCCCACGCACTCGAATTGTTTCAGCAACGACAATCACGACTTCCGCGCGTTCATGCCGTTCTTCTCGGCGATCAATTTCGGCGGCTGGAAGAACGCCCTGAATACGGGGGCGATCAAGAATTGGGGGAGAGTCGTCCTGCCCACGCGAGGGAAATCGTTGATCGTGCAACTGAACAACGACGGGTACAACGTCCACTACGCCAACGACGATTCCGGGCACTATCAGACGAACAAACAGGACGGCCACGAGGCGATGTGGCAGCACCTGGGCCCCAAGCTCCAGTATCAATGCTTCCTGAAGAGTGCGCTCAGGAGCACGACGAACACGCCCGTGGGCAGCGCCATCATCAACGATGACGTCTTCCGCACCGGCGGCGACAACTCTCTCACCGGCGCATCCGAGTGCTGCGCCCATCGCTTCGACGTCCTTGGCGTGGCCCTCATGGACAACTGCTCCGCCTGCGCCCAGTACGTCTGTACGCAGCCCGGCACCGCGTATTGCTGTCAGAGCGGCGGCCTCGGATGGAACCAGGGATGCATCGACGCCGCCAAGCCTCCCCTTCCTCCTCCCAACTGCAATGCGTGGACGGAGCATCCGTTCGAGATACCGTGCGCCGGCTGCCCCGGCAACACTCCAACCTGCGGCAATCCGGACTGCACCTGCACGGGTGGCTGGTGGCAGCCTCCCCCTCCGCCTCCCCCACCGCAGTGCGACCCGGGCAATCCCGACCGGTAGACCGGCCCAGGATCGCGCCCAGCCGAGATCCGGTCGACGTGCGTCCATCGACTCCGGGGTCGGCAATTTGACCGCCATCGCAGCAGGCCCCCGCGGAAGTCTGCACGCGAACGATCTCGAAGTCGATCAGGCGCCAGCCTCACCAGGAGGGATTTTCTCTAGGGCTGTAGCACCGCTTCCCAATCGCTGTCAGCGTTTCTTTGGCGGCGGCGGTGGCGGTGGTGGTGGCTTCACGAGGTTCGCCGGCCGCAGGCCGGTCACAGTTCTCGTGAACCTGCCGCCCACCACTCTCGTCGCGCTCTGGCCTCTTACCTGGCCAGTCTGCCTACTAGGGGCTGGCTGTGGCTCTTTCCGGCTCATGATTTTCGGTCTCCGTTGAGTGATAGACAGGCTCCATCAGTTCGACAAAAGATACCTCCTTCGCTGGGATCAGGATATTCGACACTCCTCTCAAAGGAGTCCTCTTGTTTTCCTCATCGAGCCACTCTCCTTCGGCCATCGAGAAGTGGCCGTTCTGTGGGTCACTCGGCCACTCTTCGGGCCATCCAAACAGCCGACGCTCGCCCGAGAGATGCAACACGACGTAGGTTGGACGCTGCTGAAACGCGCCGTACCACTCGGACGGAAAAGATGTTTCTTGCGTAAAATTCAACGTCCGGAGCTGCCTGTGTATCCAATCGTTGTTGGCCCACCGGGCGAACAACAGGCCGATGCCCAGGGCAACCACCGTGGCCCACGCTAAGGACACGTCTTCGGTCCATCGGCCGACAGATCGCCACCGAGATCCAGCGTATAAAGCCGATATGCGAATCGCCGCTACCACGCCTTGAGTAATAACCGTGAAGATGAGAGCCTGTACGACGCGCTCGAACTCCGAGGGTTTCGGGTGTGCAGTCAGGCCGAAGTAGACCCATGCAGCTAGAAATCCTGGCAGCAAAAATCGTAGAACGCTGACTACTTCGCCTGATGCCCAGTCCATCGGCGATGGGGCCCCCCGCCCACGGAATTACAAGTCATTCCCTCGACCGCAAACGCCCGCTTTGGGCCGGCGGGTCCCGCTCTCAGACTCTTTGCCACCAGCCTCACGAGGAAGAGTCGCCGTCTCAGCCTTTCCATCATACCAGTGGCACCGCCCGCACCCGTTCTGAGGACCTCCTTCTTCACTCTCAACCATCCCTCGGTCGCACGAGCGGCGGTCGATCGACGTTGTTCTTCCAAAACGTCTTGAGCTCCTTCTGTTGCGCCTCAGCTCCCAGCCCGGGCTTCCAGAAGTGGCAAGGGATGGCATCTGTGTCGAAGGGGAGCTGCGTCCCATCTTCCGCCGTCACTATGACCCGAGTCGCTCGTCCCAACGCATAACCCAGCTCAACGAAGCAATTCAGGCGACACCCGGTCAGGTCGACGATGGCAACACGGGCGAAGTGGAGACTGTCAAAAATGCCGACATTGATGAAACCGTGCTCGGTTTCGTCGGTGCCAATTTCAATTCGTTGCAGACCAGCGTCCGCTACAACGGGGTCAACGACATCTCGAAAGAACTTCTCTACCCGAGGGAAAATCTCAAGCTCTCTATTGATCAGCCGCACGTAGAAAGCAGTTGGCGCGGCGAGCATGCCGAGCAGCTCGACGATCCGTCGAGATACGTCCGCATCAGGCTCCGCCCCGTTCCGCGTCGATAGACCTGCAAGTTCTGCATTTGCCCGTTCCCTATACTCTCGCTTCATCCGGACGAAGCGGCCTGGTTCTGCACGGCTTTCTTGTGCTAGGCGTTCTGAGCCGCCCGTGCCGTCGCTGCGACTTGCTCCCAATGGCAAATCAAGCGGAATGACGGACCTCCGCTCGCGCAGGTAGAGGTCCGCAAGGTGCTCCACGCCTGTTCCCCCGCCCAGAGTGAGCAGAACCTCCCCGAACGTGGCTTGTCGCTGACGAATGAGCGCCGCGGCACGTGAACCAGGCATGATGGATTCGAGTTGCACGAATCCGCTGGTTAGTAACTTGCTCCATAGCTCCCTCCGCCCCTCCGGAATCTCGGCCTCGGCTTTCTCGGACGCTACAACTATGATCGGAAGGCCGGCACTCCGCGGCCAGCGGGCTGCTCCATCGTTAAGCATCGAAGCCGCGGCCTCTAGCGCTGTCCAGTCGAAAACCAGGCTTGGCGAGCCCCCGGCCCCGTCGTCCGTTCGTGGTTCGCGCACGAGGCCGAGAACTAGCCCGCCGCCTTCTAGCAGGACACCACGCACGACCTGAGCTACAAGGCGGTGTCCATAGCGGATGATCTCAGCATTCGTCGCCTTATTTGCACTTCCGGCGATTTGGACTCGACGACCCGCAATGCTCGCGGAATCCGTAGCCATCATCCGCCCCCCACGGGTGGTGATGGGACCAAAGATTGTGCGGCCTTTAAGAGATCGGCTGCCGTCAGTTTCCGATCGGGGAAGGCCATGCCCAGCGCCTCGGGCAGCAGGCGCGCGCGAAGATCAGAGAAGGTGAAGCCGATGCGTCTTGGCTCCTGCTGGGGGCCAGTGATTTCAACTAGGTCTCGGACTGTCGCGTCCGATAAGTCGAGCCCCTCGTAGTCCATCCGAATTAGCTGCTCGCGTTCTGAAGCATCCGGGCGGTCGAAGCGCTCTATGCGTGCGGCCCGACGAACTACCGCCGGATCAAGAGCGTGCCCTCGGTTGGTACAGAGGATGACAAGCACCCTGCCGCCCAGCCGTCTGAGGTCGTCGACCTTCTGGATAATCGTGTTAACCGCAACCTTGTCCTCATGGTGGCTCTGTGCACCATCGCGCGCCGCAGAGAGGGAGTCCGCCTCATCTATGATTAGGAAGGCCGACTTCGCTTTGCCAGCCTCCTTCGTGATGATAGCGAACGCCTCGTTAATTAGGGAGCTCATTTCCCCGACCTTTCCGCTTCCCCGCACTCTCGTGCTCAGCTTGAATAGCATCGCCGCCCGGCCTGTCTCGCGTGCCAGGCGGTCGCATGCTGTTTCAGCTGTCACACTCTTTCCGGTCCCGACGTCACCGCTGAAAATAAGGAGCGGATAGCGATCGGCCACGACCTCGCAGAGTGGAAGTTCGCGGCCATAGAACCGTTTGCTCCAGGCCTGAACCTCATCCGGCGCAGAGAGCAAGCGGAGGTCGCGACGAATGCGGTCATAGCGGGCGTCGAACCCAACGAGACGCTTACCCGAGGCCAGTACCTGCTGATCGGGTAGCGAGCGCTCAACTTCAAAGAGTTCTGACCCTGCAGGATCCAATCTCATTCTTCCGGTCAGATGAATACGCTTTTTTTAAGGCCGAACCCATTGCTTACGTAGTTCCGATCGCTGTAGCGGGTAAGCATCGGAAAGGATGTGTCGAGATTGAGGGTACCCCACTGCAACCCGAGGCGCTGCCTAAAGTTCGCCTGTTGCGTCTCGGAGAGACCCCACCACGTTTGACTGTACGTCACGTGGACACAGAGCAGCCCGCCGGGAGTCCGAGGCCAGAGGTAGTTGCCCGGACGAGATGCAACCAAGGAACTGCCGTCCATCGACACCTCGTACTTTGCCGCACGAATCGTACTGCCGTTGATGTTCTTGAGATACAGGTTCACCTCAGCCAGGTACCCGTACATGGCCATGAGCTTCACGTCGGCTGCCACGGCCTTCGTGTTCTCGCGGGTTCTTAGGCCTGTAGATTGGCCCACTCCATCGAGATCGGCCGCAAAGCAGTCAAGCACCTTCCCGACGTCTACGTTGGTGAATGTGCGCGTGAAGGACTCGCTGTAAGTCTCTGACATCTCTGCTACTCCTCAATCACGAACGAGCGTCCAACCACGTGCTTCCACATCTCTAATGTTTCGCCCTTGTAGTTGTTGTTTCGAGCAGCCGTGATCGTTTCCCAGGCATCCGTCGCCTTGGTGATGATCTCCTCGCAATCGGCATCCGTTAGCCGGCGAGCGACGTTGTTGGCCGCGTTTACGGGGTCAAGAATCACGACGCGATCCCTCGGGAGCGACGAGATCTTCCCGCACTCTGCAAAAACGATTGGGGCTGTGAGCCGCGTTTGCGCGATGTACAGAAAGAACCGAAGGAGGCCTGCTTCCAGAGACGCCGACGCGCCCTCCGTGTCCTGCAGGTAGGATACGATCAGCTCGATCGTAAAGGAGCGGAGACTCTCATCGAGCTCGTGATGGTTGCGCCAATGCTTCAGAATTCGAACCAACGCCGTGAAGCGCGCATATGCTGCCTTGCGGGCACGAATGAACTCAAGCTGCTTGGTGACGCTCGTTTTAACCGGACCTTCTCCCTGGGACGAGGGCTGCCAGCCATAGTCCCCAGGTTCATCGATAGGAAGGATGGGGACCAAGTCCACCTCCATCCCGGATGCTCGGAACACGATGCCAAGCGTCCGAGGCTGAACCGTGAAGTCTCCGTCTGGCTTCTGCGGATAGGCGGCACTGAGCAGCCGCCGAATCCGGGCATACAGGGGCACGAGGTCAAACTTGCTGGCCCCATCCGTGTTTAGAAAGACAGCGATGTCAGCGTCCACACCAAAATCACCGCGAGGGCGTAGAACGGTCCCCTTCCTAAGGGACCCGGTCTTCAGGAACTTCTTGATGTTGATTACAGGGTCGGCCGCAGCCTTCCGGGAGAAGACCTCGATCAAGTTGTCCACTTGGCCGAGGTACTCCGCTCGCTTCCCCTTCGGTAGCTTAAGACAGGTGTCGACAAAATAACCGAGCTGCGTGTCGCTGAGTTCCATGTATCAGCCCACCTCCCCTCACCGGCATGCCTCAGCTATATCAACTCGTCTACCGTATCCAGATGAGTCATCCCCAGCAGTCATACTTCCGGTACCGAGGAACCCCGCAGCAGCTGCTCTTCGCGGATACCTGCCACATCGATTACCCGAGGCGACTGCTCGACCGGCTCTAGCTCCTCGATCTCCTTCTTCCCACCGGCACCCAGCACCTTGAATTTCCGAGCCGCCGGTAAGACGCGTGTCTCGAACGACCCGACCGCGGCGTTGTACGCCTCGACCGCCTTGCCAATGCCAGCGCCAACGCGGCCCAAGTGCTCGGCGATCGTTCCCATCCTGTCAGACAACTCCTGGCCCAGTGCGCTGATCCGCTGAGCGCTTTCGGCGATTAATTCCTGGCGCCAGCCATAGGCGATCGCGCGTAACAGTGCGATGAGCGTCGTCGCCGTCGCGATCATGACCCCTTTCGCAAGCGCCGATTCCACAAGTGACGGGTCCCTTTCTGCGGCTGCAGCGAGAAACGAATCGTTGGGGATGAACAGGACGACGAACTCTGGAGCCGCCTTGAACTGGGCCCAATATTCCTTGGACGCCAGATTTGCTACGTGCTGATTTACTTGGCTCGCGTGGCGGAGCAGCGCCGCATCGCGTTCTTCATCCGTCCGCGCTTCGAGCGCCTCAAGGAAGGCTCCGAGCGGGACCTTGGAATCGACCACAACTTCCCGTCCAGCCGGCAGCTTGACCACCATGTCGGGGCGCAGATACCCTCCGTCGGTCGCGACACTCTCCTGTTCGACGAAATCGCAGTGGACCGACATCCCGGCGAGTTCAGCGGTTTTACGGAGCGCAATTTCCCCCCAGCGGCCTCTTACCTGCGGGCTTCTGAGCGCGTTGACAAGCTTCGCCGTCTCGCTCTGCAGCGTGCTCTGCGCCTCAGCGAGCGTCCGGAGCTGCTGTCCAACCGACCCGAGATCGCGGAGGCGCCTCTCCTCGAGTTCCTTCGCCTCGTTCTGATAAGCGGTCAGCGTCACGGCCAGAGGCTGGACGAGGTCCTCGATCGCCTTTTTCCGCAGGTCCAACTCCACAGCCGTGCTCTCCCGGATCGCCCTGAACCTCTCTTCAGCGAGCGTCAGGAACCCGCGATTGTTCCCCGCAAGCGCGTCCGCTGCGAGGGACTTGAAGGCGTCCGTGAGCTTTGCCCTCGCATCCTCGAGGAGTGCCCTCTGTTCGGCCATATTCTTCTCGGTCTCCCTTGCTTTTGCTTCGGCACCGGCCCGGACGGTCTCGGCACCGGTCAGTTTCTCGCGCAGCGTCTCGAAATCGCGTCTGGCAGCGTCCAGTTGTTGCCGCATCTCGTCAATCCTGGCCTCCGCTGCGGACACTTTCGTCTCTTGCTCGCGAACCTTCGACGCCGTCGAAGACTTCGCCCGTCCACTGCCCAGCATCCAGCCAAGGGCGGTGCCGACGAACAGACTCAATATTAACGGCCACCATTCCATCTCTCACCCTCCCACCCACGCGTCATCGGCTGCGTGCCATCGTCAACCGGCGGTCGACGCGACACACAGGGTGCGTACAATCATTTCTACCACCCCGGTGGCTCAGATCCTGACCCTGTGCCTCGCCTTTTTTCGCGACTCCCTTCCGGCCGCGCCCGAGGGCACTCGACCGTAAACCGCGCTCGCCTTGGCCAGTTTCGTCGCCACCTCGTTGCGCAGCGCCGTGGGCTCCATGACTTCCACATCGGGTCCGAGGCGCAAGATATCTGCGATCAGCTCTTCCGGTCGACCGTACGGCACGCGTAGCTCGTACGATCCGTCATCCCGGAACGCGCCCTTTTGCCGGGGATGCCACGCCTCGTCCGCGACCCAGCGCGCGCGTCGCGGGACCACCCTCAGAACCGCGATCCGCGTCGCGGGACCCGCGAAAATTCCGTAGGCGTCGGCATAGTGGGTGTCCAGCTCAGCCTCGGGACAACTCAATGCCCGCTCCTCGAGTACGCGCGCATCGTCGATGCGTTCCATGGCGAAGCTTCGCAGTGCCTTCCGGTTATGACACCAAGCGTCCAGGTACCAGCAGCCCCGGTATCGGATCACGCGCTGTGGCGAGACCTCGCGCTCCGAGACCTGATCGTCGGTACGTCGCTTATACCGGAACGCCAGGACACGGCGAGAAAGAACGGCTCGCGCGACGACCGCGAAGCACTCTCCGGGAGCGCGGGCGTGCTGAGAAATGACGCGCACTCGCTTGGCAACCTCCGCCAGACCGAGCGTCCGCCGCGCTAGCACACCCTCAAGACGCCGGGCCAACGGCGCAAGGATGTCCCCGAGCACGCCCGGCTCCAGCCTGACGAGCATCTCCCGCAGCGTGACGAGCGCCGCGAGCTCGTCGGCGCGGAACCACATGCCCGGAAGCTCGAAGCGTGGTTCGCCGTCGTTGTATTCGTAGCGGTACCCGCGGAGTTCGGCGTCGTAAGCGAGCGGGGCGCCCAACTCATCTCGTAGCTCGCGAATGGCCCGCTTCGCTGTCGCGGGAGAACACTCCAAGTGCCGGCAGATCTCCTCCAGAGAAACCGCTCTTCGGCGGCCGTCAAAGAACGCATGCATGGTGTAGAGCCGGGACATCTTGTCCACGGGCCCCCCAAGGATTGTCGTTACTAAGTGGGCTTATTCTGCCATAAGTCGAACACATGGCAACGCGCGTATAAAGACGCGCGGTGGAAGCACGGAGCCTGGGGTTGGAGACCTGGATCTCGGCCGGGTCATGGCCAAGGCGGCTATTTTGTGTCGTGCTATGTCAGGTCTTTAAGGATTTCTTTCGCGGCGTTCGCCCCGGATCCGCCCGTGAGCCCAGTACCCGGATGCGTGCCCGAGCGGCACAGGTACAGGCCCTGGATCGGCGTCCAGAGGCGACAGTGCGGGGCTCGAGTCGAGTCGCGCCTGGAGGTCCGGGTTGCGGAAGCCGTGGATGGCGTGCTCGCCGGCCAGCACGGCCTGGATGATCCGGTGCTCGGGTGCGGCGACCGGGTTGAGCATGGGACAGCGGTTGGCGTTGACCACCCGGCCGGTGCAGAGGGTGTCGAGGTCGGCGATCGTGTGTCGGACGGGTTGCGCCGCTCCGCGTGCGTCCAGGTAGCGGCGGTTGGCGGCCTCGGCTTTCCAGGGCTGGATCTTCTGGCCGAGGAAGCGGATGACGTCGTCGGCCGAGACGGTGCGGAGGGCATACTCGAACAGGTCGTCGAGGACCGTCCGGAGCTGCCTGCGGCTGGACCTCATGACGTCGGCGGCCACCTCCGATCTGCTTCGCATGCACCTGCTCGAACGAGATCGACATCGCCAGCACCTCCGGAGCCGAATGTCTACTCCAGATCGCCTACGACTCGCCCTATCTATTTGGTTGCGGCCGGAGGCCGCGCTAGGCGCCACTCCGTCAACCTTGGCTATGACGGTGGGTGGGGGAGCGGGTGGGGGGACCGGGTGGCAGATGATTCAAGCTGTGCCTGGCGGCCAGGCGGCGGGGATGGAGAGGGCGAACCCAAACGACTTCGTCGGCGGAGCGTTGTGCCTGCTCTCCGACGCGCCAGCGTCGGACGCTCAGACCCCTCCCTTGGGCGCGGCTCTTCACGACCCGGTGCGGGCGCAGAACCCCTGCCCCATGCGCGACGGATCGCTCGGCACCAGCTCGAGCCGCGCACCGATCCAGGGGCGCGCCTGTCCCTGGGGGAGGAAGACCTCCGCGTGGCCCATCGTGTAACATACCGCGGTTGCGTCCTGATGCACCACGCTCGGCGCAGGGGAGGTCCGATGAAGAACCTGCACCACGACCCCGGGTTCGAGTGCCGCTCGAATCCCCATCCGATCGCCGGAGGACTGCGTCTCGTCCTGATCGCCGCCGCCCTGCTCCCGTTTGCCGCGCGACCCGGCCCCGCATCAGCCGCCGCCTGCACGCCGGATTTCAAGGAGGCCGACAGCCTGATGCAGACGATGGTCTCGGCCACCCCGCTGCCCGGGGCCGGACTCTGGGTCTTTGACGCGGGCGGCGTCACGATCCATCAGCGGATGTTCGGCGACTACACCCCCGATTCTCTGCTTTTGGTCGCCTCTGCGAGCAAATGGTTTGCGGCGGCGGTGATCATGGCGCTGGTGGATGACGGCACCCTTCGGCTTGACGACAAGGTCAGCGTCTATCTCCCCTACTTCACCGGGGCCAAAGCCGACATGACCCTGCGCCAGTTGTTCTCGCACACCTCAGGCCTCGACAACCGGACCGACGCCCCCTGCCTGAGCGATTCCACGACGACGCTCGATCTCTGCGCACAGCAGATCGCCCAGACCGTCGCGCTGATCGGCCCCCCGGGCAGCCTCTTCTGTTATGGCAACAACTCGATCCAGGTGGGCGGACGGATGGCGGAGGTGGCGAGCGGGAAAAGCTGGAGCCAGCTCTTCACTGAAAAAATCCTCACGCCGCTTGGACTCACCTCGACGTTCTATTTCGGCGGACAGAACCCGCCCATCGCGGGCGGGCTGATCACCACGATGAAAGAGTATGGGGGATTCCTGCGCATGATTCTGGACGACGGGATGTCTGGCGCCACCCGCGTCCTGTCATCCGCGGCGATCGCGGAGATGCAGAGGGACCAGTCAGCGCTGGCGGCCTTCTTCTGCTCACCGGCGCCCCCGTACGTCCATTACGGGATCGGCGAATGGCGTGATGTCCACTACGGGATGCCGGACGGCAGCCAGATCTCCAGCCCGGGCAAGTTCGGCTTCTATCCCTGGATCGACACAAGGCGCAAGGTCGCCGGCATCTTCGAGATTTATGACTCCGCGGGGGCGGCGGCCGACAACCTGCTCATCGTCGCCTACCAGGTGCAACAGGTCATCCGCGACCGGCTCGATGCCGCGGCCGGCGCCGACAGCGACGGCGACGGAATTCCAGACTGCCTCGACGACTGCCCCGCGGTGATCAATCCCTCGCAAGCCGACGGCGACGGCGACGGGATCGGCGACGCCTGCGACTGCGCGCCGGCGGACGGTCGCGCCTGGGGAGTCCCCGACGAGCCCGATATGCTGATCTTCTCCCCCGGCGGACAGTACGCGGAGTGGCAGCTGCCGCCCCACCCCGGCAGCTACGTCCTCGACGACCGTTACGATCTCATCCGGTCGGCCAGCGCTTCCGATTTCACGACCGGCGCCTCCTGTGCGGGGAGCAACATCGCGCCGCAGACCGACCTGATCTTCAATCTCGATCTGGCCGCGCCCGCCGGCCTCGGTCAATGTCTCTTCTATCTCGTCCGGGCGGAGAACAGCTGCGGCTCCGGCCCCGCCGGCCACAGCAGCGACGGCGGGATCGTTCCGGCGCGAAGCTGCCCTTAGCTTAGCTGCAAAAACACCCGGTGCGGGCCGTAGATGCCAACGGCATCAGCTTCTTTCCCTCAAAGCTGTCAGTTGCCGCCAAGCCTGTCTCCCATTCGTACGGGTCGCGTCTCCTCGGCCGCCGCCTTCTCGTAACACATGGTGGCCGCCTGGCGGTAATTATTGGAATCGCCAAGAAGATAGGTAAATGGCCGCAAATCCCCGTGGAATTTCAATTGTGGATGTCCTTCGGTGGAAAACAGTTCAAGGGTTGTCTCGGCCGCATCCTGCCGAATGATACTAGCTGGCGCTCCACAATACGTGACTTCGTTGTAGCAGCGGGGGATTCCATTGAGCAGAGAACTACAATGGAGCACGAGAGTCCTTCGAAAACAATATCCCGATTCTGGGCATGTCTGATCTTTCCTCGGGATCGTCCATCGCTGCCACAACGTCAACGGTTCTGCATCCCACATCAGATGCGAGGCGATAAGGGCAAGGAGGCTGCCACCCTTGGTTTCTGGTGGGGGGCTTGTAATCGGTGGATGCGGGGACGCGATAATCTTCGCCGCCGGCGCCTTCGCTGGGATCTGTCCAACGACACGCCATCCGGCTGGCGACGAGAAATCATCGAGAGGGGAAGGCTTCACGATCGGGACGGGACGCTCACTTTCGCAAGGCTCAGGGAATCCCAACAAACGACAATTGATCGGCTTATCTTTCTGAAGTCGCCGCAGCCGCATCAGGCATTTGGCGTGTGCTTCCGCCAACAGAGCCGTCCAATCGCCGGTCACAGTGTATGGGCTCGTCTCTGTTCTGAGTTCAGACTTAAGCCATACCTGATTGTCTTTCGGAAATACCTCAAAGACTTTCATCTCTTCGCACGGGGAAAAAGAGCCTTCGCCTCCGGGGATGCCGAGAGGATAAACGGAAAGCCACAGATGTTGCCCCTTCTCGGGCCATTTCGGAGGGGATGTCATCTGAGCAGCCGACACGACCGATGCGACTGCACACAAGAAAGAGAACATTGCGACCTTCATCGTTTCTCCATGGGATTGCACGATTTGATTTCATATACGCGCGGAATCGGCTTCTGTCAAGGGGTCTAGGCTGTGCCCGAGAGCAACATCGACCTTGCGGTAGTCATCAAGTCCCTGCTGGATGCGAAGGGCTTCGATGATGCACAGGTGAGCCTGAAGGGTCTCGCCGCCGCGGCCAACAAGACGGCCGGCGCCACCGACGATCTTGCGACAAAGCAGGATGTCTCGAAACGTGAAGTCCGGCTCATGTCCACGGAACTGCTCCGGAGCATCGGGATAACGCAGGGTGCCGGGGTCGCGGGGCGCCTGGCCGCCGAGAGCTTCGTCGCCCTAGGCGACGCCACGAACTACGCCAACGTGGCGATCAACGCCAGCGCGCTTGCTGCCCTCGTCCTCATCCCGAAGCTGATCGAATGGATCACCCACACCAAGGAACAGACGGCGGAGCAGAAGAACCTCGCCGCTCATCGCTCCGGATACCGAAACTTCGGGCCTGGCCTCGAGATTGCGCCGCGACGTGCAGGCGGGCGCGGAGCAGCGCCAGCCGTCGCGGATGTAGACGGCCTCACAGTGGCGGCGAGGAGCCGGCGCGCTCACGCTTCTCGTCCTGCCCGTGACCAACTACTGGGGGGCGCGGCCCAGGAGCCGCGTGATCTCGCTGTCGCGCCAGTCCCACAACCGGCTGTGATCGATGTCCACGTTGGTCGGGGAGACGTACCAATCCCCGGTCCAAAATATGGCCGCCAGGGAGTGCAGCAGGATGCTCGCAAGAAGGAGGGTGGCGAACGTCATACGGAGCGGAGGCTGGCTCCAAATCGTCTCCAGGACCGGCGCCGCGAGGATCACAAGGAGCGGCAGGATCTCCGCGAGGTAGCGCGGTCCGAACGCCATCCCGCCCCACCAAACCGCGTAGCCGCTGAACAGGGCCAGCTGCGCGAGCACTCCCCAGGCCAGCGGCCGGAACCGCTCCCAGGCGGGACGCGCCAGGGCCACGGCCATCCCGGCGAAGCCGGCCAGAAGGAACGGGGAGAAGATCAGCAGGCCGCGGCTCGGGCTGAACAGGAGACCCGCGAGCCCCTCGAGGACGCGGGGGGTCCAGATCCCCTCGACGTGCTGCCGCGCCGCCACGTCGGCGTTGATCTTCGCGTAGCCTCCATCCGGCGTCCCGAACACCGCCAGGTTGTACAGAAGGAGCGCCGCGGCGAGCGCCGCGGGG
>WNGP01002630.1_pt1 | contig 15010 bp, 17 predicted proteins | sample 5407671 | NCBI WGS metagenome assembly WNGP01 (sample SAMN13153381, study PRJNA577476) | soil metagenome | isolation source: 40 cm soil or saprolite under Garry oak tree replicate 2 | place: USA:California | collected 2016-06-15 | reverse complement strand
CCTGTGTATGGGATACCCACATCGTAACTGAGTCAAGGCCACTACATCGTATACCAAGCGGGCTGAGAAAACGAGCTTCAAACACTGCACGCTTGGGTGACGATGTCCTGGCACTCACTGGGCTACGATGTGGGTATCCAATACAAGCACAGCTATGCAATGATGACAATTCCCTCGAAGAAGATCAGGCCACCTCATCGTCTTTCTTCGTTTGAAAGCCAGTCCACCCGGATCGCTCAATGGCCCCTAATGCGTTCAAGACCATTGAACGCGTCAAGGCGACGGCCAGGGTGACATCGCGCGCTTCGTAGGCCCGCACCTGACGTTCGCGGTCATTGAGGGATTGTTCCAGGCGTTCTGGCTGCGAGAGACTGACGTGACGAAGTTGCAGCATGCGTAAACCGAGCGAGTCAAGGATACGCTTCACCTGCCCATTGCCGCAAATATCGGCCTCGGTATCACGAAAGGCAATATTGGTCCAGAAGTACGCATCGACATCGTGTGCTGCTGCCGTTTCCCGTAGCCGTGGAAGGAATCCTCTAAGCAGGGCGATAGACTCATCCGATGCATCTTTGCAAATCAATTCAGCCGCTAGCATCAAGAGATTGGCACGTACCTGGTAAATTTCGCGTACTTCTGGCAAGCTGACACGCGTCACGTAGGCCCGGCGATGTGGAAGAATCGTGACCAGCCCCTCTTTTTCGAGCAGCAGCAGCGCTTCACGCACAGGGGTCCGGCTGGTATGAAACTGGCGGGAAAGGTCGAGGGAGATGAGATCATCGCCCGGTTGGAGGCGTCCTTCAATGATGGAGTGACCAATCCATTCAGCGATTGATCCGACCAGTGAGTCCAGGTGAGTTGAACGTTCGAGAACGCGTGCAAGAATGGCATGGCTGTTGGTTTCCACTGGACTGTTCGTTTCCAAATAAGTCCTCCTTTTGCTCCCCTTATTGATCGATTGAAAAATGGCGGCAAACTTCGGCTTGCTCTCATTATTGCATTGCAAAAATGTCGGCAAAATTTCTCTCTACCCTTGTCAAAGGCATGATTTGTATGCTATATCTACACTATAGCGTAAAATTGTCGGCAATTCAAGAGAGCGCGTGCAAGATCCGCGTGGTTCTGACCATATGGACCTGAAACAATAGTCACATCAAGAAATGAGGGCTTACATGGACAACAATCATTTCTCGGCAGGTGCTCGCCTGCGTGCGGCATTAGAAGTTGAGCGGCCATTACAGGTTGTTGGGACGATCAATGCCTATAGTGCGCTGATGGCTGAGCGAGTTGGTTTTCGGGCGTTGTATATCTCCGGTGGAGGCGTCGCCAACGCTTCGTATGGTCTGCCGGACCTGGGTCTGACCACCCTTAACGATGTGTTAGAAGATGTCCGACGGATTACCAGCATCACCAGCCTCCCCGTGCTGGTGGATATCGATACCGGTTGGGGCAATGCCTTAATGATCAATCGAGCCATTCGGCAGTTGAACAACGCAGGTGCTGCCGGGGTCCATATCGAAGACCAGGTGCAGGCGAAACGCTGTGGACATCTGCCTGGCAAAGCCCTGGTTTCGACGAGTGAAATGGTTGATCGGATCAAGGCTGCGGTGGACGCAAAAACCGACCCGGATTTTGTCGTCATGGCTCGCACAGACGCCCTGGCGGTCGAAGGACTGGAACCAGTGCTGGAGCGTGCGATCCGCTATCAGGAGGCCGGAGCAGACATGCTGTTCCCGGAAGCCTTGACGGACCTGGCCCTGTATCGGCGCTTCGCGGGTGAAGTCACCATTCCCATCCTGGCGAATATGACCGAATTTGGGGTGACGCCCCTGTTTACCACTCAGCAGCTTGCCAGCGTGGGTGTTCGCCTGGTGCTCTATCCGCTGTCCGCCTTTCGGGCTATGAATGCCGCTGCTCTGAACGTCTACACGACACTGCGCCGCGAAGGGACACAACAAGGGGTGGTTTCGACCATGCAGACACGCCAGGAACTCTATGATTTCCTGAACTACGCAGCCTATCAGGAGAAGATCGATCAGCTTTTCAGCCAGAACGGAGAAGAACACGATGACGAGTAAAACAGCAGATGGTCTCGCGGGCATTGTGGCCGGGGAAACCGCTATCTCGACGGTGGGAAAGACGGGCGTGGGCCTGACGTATCGCGGCTATGATATCCAGGATCTGGCTGCCTACGCTTCGTTTGAAGAAGTTGCCTATCTCATGCTCTATGGCAAGCTGCCCAATCAAGCGGAACTTACCAGTTATAGGTACCACTTGATGGCGCAGCGCACGCTCCCAGCTGATCTCAAAAGTATCCTCGAACGCCTGGATGGGCAGGCCCATCCGATGGATATTTTGCGCACGGGCTGTTCGGCACTGGGAGTGCTGGAGCCAGAAAGTGCAACGCACGATCAGTACGCGGTCGCCAATCGCCTGCTCGCCAGTTTCCCGGCCATTCTGCTCTACTGGTATCACTACCATCGGCGTGGTCAACGCATCGAAACAGTGACAGATGACGAGAGTATTGCAGGCTATTTCTTGCATATGTTGCATGGAGTGGCTCCTGACGAACTTCAGCGGCAGGCATTAAATGTCTCCCTGATTCTCTACACTGAGCATGAGTTCAACGCCTCGACCTTTGTGGCACGCATAGCAGCTTCGACCCGCACGGATCTCTATTCCGCGACCACCGCAGCTATTGGGACGCTGAAAGGCCCGTTACATGGTGGGGCCAATGAGGCGGCGATGGCATTGATTCAGCGGTTTCAGACGCCTGAGCAGGCAGAGCAAGGCGTGCTGGATCTCCTGGCACAGAAATGGGTCGTCATGGGGTTTGGCCATCGAGTCTACCGCATCTCCGATCCTCGTTCCGATGTCATCAAACCCTGGTCTCAACGTCTGGCTGCTCGAAGCGAGGAGCAGGTGCTCTACGAGATCTCTGAGCGCATTGAGCAAGTCATGTGGCGCGAACGGAATCTGTTTCCGAACCTGGATTTCTATAGTGCTTCTCTCTACCATTTCTGCGGGATTCCCACCGAGCTGTTTACCCCGCTCTTTGTGCTTGCGCGAACTACCGGCTGGTCTGCGCATGTTTTTGAGCAGCGGAGCAATAACAAGCTGATCCGTCCAGATGCTGAGTATCGTGGTCCAAATCCTCGCTCCTATGTGCCTCTCATCAAGCGCGAGTAGGCCGCAGGAAACGACTGGAGCAGCGTGATCATCACCTGGACGATGAGCTGTCATTGCGTATACAAAGCCACAAAAGAAAGATCAGAGGAAGAGAAGAGATGCCTATTCACCACCGAATAGAAAATGTGCGACCGGAACCCGATCAGGTGCTGGTTGAGATTGCTGAGTATGTGACCGAGGCGGTCATTACCATTACGGAAGCGTATACGACTGCCCATGCCAGCCTGCTCGATGCGCTGGGCTGCGCAATGCTGGCGCTGCGGTATCCTGAGTGCAGCAAACTCCTGGGACCAATAGTTCCAGGAACGATGGTGCCACACGGCGCGCGCGTTCCTGGAACACTTTTTATCCTGGACCCTGTGCAAGCCGCATTCAATCTCGGCACGATGATTCGCTGGCTGGATTTCAATGATACCTGGCTGGCAGCCGAATGGGGACATCCCTCGGACAACCTCGGCGGGATTCTGGCCAGCGCGGATTATCTGAGCCAGGTGCGCAGAGCGAGCGGCCAGGAGCCGCTGGTGATGCGCGATGTGCTCACCGCGCTGATCAAAGCCTACGAAATTCAGGGGATTCTGGCGCTGGAAAATAGCTTCAACCGTGTTGGCCTGGATCACGTGTTGCTGGTCAAAGTAGCCTCAACAGCCGTCGTGACGGGATTGTTGGGAGGCAGCAAGCAAGACATTATCAATGCCGTGTCCAATGCCTGGATCGACAATGGCAGCCTGCGCACATACCGTCACGCGCCCAATACCGGATCACGCAAATCCTGGGCCGCAGGCGATGCGACCAGCCGGGCGGTTCGCCTGGCTCTGATGGCACTGCGAGGCGAGATGGGCTATGCGTCCGCGCTCACCGCCAACACGTGGGGATTCTACGATGTCATGTTTGGTGGGAAACCGTTTGTACTGTCGCGCCCCTATGGTTCATATGTTATGGAGCATATTCTCTTTAAAATCGCTTTCCCGGCAGAGTTTCATGCACAAACGGCAGTGGAATGCGCGATCACCTTGCACGAGCAGGTCAAGGATCGTCTGGATCAGATCGAAAAAATCGTCCTGACCACGCAGGAATCGGCCATCCGCATTATTGACAAGACCGGGCCACTCACCAATCCAGCCGACCGCGATCATTGCCTCCAGTATATGGTAGCGATGAGTTTGCTCACGGGTCAATTGACTGCCGATGACTATGAGGACGCGCGCGCGCGCGATCCGCGTCTAGATCTGCTGCGTGCCAAAATGGTTGTTGAAGAGGACTCGCGCTACAGCCGCGACTACCTGGACCCGGACAAGCGCTCGATTGCCAACGCGGTTCAGGTGTACTTTCAGGATGGCACGGCCACCGAAAAGGTAGTTGTAGAGTATCCTCTTGGTCATCGGCGACGGCGCGCGGAAGGCAGGGCGGCCCTGGAAGAGAAACTGATGGCGAACCTGCGCACCCGTTTCCCAGAGAAGCGCGTCCAGGAACTTCTGAAGATCTGTCTTGACCAGGAGAAACTGGAAATGATGGCAGTGCAGGATTTCGTCGAGTTGTTCGTGAGCTAAGCCAGGAGACATATGGAAATTCTTTTGATCGGTGCACAAGGATCGGGAAAGGGACACAGGCTGAGATACTCGCGCAGGTGCTTGGCGTTCCGCATATTGCAAGCTGGGATCTTTTCCGTAAGGAGTAAGAAGAAAAAACTCCAACGGGGCAGCAAGCAGCGTCCTATATCGACCGTGGAGAACTGGTTCCCGATGATCTGATAGCGGCAATGATCCTCCGTCGTTTAAAGCGAGCAGATTGTCAGCCAGGCGTGATTTTGGATGGCTTTCCACGTACGAGTGCTCAGGCCTGAGCACTCGACGAGGGTCTACGAGACGCTGGCAAGCAGATTACTGCGGCGATTTATCTCCGCGTTCCTCGCGAGAAACTTGTTCAGAGATTGTCTGGACGCTTTATCTGCAAGGCGCAGCAGCAGCATGTGTATAACGTGTTCTCCCATCCTTCGCGAACGCCAGGAAGATGTGATCTGGACGGGAGTGAACTCTACCAACGGTCTGATGATGTGGGTGAAGCTGTTCAGTGCCGCCTGGATCTCTTTTTTCAGCAGACGATCTACCTGATTGATTATTATAGTACACAGGGAAAAGTTGTCAACGTCGATGGGGACCAGAAAATCGAGCTGGTCTCCCAGGAAATTGTTGATGTATTTCATCGTGCCGAGTAAGCATGCGAGGTCGGCGAGGACGGAGCGATATCGTGCGGTGCTCGCAGAAGCAGAAATGAACAAAGGATGGAATAGCAAGATGCTACAAGAAATTCTCTCTGGACTCTACCGTTTGTCCATTCCGCTATCGGAGAACCCGCTTGGCGCAGTCAACACCTATGTTGTGGTCGGCGAGGACGGACTAAAGTTGATCGACTGCGGCTGGGTAGTGGCTCACTTGAGCAGGATGGCCCGGTCCTCATTGTAGCGATGAAGAAAGAGGAGCAAACACGCCTCGTGCATCATTACCGACTTAGAAAAAGACAACGTCATGCGGACAAAACGGGCCAGACGTTGCCGCAGCGTCTTATTCCAGCGCTCCACGTGAGCGGTCTCTCCCGTCTCGCGGGCCCACTGCTGTGTGCTGCTCTGAAGGCGATCACCGCCGCGTATGCTGCCCAGAAAGACGTTTCGCAGTGACCAGTACGATAGCTGTCTGGGATGGCCTCCCACAACCGTTGACACGTTTTTTTGCTCCGATTCCCCACCGCATAAGCGACTACCTGACGCGTCTTGCGGCACAGGGCAATCCATATCCAGGAGTCGTGCGCTTTTTTGAACACAAACGACCACAGTTCGTCCAGTTCCAGCGTCGTGGAAGTGGGATCCTTCGGATCCGGGGCGAGCAGGGTTGTATGGAAGGAAGCTGAGCTACTTTTTTTTGATCCACTTGGACACGGTGGTGCGAGAAACGCCAAACGTGCGGGTCAGGCCGCGCAAACTGCTGCGTTCTTGAGAGGCATGCAGGATCTCCTCGCGGCGAGCTTCTGGATAGGCATGGGGAGTCGGGTTCTCGCGGCTTTGCCGTCCGCACGAGTGGCAGCGATACAACTGTTTGCCATTGGGGGCATGACCATGGCGTACCAGAGCATCGCTCTGACAGGGCGGGCAGTGCACGGTCATCGTTACCATTGAAGGCTCCTCGTTTTGAGAACAGATTGACCTTCAGAGTTTACCATATCCTGCTTATTTATAACCACTACCCGCCATCCGACCTTAATTGCGGATATGGCCAAGACTGTCGATCACATCAGCAACGGTCGGCTCATTCTAGGTATTGGTGCCGGGTGGTTTGAGCGCGATTACCAGGAGTATGGCTATGAGTTCGGTACTGCTGGCAGCCGCCTGGCCTCACTGGAGAAGGGACTGCAAATGATCAAAGACCATTGGCAGGTGTGTGCTCCCAAGCCCATTCGCAATCCCATCCCGATTTTGCTTGGCGGTGGCGGTGAGAAGGTCACATTACGTCTGGTCGCACAATATGCCACGATCTCCAATACCTTTGGTGACCCCCCCCACAGTTGCCCATAAAATGCAGGTTCTAGACACGTGGTGTGCCAAAGTTGGTCGGAATCCAAACGAGATTGAACGTTCTGTTTCTCTGCCAAGACGTGTGAGTCTCTCCCAGCTTGAGGCTTATGTGCAGGTGGGGGCAACACATCTTATTGTAGAAGTCGATCCACCTTGGACCTTTGATTTTTTGCAAACGGTGTTGAGATGGCGCAAGGAAAGAAGTTCGTAGTTGAGTTCGCTCTCGCGGCTCTCCGCGCTGCGGAAGCTCCCTCTGTTCTCTGACCAACCTCCCAGAGGAAAAGCAAGCTGCTCGCATGCCTCCCCTCTAGAGTGAGCGGGAGGCATGCTCAGAAATGTCACCTTTCTCATCCAGCAGGCGTAATAGTCTCAGGGAGGAGATCCCTGTGCTGGAATGAGTGGTGTTGTGACCATCTGAAGTCGGTGACAAGAACGACCACACTCTAGAAAGGAATGGGATGAAAATAACCAGTTCTGCTTTTCAGCATCATCAAAAGATCCCGAGGAAATATAGCTGTGATGGGCAAAACATCAATCCTCCCCTGGTCTTTGTGGACGTGCCGCAGGCGGCGAGAAGTTTGATCTTGCTTGTGGATGATCCGGATGCGCCCAGGGGGACGTGGGTGCATTGGCTCGTGTACAATATCCCTGCTGACGTGCGGGAAGTGAAAGAGCAGAGTGTGCCTCGAGAAGGTATTGAGGGGATGACGAGTTCTGGCAAGCCAGGCTATGCTGGGCCTTGTCCACCGTCAGGAACACATCGGTATTTCTTCAAACTCTATGCACTTGATGCGATGCTGGGGTTCGATCGACCGCAACGGGTTGATACCAAGATGGTGGAGGAAGGCATGAAGGATCATATTCTTGAGCAGGCCGAATTGGTTGGTTTATACAGCCGGAGCTAAAGTTCTGAGGCAGGAGTACCTTGTGTGTTGAAAGTCAGTAGTTTTATGTCAGCAACGACGATTAAACGTATCAGAATTGGCTCCGTTCCGATGATGGCTCTCCCTAGCTTTTGATGATTCTGGTCCTACGCAATGGTTGTGCTCGAGCGAAAGAAGCTGCCAGAGCCAAGTGGGAAATACTCATCTCATGGAAAACACCCTGAATCATCAAAAGCTAGGGAGAGAAGCTATAAAATTTGTCAAGTCCCTCTGTAACCTCAACCGTCACAAAAGACACGACCTCTCCTCCTTTCGCAGCTCATGCATGGGCTGCATGTCTCTGCTGAATCCCACTCTGTGCGGGTGATGCTGCCTAGTCGGCGCGCCGACTAGGCAGCATCACCCGCACAGACCAGGTTTCGATCATAGCTTTCCTCCTCATGTTTGAGCACGTGGAAAGCTCCCGCCAGCATTTTCCGCATCACTGCCATCAAGGCTGATCCAAACCTCGCGGCCCCGCTGCACCAAACGACGGTAGTAGGCGCCAAAAGCCGACCCCTCCAGGTGAATACTTCGGAGTGCCGAAAAGCGCAAGCACTCGTCGCACCAACCCACTCCACGCGAGGACGCGCTTGGCTTTGCCTTTCCACTGACCGCTTTCTTTGATTTCGATATCCATGCCCCTATAAGCAATCACCTCGTCCGTGCGGCTCAAGCGATTCACGTCCCCAAGTTTGGCGCGCAGGACCGAGACGCGCTTGGGGCCAAACTCCGGGATCTGCTCCAGGCCCTTGACTCCGGGATCGTGGGTCATCAGTTGCTCCAGTTCTGCTTGCAACCGAGCCAGATTGGCTTGTGTATGCTCCCGTTGATCGCACAGGATCCGCAGGCTGGTTGAGCGTCCGCTCAGAGCTCGACTGCTGCTCACGCTGCTGTGGGCCAGCTCCACCAGCTAGCTCGCCGTCGGACGTCCAAAGTGCCCTGAGGTCTGGGTTCGCAACAGGTGGGTAATCGACTCCACCCCTGCTGCCGCAACGTCTTGGGTGCTGGGGTAGACTTTGAGCACGGCTAACGCACGCAGGCTCGCAGGGATCTACAAACACCTGGGTGAATTCGGGAAAGAGGACGACCACCAGGATCTGGATCTCGTTCTGAGAGCGGGCTGCCTCATCGCTCAAGCGAGTATGCAAACGAACCAATTCGCGATACGTGGTGATCTGCTCGTTGGGCACGTAGCCTGCTCGCGCTTCCCCACTTAACAGTACCGAGGCTCAGGTCCTGGCGTCGAGTCGATCAGTCTTGGCACGCAACCCTTGCTGCCCATGAAACTGATGTGTTTGGCCAGGATGCAACAAACAGAGCTGATAGCTGCGCGCCTGGGCTTCCTGATACAGATTCTCCCCAGAGAGGGAGGTGGCTTCCATTCCGATGAGGATCTGCTTGGGAACGGCGTCCAATCGGCTGAGTTTCTCGAACAGTACCTCCCAGCCCTCCTTTGCATTGGCAAAGGTCACTGGCTTGACCACCACGCTTGTGTCTGGCCGACACACACAGCCAGAACAAGATTGGCTTCCCACGTCAATCCCACAGAGATACTTGATGGGGGTATCCTCTTGCGAGGAACCCGATGTGGTTTGGCTCATATTCCACCTCCTTGTGCTTGGAGAGCCTTCCCTATGGTTCTCTCCGGTGCGGCCTTTCGACCTTGATCAGCGAGTGAGAAACCCGACCGACTAGAGCGAGCGTCAGCTCATCCTGGATGGGCAATCGAGCCTGGCAGCTTTTGTCTGCGAGCTGTTGGCTGTTGCAACAAGCCTCATAGACCCTTAGAGCCCCAATGGACGGGGAGCAGTCTCTCGAAGGCAGGTCTCTGTTCAGCTAGCTAAACAAGCCTCTAGCCACAACTTTGGCTCTCTCGCTGTTTCCACCGGCCTACCTCATGGTGAGGTCTTCCTTATTGTACTCCTACCAAATTATTATATGAGCCAAATATACGCAGGCGTTGACACCTGTCCCGTTTTCTAAATGCTCCCAAGTAAAGTTTGCGGGATAATGATACAATGGGGAAAAGAGTGTGGAAGAGTGAAGAGAAGGAAGGAAATTGTGACAGCCCCAATTACCCTCCCCCAATTAGAGACAGCAACCCTTACTGAGTTGCGCCAACGTTATGAAGAAACACCCAATGTGGAGAGCCGGACGCGCTATCAGATGATTCTGCTTGCCCAGCAAGAGTATAAAGTGCCTCAAATTGCTCGCATTGTGCGACGGAGTCAAGACACGGTAGCCCGTGTGCTCAAGCGTTTCTTAGCCGAAGGACTGGACGCGGTACCCCAGCGCCCCCCGCCAGGCCGGGAGCGACGGGTCACGGCAGCGTGGGAAGCCGAATTACTGCGCGTCATTGAGTTGGATCCCCATGAGGTCGGACAGGAAACGGCCAACTGGACCACCGAGTTGCTCGCCGAATATTTAGGCAAGCACACAGGGATCCAGGTGACTGAGGAGACGGTGCGTGTGTACTTGCATGCCCATGGCTATGTCTGCAAGCGCCCGACCTGGACCCTGCGACGCAAAGCGGAAGAGCAGGCAGGCTACGTGGGAAAAGAGTGCGGGTAGAGGTGTTGTTAGCAGGGACCACAGAACCTGAACCTCTACCCGTGAAGGACCTGGTTGAAACTGATCTGTGGAGTCAACTTCCTGCCGATGTGCCCGAACTCCTGGCGCTGCTCCCGCGAGCCGATCTCTACTTGCAAGACGAGGTGCAGTTTGCCTTTCATCCGACCCTCACCCGGGTCTGGAGCCTGAAAGGGCGTCGGGGGCAACGCCTGGTGGAAGCGCCGGGCGATAATCGCAAGGTCTACGGCTTTGGGCTGGTGGACTGGAGAGACGGTTGGTTTGATGGCAGGATTGCGACGGGACGGACGGCTGATGTCTGATGTCGCGCAGGTGCGTGCTGCGATGGCTCGTTCGAAGGCGCGAGGGCGTGTGGCGATGATCATTGCGGACAATCTCAAGACCCACACCGCTCAGGGGTCCCTGCTCGTGCGACGCATGCTGACCGAACTCTCCGATCAGTTGTATCTCGTCTATACGCCGGCCTATGACCCTGACGCTAATCGGATCGAGTGGCTCTGGCGCATTTCACGCCGGGTCGTCACGCACAATCACCAGCGCAGAGACTTTGAGACGCTGCTCACTGATGTCAGAACGCACTTTGAGACGCTTCCTCGCTCTCCTGATGACCTGCTTCGTCATATCGGCAGTCCTTTTGCGCCTGACAAGCGTCCTCCTCAATCACAGGCACTTGCCGCATGATCAACTTGGAAGCATTTAGAAAGAAAACGAGGAGAACGCCTCAATCCTCTGCTTGGTTACCGAGGCATTTGAGTAAATATTGGCTGAACATTGGCTTGTCTCTTCTGGATGTTCCTGGCCAGTACATCTCTCTCTTCGTCATGGAAATGGGAGAGGGGGATTTTACGGACACAATCCCTCGATTCTTCGAACGGATATCCTAAGTAGCCAGCACAGCACTCCACTATATCCAACGGCATTACCGTTCGGTCTTTGAGGCATAAGCTTTTACTTATATTATCTGTCACAAGCTTGAAAGCTAATTCCTAGGTCTTTTAGCTATATGCATGTTACACTTATATCATAAGTACACATAGTGGTCAGCGGTGTCTACTATGCGTTTTCAGCCAACCCCTGAGCTGAGGAAGGAACTCCAGGATGAGCGGTCAATATGAACGAAACAACTTCAGTAATATTATGCTTACGAATAGTCATCACAACTCTTATGGGATCGGCAATGGCAATAGCCATCATGCGAAAGGGCTTGCGGCCACATGGGAAGGCAACCTGCGCTGGCAGGGCGTGACACGACCCTATAGTGCTGAAGATGTTGTACGCTTACGTGGTTCGATCAAGATCGAATGCACCCTCGCCCGCCTGGGGGCCGAGCGGCTTTGGAATCTCTTGCACAGCGAGTCCTACGTCGCTGCCCTGGGCGCCCTGACAGGTAACCAGGCTGTCCAGCAGGTCAAAGCGGGCCTCAAGGCCATTTATCTGAGTGGCTGGCAGGTTGCTGCCGACGCCAACCTCGCAGGACAGATGTACCCTGACCAGAGCCTCTATCCGGCCAACAGCGTCCCTGAAGTTGTGCGCCGCCTCAACCATGCCCTGCAGCGCGCCGACCAGGTCCAGGTGGCCGAAGGCAAGGGCGACACCTACTGGTTTGCTCCCATCGTCGCCGACGCCGAGGCCGGCTTTGGCGGCCCGTTAAACGTCTTTGAACTGATGAAGGCCATGATCGAGGCCGGCGCCGCCGGCGTGCATTTGGAAGACCAGCTCTCCTCAGAGAAAAAGTGCGGTCACATGGGCGGCAAGGTCCTTGTCCCGACCCAGTCCGCCATCAAGAACCTGGTCGCCGCCCGCCTGGCCGCCGATGTGATGGGCGTCCCGACTATCCTCATCGCCCGTACCGACGCCAACGGCGCGCGCCTAATTACCTCGGATATCGACCCGCTCGATGGCAGATTCCTGACCGGCGAGCGCACCCAGGAGGGTTTCTACAGGATACGCAGCGGCCTGGAGGTCGCTATCGCCAGGGGCCTCGCCTATGCTCCTTACTGTGACCTCATCTGGTGTGAGACCTCCGAGCCCGACCTTGGCGAGGCCCGGCGCTTCGCCGATGCCATGCATGAGCGCTTCCCCAGCAAACTGCTGGCCTACAATTGTTCGCCATCATTTAACTGGAAGAAGAAACTTGATGCCGAGACGATCTCGGTCTTCCAACAAGAGCTCAGCAGGATGGGCTACAAATTCCAGTTCGTTACCCTGGCAGGCTTCCACGCCCTCAACCACAGCATGTTCGAGCTGGCCCTGGGCTATCGTGAGCGCGGGATGGCTGCCTACGCCGAACTGCAGGAGATGGAGTTCGCCGCTGAAAAAGACGGCTATACCGCCACCAGGCACCAGCGGGAAGTTGGCACCGGCTACTTCGATGAAGTCGCCCAGGCGATCTCCAGCGGCATATCCTCGACGACAGCCCTCGCCGGTTCCACCGAAGTCGAACAATTCGTGTAAGCGGGGCGTTGAGTGATAGGAGAGCAAACCATGGAGCCTCCTGCAGATTTCGGAGGCTCCATGCTTTCCAGTACTGGAGTATCCTCGGTCACGAAAGGAAGAGATAACCCCCATGCTGCACCAGGTATCATACGCGCAGGGCATAGAGATTCGCGCTCCCATCAGCGAAGAGTTTGCCGAGATATTGACTCCGGCCGCCATGGATTTTGTGGCACTCCTCGAGTGGACCTTCAGGGAGAGGCACGGAGAACTTTTGCAGCGCCGGGCGCGGCGGCAGTCTGAAATCGACGCGGGCAAGATGCCGGATTTCCTGCCTGAGACGGCACATATCCGTGAGAGCGACTGGAGCGTCGCCCCCGTTCCAGCCGACCTGCAGGACCGGCGCGTGTCGATCACCGGCCCGGCCGAACGAAAAATGATCATTAACGCCCTCAGCTCGGGCGCCAAGGTCTTCATGGCCGACTTTGAGGACTCGCTTTCTCCTCCCTGGGAAGGCACCATCCAGGGCCAGCTCAACCTGCGCGATGCGATTAAGCGCACCTGTACTGGCTACTTGGGATATCCGTTCGAAAATGGAGCGTCGAAGATGGCTGTATCCGTTCGTTTTCTTTGCCATCTCCCCAATGAAGAGATGGCGATATATTTCTCTTCAACGATTTCTTGCCTGAGAGGAGGACGCATATCCCAAGTAGCCAGCACACACGCGAGTGGAAACTGAATTACTCCAACCGCAAGACCTAGACCACACGCGATGGATGTCAGAGCAACAAACGCTTCGAGCACGACTAGCGCGAGACGTACTCCTTTGTGTTTCATCATCGTTTCCCTTCTATAATTAAGCGGCGCTACATCACGCACTCTTGCATGGCTCTGATCTGTGTCTTCTCTTCAGGGGAGTCATCTTCTTCCTCATCCTCAAAGTCAATGTGATAGATCAGGGCAACAGGTTCATTTTTCCCTTCGAGGTACAGTTTTGCAAATACCCAGATGTGAGAATCTTTCTGTTCGTTCATCCAGTCAACGGTCTGGATTTCGCCATCGCAGCCTGTAGCACACTCAAGAATGGCCTGTTTTGTTGCCTCTGGTCGTCTCTTTACACACTCTAAAAGATCTTCTAGTAGGAAGGCCTTCTTCTCACATCTACCAATTTCCATACCTGGCACAAGAACGCGCCAGACAGGATTTTCCTGATCTGCGTGCGTTCGGTGGTAGATGCCTGTCGCTCTCTGTAAGCACTCCTGGAGTGTGCCACTCCAACGAGTCCAATGTCTTGTAAAAGTTTGCTCCTGGATCATGATCTACTCCTCGTATTTTGACTGCTTTTCAAATACGACACCTTATTCACATGAGGAAGAGTAGCCCATTCACTTTACAAGGCCATCACATTTTATCGTTCAACTTTACCAAAACCCTCACAATTCCCACGGGATGTGCAACGAGCTGACAGCAAGCGAGCAAAGGTGTAGACAAGCAGCCGGTGATAGACGGGTGCTGCCATGGGATATGGTGGACAAATCAACCAGCCCCGGCAAACGCATTTCGGACTCATTTTTCTCTCATGCGACTGGACAGATAGGCTGCTTCATCCTCTGGGCTTTCGCGCCCCTACCTTGCTTTCATCTTCATCAAACCGCCCACTGCCATTTTGCGAGGCACCTTGCCGGTGACGATGACGTAAAGTCGTACACTTCTTCAGGTTTCATTCACCCTCAAATAGTTCATCATGGCACCGGCGGCAGGGGATGGCACAGCACTTCTCGTCCTGTCCACCGTCGGTTGGTTCTCCCCGCTGCCATGGCTGGGGTTCGCTGGAGGTCTCGTTGCACCACCAGCTTGCCACATCGCGGCTGCCGGCTGCACGAGTGCAATGCGGAGTGCAGCGTGGGGGCGCACAACATGAGAGGAAGCTCGCTACCAGTGGAGGTGAGCCAGCAGGTGTGGGGCGGGCTTCGCCGTGGCCCAGGGACGACGCGCCAGCGCCGCCACCCCATGACGGACGGTCAAATTGACCCGCTCGATACATGCGGTGTTGAGCCATCCAGAGAAGCCCATCCGAGGCCTCGCGGCAGTGAGATCGGCCTGTGTCCCCAGGCGCATCACCTGTGTGACCCGCGCCAGCTTCCGCCACCGAGAGCTTTTTTTCACCTGGCCGGAGATCAGAGCGCATGGAGAAGGCTGTTGCAGTTCCTGGGAATGAGGAGCCAGCGAGCCCTCTGCGCTCGGAGATCGCGCTGAAGGACCAGGTGGAGCGCGTGGCGGCCTTGCGTCGTGCCTTGCCCGCCCCTTGGCA
>WNGP01003437.1_pt1 | contig 15011 bp, 10 predicted proteins | sample 5407671 | NCBI WGS metagenome assembly WNGP01 (sample SAMN13153381, study PRJNA577476) | soil metagenome | isolation source: 40 cm soil or saprolite under Garry oak tree replicate 2 | place: USA:California | collected 2016-06-15 | reverse complement strand
TCTCTGAATCAACCGTTCAAGGGCCCTGCGTCCATTCAGTGTACGCGAGAGTGCTTCCTTCGATATAACGGTCTGCGTGCCGTTTCTAGCTACTTGTAGGAGCTGGTCGAGGTTTAGATGAGATCCATCTATCGTGATTTGGGCCAATGTTTCACGGTTGGTCGCGGGAGAACGGTTTGGGGCAGATAAGTATTGGTAGCTCAGCTGAGCATTGGCATGCGCAATCCCCGCTGCCTAACTATCCTTTTTGCCGTGCTGTATCCAGCATCGGCGTGACGGACTATTCCTATGCCAGGGTCGACGGTTAGAACGCGTTCGAGTCGTTCGGATGATTCAGGCGTTCCGTCGGCTACGAGGCACATTCCTGCATGGATGCTGTAGCCCATACCGACTCCTCCTCCTTGATGCACGCTGACCCATGTTGCTCCGGCCGCCGTGTTGAGAAGCGCGTTCAGGATAGGCCAGTCGGCTATCGCGTCACTACCGTCTAGCATTCCCTCGGTCTCTCTCCTAGGTGATGCTACGCTTCCACAGTCGAGGTGATCGCGTCCAATCCAAATCGGGCCCGAAAGCTTTCCATTTCTGACCATGGTATTGATGAGTCCTCCAAACTGAGCCCTCTCCCCATAGCCGAGCCAGCAGACTCGCGCAGGGAGCCCTTGGAACTTGACATGTTCTCGCGCCTTCTCTATCCATCGAGCAAGGTCTCTGTTGTGTGGAAAGGTGTCAAGGACCAGCTCGTCTATCTTCCTAATATCTTCCGGATCTCCCACGAGGGATGTCCAACGGAATGGGCCTCTTCCCTCGCAGAACATCGGTCGGATGTACTTCTGGACAAATCCAGGAAATTCGAAGGCTTCCTTCAGCCCAGCGTCGAAGGCTTGTTGGCGAAGATTGTTGCCGTACTCGAAGACGACCGATCCTCTCCGGCCCATCTCGATCATTGCCTTGACTTGGGTCGAAATGCTCTTAGTGGCTCTTTCAAGATACTGTTTCGGGTTGGACTTTCTAAGCTGGTCGGCCTCCTCTTTCGATGATCCCGCGGGATAGTATCCGTTCAGAGGATCATGGGCCGAGGTCTGGTCGGTGACAATATCGGGGATTACCGATCTTCTAAGAAGTTCTGGATGGACCTCTGAAGCGTTTCCAAGCAGTGCAATACTCATCGGGGCCCGTTCTTGTTTGGCCTGTTTTATGATGTCGATGGCCTCGTCGAGACTGTCCGTCCATTTTTCTACGAACCCGTGCTTGAGCCTCCGCTCTATTGCGTGTCTGTCAATCTCGACGGCCAGGGCAATTCCATCGTTCATAGTAACAGCCAAAGGCTGGGCTCCGCCCATCTCCCCGAGACCGGCTGTTAGGACGATTCTTCCTTTGAGACTCCCGTCAAAGTGTTCTCTGGCGGCGGCTGCAAGAGTCTCGTAGGTTCCTTGGAGGATTCCCTGTGTTCCGATGAAGGCCCAGGAGCCAGCTGTCATTTGACCGTACATTATCAGACCCTTCTGCTCCAGCTCGTAGAAGTAGTCCCATGTCGCCCATTTGGGCACCAGCATGCTATTGACGATCAGAACCCTCGGAGCCATTCGATGTGTTTTGAAAATTGCGACCGGCTTCCCGCTCTGCACAAGAAGCGTGTCTTCTTCTCCTAGATTCTTGAGAGAATCCTCAATCGCCTCAAGTGCGTCCCATGAGCGTGCGGCCTTCCCGGTTCCTCCGTAAACTATCGAGCGTGCGGCCTTCCCGGTTCCTCCGTAAACTATCAGGTTCTGAGGATCCTTGGCCACCTCCGGGTCCAGCACGTTGTGGAGCATCCTCAACGCTCCCTCGATCTGCCAATTCTTGCAATGAAGAGTTGAACCAGTAATGACGGATGGGCTCCTCTTGTACTTCAAAGTAGCAACGGACTGACGTCGCCGGCGCTCAGTCAATTGACTAGCTTGCCCTCTCTCACCGTTTCTTTTCCTGCGATAAGGACCTTGTCCACCATGCCTTCCCCATACGTATATCCGATCCACTTGTGACTGGGAGCCCGAAGCACAACGATGTTTGCGGACTTGCCGGGGCTGAGACTGCCAATTTGGCGATCCATGCCAACCGCTTTGGCGGCATTGATCGTGATCCCGCGAATAATCTCCTCAGCCTTCATTCTAAGTTCTCTGGCGGCTATCGCCGCAACAGTTAGCAGTCCAAGAACCCAGTTGGAGGGGCTGAAGTCGGATCCCAGTGCCACCGGCAGACCCATTGATAGTAATTCCCTGACAGGAGCATATTGACGAGTGAGGAGGCTCTGCGAAGACGCGGGCAGGACAACCGGAGTGACCTCTGTCTTATTCATTCTCTCCATTTCAGAGATGCTTGAATGAATTACGTGGTCTGCTGAGACTGCTCCTACATCGTTTGCCACCTTCGCTCCTCCGTTGTTCGTGAACTGGTCGGCGTGTATCTTTGCTGGGAGACTCATTCGACCGGCAGCCTTCAGTATCTTGCTCGATGCTTTTTGATCGAAGACTCCGCGTTCGCAGAATACATCGCAAAAGTCAGCCAGATTCCCTTGACGAACCATCGGGAGCATCTCATCAATGACGATCCTTGCATATTCGTCTTGATTCATGTACGGCGGTATTGCATGCGCCCCTAGGAACGTTGCTGCAATCCTGCACTGATTTTTCCTCTGCAATTCCCGGATAGTTCTCAGAATCTTGAGCTCGTCGTAAACCCGTAGCCCATATCCACTCTTGATTTCCAATGTTGTTGTCCCAGACTCCATAGCAATATTGAGCCTGCGCTGGGCCATCGAAAGCAGTTCCGCTTGACTACTTTCGCGAGTTCTGTAAACTGTTTCCATGATTCCACCGCCTTTCTTTAGGATGTCAAGGTAGGAAGTTCCTTCCCGTCGTAGCTGGAATTCTTCTTCTCGCGAGCCCTGAAACACGAGATGTGTGTGGGGATCTACAAAGCCCGGAAGAATGATCTCTCCGCCTGCACTAATTTGGTGTGATGCTGAATACTTGTGTTCTAGCAGCTGGGAAGAGGCCGCCTCGACGATCCTTCCATTGTCGATTGCAACTCCGCCCTCGTCAATTACTCCTAGGTCGTTCTGTTCTGACTCATTGACTGTTACCGTTTCCTTCGAGTTGAGAATAAGTAGGTCTATTCGTCGTTTCGTCCGCTGCTTCCCTCTACAGCTGTTGGCATTTGGGTCCTGGACGGGTCTCAGGAGTTAGAGGACCAGTCTCCCGTCTACCATGAGAGCCGTGCCATCAATGTCGATGGTCGGCTTGGTCAGTGTCCCCGAGAATTCAAAACTACTATCGTTTAGACCACCATTGCCCTTGTTGGCGCCAATTCCGATGGTGGCGGTTCCGAGAGCCAGCTCGTCACTTGGATACCCAATGAGTTCGATTTTGGGGTTCAGTCCTATCGCAAAGTGGCCGATCGAGTCCTTGTCTCCTTGAGTAGCCTCGAACACTTCTCGGAAGACATCCTCGTATTTCTTGGCGTGAAATTCTCTGACACGTCCCTTCTCGAAGACGAGCTGCAAGTCGGTTATCAAACGTCCTTTCAATGCTCTAGGCGTGTCGAACACGACGTTTCCCCGACCTGAGGTCTCAATCGGAGCGACTTCGACCTTTCCTGATGGGAGTTGGGTTGAGACAAGTCCCCGAGCCATATCTTCCTCGTCAACGATCCCGTCCTGAACATGCGCCGGTCTCTTGCTAACGTCGAACCTGATATCCGTGCCAAGCTTCGATGTGACGTGAACTCTTGCGCCGCGCTCGAGGCGACTCGCGATCCTCTTGCCCAGCTCGGTTATCTTCGGGTAATCGACTCGTATTGCGTCCTCGGTGCTCTTGAGCCACCGGCTGTAGTCGAAGCCGTAGGCTCTGGCTCGCTGTGGGGTGACATCGCCTAGTAGAACCTGTAATGATCTGATTTTCCTCTCGACGGTCTTATCGAACACGGGCTTGTCGCCCTCGTATAAAGGCTCTAGGCGGGATGAAGGCACTTCTCTGAACCTCGTAGGGTCTTCCGGTCCTCCGAGACCGATCCAGACAGTTGTACTCTCGATCGCGTTCAGCATGTGTCGAGGGGTCTTGCGCATGTACTGCTCCGGTATCTCTTCCAAGGCCTTCCACCAGAGACGATCCGTCATCAGGGTGACTAACGGCTTTGCTCCAGTCCTGAGACATTCGAGGGCAATGTCGCTTGCTAGGTCTATGGTGTGTTGCCATGTCTCGATTAGGACCATATCATCTTCGTGGATTCGCAGAGAGGTCTGAACTATTCGCCTGGCTATGGAATCATCCGGCAAGCAGAGACCAGTCGTAAATGAGTTTCATCGCGTAGATAAGCGTTGAAGGTGTCGAATGGACTCTCGACACGAGAAAAGGCAGCTGCCTAGAGATATTGTCTCATCTTTCTGTGGGTAGTCATCGAGTTACTCTCGGAGGAATGGTGTAGAAAAAGGGTCAGGACCCTGAGTTCCCTCAGTGAGCCCAAAATGGTCAGTTTAAGGGGGCCGGATGAAACAGACGTGGGCTAGTGTACTTCGGCTTCCTTCTCGAAATTACCTTTTTCCTTGGATGAACATCCGACTCCAACAGCGAAGATCGCTGTTTCATTAACACCGTCGATTCCCAGCTCTCTCTCAATCGAGAGGTCGGAAATTACTCCAATGCAGAATGCACCAAGTCCGAGTGCTGTCGAGACTAGGAGAAAGGATTGGGAGATATGTCCAGCGTCAAGTAGGAAGGCTCGATAGACTCTCGGGATTCTGTACTTCCAGGCTGTTCTCTCTACGACAGCCGTCATTAGGAATAAGACGCTGGCGTTTCTTGTCCATGTCTGCCCTGCGGAGAAGGTTACGCATCTTTCTCTGAAGTCGCCGGCCTTGACAAGTTCAAGGGAGTGGTCTTTCACGGAGTAATGGTAGATCCCTCGCCGAACGCCTTCAACATTATTGACTACCGCGTAGGATTCTATTGGGTGGCGGGCTCCCGCTGATGGGCTGGCCTTGTGGAGGAGGTGGCCGAATTCTTGGGTCTTGTACATCGACAGTTTTCCCCAGGTGTAGTATATGATTCTAGACAACTGTTTCAGGCTTATCGATCCTCCCGAAAAGTCTCTTGTCGTGTGTCGAAGGCGGAGGGTCTGGAAGAGCGGTGCTTCGGCCCCGGAGTCTGGAAGAAGTCTGATCTTTGGACGCTCAGGGTACGTCTTGTAGATAGCAGGCTGTTTCGAGCCCTTCAGATACTTCTCGTAGTAGTTCCTAATCTCTTCAGGTGAAGAATATGGCTCATCGAGCTTTGTCGCAAAATGATAGTAGCGCGACGCATTCGGCCACAACCAGTTCTTGGCAAATCTATTTTCTAGTTTGTCTTGCTCTGAACCCTCAGCGATCAGAAGGCCATGATCGCGAAGGTTGCGAATGGAATCGACTATTGACTCTTCGGTGTATCCGGTGATATTCCTCGACGCTTGAGCGACTTTCCTCCATCTGCTGAAGTAACCTAGCAGGAGAACCGTGTCAGGCCCCCCTTGGAAACTCTGTCTTGTTATGTAGTTCTCAAGAACCAGTTGTCGGCCTTGGAAATATATGACGATATGCGGTGAGGTTCTCATTCTTAGGCCGATATCTTTCTCTCGCCTTTCTGCGATGGGTACCAACTGTTTTTGGCCGGTAGCGGGGGATCAGAAACTGTTATATTTCATATCCGTTGCAGTTCAATATGGATATCCGTATGAACAAGACGGTAAAGCGCAAGAAGATCAAGGCCTCAGTCAAGCCACTGAGAGCTGTTCCGCGGTTGCCAGCCGGAAAGTGGACTTCTACACTCGATTCATAGTACGAATTATTGCCTCGTGTAGGATTGCAAGCTTTCCCGAGAGATCCTATTCCGGACCCCGTCCGGGTCTATAGCTTAAGTTTCTCCCGGATAATGGGGTGATGACTCATTCAGACCCGCTCCTCCGAATCCTATCACTATCAATGAATGGAATCTTCTGAGAAGGCGGCTGATCTGAGGTTTGTATATCGTTGTGGCGCGGCGTGTCTGCTGCTTGAACTCTTCAAAGGTCCCATCGAAAGACCCGGCAAGTAGGAGTAATGCGTACTCTTCGTAAGGGTCTCCGAGGACAGTGAAGGCGCCTGATCCCAGGTCCCTCCTTCTGAGGAGTACTAAGGGGAGCCTAACCATGTTAGGCGCGGTGTCGGGGAGAGAGGCGGCCAATTCCTTCAGCTCCTCGGGTTTCATTCTTATCGTGTCGCCAGACACCGAGGAAACACTCGGGGAATTATCAGCTAGAAGCTCTTGCAGGGTTCTTCTGATCTTTGGGAGGTGAGAGTTTAGCCGTCTCAGCTCGTCTCGAAGCACCACGTCAGTGAATCTGTCTCGTTCCAGCAATCAACGCCCCTATCTGGCTCCGAGGATCATACAGTGGTCATGTTCGAATGGGTCGAGTCTAACCATCTCTGTTATGGTGTGGCCCTTCGTTTCGAGAACTTGCTTCTCCAGGCGAAAGATCGTTGCGGGGTCTTTCGAAACGTCGACGCTCCGAGCCTTTACGGCCATCAAAAATTCTCCTTCGTCTACGAGATACATGTTGATGTTTTCTGAAAGAATTCTTGCCTGATCGGGCTGGGCAACATCGGAATAGATGGTATCAACGGCCTGGACAACGCTCCGATATCGTCCAGGAAATCTGGCATCTCCAAATATCGGGGTCATGTTGCGCCGATTTTTCGATGTGTTGTTAATGAGGTCTCGAAATGATCTCTGCGCGAATTCTACGCAATACACTCTCCCTCTTTCTCCTACGATATCGCTTACATGACTGGCTGTGGTGCCACTCGCAGCTCCGAGGTACAGAACCTTCTTACCTGGAGCAATTGGAACTTTTGATAGTCCTTTAAGAATCGCGGCGGCTAGCTTGCTTCGAAAAGGGTCCCAGACCCGAAACTCCTCATCGCCTATCCTTACGATGTCCTCGCCGTAGACGGTAGTCCCGGGAGTCAGGCTGCGCGTAGCCAGTCGTTCCTTTCCCTCTCTGGCCACCGTGTATATCCCTTTGAACTTCTTGTGAGGGTTGACTCCACGGTTTTCCATGCTCCCTATGGCGGGGTGGTCCTTGATAACGTCCCTTCAAGTCTACGATCTTCTTTTCGAGCGATGCCTTTAGACGCTCTCCTCTGTTCTCTCCTCCAAAGGCGTCCATTCGCGCGGCTATGGCGAGCTTCCCGGCGACGGCCCTGGCGATTTTTCCCCTAAGCCATTTCGGGGATTGATGGATTGGTCCATACTGAAAGATTATTCCATGCTTCGGGGGTCGCGCGCCCGTTTTGATCGTCCTGAAGAGGGCCTTTTCTGCGCCTAGCACTTGGAGGGTGCTAGCAGGCATCTTCGCAATATTTTCTAGACCTCCAGCCATAGAGATGAGTTTGGCCGATAGGACTGCGCCCAGCACTGTCGTCATGTTCGGCGCAACTTCTTCCATGATTTTGTCCGTGTATTTTTCAGCAGCTTCTCGTGTTCCGTAGAGTTCCGAGACAGTTCTGCAGACCTCTTGCAGCCATTCCAAATCTGGGGATGAGATCTGGGCTCCTGATGATTTCTTTGCAGACTCGGATATTTCGGTGGCTCTTTCCTGGGGTATTCCCAGTTTGGTGAGGGCGTCGTGGGTGAACGATTCCCGTGAACCGAGGCTCTCGACTAGGCGAATGTAGGTGTCGTGCTTTTCTACCAAGCGATCCAGTTCGGGAAAGTGAAGCCCGTACCATTCTCTCACCCTACCCGCGAGTAGGTTCAAGATCTTGTCCAGATCTTCTATGGCACGGACGGTCTGGATGGCGTAGAGATCACGCTTTGTGGCCACCTCCGCGATGGCAGTCTTGGCGAGTTCGAGTGAGACATCTCTCACGAATTGCTCGTACTCATCTTTGGATTCTATTATCCTGAGACGTACAAGAATCGATGGTAGCCGGTTGCGAAGCTTGGAAATTGTGGGGTCGTTCTCGCTCTGCACAATTTCTCCTCTGACAAATGACCTGGCAAGTGTCGCGAGAGGCTCTGTATCCACCGTTACAGTTTCGAGCTCTAGTTCCGAGAGTCTGCGACCAAATGCAGATGACGACTCGGGCAAATTGCCGTCTTGGACCTGTTTCAGTTGAATGGCGGCATCGCTTGGGTTGCGTGGAAAGAGTGATTTCTCTGTAAGCTTGCCAGTCTTGTCGACTAGAAACAGTCCTGCTGGGGAATCTATCAGATATGCCTTCAAAGGGCCTCTCCCGATCGTGACGGGGATAATGTACCAGGATAGGCTGGGGGCGCGAAGATAATTAGCGAAGCGATTCTGCTCTGTCTCTGAGCCATTTGGGACCTGACCTCTCGGTTGAGTTTGCTGGTATAAAGCTCCCCAACCCGACAATCTTGGCCTCCGGAATCCTTGGGGTCTCGGGTGAGATTATGATTCGCGCCAGCAGGGCTGGAGCAGGGGCCGTTGTCAGTAAGTCATTCAATGTGAAAGGCAGAGAGGGCTATAGGAATCCATCATTCATTGAGGTTCAAGGCGGCTTTCTCAACGCTCTCGGGATTCCCAACCCTGGTATGGAGGAGATGCGCGAGGAGGTTGAGACCGCGTCAAAGGCGGGCGTTTCGGTTATTGCAAGTGTCTTCGGCTTCGACGCGGACGAATTTGCCGCAGCGGCAGCAATGGGCGAGAAAAGTGGTGCAATAGCGGTGGAGCTGAACGTCTCCTGCCCCCACGTGAGGGAAGTCGGGGTCGAGATTGGCCAGCGGCCAAAGGTCGTCGCTGAGGTCACTCAGGCGGTGAAGCGTCGCGTGAGAATACCTGTGTTCGTGAAGCTGAGCCCAAACGTCACAGACATTACCGAGGTGGCAAAGGCTGCCCAAAGTGCTGGGGCGGACGCGGTTACCGCAATAAACACTGCTCTAGGAATGGCGGTGAATGTGGATTCAGCCTATCCGATTCTCGGAGGAACCCTCGGCGGCCTCTCGGGTCCGGCTCTGCATCCTATCGCTGTTCGCGCAATCTATCAGATCAGGCGTGCAGTTGACCTTCCAATAATCGGTGTTGGGGGAGTCCAGGACTACAGAGGCGCATTGGAAATGATGATGGTAGGTGCATCGGCAGTCCAGATCGGCAGTGCCGTCACCAGCCAGGGCCTAGAGATATTTCGAGATGTGACTACGGGTATGTCAAAGTTTCTCGAACAGAGAGGGTTGAGTTCTATCCGTCAAGTCATCGGGATAGCCGCGAATCGTGGCACGGCTGAGTCCTAGGGTCATAGTCGCCCGAATACAATGAAGAGGTAGAAGATCAGAACAGCTGCTATGACCAGAATGAAGGTTCTGGTCTTCGCGCGGGACGATCTCTTGTAGGCTACTCGGCACTTGTCACTGCAGAATTCCTTGCCCATATCGACTGGGGTTCCACAGCTGTTGCAATGCCTGTGTTTCGGAAGAGCAGGAGGGTCTCCGCGTTGATATTTAGACAAGGTTCACCGAGATTCTTGAGATTGCGGAGTCGATCCTTGGTTTTGTAGGTAGGTCGCAAGCATTGATGCTGTCTTTTCTAACATCTCCCTGTCCCGCAGTGTAAAAGCTGACAGTCGATTGCTATCGATGTCTATCTCTCCCAACACCCTCGAGGCTCCTTTTATCGGAACGACTATCTCAGATCTGGTTGAGGGAAAGCACATCAGATAGCTCGGGTCCTTGTTTACATCAGGAACGATGATTGTGCGCTCTTGCTTTGCTGCTAGGCCGCATATCCCTTGTCCTATGGGAATCGTCACGTGTTCGGTCTCAGCTTCTCCCACATAGGCCGCTAATACCAAGTTGTCCTCCTTGACTAGGTAAACCCCAACCCAGTCGTAATACTCAGAATTCTCGCGCAGGAGCCGAACTACAGTCTTCAGAGCCTGATCAGGCGACTCGCTTGAGAGCGCAACTTGCAATTGCGAAATGACGCGCGATTGACTCCTATCTTGCTGAACGGACGCCATGAATTGCTACCTGAACATTGGACCTCTTCTAGGGTTAATACTACTACTTTAAAGCAGAGATTAAGATGGCGCGCAAGGACCCGAAGATAGTCCAGACTAAGATGGTCGCCATTGTCGGGTGGATTCTAGGTCTTTGGATGGCGACCCTCACGCTAAACAGTGTTTGTAGCTAACAATGTCCGCAGCTGACTGAGAGAGATTCTCACAGTCCATGGAAGCCACTTCTACAGCGTCAGAAGAGGCGAATCAGGCTTCGACTTCTACCCTGAAGGGAGAGGCGTCAAGCACATCCACGGTGGAATCGGTAAACATACTACTCAGCGCAAGATAGAGCGCTGGTTCAGAACGTACGACGAAGAGCATGCAAGATTCCCAGTCCACAGGAATACATCCACTACTACAACTACCAACGACCACACATTGGGGTAGACTATTCAACCAGAGCAGAAGTCTACTTCAGACCCGTGCAACATGTCTTGGGATGCTGTGTGTGTGATTTCATCGCAAAACATAAAGGCAAATGGTGTAATTCTGGTATCTGATTCTTCCGATGTGAAAGCAGACTCGTCAACGATGTCTAATGATACACTCAAAGGATTGGTCCCGTTCTTCCCGTTGCTTTTTCTGGTCGCTTGGATCGCCATACCTATTATTGTAAATATTGCTTGGTCGGGCATTTCGATCTTAGGGATGATCGACTTTCAATCGTATGTGATCTGGGTGGGTTACGGGTTGTCGTTGGCAATGGCAGTCTGGGCGATTGAGAGCGTCCTGGTATACAGGCGGTATCTGACTACGATAAGACGATGGAGCATCACAGCCTCGATCCTATCAATCGTTGGTGGAGTAATTTTGCTGTTGCTGGCCTTGGCCTTCTACTTGGGTTCTCTATCTTTCTTCCAGAGGTTGCCTCAGGGCTGTGAGTATTGCCCTTATGTTTCCTCTGAGTTCCAAACTCAACAGATTATTCATCCTTGGATCTACGCGGGGATTCTAGCGGTCGTGGCTGGCGCCATTATGTGGTGGCTGACCTTCGACCCTCATTTGTGGGCCGCGTTGATCTCAACAAGTGCGCTCTCCGTTTCGTTCCTTCTATTTCTGTGGAGCGCTTTCACGTTCACGGCGTCGAGTAATCTCTACATTGAACCGGTGTACTTTGAATGGCTTACGGGCGCGGCTGTCTCCGCCATTCTCGCTTCTACTCTAATTCTACCCGTCGGGGTTTGGCAGGGGAAGCCACACTGAGACCAGTATTACTAGTCATTATTCTTTCTATCTTCGCTGGATATATGTTGATTTCAACGAGTCAATTCAATTGGAGTGACGAGAATCCGTCGCTAGTTAACATGGCCGCGAGACTACGAACAGTTTATGTCTGCAACGAACTCTACAATTCAAACTAGTAACTCATCGTACGCCAGTGTAGGTCAGAATTGGGATGGCTACGAAGCACAATGTTACCAACAACGGTTCTTCATCAATCATTCGTGTTTTAACGATTCTTCTAGCTCCACCTCGATTTTCGGAGCCTCTGACACGATTAGCGTACCCACGGTCTCGACCCCTAGTGTATCGGGTGTCAATGGAAACAATTGTTGTTGGCTTGGAGAATGGGTAGGAGTCGGTACCTCGTTTCACACCTCCGATGGAACCTTGATCCAGGCAGGCATCGCCAAGGCAACGAATTACTGGAACAGTCAGACCAATGTTGATGGTTTCAGCCACAACAATATTGCCTGGTACGAGGCAAGCGTTTCCTACAATGACATCGGCACCAATGACAATCTAGCTTGGCCCACCACCTGCTCCCCCATCCAAGACGGAGATTCTATAACAATCTCAGTAAAGGAGGACACAGTAACAAGAACTCAGAGTACATTCCATTTCACTTGGAACGACCTAACCCATCCATGCAATCTGAATAGCCCTGAGTTAACTTCGAATAGCCAAGTCAACCTTAGCGTAGCATATTTCATCGTGGAAGCTCCACACAAAAGCACGTGTAACTATGTCATCAAGGGGATCGAGATTTGTCAGATCCCGGCATACGAGCCTGCTGTGCAGCAGACTGCATGGTTCATGGACTCTTCTGGTAACTTAGTATCTGTTTTCAAATCTGACACGACGCAGCTTGAAGACATACTGAATCAGTGTCAGGATACAAGCGGCTTCTTCAACATTCATAACTCGATTACCGGAAGCAATTCATGGCAATCGCCCTATGCTACAAGTGCCCAACAAGGTATCAATAACAACAACTGCGGTCAAACCTTCACTTTCGTTCCATCACCGAATCCGATCTCCCTCCCGGCTGGGACCACGACAACCCAAGCAGGCATCGCAAACAGTGTTGATGGTTTTTGGTGTGGGTCAACGTGCGAATATTTCGCTACCAGTGTGGTTCCTCCCTCAGGGCTAACGGTTTCTTGCAATGGTGTTACAATACCCCAGAACTGGTTTGCCCCAATAAATTGCACCTTCAACATTTCCGTGAGCGGTAGCTATGCAATCACTTTGACAAGTTCATGTCCGGTTGGCACATCGGGGATTGTATCATGCTCAGCTAGCCTGTACGCCAATCCAGACTTCACAATCTCGGCCGACCCTGTTCAATTAACGACCGTCTCAAATAGTCCAGGTGCCTCAACTATCACTCTCTCCTCTCAAGGAGGATTCGGAGGGACCATTGCCGGGAGTTTAACCACGCCTTCTGGGATCAGTTGCACTCTAAACCCAACAACCGTAACTCTGACCAGTCCGGTTCTATCAAACAGTGGCCAGACTGCAACCGCCTCTCTCTCCTGCACAGGTTCTGCTGGAACCTACACTGTAACGGTCACCGGTACCAGCGGGTCATTGTCCCACCCTGCTACGATAACTTACAATGTTCAGGACTTTGCCGTGGCTGGGAGTCCGACCAGCGTCCCTGTCCTCTCGGGGACTTCTGGAACATCCACTATAGCAGTCTCGACTGTCAACGGTTTCACAGGGACGATTTCGCTCGCCGCCACCGTATCACCATCGACAGAACTCACTTGCACCCTGTCCCCGACAAGTGTCCCTCTCGGAACATCGGGAACCTCGACTCTTTCGTGTTCCGGTAGTTTTGGAACTTACACGGTTACTGTCACCGGGACGAGTGGTAGTCTTTCTCACTCTGCGACTGTAACGTATACGGTGAACTACTTCACCGTAACGGCAAGCCCGACAAGCATCACGGTCAACGCTGGAGTCGCGGGCACTTCCACGATAACAGTGGCCCCGGTCAACGGCTTTGCCGGGACAGTTACTTTGGCCGTCTCGACCAACTCGACCAACCTGTCCTGTACACTATCCTCGACGAGCATCACTGGTGGCTCAGGCACTTCTACACTATCGTGCACCGGTAGCGTAGCAGGCAACTATCTTACGACCGTTACAGGAACAAGCGGTACATTCTCCTATTCCCCAACGGTAACCTATCTTGTCCAGGACTTCACTGTAACGGCCAGCCCGGCTTCCGTATCCGTTCCGGCAGGAACTACTGCATATTCCACGGTTTCCGTGAGTAGTTTGAATTCATTCTCCGGCACAGTCATCCTCGCAGCAACCGTATCTCAACAGGGCCTCAGTTGCACCCTCAGTTCAACGAGCATTACAGGATCAGGCTCATCAGCACTGTCGTGTGTCGGCACCCCTGGATCCTACTCAGTCACAGTGACGGGGACTAGCGGACCGATAACTCACTCGATAGTTCTAACCTTCGTCGTAGCGAACTCCGACTTCACAATTTCAGTCCCATACACATCTTACTATATGAGTACTAAGACGCAAGTGACGGAGACAATCACTCTTAACAGCGTAGGCTCATTCACTGGTACTGTTCAGCTTGTTGCACCTCTCACGTCGTGCCCTCAGAACTATTGTTCCCAAGGACCGGGGGGAGGCGCCTTGCCGTCTAGCGTCAGCTTGACGTTCGGCTCCGGCACCTCTACCCTAAGAATTTCATCTGGTACTGGCACAGGAAATTACATCATTACATTGGCCGGAAATTGCTCATCCGGGTGCACATCGCAGGGACAGGGTCACTCGATCAAAATATACGTAACGGTTTCGAACAACCTAAGTCCCAATACCGTCATTTTCGGTTTCTCCCCCTCATTAGCACCAAACGGGGTTTCAACCGCTAATAGAAAAGTCACTTGTGGGCCTTAGCGCCAAGTATCTAAGACGTCGTGACAAGCGCGTCGCCAGCCTCCGTCTCAGGACTTGCGATGTAGGCGGAGAGAATATCTCCTTGTTCTCCGGCGGCGCTCTCATCTTTCTTTCCGGTCGAGACTCTTGAAAAACTGTACCAGCGGGCCCCCGTGATAACGAGTTATTATATCATTGTCAGACGCATACTTGGTATAGGTCTCTTGAACAAGATCGAATGGCTCGAGTGGGGGCAAACCGCTTTTGATAGGGCCCGTTCCTCCGGGAAACCAATCCTGCTCGACATTACAGGGTCTTGGTGCCACTGGTGTCACGTTATGGACGAGACGTCATACTCTGACTCGGCCGTCATAAGTACGGTCAACAAGAACTTCATTCCAGTAAGGGTTGACACAGACAGGAGACCCGACGTTAACCGTCGGTACAATCTGGGAGGCTGGCCCACTACCGCCTTCCTCGACGGCGATGGGAGAATAATCACAGGCGGCACCTACATTCCCCCACAACAGTTGAGGGAGGTGCTACGTTCCGTTCTGGACTTCTACTCTGCCAACAAGGATAGAATTAGGAGCAAGCTTCAAACGCTACATGTCCCCGTACCGAGAGATGAGCCACTCTCAGATAAGATCTCGAGAGATATCGCTACAACTATCGCGGTAAATTTTGACATCGACTACGGGGGTTTTGGTTTCGAGCCTAAGTTTCCACACGCAGAGGCACTTGATTATGCCCTGCTAAGGTATCGATATTACAACGAGAAGGAGATGCTTACGCTGGTCGCGAAGACTCTCGA
>WNGP01002623.1_pt1 | contig 15021 bp, 14 predicted proteins | sample 5407671 | NCBI WGS metagenome assembly WNGP01 (sample SAMN13153381, study PRJNA577476) | soil metagenome | isolation source: 40 cm soil or saprolite under Garry oak tree replicate 2 | place: USA:California | collected 2016-06-15 | reverse complement strand
AGGTGCGGACGTGCGTTGCACCCCGCTCATAGCGCAACGTCTGGTGGGTCCACTCGGCAATGCGGAGCCCGGCCTGCGCGGGCGTGGACTCGGCGCGCAGGGACCTGCCGAGCTCGGTGAGTTCCGGCTCGGCCGTGACGTAGGACGAGGCGGTGAGATACTCGGCGAAGCGATCCTGGACCGCGGGCCCGGCCAGCTCGGACCAGCTGACGTCGGACGGCGCAGGCCGCGGCGGGGCGGTCTCCACCGTCGATGTGGCCAGTACGACGAGCTCAGTGTGCGGCACGTGGATGTCGAACGAGTCGACCGCCGTGCCCCAGTAGTCCACGTAGTGAAACGGCCGCACCGCGGGCGTGACCACGAGGGCGGCTTGCAGGAGGCGCTGACCGTCCACGCTGGGCGGGGTCAGCCTCGCTTCGTTGTACGACGCCCGCACCGGCTCGGCGTACTTGTAGCTGGTGCGGTGCCTGATTGCGATCCGCCAGCTCATGCTTGCGTCTCCTTCAGGCCCCACTGGGGCGGCGGTGACCCGGCGAAGAGCCGTTCGGTCACTTCCTCGCTGATCGTCGACACGGCCCGCTGCAATCCGAGCAGCCGGTTCGGCAGTCCCTCGAGGAGCTTGGCGGCGGAAAGGAACTCCAGGTCGGTGCGCGCCCGGCCGATCGCCCGGCGGGCGGGTTCATCCAGCCCGGAGCGCCCGGACGCCGGGTCGAGCCGGGCCAGCGCCTGCTCCCCGGTCCGGAGCGCGTAGAAGACCGAGCGGGGGAAGAGCCGGTCCACCAGCAGGAATTCCACGACCCGGGGTTCGTCGACGCCCTGCTGGTAGGTACGCAGGTAGGCATCATGGGCGGAGCAGGCCCGAAGGGTCGAGGTCCAGCCCTCGCTCGCGCGCTCGGAGCCGATCCGTGCCGCGAGCATGCGCGCGGTCATGTCCACCCGTTCCAGGCTGCGGCCCAGGACCAGCGCATCATAACTCGTATCCCGGCTCATGCTCGCCTCGACGTAGCCGGCGACGTTCGCCGCGCGCTCGCGGACGTAGGAGAAGAACGGCGCCGGACCGAAGTCGCGGGCGGCGGCCACCCGGGTTTGCAGAGAGTTATGGGTGGAGTTCAGGCATTCCCAGATATCCACGGAGAGAGCCTCCCGGGCGCTGCGGGCGTTCTGCCAGGCGGCGGACAGCGCGCCGACGATCGAGCTTGACGAGCCCTCGGCATAGCCAAGCAGCTCCAGGACGGCTCCGGAGTCGCGGTGCTTGTCGGCAGTGTCACCCGGGACGCCCATCACGGCCAGCAGGACGGCGCAGGCGTGGGCCTCATCCACGCCCGGGTCTTCGAGCACTTCGTGGAAATGCACGTCAAGCAGCCGGGCGGTGTCCTCCGCCCGTTCGACATAACGGCCCACCCAGAAAAGCGCCTCAGCGACCCGACTCAGCATCCCGATCTCCTCACTGCTGCTGGTCCTGGTGGGGACCGCGGTCGGGTTCGGCACCGCGTACCGCCTGCGGGGGGAACGCCGACGCCCCGTCGGCTTCCGCGTCCCAGCCCGGCGAGGAGGTCAGCACCCAGGTGTCCTTGGAACCGCCGCCCTGGCTGGAGTTGACGATCAGGCTTCCCTCCCGCAGCGCCACCCGGGTCAGTCCGCCGGGCAGCACCCTTACCTGCGCGCCGTCGTTGACCGCGAACGGCCGCAAGTCGACGTGCCGGGGCAGCAGCCGGTCGCCGAGCTGCGCCGGCGAAGTTGACAGCAGCACCAGCTCCTGCGCGATCCACCCCCGGGGCTCGGCCAGCACCTGCTCGCGCACGGCGGCCATTTCGGCATCGGAGGCCTGCGGCCCGACGACAATGCCGTGGCCACCTGACCCCTGCACCGGCTTGACCACCAGCTGGTCAAGCCGGGCCAGGCATTGCGACCGCACGTCCGGATCGTCGAGCCGGTAGGTGCTGACGTTCGGCAGCAGGGGGCGCTCGCCGAGGTAGTACTCGATGAGCGCGGGAAGGTAGGTATACGTCAGCTTGTCGTCGGCTACGCCGTTGCCGACCGCGTTGGCGATCGTGACGTTGCCGGCGCGGGCGGCGTTCAAGATCCCCGGGCACCCCACGACGGAGTCGGCCCTGAAATGCACCGGATCGAGAAAGTCGTCGTTAACGCGCCGGTAGACGACGTCCACCCGCCGCTGCCCTCCAACGCTGCGCATGTACAAGATATTGTCGCGGCAGAACAGGTCCCGGCCCTCGACCAGCTCGATGCCCATCTTGCGGGCCAGGAAGGCGTGCTCGAAATAGGCCGCGTTGCCCACTCCGGGGGTGAGCAGCACCACGACCGGCTCCTCAGCGCCGACCGGCGCCGACCGGCGCAACGCGTCGAGCAGCCACCCCGGATAGGCAGCGACCGGCCGCACCTGCTGCTCCAGGAACAGGCCGGGAAAGACGCGGGCCATGGTCCGGCGATTCTCCACCACGTAGGACATGCCGGACGGCACTTGCAGGTTGTCCTCGAGTACCCGCAGGAGCCCTGCCTGGTCGCGGACGATATCGATCCCTGCGAGGTGGACCCGCACGCCGTTCGGCGGCTCGATACCGTGCGCCGGCCGGCAAAACCCGGCCGAGGTGGTGAGCAGCGACCGCGGCACCACTCCGTCCCGGACCACCTCGGCCGGCCCGTAGACGTCGGCGAGAAACGCCTCCAGCGCGCGTACCCGCTGCACGACGCCCGCTTCGACCAGCTCCCACTCGGTCGCCGGGATCAGCCGCGGGATCAGGTCGAGCGGGAAGACCCACTCTTCGCCGGCATGGGAGAACACGACGCCCTGGTCGCGGAAGCTGCGGTCCCGGGCCTCCGCCCGCCGTGTCAGGTCCTCGCCGGTGAGCGTCTGCAGGGCGTCATACAGCGCCCGCGTGTGCGGATGCGGCAGGCCATCCGCCCCGAACATCTCGTCGTAGGCAGGGCCGCGCGGGTACCTGTCGAGGAGGCCGCCCATAAGTGGATTCGTACCACTGGTCTGTTACCCCGTCAGTCCGCCCGTCGTTACAGTTGCGAAACAAAGCTAGTTCACCATGCAGTAATGGCAGCAGTCGCACCGCAGGTCCGGACGGAGTGTGAGTTCCGGTGCGCTGCGGAGGCCTCGACCTTCGCGCTCGCGGTCCGGTGCTGCAGAGACGGCGGTTCCGGACCGAGGAGATGACATGACGGAGGCGGCCGGTGCGCTCCCGTCCACCCCGCTGCGGCGTGTGTCGCACCGTGAGCTGCCGGACCCAGGCCGGCTGACTTACGTGTTGCACCAGCGTTTCAGCTACACCTATGACGCGCCGGTACGGGACCTGGACCACCGGCTGGTCGTGGTGCCGCCACGCCGGCACGGCGACCAGCGGCGGCGGCGGCACTCGATTACCGTCTCCGCCGCCGACGCCCGGACCACCCACCGGCGGGACGCCGCCGGCAATATGGTCACCAGGTCTCGCGTGCCACTGGTGCCGGACAGGGTCGAGTTCGTGGTGGACGCCGTCGTCGAGCGTGTCGGGCCAGGCACCGACGTGCTTGTACCGGCCGCCGCTCTCACCGACTCACGGCTGCTGTGCCCGACCCGGCTGACCGCCGCCGACGCGGCCATCCGGCGGCTGGCGGCGACGATGGCCGACCAGGACACGCTAGCCACCGCCGATCGGTTCTGCGCGTACGTGCATGAGGCGATCCGCTACGCGTACGGGGTGACCTCGGTCGCCACCACCGCGGCCGAGGCGCTCGCCGGCGGACAGGGGGTCTGCCAGGACGCCGCGCACGTCATGATCGCGCTCTGCCGGGTGATCGGGCTGCCGGCGCGCTACGTCTCCGGACACCTGCTCGGCGAGGGCGGCACGCACGCCTGGGTGGAAGTTATCGTCGCCGACGCCGGCGCCGCGCGCGCCGTAGCGCTCGACCCCTGCAACGGCTGCCGCGTCGGCGCTAATTACCTGACTGTCGCCACCGGGCGTGACTACACCGACGTAGCCCCGACCTCCGGCACTTATCTAGGCACCGCCCGCGGCAACCTGACCGCCATCAAGCAGGTTGACATCGCGCTGCCCTGACCTTCCCTGGGCCTATCCGAAGCGGAGGGCCGGATGCGCAAACGCCCGCTCCAGCCTCTCCACATCCATGACTTTGTGTCATGCCTCACTTGAATCCTGGTCATTGGACGCATGGCTCAGGGTCAGCCAGACTAGCCCGTGGAAGGCCACCCGGCCGACATGACATCTGGTCAGGCGGCGTTCGGAGCCAGCTAGGCACCGAGCCGACAACGAACCTCCGAGAGGATCTGAATGCCCGATCACGTGCCGGCGCCCGCCGGGCGGCGGATTGCCCTGATCGCGCACGACAATAAGAAGCGGGACATGCTCGAGTGGGCCGAGTACAACCTGGATCTGCTGGCCGGTCACGAGCTGTTCGCGACGGCAACGACCGGTCACCTCCTGCAGCAGCAGCTCGGGCTGCCGGTCACCTGCTTCCGGAGCGGCCCCTACGGCGGCGACCAGCAAATCGGCGCCCGCATTGCCGAGGGCGAGATCGACCTGCTGGTGTTCCTGTGGGATCCGCTGGAGCCACATCCGCATGACCCGGACGTGAAGGCCCTGCTCCGAGTCGCGGTTGTCTGCAACATCCCGATTGCCTGCAACCGGGCCACCGCAGATTTCATGATCTCCTCGCCGCTGATGAGCAGCAGCCATCAGCAGTGGGACCCGGCGTCCAGCCAGGACCGTCACAATCAAACAGCCCTGACCGTGGCCCGGGCCAGCTGATACCTCTGGCCCGGTTCCCGTAAGGAAGCAGGGCCGCCGCGGCCGGCCTGCGAACCGCTCGGGTTCAGCGGCTGGGGTGTCCTGGCGGTCAACGCACAGCTTCTGGGTTCTGGCCTGCCGGTCGAGGCAGCGCAATGGTAGTGGCTTGAACAACAGGCTGACAAGCATCGCGGCCACCAGCCGGTCGCGCTCATCACGCATAAGCCCGTAACCGCGACCCGCCGGGAGGGCCCAGCCGGAGTAGTCTTCGCGGCATCGGCACGCACCGCAGGGCGCGCGTTCTTCCTCCTATCTTGCGGTCCGAGTTTCCCGCAGGGCTTAGGAAAGTGCGCGGTAGGCCTCGCGGCGGTGGCCGACGCCGACGATCAGGATGATGAGCTGGGCGTCGGTGATCTCGTAGATAACCCTGTAATCGCCGACACGGAGCCGGTAGCGGTCGCCGTAGCCGGCCATTTTCTTGATGTCGGCGTCTGGCCGTCGCGGGTCGTCTCCGAGCGGCGTGAGGGCCCGCAAGATGGTCAGCGCTGTCGGCTGCGGGACGGCCCGGAGCTGGCGGACGGCGCGTTCGCGCCAGCGGAACGCGTACTTCACGCGGCGCCCTGGCCGGTGCTTTCCTCGAAGAGCGCGGCTACTACCTCGGACATGCTGTAGGTCGGGGCGTCTGGGCTATCGGCTAGGTCGCGGTCGGCCTCGCGGGAGAAGTAGCGGTCGATCGCGTCTTCAAGGACGTTGAAGTCCTCGATGGGGACGACTGCCGCCACGGGTTCCCCGTTGCGCATGATGACAGTGGGGCTGCCGTTCTGCGCGCGGGTGATCACCGCGGCAAAGTGGGCGCGGACATCCCGGACGTTCATCCTGCTGTCGTCGTCAGTCATGGTTTTAATGTACCCCGATTTGTGTACATGCCGCGTTCCGCAGGCATCAACCACGAGACTGCCGAGTTCGGTGATCGCGCGTGCGAGCTTGGCGTTGGCCCCGTCGATTGCATCGCCGACGTCGCCGCGGCGTGGCGGATGCCCCGGTCTCGCCACGCCGACCCCGCTCTGCTCCCGCCTGCGGTCAGGCAGCACGAGCGTCGAGAAGTCGGCGAGGGGCGCCTGCTTAGTGTTGCGGTGCGAGGCGGGCGAGGGATTCGCGTGCGGCGGGCACTACCTGCTCGCCGATCCTCGCACGGATGATCGCGGCAAAGGTGGTGCCGCCGGCCGTCAGACCTGGCTGAAGCGAATGCGGAGGCCGGAACGGCGCAGCACCCGGATGAACCACAGGGCCGACAAAATGGTGCCCGCGACCACGCCGCCGATGGTGACGGCGGTGGTAAGCAGGAGAAACACCGTGGCTGGCTCGATGGCCACCCCCGCCGCCAGCCCCGCGGCCGATACGGCGAATATCCCGGCCCACAACCAGGTCGCCCCGTGGAAGAACCGGTCCAGCCCCGGGTGAGGGGAAGGCGGCGGGCGCAACGCCACCACCTCGGCGGCCAGCTGGGCCACCAGTGGCTTGCGCGTGGGCGCGGTCCGGGCGAACAGGACGCACAAGGCCAGGTTGGCCAGCGGGAACTGGAGCAGGAAGAACAGCTCGCTGCCAGTAATGAGCACCACAGCTGTCTGCAGCGTGAGCACCAGGGCCGAGATGGCCAGCAGGCCGGGGACGCTCCGCGTCGCCACCTTGCGCGCGGCAATGGCCAGCCAGGTCACGGCGGCCGCGGTCACCATGCCGGCATCCTGGCCGCCCAACTGCGCGCCGGCGAGGTACCCGGCCAGGGGAAGGCCGAGGGATTCCGCGAAGTTCCACCCTGCGGTCAGCATCAGCCGCCAGGGGCGGGGCAGCTCGAGGTACTCAGTCCGCAGGCCGCTGCCCGCTGTCCGGGTATCGGTGGGTGCATCGGGCCGGGAACGCGTTCGCAGGCTCATGTCCTTGCTCCAATCCGGTCCTGTTACCGCCGGACGACCGGTGGTGCCTGTCCATGTTCACGTGTCCATCCTGGGCGACCGCGATGGGTAAGGCCTGCAAGCTACTTCTGCGTCGGCTCTGTCAACCGGCCATTCTGGCCGGCGCTTACCTCGGGCGAGCCCCGCATCACGGGGTCCCGGCCACGCTGCGGGTCTGTGATCGGACCCCGTCGATTTTCATTCCGAACGAGCCGGGTGCCTCGCCCCGGTCCGCCTTCCTCGCTCCGCACGGGTATCGGCTCTGGCGGCCTGAAGGGTGCTGGAACGCATCCGGGCGGTGCTGGGGCGGGCAGGCCCGGTCACCCCGGCCACGCGACTGCGCGTCGCCGGCCTGGAACTCGACCAGGGCGAGCCGCGCCTGATTCATACCATCCGCGGCGTTGGCTGTGGGAACTGATGTACTTCGGCAAGACCACCGCCTAACCCCGCGATGGCGCGCAGCACGAAGTCGGTGATCGACGCGGCGTAGCGGTCGCGTTCGGCGTTGATGGTGGCTCGCCGGGCGCCGGGGGTGAGCACGATGAGGCTGATCACCCGGCCCATGATGGCGTCGATGATCAGGTCCGGAGGCGTTCTCGCGGGGAGTTCCCCGCGGTCGGCGGCGGCCTGGATGACGGTCCGGACGGTGCCGAAGCGGGCCCGGACGATGTTCTGCACCATGTCGTCGAAGCGCGGCGGGTACTGCGATGCCTCGATGAGCACGCGCGGCAGCACCAGCGCCTTGGGGCCGACGAACATGTCGATCACCTGCTCTGTCATGCCGATGAGGCAGCCGCGCAGGTCGGCGGGATCGGCCTCATCGCCGGGCGGCTCGGCGAGGTGTTCCAGGGCGGCCAGCAGCAGGTCTTCCTTGGTGGGCCAGCGGCGGTAGAGAGCCGCCTTGCCGACCGGCGCCCGCCGGGCCACCCGGTCCAGGGTGAATCCGGCCCAGCCGACTTCCCCGTACACGGTCAGGGCGGCGGCGAGGACCCGTCGTTCGATGCCGGGGTCGGCGGGGCGTCCCCGCCCGGCCGGTCCGTTCGCTTCCGTCCGCACGCTCCCGAGTGTGTCATCCCGTCAGGGTGTAGCGGATGGGCAGGTGCTTGAGGCCGCCGACGAACGTGGTGGCCACCCACTCCGGCTGCCCCGCGAGCTCGACGGATTCCAGGCGCGGCAGGAGCTCGGCGAACAGGGCGCGGGTCTCCATCCGGGCCAGGGCGGCGCCGAGGCAGTAGTGCACCCCGAAGCCGAACGCGAGGTGCTTGTTGGGGTCACGGCCGACGTCGAAGCGGAACGGGTCGTCGAACACCTCCTCGTCGCGGTTGGCCGAGGGGTAGGACAGCAGCAGCGACTCGCCTTCCTTGACGGGCACCCCGCCGACCTGGGTGTCGGCGGCGGCGGTGCGCATGAACTCCTTGACCGGGGTGACCCAGCGGATCATCTCGTCGGCGGCGGTCGGCAGCAGGGCCGGGTCGTCACGCAGCCTGGCCAGCTCGCCGGGGTGCTCGATGAGCGCGTGCAGGCCGCCGGAGATGGTGGAGCTCGTGGTGTCGTGGCCGGCGGTCGCGATGATGACGTAGTAGGAGGCGGTGTCGAAGTCCGACAGGTACTCGCCGTCGACGCGGGCGTTGGCGATCGCCGAGGCCAGATCGCCGGTCGGTTCGGCCCGGCGGGCGGCCGTGAGGTTCTGGAAGTAGGCGAAGAAGTCGAGCAGCGCCGCCATCTGCTCCTCCGGCGCCGCGCCGCGCCGCCGTTCCTCGTCGGCGCCGCCGAACAGCTCCTGGGTGAGCTTGAGCAGGCGCGGGAAGTCCGATTCGGGCAGGCCGAGCAGCGAGAGGATCACGTACAGCGGGTAGTGCGCGGCGATCTGGGTGGCGAAGTCGCATTCCCCGCCGGCCTCGGCCATCCGGTCCACGTAGTGGCGGGCGAGTTCGGTCACCCGCACCTGCAGCGCCCGCATTGCCCTGGGCCGGAACCAGTCGGCGCCGATCGCCCGTACCACGCGGTGCTGCGGGTCGTCCATGTGGATGAGCGTGCGCAGGGCCGTGCCCTCGGCCTCGCGCTGCTTGGCCATGGCGTCCATCTCGACGGTGGCCAGCAGCGGCCTGGGAGCGTTGAGGAACAGGGAATTCTGTCGCTCGATCTCCATGATGTCGCCGTGCCGGGTGATGGCCCAGAACGGCTCGAACCCGGACGCCCGGACCCGGTGGACCGGGGCCTTGCGGCGCAGCAGCGTGAGCGCCTCATGCAGCCGGGCTTCGTCGGCGTACACGGCCGGGTCGGCCAGGGCGAGTCCCGCTTCGGTCACGGTGAGGGTCATCAGGGATCTCCTGCCCGTTAGTTTCAGACGAAGTTCGTCTGATATTGTCACGCGAGCAGGCCTGCTTTCAAGCAGGTTCTCAGGCCAGTACGGTGGTGAGCTGCACTGCACCCATCGACGACTAGACGATCGATCCGGCTGGGAACCTTATCTCCGATCTTTCATTCCGAACGGGCCTGGGTGCCTCGCCCCGGTCCCGCCTTCCTCGCTCCGCAGGGAGGGTGCTTTCAGCGGTCATCCAGCGATCCGCAAGGTTGCCGGCGCACCGTTGAGTCATGAGGTCTACGGCTGGGGACGGTTCGGCTAAAGCGCGGCTGCTCGTCGTCGACGACGAGGAAACGATCCTGGAACTGCTGTCTGGATCGCTCCGGCTGGCCGGATTCGAGGTGATCACCGCGGCGAGCGGCATGGAAGCCCTGCGCGCCGCGGCGGCGTCGAGGCCCGACCTGATCCTGCTGGACGTGATGATGCCGGACGGCGACGGGTTCGAGGTGGTGCGCAGGATGCGGTCGTCCGGCCCGGACGTTCCGGTCATCTTCCTGAGCGCACGCGACGGTGTCCGCGAGCGCGTGGCCGGCCTGGCCCTGGGCGGAGACGACTACGTCACCAAGCCGTTCAGCCTGGACGAGGTGCTGGAACGCATCCGGGCGGTGCTGCGGCGCACCGGCTCTGCCACCCCGGCCACGCGACTGCGGGTCGCCGGCCTGGAACTCGACCAGGACAGCCATGAGGTCAAGCGGGACGGCGCCCTCATCGCGCTGACGCCCACCGAGTTCAGGCTGCTGCGGTTCCTGATGCTGAACGCCGGCCGCGTCCTCGGTAAGGGCCAGATACTCGGTCATGTCTGGGGCCACAACCCCGCCGCGGAGGGGAATGTGGTGGAGCCTTGCGTCAGCTATCTGCGGCGCAAGGTCGACCAGGGCGAGCCGCGCCTGATTCATACCATCCGCGGCGTCGGCTATGTCCTGAGGATTCCTCCCCCGTGAGGCTGCGGCGGGGCCGGCTGCCGGACGCGTCGCTGCGCGTCCGGGTCATGGCCGCCGCCGCGCTCCTCGTCGCCCTGACTTCCCTGGTGACAGGACTCCTCGGCACGGCGCTGCTGCGCAGTTACCTGTACAGCCGGGCCGACGCCCAGCTACGCCACTTCGCCGCGGTGGCAAGCCGCGTCCTGGAGCGATCGGACCGGCCCGTTCGGCCAGCCGGATCGCAGCAGACCCTGCCCACCCAGTTCCTGGTCGAGGTGGTCAGCGCGGACGGTCAGGTCCGGCGGGCCGAGACACCGCTGGACGATGCCGGCGGCCCGAGGCTGTCGGCCGCGCGGCTCAGGGATGGGAGCCCGTTCACCGCGCCGACGGCCGGCACGCCGGCGCATTCCTGGCGGGTCCTGGTGAAGCCGCTCTCCGGTGGCCGGCACGCGATCATCGCATTCAGCCTCGACAACCTCAATAGCACCGTAACTCGCCTGGAGCTAGCCGATGCGCTGGCCGGGACGATCGCCATCGCGGCGCTGGCCGCCATCGGGCTGCCGCTCGTGCGCGCCAGCCTGGCGCCGCTCAGCCGGATCGAGGCGACGGCCGCGGCGATCGCCGGCGGCGACCTTTCGCGGCGCATCGAGCATCCGTCGCGCGGCACCGAGGTCGGCCGGCTGGCCGATGCCCTGGACACCATGCTCGGCCGGATCGAGGCCGCATACCGGGCGCGCGCGGAGGGCGAGGCACGGGCCCTGGAATCCGAGGACCGGATGCGTCAGTTCGTCGCCGACGCCAGCCATGAGCTGCGCACGCCGCTGACGTCGGTCAGGGGACTGGCCGAATTCGGCTTGCAGCAATGCGACACGGCCAGTCCCGACGAGCTGCGGCGGCTTATGACCCTCATCCGCCATGAGGCCAGCCGGATGGGCCGGCTCGTGGACGACCTGCTGATGCTGGCCCGGTTGGACACCGACCGCCCCCTGGACCGGCGCCACGTCGACCTGGCCAGCATCGGGGCGCAAGCTGTCCAGGCCGCCCGCGTGGTCAGCCCGGACCGCCCGATCACCCTCCTGGCCGACGATCCGGTCATCGTCTACGCCGATACCGAACGCCTGCGGCAGGTCATCGACAACCTGATCGCCAATGCCGCGCAGCACACCCCGCCGCGGTCGCCGGTCATCGTGTCTGTGGCCGGTACCAGCGGCATCGGGGAGATCATCGTCGCCGACAACGGGCCGGGGATGACCGCCGAACAGGCCGCGCACGTTTTCGAGCGTTTCTACCGGACCGACGACGCCCGGACCCGCGCCCGCGGCGGCACCGGGCTCGGCCTGTCGATCGCGGCTTCGCTGGCCGCCGCCCACGGCGGAGACATCACCGTCGACACCCGGCCCGGCGAGGGGGCCGCCTTCCACGTCCGCCTGCCGCTGGCCGCCAGCGTGGAAAGCGGGACCTGAACGCAGGAAGTTCCCAGGCGGGCGCAACGAGATCGCAAGACCCGCCCCCTTGACTGCAAACGGCGAGGCACGCGGCCTCGCCCGGGCCCGCACCCCGTGCGGTCCTGCCACTAGCGAGGGAGACATTATTTGACCCGCCTGTGCCACAGCCTGCCCGGCCGTGCCGGGTCATCCGGCTGAGCAGCCTTAGGAGAGGAATCCAGATGTTCATTACGTACTTGCTGCGAGAACTGCGGCGTCGGATGCGGCAGGCGATCTTCATCGCGGCGGGCCTGGCCCTGGGAGTCGGCCTGGTCATCACCGTGACCGCCGCCTCAGACGGCGTCTCCGCCACCCAGGGCACGGTGCTCCGTTCGCTCTACGGGGTGGGAACCGACGTGACCGTCACCCAGTCGCCCACGGCCGGCTCCGGCGGGGGCACCCGCTTCAACTTCGGCGGCGGCCCGCCGGGGCAGCAGAACGCCGGCACCAGCTTCAGCCGGGACATCCTGGCGGGCGGAGGGATGGGAACGATCAAGTCCTCGTCGGTCATCACCGTGTCGGGCCTGAAAGACGTCTCGGGCGCGGCCGGCGCGCTCGTCCTGAACGACGTGAAGCTTTCCGGCACGGTCCCCGCGGGCGGCGGCCAGCCGGGCGGCCAGGGCGGCTCCGGGTCCGGGTCGATCAACAGCAGCTCGTTCACCGTCACCGGGGTCGATCCAGCCCATGACGCGCTCGGGCCGCTCAGCTCCGGCACCGTCACCTCGGGGCACAACATCACCACGGCCGAGTCGGACTCGAACGTCGCCGTCGTTGACTCGAACTACGCCAAGGCGCAGAACCTCAAGGTCGGATCCAGCGTTACGGTCGCCGGGAAGACGTTCGGCGTCATCGGCATCGTCCAGGCCGCGCAGGGCGAGAGCTCCGCCAACGTCTACATCCCGCTGGCCCGCGCGCAGGCCCTGGCGAACATGCCCAGCGAGGTGAACACCATCTACGTGTCCGCCGCGAGCGCCGCCGATATCAGCGCCGTCTCCAGCGAGATCTCCCGCGCCCTGCCCTCGGCCACGGTGACCACCTCCAGCAACCTGGCCAGCGAGGTGACCGGGTCGCTGTCCAGCGCTTCCACCCTGGCCAACAGCCTGGGCAAGTGGCTGGCGGTCGCCGTGCTCGCCGCGGCGTTCGGCCTGGCCAGCATCCTCACGATGTCCGCGGTCTCCCGGCGGGTCCGGGAGTTCGGCACCCTCAAGGCGATGGGCTGGCGCAGCCGCCGCATCATCCGCCAGATCATGGGCGAGGCGCTCGTCATCGGCATCGCCGGCGGCGCGGCGGGCGTGGCCATCGGCTACGGCGCCGCGGCCCTGGTCGACGCGCTGGCGCCACCGCTGACCGCCACAACCGCCACCACCGCCAGCGCCGCCGGCGGCCCTGGCGGCCGGTTCGCGCGCCCAGCCACCTCCGCCGCCCACACCGTCTCCGTCCACCTGACCGCCCCCGTCACGCTGGGCGCCGTGGCCCTGGCCGTCGTGCTCGCCATCGCGGGCGGCCTGATCGCCGGGTCGCTCGGCGGCTGGCGGGCCGTCCGGCTGCGTCCCGCGGCGGCGCTGGCCCGAGTTGAGTAACCACCGAAGGGATATCCCATGTACCGGCTTACCGATGTCACCAAGGATTACCCGAAGGGCCGCGGCGTCGTGCACGCGCTGCGGGGCGTGAGCGTGGTCATCGAGGACGGCGACTGGCTGGCCATCCAGGGACCGACCGGCCACGGCAAGAGCACCCTGCTGCAGATCCTCGGCGCCCTCGACCGGCCGACCTCAGGCACGGTGAAACTGGACGGCCAGGACCTGACCGGCCTGCGGGAAAGCCAGCTCACCAAGGTACGCGCGACCTCGATCGGCTTCATCTTCCAGACCTTCAACCTGATCCCCACCTTGTCCGCCCAGGAAAACGTCGAGGCCGCGCTGGTCCCGCTCGGCGTGGGCGCCGGGCCGCGGAAGGAGCGCGCCAGGCTGGCGCTGGCCGAGCTCGGGCTGGACGACCGGGCCCGGCATCTGCCCTCCGAGCTGTCCGGCGGCCAGCAGCAGCGGGTAGCGATCGCACGGGCCCTGGTCAAGAAGCCAGCGGTTCTCCTCGCGGACGAGCCCACCGGCAACCTCGACGAGGGCACCCGCGACGAGATCATGACGCTCCTGGAAGACCTGTGGCGCGACCGCGGCCTCACGCTGGTGACCGTCACCCACGACTCCTCGGTGGCCCGCCGGGCCCAGCAGACCGCGATCATGCGGAACGGCCTGCTCACCATCAGGGACTCCGCCCCCGCCCGGCACCTGAGGGCATAACCGCCGGGCGGCGTCGCGGCCATGCCGGGCCGAGAGCCTCGGCCCGGCATAGCCGCGTGGGATCGAAGCTTGCGAATACCTGCTAACCGGTACTGAAGTTTGGTGTCTGCTGGGAAGACGCATTCCCGTTTCACGTGTGAGAGTGGCTAGCGAATCAGTCGTCAGACACTGCGGAAAGATCTTCTGGGAGACCAAGCAGGGCTGACCCTGCCCGGCCGGCGGATCCCAGGAAGGACACCATGAAGACACACGCGGATCTTCCCGGTCAGAGGCTGACCGGGAGCCCGCGCACGACGGCGCTGATCAGCGAGAAGGTGGCGGTGAGCGTCGTCTTCGTCGCCGCCATGTTCATGTCGATCATGGACACCACCATCGTCAACGTGGCCCTGCCGACCATCGGCCGTGATTTCTCGGTGAGCCCGACATCCGTCGATAGCGTCTCGATCGCCTACCTGGTCAGCCTGGCGGTGTTCATCCCGGCGTCCGGCTGGCTCGGCGACCGGTTCGGCGGCAAGCGGGTGCTGCTGACCGCCATCGCCGTCTTCTCCGCAGCCTCCGCGCTGTGCGGCCTGGCGTCCAGCCTCGGTGAGCTGGTGGCCTTCCGGGTCTTGCAGGGGGCCGGCGGCGGCATGCTCGCCCCAGTGGGGATGGCCATGCTGTACCGGGTCTTTCCCCCCGCCGAACGCATCCGGGCCGCCTCCATCCTCACCGTGCCGACCACCCTGGCGCCGGCTCTCGGCCCGGTGCTCGGCGGCCTGCTCGTCACCGACCTGTCGTGGCGCTGGGTGTTCTACGTCAACGTGCCCATCGGGGCGGCGGCACTCGCTTTCGGCGCCAGATTCCTCCGCCAGCACGCCGAGACCCGGCCCGGGCGCTTCGACCTGGCCGGGTTCCTGCTCTCGGGCATCGGCCTGGGGTCGCTCATGTACGGCGTCTCGGAGGGGCCGGATCTGGGCTGGGCATCGGCCGAGGTGCTCGGGACCGTCACAGCGGGGGTCGCGTTGCTGGTCGCCATGGTCGCCGTCGAGCTGCACACCGCCGAGCCCATCGTGGCGCTGCGGCTGCTGGGTAACCGCCTGTTCCGTTCTTCCACCGGCGTCTTGACCCTGGCCTCGATCGGCTTTCTCGGCACCCTGTACGCCATCTCGCTGTACTACCAGGACGGCCGCGGCCTGACCGCGCTTGGTTCCGGCCTGAGCACCTTTCCCGAGGCCATCGGCGTCATGATCGGTGCGCAGCTGGCCAGCCGGGTGCT
>WNGP01019801.1_pt1 | contig 15023 bp, 14 predicted proteins | sample 5407671 | NCBI WGS metagenome assembly WNGP01 (sample SAMN13153381, study PRJNA577476) | soil metagenome | isolation source: 40 cm soil or saprolite under Garry oak tree replicate 2 | place: USA:California | collected 2016-06-15 | reverse complement strand
TAAGGGGCAGAATGATTAGTTCGGGGCAGAAGCGAGAGAGATTGAGTGTGAGCCATAGCTGCTACAATCTCCATTTGAAATTTCCGTGCCATCGCTCATGCAGAAGGCAAGGCTCATGCCAAATATCGCTCCGATTAAGTGATTGAGTTCTAGAGATTGGATCCGAAATTATCCGTCATGCGGGTGACGAATCTGTTGAAAGTGTTGAGAGAGACGAGAGGTGACCGCGAGTCGAAGATGGCCGCCAACGCGGAAATGCTCTCCGGGTCCAAAGATCCGCTAATGAGTCTCATTTACAGCCTTACTAGAAAAGCGCTTCATCTCCAGTAGAAACACACGAAAGCCAAGCAGGTCGCCAATGCGGTGTATAAACAGACGCAGATCACGACGCCATTATCTCGGCCGTGATCGCCCGAATCCTGCTCGCCGGCGTTTCCTGAGTCTGGCTCAAGATAGTGAATCGCCGTGTAGATCTCTGTATCGGTTAGGGCGTCGATATTCCAATCTGGCTCCTGATTTGTCAGCATTGAGACACACTCATCCCTGCATCGTGCATCGTGTATCGGAACTTCGCCATCCGAAGTTGGTCTGAGTCATTTCATCTCCTGCACCAAAGGTTGGCCCGGAGAAGAACTTCGTTGGCTTGAGTCCACCAGTTTCCCAAAAGCGCGGCCACGAGCCTCCAGGATTTCTCTAATTGAGCACCCGAGCAGAAGGGCACAGTCATGATCCGAGTAGTGCTCCAGGACGGACATAGTGAATACAAACCGCTCGAAATCTTCAAGGTTCAACACAGCTTCTAATGCGAAGTGTCGGTCTGGAGCGCTCGATAGTTGCTCAATCTCGGAAAAACTGGTGTTAGACAGGCGCGAATTGGAATGGATTGGTCGCGGCTTCATTTCACGAATCGCATTCTGGACTATTACTCGCTTCGCCCAAGAACGTGCCCATTCACGAAATACGCGGTTTTCCCTGACACAATCTTCAAGGCCAACTACGAGGCATCGCTCCGCCTTTGCGGGATCGCGCGTAAGTAGAAACGACAACTGATAGAGCTGCCTCAGATCCTCATTGAAGATTGTGTGAAAGTCCTCGCGACTCGCGTATACATTCGCTTCTTTGTGGGGAGCCTGCATCTGGGTTTGTTCAGTCATTTCTTGGTCTCCAAATAGCAGAGCGTGGGACTCATTGGCGCAACCACTCCCGAAGCCTGCTACTTTTGTTCGTCAGTTGTGGGGAATCAAAAGCAGTTGCCACTCGCAGGGCAGCCTTGCATCGACTTACAGGTCGCAGCGCACAAAAGAACAAGGTTGCCACTGCCAGAATCGCAGCATGCGCCAGCGATCTGCGGCGCCACAATCTTGCTAGAAACACTACAATGCGAGCGGCCAAGAGCGGACGTAAAGTCTGCGCCAGCGTCCAATGCAGGTGACCGTGAAAAAGGTATCCAACCGCAATGTAAGTACCGGACCATGTCAGAGAGCCAATGCTTTCGTAAGTGAGAAACCTGGGGAGTGACACGCCTGCTTTGCCAGCCAGTAGCGACGCGAAATTCGAGCCAGCAACGAACTTTGCTAATAGCATGCTGGCAGCTGAATGGCCCCGCATGAGCTTCAGTGCGCGAGCTTGCCACTTGCCGTTTGTTCGGCAAAACCGATGACCCTCGGGCCAGCCCTGCCGTCCTACTCGGTACCAGAATCCATTTGCCAGCAGACAAGCACTAAAAGTTGCAATCAGGGAAGATGCCAGCCCTAACCGCCTTGAGCTTGCAAGCGATCCGACCGCAATAAGCACTGGCGCACTCGGAATCGGTGCACCGGCTTGCTGGGCCAATATCCACATGAAGAGGATCGCAGCACCGTGCGTGAGTGCAAATTGTGCGGCGTTAGTCATCTGCTTGTTTCTTGAGCCTCGTCGACCTGCGCGGTCGAACTCACTGGCCGAGGTTTCCGACGCACTAATTTCAGCTTGTCGAACTTGCGAACTCCAATAATCGACTTGGCAGTCTCCGATATTGCGGCCTGAGAGTACGGCGCATTAGTTCTTTTAGTTTTTGTCGCGCCCGTGCTGACTGGGCCTTCACAGTACCGGTTGGTACTCCCAAAATCTGTGCGGTTTCGCGGATCGATAACCCATCAACATCGCGCAACTGAAATGTCCTGCGAAGAGTGGGAGAGAGCTGACTATGCAAATGAGTCAAGCGAGTACTCAGCTCAGACTTTCTGTATTCATCCTCGGGATTAGGCCGGTGATCTGCTAGTCGCTCCGACACTGAAACTGGTTGCGGTCCCCCGGTGGATTCGTCGAGAGACACTTGGACGTGTTTTGCCCGCCGACGTAGTTGTAATCGAGCGCAGTTAAGCATGATGGTGGTAAGCCAAGTAGAGATCTGTGCCTGCCCTCGGAACTGGTGCAGGTGGGTATAGGCAGCGAGAAGAGCATCCTGAACCGCGTCCTCTGCGTCAGCTGCATTGCCTAGGATGCGGTATGCCCGTCTGTACAGAGGCGGCAGGCCACTAGCCAGAATTTGCTCCAACTGTTGAGCCGCCTTTCCTTCATTTGCAATTTCCTCGCGCTCCTCACTTGCGACGTATGCATTGGTGTTTTGCATGCTCTTTTCCTCAACGCCCCGAAATTCTTCGCGACTTGCAACTTGAAATTGAACCGTTCAATCACCTGCTCGTGTCCCCAGATTCCTGCTTGCGCGGCGAGTTAGTTCTTTCACTACATGCTTTGCAAACAGGCCGTGGCAGCGGAATCGAATTCCCCCGTTTATCAACTCAAGGATTACGTTCTCGCCCTCCTGACTGATCGTCGTGACACATTTCATCTCGACGACTAGCTCGCGGCCATCAAGGTCTGCTCTTGCTTCTTGACACGCATTCCTTAACTCGGCTACCCAGGGCGCAACGAGCTTTCCTTCCACAATCACCCGACGCTGCCTGGCGTTATCAACGAGCGAGATCTTCAGCATTGCTGCTCCCACTCGCGATAAGGCAAGACGCACACCAAACCCGGCGAGCCGTAAGTCGCTGAATTTAAAGGAGAGTAATGCCAGAGCTCGAAGTATCGAGGTCGAAGAAGTTGAAAGCGTCGAAAATGTCGACGCTACGAGGCGGGCTGGCGATTAAGCATATTGCTTCGCATAAATGCCGAATTTCTTCATTCGAGAAAGGAAAGTCGTCCGGTTCATTCCCAGGCGTGCGGCAGCACCATCGGCACCGCCGACGCGCCCATTGCAAGCAGTTAGCGCCCGTACGATCTCATCACGCTGCCTTCTTTCATATTCGTCAGCAATGCTGGTTTGGTCGCTTTGCGAATCTGTTCTTTCTCCAGCGACTTGCTCGACGCTATTCTGCGCGGCATGCGGGAACGCGACCGTATTTGTTTTACGGAGTTCTCCAACCGGCGCCTCAAGCGATTTGCCGCGCGTGACGATCACCGCCCGCTCGATGAAATTCTCCAGCTCGCGAATGTTGCCTGGCCAGTCCCAAGCCGTAAGCCCCTTCATGACCGCCGGAGAAATAGCTTCAATCTTCTTCTGCATTTGCTTGGCAAACTTCTGCACAAAATAACTCACCAGTTGTGGAATGTCTTCCTTACGTTCCCGCAGAGGTGGTATCCGGATCGGAAATACATGCAAGCGGTAGTACAAATCACTTCGGAATTCGCGGGCTGCAATCATCTGTTCGAGATCGCGATTGGTCGCCGCGACGAGCCGAATATTGGCTCTTCGCGTGTGAGTGCTCCCTAGTCGTTCAAATTCGCGTTCTTGTAATGCACGCAACAGCTTCGGCTGAATTTCAATGGGAATGTCTCCCACTTCGTCCAGGAACAAAGTGCCTTGATCTGCCAGCTCCATTCGGCCGACCTTCTGAATAATCGCGCCCGTAAAAGCTCCCTTTTCATGTCCAAACAGTTCACTCTCAAGCAGGCCGGTAGGAATGGCGGCACAATTCAGCTTCACAAACGTGCGATCTTTGCGTCTGCTGCGGTCGTGAATGGCGCGGGCGATCAACTCCTTGCCTGTACCTGTCTCTCCAAGCAGCAGGACTGTAGAGTCGCTGGTAGCGACCGTTTCAACAAGTTCCAGAACATGTTTCAACGCTGGGCTGTTTCCGATGATGTTTTCAAAGCTCATCTCGCTGCGGATTTCTTCTTCGAGATAGAGCTTCTCCTGGGCGAGCTTGTCTTTCAGTTGTGAAATCTCGTGATATGCACAAGCATTTTCAATGGCGATGGCGATCTGGCCTGACGCACGGCTTAAGAAATTTATGTTTTCCTGCGAAAACGGAGCTTCCGTCGTACGTAAAATTGAGAGAATCCCGACCGCCCGGCCACGATTTACAAGCGGAATGGCGCAATAGGCCCTTAGACCCTCCGCAACCATTATGTCAGATGCTTCGGAGACGAGCTCGTTACCGTCGCAAGTGTGACTGACCACGGGTCTTAAGGTCTCTAGGGCTTTCTTGACAGCTGTACTTGGCCTAACGAGCAACTCTTCCTTGAGGACCCCTTTTCCATGCGGGAAATCGATGGCGAATACCCTGAATTTCTCCGAGGCTGCATCTTGCAACGAAACGGTGACACCTTCGGCATGTATGACTTCGCGTATGTTCGCCGCAACGGCGCGCAACAGGTCCCGAAGTTCAAGATTTGATGTGATTCGATTCGTCAGGTTCAGAAGCAACTGCAGCTGATCATTTTGATGTTGCGCGCGCCTGAGATTCAAACCATCATCAAGCGCGAAGGCGACGACACGCCCGATCAGCCCCAGGAAGCTTATTTCTTCTTCGCTGAATGGATTCACTGTGTCGCGGATGATTCCGAAAACACCCAAGGGACGATGCGGAGTTATTAATGGAACGCGGATGCTCGAGCCGAGCCGTATTTTCTTTGCGTATTCCCTGAATCGGGGAAATCGTTCCTCTGCATCCCAATCAGGAGTATGCTGCGGGTCTCGGCTGTTGATCGCGGCCCACGTCGGCAGTTCTTGCATCGGCAGGTCCGGCATAGGGATTGGGCTCTTGCCCCACAGAAGGTATTCGATTTCCGTGGAGTTCTCCTTCAACACAACGAAGTAAAGGTGGTCGAAGTGCAGAAACTTGCCAATCTCAGACGCGAGAGTTGTAGCCATTTCTTCAGGTTCGCGGCACGCAGCGATCGTCTCGCTGATGCGCACAATCGCCTCGTAGCGGTAGCTGCCTGTTTGAGACTCAACGATCGGCTCTGTACCCATAGCCTTATATTCAGCGCTGAAAGCCCGGGCTTTAATTTACCCCAAATCCTCAGATAGATAGATGACTCACTTCCTCTACAGGTCGCAACAGAGTGCGACAAGCGAGTTCTTAAAGGACTCCCGCGGGTTCAGGAAACGGTGTGGACTACGACGCAGCAGAGGCCACCATCCCTGGACCGACCGGCATTGACACACAAAATCCCGGTCACAGCTTACATCGCAAGTACTGATGACTCAAGCCGAGTGAATGTCTCACGTATTGTGCGGCTACCTCTTCAGCACGGCTTCTAACACAATCGACAGTTTCGACCCTTTCAACATTTTTCAAGCTAATCGACTTTCTGCTAACCCCGCGCTTTTCCATCACTTACGTGTGCCGCGACGTTTGGCATGGCTCTTGCCTTGGAGAGGGATGCGGTGCTTCGAATCAATTGTGAGGCGGTCATGTGGAAGTTCACAACTCGCGGCTTCACGCTGGAGGAAGTGTTAATCATGGCTGCAATGAACCTCTTAACCAGCGCTGATACCGCTGCCAAACGCGAGATCAAGAATGGACCTTAACTCGATCAAACGAACAATACTGGCGGCTGTATGCGTTCTGGCATTGTCCTCCGTGAACGCAGTGGCACAGGAAATCCGATCAGAAATTAGCCTTCAGGGCACGGGGTTCTTCACAAAAGACGCCGACGGAAATGGGATTCGGCAACACGCGACCGACACCGGTGGATTCCTGGTTGGCTATCGCTACAACTTCAATCGTTGGCTTGCAGCAGAGGCGAACTACGGATATGACCGCAATACGCAGATTTATTTCGGTGGGACGGGAGCTCGCGTAGAGTCCAACATCCACCAGATCACTGGCTCAGCTGTCGTAAAACTGCCGAGCTTTGCCAGGCTCCAGCCGTATGCGTTAGCTGGCGGCGGCGCTCTGGTGTTCGATCCGACCGGGAATGCCGGCGGCAACTTCGCAGGAGCTACGACCGAGACGAGGGGTGCATTCGTTTACGGCGCTGGTGCCGACTACGCTTTCACCAGGCACATCTCGTTACGGGCCGAGTACCGTGGCTACGTATACAAAGCACCAGATTTCAATCTCGCGGGCTTGAATACCGACAGCTGGACGCATATGGCGCAACCGTCAGCCGGCATCGTCTTCCGCTTTTAATCAGCCGCGGCCTAAGGCGTGGTACGGGTGTTCAACCAAACACCCGTGCCACTTCCGCCAAAGAGAAGACCATGCATCTCCAATCTCCCTGCAGAAGACCCGCTTGCCCTTTGTGAGGTAGACCGCGACAACGCCTCTCTCGCCCTTCCCGAAGGAGTGCGAGAGGCGTCGCGGTCACCTCTGAGGGACATCAGAGGGATGGCTTAGCCTAATCGGCGGTCATCCCTTCGGCTTTATGCGTGGGATCTCAAGCGAGCCGTGCAGCGGAAGCTCCCTGAACAGATCAAAGCTTTGACGAGAAAAAGATCTGCGACTCATTCGCGAGCGTCGCTTCATCTTTGGGTGCATGTTGAACTTAAACATCCCGTCTGTTGACCCATCTCGACACTTTTAACACATTCGACACTTCCATCCCGACAAGCGTCAAAGCAAGCTCTCGAATTCAATCACTTACTCCAATCTGGCATTTGGCAAGGGGCTTGCTTTCTCCATGAGTAATGGCTCGGAAATCACAAATGGAGATTGCGGCTACGCTTCAGGCTGAAAAGGTGTCGCCTGTCCCGCGAAATGCGCGTTCTGTTCTCTTCGTCGCGTTGCGACTCTCCGCGCCTCTCACAAAAAGGAAATCGCGATCATGCGAAGACTAACAATTGTGGCGCTTGTCCTCGGGCTGATCGGCGTTCGTGCCTTCGCGCAGGGCACAGGGCAGCCAACCGGAGCGGTTCAAGGCCAGGTCTTTATTAAGGATGCGGATGGCGGGCGCTCGGTCGTCCCCGCCACGAAGATTACGTTGGACGGTCCAACGCAACTGGAAGCTGAGAGCGACAATGAAGGCAACTTCGCACTCAGCACAGTTCCTGCCGGTTCTTACACAATCACCGCAAACACCCCGGGAATGGCCGCAATGCAAGGCGTGGTGGTTACAGCAGGAGCTGTGTCGCAAGTGCAGTTGGAGATGAAACTCGAAGCGGTCGCTGAATCGACGACTGTAATTGCCAGTGCGAGTTCGGTGGACACAAAAAGTGAACCCTCTGGGACCAACACCATCGGCGAATCCGCAATCCGAAACATGCCCAACATCGATGAGCATTTCCAAAGCCTGCTGCCGCTGATTCCAGGTGTAGTACGCGGCCCGAACGGCCAGATCAATATGAAGGGGGCGCGAGCGTCTCAGAATGGCTCGCTTGTAAACAGCGCAGACGTGACCGACCCAGCCACAGGTACAACAGCGATCAACATTCCGATTGACGTCGTCTCGTCAGTAAAGGTGCTCTCTACTCCTTACGACCCCGAATACGGCAAATTCACCGGCGCAGTTTCAGACGTTGAAACGCGATCTGGAGACTTCAACAAGTTTCGAATGTCAGCGCAGAACCTGTTGCCGCGGCTGCGAAGAGTCGACGGGTCGATCATGGGCCTTGCTGCGTTTACGCCGCGGATAACCGTTTCCGGCCCGCTTGTGAAGGACCGCTTAGCTTTCACCGAATCCGCCGAGTACCGCTATGAGCGAGATCCGGTGGACAGCTTGCCGCCGCTCCAAAGTTATAACCGTTCCGAAGATTTCAACTCCTATACGCAATTTGACCTCAACATCAGCCCAAAGCAAACAGCAACGGCATCGTTCGCGATCTTTCCACAACACATTGACTACTACGGCTTGAACACGTTTACGCCACAACCCAGCACCCCGGACTTAAACGAGCGTGGATATCAGGCAGCTCTGCAGCACCGATACGCAACTGACTCTGGCGATCTCCTGACGTCGCAAGTGAGCTTCAGAAGGTTCGACGCCGACCTGGTGCCTAATAGTGATGCGCCTTACCAACTTCTCGTCGAAACCACCAAAGGTGGGTTTTTCAACCGTCAAGACCGCCAGACAGCACGCACAGAATGGGAAGAACTGTACCGTTCGCATCCGCATCATTTTTTGGGCTCGCACGAATTGGATGCGGGAACAGATTATTCTCACAGCTCGTATGACGGCCGCCAGCAGTTTCTTCCCGCGCAGATCATTGGCGTCACTGGGTACGCGTTAGAACAAATCCAATTCGGCCCGATGTCGGCATTTTCCGTCGACCAAAACGAGATTGGCTGGTTCGTAGGCGACAAGTGGACCATTTCAAATCGCTTGACGCTCGACTTGGGTCTTCGTTTTGATCGTGACTCTGTCACCGATTCGGTAAATACAGCTCCTCGCGCCGGCTTCATCCTCGCGCTGACCGGTGATGGCAAGACCTTGTTAAAGGGCGGAGCCGGATTTTTCTATGATCGCGTTCCTCTCAACATCCCGGCGTTTCCTGATTTGCCGAATCGCACAGTCAGTGAGCTGAACCCAGCAGGCGGAGTTATCAGTTCGACCGCGTACGCCAATGTCATCTCCGATGGGTTGCGCAATCCACGCAGTGAAGTATGGAACGTCGAAGTGGATCGTCAGGTAACGAGCGACTTTCTGATCAGGGTGGCGTATCAGCAGCGCAACACGGTACGCGACTTCTACCTGAATCCTGTGGCGTCAGGAGCAACGGGCATCCTTGGGTTATCGGACTTGGGCAGTGATTTCTACAAGGAGTTTCAAGTCACGGGGCGATATCGCATCCGCCGCAGCACACTGAATGCGTCGTACGTACGCTCGCGCGCCTACGGTGACCTGAACGATTTCAACCAATTCTTTGGGAATGATCCGCAGGCAGTGATTCAGCCGAATCAGCGTGGCCGGCTGAACTTTGACGCCCCAAATCGACTTTTGGTCTGGGGAGAGATCGCCGCTCCGTGGAAATTAACCTTCGCGCCCGTGCTCGATACCCACACCGGCTTTCCGTATTCAACAATCGATCAGTACCGCGAATTTGTTGGACCAAGAAATGAATTGCGGTCCCCGCGATTCGTTTCAACGGATCTGCAAGTCTGGCGCGAAATCCGGCTGCCCATCAAAGAGAAGCACGCGAAGATCGGGTTCGGAGTGTTCAACGTTTTCAATCACCCCAATTACCGCGATGTGCAGAACGATCTAGATAGCAATCGGTTCGGCGAGTTCTTCAACGGTCTGAGCCGGAGTTTCCACGGCAAATTCGTGCTGGAGTTCTGATTATGAAATCGACCATCAAGAATGTTCTTTCCACTCTGGCAATCGCGCTTTGCGTCGTTACGATTTCATCCGCACAAACCAGCGATCCACTTCCATCCGCCGAGGAAGTGGTTGCGAAGATGATGCAGTTCGATGCGCAACAGCAATCTGAACAAACGGGATACACCGCCGTTCGCCATTACGCCGCCGTGAACAAGAAGCGGCATGCCGAAATGCTTGTGCGTGTCTCATGCGATAGCTCGGGCGCCAAAAAGTTCACGATTGTTTCCGAAGAGGGCTCAGGCTCGATTCGCAAACACGTCTTCCACAAGCTCCTGAGTGAAGAAACTGAGGCTTCCCGCCAGGGAACTCGAACCAGCACGCGCCTTATTCCCGACAACTACCAGTTTCAGATGGTGGGACAGGAGATTCTCGAGACTGGACCGGCGTACGTGCTATCGGTCACGCCGAAAACGGCCAACAAGTACCTAATCGACGGCAAGATTTGGGTAAATGCGAACGACTATTCCATCGTTCGGATCGAAGGCCAGCCGGCGAAGAATCCCTCCTTCTGGGTGCGCAGCGTTCACTTTGTTCACACGTATCAGAAAGTAGGTCAATTCTGGTTCGCATCTTCCACCCGTACCACCAGTGGAATCCGGATTTTTGGCGAATCGCAATTAACGATCGACAACTCCGACTACGCCCTGAATCCTCCTGCCGATCGCATGGCGCAAGCCAATGATCAAGGGAGGTTAGTCCGATGAAGAAGGGCCACCTCATTGCGGCCGCCATTTCACTAGTGATGTTCGCCTGGGTGATTGCTCACGTTGGCCTGTCAGCCATGCTTGTACAACTGAAGGCAATGCGCGTTGCTTTGCCGATTGTCCTGGCCCTGAGCGTTCTCCGGCTGTTTCTCCAGAGCATCACCTGGTCGGCGTCGCTCGAGGGCGAACACGTATCGGTCGACACGACGAAGTTGATGGGAGTGCGGCTTGCCTCCCAGTCCATGGGATACCTCACCGTCCTGGGTCCCGTCATTTCTGAGCCGATGAAAATTAAGCTCCTTGGCACTCCAACTGAGCCAACGATTACTGCCACTTTTCTCGACGACGGAGTGTACTGGTTTACTTCGGCGCTGCTTGCAATCTTGGGGATAGTCAGTCTTCCCTTCGTAGCAGTGCATGGCGCACGCCACCACGCAATCCCAGTCCTTCTGTCACTTGCGGGTATGGTCTTTGTAATCGTGCGTCGCAATCCAATCCTTTCCGGTTTGGTACGTGCCCTTGGCAATCATGCCCCTTCCTGGCTTGCACGCGCCGAGAAATTGGAAGCGTCCATTCGAAACTATCGGCTTCATCACCTTGCACTCGTCGGTCGCATGTTCTGGATCGACCTGGTCTGCCAGGTACTGATCGCTTCCGAAGTCGTTGTGGTTTTGTGGTCCCTCGGTCTGCCCATCCACTTTTTCACCATCGTTGCCATTGACGGAGTTACGCGTGCGTTGAAGCTGGTGAGTGGCTGGATTCCCGCGCGGGTCGGGTCCGACGAGGGCGGAGCCATTTCTGCATTCGGCGCTGACTCGACGTGTGCGCGATCTGCTGTGGGCGCTGATCGGCATCCTTTGGTTTGTTTGGAATTCTCGTGTAGCAGGTGGTGCAGAAACGGCCTCAACTGGCGCGACTGGAACCATCCTGGAGGAGATTGTCGAGTGCAGGCAGTGATAGCCATTCCAGAAATGTTTGCCCTCGTGCGCAAAGAAAGAGCAGCGGAACTGCTGCTGCGGCCGATTGCGGGTGTTCCGCTTATCATCAGAACGGTGCTCACGGCGGCCCGCGCTGGAGCAAACGACATTCTCTTGACCTGTCCGGCCGCATTAAGCGAGCAGATCATGCAGCAACTGGTGGGGAGCACTGCTCAGTTTGGGATTCATATCAGCGTCGTTCAATTGGCAGATTTCAATCCATTCGCTTCGTCAGGATGGCGGGCGCTAAAACCTCATCTCCAACAGAAATTCCTCTGGGTGCCGTGGAACTGGGTTACGACCAAGCAACTCCTCGCGCACCTGCCCGTTGCGCAGTTCCACTCCGTCAACTGGGCAGAACCCGCCTGCACGACGTTCTATGAGGTGACCCGCGACGATTTCTCTTCTGCCCTCCTTCACCCTGAGGGCGTCGCGGTCACCTCGCCAGAGAGCGCCACGAGTGCTGAACGGTTTCTGGTTGCTCGCTCGGGCAAGGTACTCGATGGCATTCACACATCTTTGAATCGCCGTCTCTGTCGCCCATTCGTAAGAATGCTCTCGCACACTGCGGTGCCTCCGAATGCCGTCACGTTTGGTGGAATTGTTGTCTCCCTTGTTTCGGCCGTCGCTTTTGCGCATGGAGCGTACTGGTGGTCGGTGCTGGGGGCCGTGCTTTTCTATGTCGCTGGACTCTTCGATGAAATGGACGGCATGCTGGCCCGGCTCAAGTTCGCGGAGTCACCACGTGGGACTTATCTCGAAGGCTTTGCCGACGGCCTTAGCTATTTGCTGCTCTTCACGGGCATCACCGTCGGCATGTATCGGCATTACGGCCGGGCCGCAATCTTCATGGGTGTTGCGCTTCTCATAGGTGCCAGTCTTGCATTGATTACTACCACGTTGCAGCGCAAACGCGCTACCACGCCTGACCGGCCAAATGAATATCTTGGAAATTTCTACCGGTTGCTCGAGAAAGACTCAGGGAACTGGATTTCCCGCGTCGTCCGCCAGGTTCAGGGTTTCCAAAGAAGAGGGATATTAATCCACTACATCGTCCTCTTCACTATTCTTGGGCTCCTGCCCCTCATATTCTTACTCGCAACCGTTGGAGCCCACCTCACCTGGATTTTGACGCTCTATTTCAACCGTAGATTCTTCACTCGGTCTCAGACCGACGTGAAACCGACAGTAAGCAAGTTCAAGGAGGCTCTATGAAAGCGGTGATTTTGGCCGCAGGCAGGGGTACGCGGATTCGCTCCGTCCATGGGAAACGCCCCAAGTGCCTGATCGAAGTCGATAACAGTGCGATTCTGGATCATCAACTCGACGCTTTATCGATAGTTGGAATCAACGAAGTCGCGATTGTTGTCGGATACGAGAAGGAGCAAATCATTGCGCATGTAAATGCCAGAAGACTTCTAACCCAAAGGATTCACTTTATCGACAATCCAGGATTCGCTATCACGAATAACATTTATTCGCTCTGGCTCGCCCTTGATTGGCTGCGCGGTGACAGCTTCATTGTTCTTAATGCCGACGTCATCTTCAATCCTGAAATCCTTGGCCTCGCCGTACGCCCACACGCGCCGATCTCGATGATCGTGGACCCTTTGTGGCGAGATGAGACGATGAAAGTCATCGTCGCCGACGACCAGGTAATAAGGATGAGCAAGAACATCTCACGGGAAGAGTTCAGCGGTACTTATATTGGCATTACGGTTTTTTCCAAGTCCATACAAACCAGATTTTTCCGAAAGATGGAAGATGTGATCGCGGCCGGCCGCGTGAACGAGTTCTTCAATGTCGCCGTGCAGGAACTCGCGAGCGAAGGAGTTTCTGTCGGCTATACGAGCACTGATGGGTTGCCCTGGGCTGAAATCGATGATCCAGTCGACCTGATGTTCGCCCAGCAGAGTGTGTTCCCGCAACTTGCAACAGCGGTAATTTGAACGTGCCAACGAGCGAAATCATTGCCGAGAGCTTCGCGCCTCCCCGGTGGCTTTCCTGGCCGCGCAGTTCCATTCGAATCATCGATTGGAACATCGACCGTGGCCTACAACTTCGGGCAATCATCGATTTTCTTGGCGATACTAACGCGGATGTTTTTATTCTTCAGGAAGTCGACGTTAATGCGCGGCGGACCCATCATCTGAATGTTGCCCAGGAAATCGCCCGAAAGCTGCGGTTGAACTATGTCTTCGGCCGCGAATTTGTGGAGCTGACCCAGGGTTCCAAAAGCAACCCTGCATTCCATGGCCAAGCCACGCTATCGCCATGGAAGATATCGAGGCCGCGCATTATTCATTTTCAGCAGCAATCCGACTTTTGGAAGCCTCGCTGGTACAAGCCCAAACTGCAAACCTTTCAGGAAAGACTTGGGGGCAGAATCGCTCTGTCTGCCGAGATCAGTATCCAAAGCGTCTCAATCATCTGCTACAACCTTCACCTCGAGAGTCGCTCGAATGATGAGCTGCGCCTTGCACAGTTGAACGAGCTCTTACAGGATGCTGGCGGTTGCGATTCGACTCAGCCGATTGTCGTCGCAGGCGACCTTAACCTCAATGCTTCCAAGCCTGCCATAGCAGACTTACTGGCACGTGCCGGATTCCGCGATGTTGTGCCAAGTTCTCGCGTGCCTACCACTCCCGCACGCCATCTGCTCGAAGCCGGTCGCTACATCGACTGGGCTTTTGTACGTGGTCCGGCGCAGGCGGACGGCGGCAAGGTTCACAGGTCCGTCAGAGGTTCTGATCATTACCCAATTTCATTTGAATTGCGTAGTCAAAGCGGAAGAACAAGTCAGCCCAAGGAGTAAGAACATGAAAGCGAAATCAATTCTCATAATCATCCTCATGACCGTCATTCCAATCCTTGCCTCGGCGCAGGCCAAATCAGGAGATGATAGTGCTCCGAGTAATGCTCCGGCCGCTGCCGATTCGCTCCTCCCGGACCCGGGCCCCACAAATGTGCCAGCTGGCCCCGGCTCCCTCGGACCGGAAGAAGTGTTACAGGAGTATCAGACGGTAATGGTGGCCATTACGCAGAACTTCACAGCAAACCTTGCAGGGATCACTGAAGCTGTCCAGGAAGGAAAAATGAGCAGCGAGGAAGGCAAGACCTCAACCGCCGAGCAGTACCTCATTGCCAAGATGCAATTCCAGCTGCTTAGTGCATGGCGCGAGATGGATAAACACGATCAGCCCAAAGTTGCTGCGCCTGATGATAAAAGCGAGGCTTCTCCGACTGACGACAACCAGATCGTCCTGGTAGAGCTGCCGTTCTCGTCCTTCGAGCTCACTGAGGGAGTGGCCGAACACCTAGGCTTGACACAATCACAGAAGGAAGCGATCCAGCAAGTGATGGGCCGCGAACGCCATAACATGGAACCCTTGTTCGAGCAGCTGCGAAGCGTGAGGCAAAAGCTGTTGGCTCTCGACGTTCAGCACAGCAACAAGAGGGACATCAAGACTCTAGCCGACGCGCAAGCGGCTTTGTTGGCGAAATTCATCGCGGCCAACGCGCGTATGCAGTCTGAAATCTATAAACTTCTCACTCCGCAACAACAAAGAAAGCTGACGACTTAAAGAGCAGCGGCGAGTCAGGAACGGTCGCGAGCCGGTGACGATTCCAACGCCGCGAATCCGAACTGGCTTCCTTTCCGTCGAACCAGTTGTCACGGCATAGCTGGCGTCCGTTCTTGGACGATACCATCCCTAGCATTTTGCCCGAGGCTTCGACAGTGTCGTTTGACACTTTCAACCCTTTCGACACCAGGGCACTTCCGTATCGATGCAAGCGCCCTGTATTTGCA
>WNGP01003858.1_pt1 | contig 15025 bp, 9 predicted proteins | sample 5407671 | NCBI WGS metagenome assembly WNGP01 (sample SAMN13153381, study PRJNA577476) | soil metagenome | isolation source: 40 cm soil or saprolite under Garry oak tree replicate 2 | place: USA:California | collected 2016-06-15 | reverse complement strand
TCCACTTCATCCAGCATGAACACCGGGTTCTTGGTCCCGGACTTTTTCATCATCTGAATGATCTGCCCTGGCAGAGCGCCGATATAAGTCCGGCGATGGCCGCGGATCTCAGCTTCATCGCGCACTCCACCCAGCGACATCCGAACAAACTTGCGTCCGGTAGCCTTGGCAATGGACATGCCCAATGAAGTCTTACCGACTCCTGGGGGTCCAACAAAGCACAAGATCGAGCCTTTAGGATTTTTAACCAACTGCCGTACCGCCAGAAATTCAAGGATGCGTTCCTTGATCTTCTCCAGCCCATAATGATCTTCGTTCAGAATTTTTTCCGCGCGGCTTATGTTGCGGATTTCCTTGGACCGTTTTTTCCAGGGCACTGCCAGCAGCCAGTCCAAATAATTGCGCGAAACTGTGGACTCAGCGGACATCGGAGGCATGGCCTCAAGCTTCTTCAACTCCTGGATGGCCTTGTCACGCACTTCCTTGGTCATGCCGGCGCCATCGATCTTTTTCTTCAACTCGTCAAATTCGCTCTTTTCCCCGCGCCCCAATTCCTTCTGGATAGCTTTGATCTTTTCGTTAAGGTAGTACTCTTTCTGTGCCCGCTCCATTTGTCGCTTCACCCGCGACTGGATGGTGCGGTCCATGTTCAGCTTTTCGATCTCGATGTCCAGCACGTCGCCGATACGGCTCAAGCGTTCGGCGGGATCGAAGATTTCCAGCAGTTCCTGCTTTTCTTCGATGGAAAGCTGCAGGTTCGCCGCGATGGTGTCCGTCAATTTGGCCGGATCCTCCATGCGCACCGCCGCGATCATGGTTTCGTAGTTGAGCGACTGGCAAAGCTTCACGTATTGCTCAAACAGGGACGTGACCCGCTGCATGCCGGTTTCAATCTGCGGACTGGTCTCTGTCGTGTAGCGTGCCACTCGCACCGAAACTTGCATGTAGCCATCGGTTTCACCGATTTGAAGAATCTTGCCACGCTCGATGCCTTCAACCAATACTTTAATATTCCCGTCCGGCAGTTTGAGACTCTGAACAATGTTGACGATCGTGCCCACCTGATAAATCTCGTTGGGCTTGGGTTCGTCCACACTGGCATCGTGTTGAGTGGCAAGGAAGATCTTTTTGTCTGCCGCCAACGCCTCTTCCAGCGCATGCACGCTCGATTCCCGGCCCACCACAAACGGAGTCATCATGTAGGGGAAGATGACCACATCCCGAATGGGCATCATGGGAAGTTTTTTAGTTTCGAATTTCTCTTTGGGTGTGGTCACGAGTTTCTCCAAACTCCGGGTTCGGAAACCTTGTTATAGATTGTACCTGCACAACCCGCGCTTATCAGCGGTTTCAACCCGCTTTCTCCATCATGGCCAGAGTAACGTTCCGCTTCTCCACCATCTCGCGTGTCACCTCGAATTCCTTGACTTTCTTCTGGCTGGGGAGGTGGAACATGAGATCGAGCATTAGCTCTTCCAGGATCATACGCAAGCCGCGGGCGCCAACCTTTCGGGCCATAGCCTGACGTGAAATCGCTCTCAAAGCTTCCTCGCTAAACTTCAGTCGTACATTCTCGAATTCAAACAGCCGCTGGTATTGTTTGATAATCGCATTCTTTGGACGCGTGAGAATCTCAATCAGCGCAGCCTCATCCAGGTCTTCGAGCACTCCGACCACCGGCAAGCGCCCCACAAACTCGGGGATCAACCCAAACTTGATCAGATCTTCGGGCTGCACATCACTTAGAAGCTCGAAACTACGCTTGCGGTTAGTTGGCGCCGCGTCTTCTTTTTCGCCTTCTTCGTTGGCCTTGAAGCCCAGAGACTTTTTGCCCACACGCCGCCCAATGATCTTCTCCAGACCAACAAATGCGCCACCACAGATGAACAGAATGTTGGTGGTATCGACTGGCGTGAATTCCTGGTGGGGATGCTTGCGCCCACCCTGCGGAGGCACATTCGCGATAGTCCCTTCAAGGATCTTCAAAAGCGCCTGCTGGACACCCTCGCCGGAAACGTCGCGAGTGATGGAGGGGTTCTCGTCTTTCCGCCCAATCTTGTCGACTTCATCGATATAGATAATGCCAGTCTGGGTGCGGCCTACGTCGCCGTCGGCGGACTGGAGCAGTTTGAGGATGATGTTTTCTACATCCTCGCCGACATATCCCGCCTCAGTCAGCGTGGTCGCGTCCACAATGGCGAATGGGACGTCCAGCATGCGGGCCAGGGTTTGCGCCAGCAGCGTCTTACCGGTGCCCGTGGGGCCGATGAGCATGATGTTCGATTTGGCCAGTTCCACCCCGTCGCCGCGCTGACGGTTCATGTAGATTCGCTTGTAATGGTTGTAAACCGCCACGGCCAGCTTTTTCTTGGTTTGTTCCTGGCCGATCACATACTCATCGAGGAAGGTCTTAACTTCCTGCGGTTTTGGAAGCTGGTTGGGTGTGGTGGCGGGCGGAGTGGCGGTACGGTCATCTTCCAATTTTTCACTCAGCTGTACTCCTTGAATTAGCCCTGGCTCCCGAGCCGTCGTACGCTCGAAGAACCTTTTTCCGCCGAGACTTCTTGGAAGTTGATCGGCGAAAATCCGATCATACCCTTATCTCGTCTTGTAGATGATATCGTCTATGATTCCGTACTCTTTTGCTTGTTGCGCGTTCATAATGAAGTCGCGTTCCACATCTTTTTCTACTTTTTCAAGCTTCTGACCGCTGTGCTTGGCCAGCAGTTGGTTCGTGATCTCCCGCATACGCAAGATTTCCCGGGCATGAATATCAATATCGGTCGCCTGGCCCGAAAGTCCTCCCATCGAAGGTTGATGGATCAGAATTCGCGAGTTGGGCAAAGCCAGCCTCTTTTTCGGCTCTCCCGCTGCTAGTAGCAGAGCTGCCATGCTCGCCGCCTGACCGATACATATTGTAGTGACGTCGTTCTTAACATACTGCATCGTATCGTAGATCGCCATACCGGCAGTAATCGACCCTCCGGGGGAATTGACATAGAGCTGAATGTCCTTTTCCGGGTCTTCCTGCGCCAAAAACAGCATCTGGGCAATCACCAGATTGGCAATGTTGTCGTCAATCGGCGTGCCGATAAAAATGATGTTGTCCCGCAACAACCGGGAATAAATGTCATACGCCCGCTCACCTCGCCCGGTCTGTTCGATGACCATGGGCACTAACATCATCTGTGGATCTTTCACATTCACCTGCCACACTCCTGCCCCAAAGAACCTGGCCTGTGGGGGAGGGTCGAAGTGGTCCGCTTACGCAGACTGGTGATACAAAAAATCGAGGGTCTTTTCGTTGCGGATTCTATTTCGGATTCTATCGAGCGCACCATCACGTGTCAAACGAGCTCGAATAGCTTCCGACGTTTGTTTTGACTGCTTGGCCAGCGCTTCGACCTCCCGATCGATTTCCTCGTCGCTGACGTCGATTTTTTCCTCCTCCGCGATCTTGTCCAGCAACAGCGAAGCCTTCACTTCCTGAAGCGCCTGATCCCGTTGACCGGCACGCAGACGGTTGAAATCCATCTTCTTGATATCTTCAGCGCGCATTCCCTGAGCTGCCAGCGCCCGCAACCCGCGCTCCAGCCGGATATCAATTTGCCGCTCTACCAGCGCTTCCGGTACTTCGAAGTCGTTGCGCTTCACGAGTTCCGCCACCAGCTTATCCTTGGCTTCGTGCTCAGCCGCGTGCTTGCGCTCTTCTTCCATTCCCTCACGAATGCGTTGCTTGACTTCATCCAGGTTGGCGAACTCTCCCAACTCTTTGGCAAATTGATCGTTCAATTCGGGTAGGCTTTTCTGTTTTATCGATAGCACCTTGACGGTGTACTTGAACGTCTTTCCCGCAAGCCTTTTGTCGGCGGAATCCGCGGGATAATTCACGTCAAAACTGCGCTCTTCGCCAGCCGGAACGCCGCGCAGGTTTTCATTGAATTCCGGCATCGTGTTCTTGCCGCCAATCTCTACCAGGATGTCGTCCATGTGCACCGGTTGGCCTTCCCCATCTTTGGGCTGACCATCGAGCGAGACTTGGGCAAAATCACCTTCCGCAAGCGGACGACCTTCGACCGAAGTAAAGGCAGCGTGCTGCTCCCGCACGCTATTCAATGACTCTTCCACTTCTTCATCCGTAACCGAAACGGCAGGCTTGTCAGCACGCAGCTCTTTGTAGCCCTCGGGTCTGATCGTCGGCATTACTTCAAAACTTGCCTTGAATCGGAGCGGCTCGCCCTCGTGCACATGCAAATCAGTTACGCGCGGCTGGGAGACTGGAATCAGGCCGAGTTTGTCGGTCTCTTTGCGGAAGTATCGTGGTACTAGTGCGTCTACCACATCATTCTTGATGTCTGCCGCGAAGCGCTGCCGGATAATGGAGGGGGGCACATGCCCACGCCGGAAACCTGGAAGCCGAGCCACTTTCTGATATTTCTGAATTAACGCCTCGGTCTCGCGAGCCACTTCCTCGGGTGGAACCTCAACCTCGATCTCGCGCTTGGTGTTGCTCTTGGTTTCGGTGGGACTCACTTTGCCTTTCGATCGTGCGAGGATTAGATCCTCATCAATCCAAGATTAGGACTGGATCGCACGCTTACGACTTGAGTGTAAAGACAGAGGGAGACAGCGTCAAACGTAAGTGGGCTCTCGATGCATCTAATCTGATACGTCGCTGACCGAACCGGACCGAGTGGCCCTAAATGTGACGCGTCCGTTTCACCGACATCCTTCCCGCAAACTTGGCTTGAGTGCTACGCTTCTAAAGTTTTGGGATGTTTTTGAGAAGAGGAAGAGTTTGAGAAAATTCTCTTGTCTAGCCGCTCTGCTGCTCTCCATCGCTGGAGTCAGTTTGTTTTCGGCGAATGATTCCTCAGAATCTCGTCACCTTCCACTTCCAACCAGCAAGTGGCTAAATGTGCCTTCTCTCGGCCGAGTGGGATCGCTGAATAGTTTTCCGGCCGCTATCGCGCTCAGTCCTGACAATCGCTACGCCGCGACGTTGAACGACGGATATGGCACGCGGCAAAGTCAGGCGCACCAGTCCATCGCGATTCTGGATCTGAAAAGTAATCAGGTCACCGATTTTCCCGATGATCGCCTCGCGGAAGATGCGCATCAGAGCTACTTTCTGGGGCTGGCGTTCAGTGCCGACGGGAACCATTTATATGCCTCTATCGGTTCCATCAGCGATCCGAGGGGCGAAAAACCGGGCGATACTGGAAATGGCATCGCGGTTTATAGCTTTCATCAAGGCAAGGTTGCTCCAGAACGTTTTCTAAAGATCCCCCCGCAAAAGATTTCCCGTGGCAAGCGCGTGGCGTACGGACTTCGCCATACGCCCGCCGGAACCGCAATCCCATATCCCGGTGGCCTTGCCGTCATCGCGGGGAAGGGCACCGACCCAGACAAGCTGCTGGTGGCCAACAATCTTTCGGATAACGTAGTGCTGCTGGATTCCTCCGATGGTCACATCTTGCAGCAGTTCGATCTCGGCAAACATCAAATGGTGCCGTCATCCTTCCCTTATACCGTGGTCGTGACCAGAGATGGTCTCCGCGCCTGGTGCAGCCTGTGGAATCTTTCCAGCGTTGTCGAACTCGACTTGGCGAAGGGGAGTGTTGAACGGTGGATCTCCCTCTTACAACCCAAATCTGAGACCGCCCCTGGATCTCATCCCACCGCCATGCTGCTCAGCATCGATGAGAAGCTGCTCTATGTTGCACTGGCGAACGCCGACGCCGTGGCCACAGTTGATACCGCATCGGGGGAGATGATCCACGTTTCTTCCACTCGACTTCCCAACCAGGAATTTGCCGGAACTTATCCCAATGCGCTGGCTCAGTCGTCCGATGGCAAGCGTTTGTTCGTTGCTGATGCCTCGATTAATGCGGTTGCAGTATTCGACACTGCCAGACTGTCACAGAAGAGCATCGCATTTCCATCGCCCGATGAAGCTTCAGGTTTCATTCCTACCGATTGGTATCCCAGCGCTTTGGCGACAGTCGGTGACGAGCTGCTGATCGCAACTGCTAAAGGACGCAGCACAGGCCCGAACAATGGTGATAACGAGCTCGAGCGCAAAGGTCATCGAAGGCACCCTTATATCGTGACTCTGCTTTACGGCTCGATTTCTCGTTTAAACTTTCGCCAGGCGGAGGAACATCTCCCCGAGCTCACGCGTCAGGTCGGGGAAACCAATCTATTTCACTCCGATCCGGGACGCATTCAATTCCGTAGTGGCTCTAATCCAATTCGCCATGTGATCTACGTCATCAAAGAGAATCGCACGTATGACCAGGTGCTCGGCGACCTGAAAGTAGGCAACGGGGATTCTTCGCTTACTCTTTACGGGGACGACATCACTCCCAACGAGCACAAGCTGGCATTGCAATTTGGCGTGCTCGACAACTTTTACGATAGCGGAGAAGTCTCTGGCGACGGCCATGAATGGACCACCGCCGCTATTACCAGCGACTACAACGAAAAGACTTGGCAAATCGCATATCGCGGCAAAGAGCGCACCTATGACTTTCAAGGAACTGTCGCCGACGAATTCCCCCTTGAGCATGGTGAACCTGATGTCGATGCTCCTTCCACCGGCTACATCTGGGATAACGCATCAAGCCATGGCCTGAGCTACCGCGATTACGGCGAGTTTGTGACTGCGGTATGGTGCAAGGTCCCGCGAAAAGGCCCCACATCTCCGAAAGAAGGGACTCCTTCGTCCCTCGAAGCGGAATGTCCACGTCCTGTGATTAAGACGGGAGAACCGCTGCCACCGAATGTTGGGCAGCCACGTGGTTCGCCTAGTCCCTGGCCGTGGCCTGTTCCTGTGATGAGGCGTATGAAGCCCACCAAGGCTGTGTTGCGTGACCATTTCGATCCCAACTATCCAGACTTCAACACCGATTATCCTGATCAGCTTCGCGTCGACGAATTTCTTAACGAGTTCGACGGTTTTGTTCGCGCGCGTAAGGAAGGGAAGGGAACCGAATTACCCAACTTTGTCTTACTCTATCTGCCCGATGATCACACGCATGGGACGAGCGCCGGACATCCGCGTCCGGCCGCCTCGGTGGCTGACAATGATCTCGCTTTCGGTCGCGTAGTCGAAGCCGTCTCGCACAGCCCTTATTGGGATGACACTGCGATTCTTGTGATTGAGGACGACGCTCAGGACGGCGCAGATCATGTTGATGCTCACCGTTCCATCGCCTTCGTCATCAGCAAGTACTCACCCGGTTCGATCGAGCGTCCGTTTGTGGACCATAGCTTCTACACCACCGTAAATATGGTTCACACTCTGGAGACCTTGCTCGGCTTGCCGCCAATGAACCAGAACGACGCGTACGCGCCGGTCATGGCTCCCCTATTTTCCGGTGCCGGCAACCAGCCACCATTCAGTGCGGACTGGCGCAACCGCGATAATGAACTGATCTATCAAATCAATCCAAAACGGGGGCAAGGTGCAGAAGAATCCGCCAAGATGGACTTCTCCCGTCCGGATGCAGTGAATTCTGCAGTGCTCAATGCGATCCTCTGGCATGATGTGAAAGGAAAGACTCCCATGCCGTCGCCACGCCACTCGGTGTTACCTGCTTCATATCGCGGGAAGCCGTCAGAGTCCGACTGACCGGAGAGCTCCGACCCCTCGAACCACTCCTTACGGTAAAATTTCCCGGTGCCAGTTGCAATCCAATGTCGTGACCTGCGCAAAACCTACGACGGAAAAGTTGAAGCGGTCCGCGGCCTGAACCTGGAAATCGAAACTGGAGAATGCTTTGGTTTGCTCGGTCCTAATGGTGCAGGGAAGACCACGACCATTGAAATCCTCGAAGGATTGCTGGAGCCTACTTCCGGGAAGGTCACGATCCTTGGTCACGATTGGCAGACGAACGCGCGAGAACTGCGCGAGTGGCTGGGCATCTCTTTGCAGGAAACGCGTCTTTCGGAAAAACTCACAGTTCGCGAGACCATCGAACTCTTTTCGAGCTTTTATCGGGAGCCTCGCTCGTCAGACGATGTATTGACCGACCTCCAGCTCAACGAAAAAGCCGACGCATGGGTAGGAAAGCTGTCCGGCGGGCAGCGCCAGCGCCTGGCCGTTGCTACTGCTCTCGTGGGAAATCCGAGAGTTCTTTTTCTCGACGAGCCGACGACCGGCCTCGATCCGCAGAGCCGGCGTCAACTCTGGGATATCATTCGCGCCTTTCAACGAAATGGCGGCACAGTATTGCTTACAACCCATTACATGGACGAGGCCGAGCGCCTTTGCGATCGGCTGGCCATCATCGATCACGGCCAACTGATCGCCGAAGGCACACCCGCCGATCTGATCGACCGGCTTGGCGGACACCATGTAGTGGAATTTTCCGTTGGCGGCAACTCGGACGACGCGAACCTTGACGGATGGCGCGCGCTCCCAGGGGTGGACTCGGCCCGTCACGACGACGGCCTGGTTTGCTTGAACGTGCGCGAGCCCCACCGAACCATTCCCGCTCTGCTGGATGCTGTCCACAACCAGGGTTCTCAACTTTTGCACCTCACCACGCGACAGGCCAGCCTGGAAGACGTCTTCGTCCGCCTCACCGGCCGCCACTTGAGAGAAGAATGAAGCGGCCCGGCAATAACTATGTGGGGACGGGCGCCCTCGCCCGTCCAGGCCGAACGCAGCCCGGCAGTGGTAGCGCCACGGTCCCGGAGATGCATCAATGACTGTGTCACAACAGACTCCGCCAACGGAACGTCACGTCATTCCCGCCCCGCCGACGTGCAACGGCCGCTGGTCAGGCTTCGGTCATCTGCTCATGGCGCGGATGAAAGAACTCAAACGTGAACCGGAAGTGATTTTCTGGGTCTTCATCTTTCCGTTACTTCTTGCGCTAGGCTTGGGCATCGCCTTCCGGAATAAGCCTGCCGACGTCACCTCGATTGCGATTGTCGAAGGTCCTGGCGCGGATAAGGCGATGGCGCTCCTCGAGTCTAGGAAGTCTTCCATCCGTGCTGAAGTGCTCAACCAATCGCTCGCTCTCCAAGGTTTCCGTCTAGGAAAATACGATCTGGTGGTGGAGCCAGATACCAACGGTGGCTTCCGTTATCATTACGATCCTTCGCGTCCCGAAAGCGTCCTTTCCCGGGCGGAGGTAGACGACGCGCTGCAAACTGCCGCGGGCCGTACGGACCCACTTCCCACCACCGCCGTGACTTCCACCGAGCCCGGCTCACGCTACATCGATTTCCTCATCCCAGGACTGTTAGGGATGAACTTGATGAACTCTGGAATGTGGGGAATCGGATTCGCTTTGGTGGACATGCGCCAACGCAAGCTGCTCAAACGCTTCGTAGCTACCCCGATGCGACGCAGCGATTTTTTGCTCGCGCTTACCAGCAGTCGCTTGGTGCTCATGATCATTGAAGTGGCACTGCTGCTCGGGTTCGGAGTGCTCGTGTTTCATATGCGGGTGCTCGGATCCATACTTACGATCGTATTGCTGGGAGCGATTGGTGCCGTTGCTTTCGGTGGCCTGGGCCTGCTCACGGCCAGTCGCGCGCAGAAGATTGAGAGTGTCAGCGGGCTGATTAACCTCGTAATGATGCCTATGTGGATTTTTTCCGGCGTCTTTTTCTCTTATGAGCGTTTTCCCGCCATCGTGCATCCTTTCATCAGAGCATTGCCGCTGACGGCGCTCAATGACGCCTTACGCGCCACGATCCTGCAAGGCGCATCGCTCGCTTCGCAGTCCGGCCGTCTGCTGGTGCTTATTCTGTGGGGCGGTGTCTCGTTTGTGCTCGCCCTGCGTTGGTTTCGCTGGACCTGAGTTGCTGCTCAATCATGCACTTCTGCGTATTTTTCGGTACATTTTTCGTGGTAAAATGATGCTAGTTCTTCGAAATTCTGCGGCAGCATAGGGGTATGCGGCCGCTCTTCCACCTCCGCCGTAATTGCGACGGACGGTCACCTAGTTAGGCCAGTTACTGGCCGGCCCTGAACTGCGAATGCTGGTCTAAGAGCAGTTCAATTTTGACGGGGCTGAATTCTTCGCCACTTCGCGCCGGGTATCGCTTTCTTGTTGTCGGTTGCTGGGTCAGGAGCAGTCAGGAGCCCGCAATGAAGGCACTCGAGCGTCAAATCAGTTACGGGTCTTTTCTGGACCGCCTCAGGTCGGCTTCCGCTCGTGTTCTTCTCCTCGACTATGACGGGACTCTGGCTCCTTTTTCCGCCGACCGCAATCTTGCTTTTCCCTATCCCGAAGTCCCCGATCTGCTGGCGCGCATCATGGCGGAGGGAACGCGTGTGGTCCTCATCAGTGGACGCCCCGCCCGCGAACTTCTGTTACTAAGCGGCGTCCATCCCCACCCAGAAATCTGGGGAAGCCATGGCTTGGAGCGCCTCAAACCCGACGGCAGTTATGAACTCGGCGTTCTGCCCCACGATCAGCAAATGGGACTTCTCATGGCAGCCACCTCTTTGAGGAGCGATGGCTTGGAGCGGCAAATAGAACTTAAGCCCGGCGGTGTCGCTGTGCATTGGAGAGGCTTGACCGCGCAGGAAATCGAAGACATCAAATCGCGTGTCCTCCAACGTTGGATTCCGCTTCGCGACGAGTATTCACTGAGTTTGCTGGACTTCGATGGCGGCCTAGAACTTCGCGTTCTCGGGAAAAATAAAGGGGATGCCGTAAATACCATTCTCAATGAAATTCACCCCGACTCCGCTGTGGCCTATCTGGGCGACGACCAAACTGATGAAGACGCATTTCGCGCGCTAAAGGGAAAAGGGCTTACCGCGCTGGTTCGTTCGCAATCACGGCCGACGGCGGCTGATGTGTGGCTGCAACCACCGCAGGAGCTGATCCAGTTTTTCCAGGAATGGCTCGATGCTCAGGAGAAGAGCTATGACGCTCATTAAAGGACGCCTGATTAATGTTTCCAACCGGCTGCCCGTGCTCATTCGAAATTCTGCCACTGGTGCCCGGGTAGAGCGCAGTTCCGGCGGACTGGCCACCGCTCTGAACGCAGCCTGGCGTCACCAACCTGGAGTGTGGATCGGTTGGGCAGGTGCGGTGCAAGGACCAGAAGTTGAGCATCTGCTGGCTAAAGCTTCACGACGGCGCTTTCATACTCTTCAAGCCGTAGCGCTTTCTGACGAGGAGATCGCAAAGTTCTATTCTGGATTTGCCAATGAGATTGTCTGGCCCCTGTTTCACGATATGCCGTCACTCTGCAAGTTTGATCCTGACTATTGGGAAGCCTACCAGCGGGTCAATCGCAAATTTGCTCAGGCGGCGTTCAAGACTGCAACGGACGACGATTTCATCTGGGTGCATGATTATCACCTGATGAGCGTGGCACGATATCTGCGAGAGGCAGGATCGCGAGCCCGCATGGCGTTCTTCCTGCACATTCCGTTTCCGGCGCCCGATATTTTTGAAAAGCTTCCCTGGCGGCAATGCATCCTGAAATCATTGCTTCAATTCGATCTGATTGGTTTCCAGACTGACCGGGACCGCAATAATTTTGTGAGCTGCCTCCAGCGGCTACTCCCCGAAGCCACCGTGGAGCAGAATCATCCCCATATGTTGGCGAACATGCAGGGGCGCCAGGCCGTCGTGGGAACTTTCCCGATCAGTATCGACTTCGAGGAATTCGCCATACCTGCCGCGCATCCTGACGTAGCAGCGCGCGCCACGAATATCCGCAAACAATTGCTGGACAACGTGCTCGTCCTGGGCGTGGACCGCATGGACTACACCAAGGGGATTCCGGAGCGGCTCAAATCCTTTCGCCTTTTGCTTCGTCGCTTTCCAGAATTGCGCCGCCAGATCACGTTGGTGCAAGTGGTAGTTCCCAGCCGCGAGGAAATTCCGAACTACAAGGATTTGCGCCTTGAAGTCGAACTTCTGGTCAGCCAGATCAATGGCGAATTCACCGAGTCAGGCTGGGTGCCCATCCATTACATGCACCGCAACCTCGGACGCGCTGAGTTGCTGGCCTACTATCGCGCCGCCGATATTGCCCTGATCACTCCGCTCAAAGATGGAATGAATCTGGTAGCCAAGGAATTCTGTGCCGCGCAGGCAGACGAGCGTGGAGTATTGATCGTCAGCGAATTTGCCGGCGCCGGTCCCGAATTACGCCACGGCGCAATTCTTGTAAATCCAAACGATTTCGCTGGAGTGGCACAGGCCATCCACGATGCGTGTTTGATGACGACGGAAGAGAAGCGCATTCGCATGCGGCTTCTACGCAACATTGTGAAAGATCACAACGTGCATCGCTGGGCTCGCTCATTTCTGCAGGCCGCGGTTCCGCTAGAAAACGAAAGTCAGCTCACCAAGTCTGGCAATGGGGGCACTTCGTCATCACTTAAGATTCGGAAACAACCTTCCAGCGAAATTCCCGGAGTCGCGTTGGTGGCTGCCTCCCTGGGAATTCGGCCGGGTCAATATTCCGACGGGCACACGATTCGCAGAATCGGAAGTGCACGCGGAGACGACTGATTGTGGTTGGGTAGGGTGGAAATTGCTGGAGGCCTACGATTGCCGCGCGTTCGGGTCGCGCACGATTCAGTTGAATGTCTCCCTTATCCCGTCTGCCCCAGCACTCTCTTTCCGAGGGATGCACCGACAAAGGCTGCCGCCACTCCGCTCAGTCCGATAAATCCTGAAAATATCACTCCCAGGGGCAGCATCGATCCCCCCGCTTCTGACTACCATAGTGATCAATTGGCCGAGGAAAGGCGCGTAACCGATACTTACTTACGCGACTACGCCGTGCCAGGAAGCCGCAGATCAGCGTGCCTGCGATCATCGCAGGCACACCGAACGTCCAGTAATAGGGCTAGTCCGACGATTCGCGCCGCTGCCCTATTTCACTGATGATGATTTCGACTGCCACCCCGACCGACGCGGAAATCGCAAACCAAAACCACCATCGGACAAGTCACAGGCATGGTCCGGTGACAGACCTCAATCATGCTGATAAGATTCACTCATAATTCTGAGCGGGAGTAGTTCAGCGGTAGAACGCCAGCTTCCCAAGTCGTCTTTCCACACCTCACAACTGATTCTAATAGCGTTTAGCGAGGCCTCTTTCCAGAAAACAGGGTAATTTCGGCTGAAAAGCTGGGTTAGAAGCTGGGTAAAAAGCTGGGTAGAGGCTCATTTCTGCGTATCGAATACACAAGCTCACACCGAAGGCTGACGCCGCTCGATGATTTGGTTACAACGACGTGGAAGAAATAAGAGTCAATTCCGCTGTGCCTCCACTACCTAATCAGTTGCCCGTTTTCCACATCGAATACGGGATTTACACTTGCAGCTCGATATAGGCCGCTGCTACAAAGAGGATTATGACAACTGCAACTGCACAAGCAATCAAATGGACACATGGCACGCTAAGCCGACAGCCCGCAGGGTATTCGGATGTTTGGTGGTGCTTCGAAAAGAATGGCCCCACGGTTTACTTGGAAAAAGGCGAGGAATACCGGAAGGCTTATCGCTGCCAGCTTTGCGGCCAGCGCCTTGCTGATAACCCGAATCGACACGATTTCGTCGTTCACATCGAAAAGTCGTAAGGATGGCGGAGCGCAAATTAAAGATTTTGGTATTCGTGCGGGGTCAATTGCTCAAGGGTAGGTGTGAGAAGTGCAACGCTATTTTCACGACTGCGCTGGTCGATGACCTGAAATCGGCCAAGGCTGAGATTGAAGCGGACTTTGAGAAGCACGACTGCAAGCCCTAGAGCGGTTCAATTCCGCCCGGTCCCTCCATATCATCCCTTGCGTGTCACTTCTCGACCTCAAAGCTGTTCTTTCACGCAGTTCTCTGGAGGTGGTCTGCGAAAAGACTTGTTCCAAGCTTGACCTCGCGGGACTCGTGGGATTATTGCAACAGACGCAAATGCCGCCGCAACCTGAATTGTGGATTGGAGTCGTAGAATTCAAGCCGCTCAATCAAGAGGCTTACGGGGCTGCTGGTGCCTTCGCCAACGTCATGACGTGGGCATGCAATTCGACGGAGTTCCGCAGAAAAGCAGAGACGATTGCAGCCACAATGGACCTGTATGTAGCGAATATCGAGGATGAAGAGCCGTTCGTAGAATGGACGAAGGAATCGACAGTATCCGAAGAGATTGAAGATATGTTGCTACGAGCCGAATTGAATCCCAATGCGATTGTCTATGGAACATTCCACCGTTATCCGTTCAACGAAGCGTAAGGCGCAAATAGCATTTCAATCCCCCTCTCTTCAGGGAGAGTGATATCCACGTGTTCTAGCCTAATTACTCCCACGTCATTCATGACGCTATCGTGCCCGACATTTGTATCGGGGTTCGTTCGTGGATAGTCTTCAGTCGAGGGAAGCGTTCAATATCAACATCAGCCAGAATTACTTCGAACTTCTTGAATCTTGCCGAGAGCGTGTGTGTGGCACCGCCTGTTCTCTTGCGGCTGTATTCACTCAGTTCTATGACATCGAACAACGTAACAGCCCAATGCACCTTTAAGCCAAGGTAGGCCTCTCTTGCAGCATCACGTTGGAACAGGGTACGGATTCTACCTGTGTTGACAATTGCCCCAACCGTAAAAAGGCTACGACAACCAACGCACAAAATAACCATTGTTTATTGCCCAGCCATTGCATTTCAGCAATTCTCGCCCCATAAAGGCGCTCTTAGCAATAGGCTGGTTCAGGCTGGGCGATAAGCTGGCCACGGTGCCATCCCGGCTCACGTTCGACGATTCTAGCGATTCTAGGGCTGTAGTCTAGCAACAGGGCGGAACATAATGTGCGAAATCCGCCGAATTGGTCCCTTCTCCGTCCCCTCCAAGCATCGGCCCTGTGACAAACAAGCATCTTAAGACCGTCGGAATAGGAGGCCTACAGATGGCAGATGAAAAGAACCAAGGTCAGGGCTCTGAGCAGCAGAAGCAGCCCGGACAAGGTGGAGGACAGGGTCAAGGCCAGGGACAGGGCCAAAGCGATGAGCAACGGCGTCGCAACCCCGGAAGTGAACAGCA
>WNGP01002621.1_pt1 | contig 15025 bp, 13 predicted proteins | sample 5407671 | NCBI WGS metagenome assembly WNGP01 (sample SAMN13153381, study PRJNA577476) | soil metagenome | isolation source: 40 cm soil or saprolite under Garry oak tree replicate 2 | place: USA:California | collected 2016-06-15 | reverse complement strand
GGCATCATCGCGGCCTGAAAGATCTGCTCGCTCTGGTGCGCGAGGGTGGAGGACTGGCAGCCGTGATCGTCGCCGGCGATCGCCAGCACGCCGCCGAATTGCGAGCTGCCGGTTGTGTTGCCGTGCTTGAGCGCATCGGTCGAGCGATCGACGCCGGGCCCCTTGCCGTACCAGATGGCGAACACACCATCGACCGCGGCTCCCGGGAACATGTTGACCTGCTGGCTGCCCCACACCGCGGTCGCCGCGAGGTCCTCGTTCAGGCCGGGCTGGAAGCGGATGTTGTGGGCTTCGAGGTGCCGCTTGGCCTGCCACAGCGCGTTGTCGTAGACGCCGAGCGGCGAGCCGCGATAGCCGGAGATGAAGCCGCCGGTATTGAGTCCCGCGTCCTTGTCGCGCTCACGCTGCATGATCGGCAGGCGGACGAGCGCCTGCACGCCGGACAGATAGATGCGCCCGGAGCGGAGCGTGTATTTGTCATCGAGGCTGACGGCTGGGGGTGTCATGGTCCTCTCTGCTTAAAACGTAGCCCGCATGGAGCGAAGCGGAATGCGGGACCGGCGAACCCGGATCTCGCTGCGCTCCATCCGGGCTACGGGAGACGCCGACTCAATAAATCTCGAACAATCCGGCTGCGCCCATGCCGCCGCCGACGCACATGGTGACGACGCCGTACTTGGCGCCGCGCCGCTTGCCCTCGATCAGGATGTGGCCGGTCATGCGCGCCCCCGACATGCCGTAGGGATGGCCGATGGAGACGGCGCCGCCGTCGACATTGAGGCGCTCGTTGGGGATGCCGAGCCGATCCCGGCAATACAGTACCTGGACGGCGAAGGCTTCGTTGAGTTCCCAGATGTCGATGTCGTCCATCTTGAGCCCGCGCTGCTTGAGCAGCTTCGGCACGGCGAATACCGGCCCGATGCCCATCTCGTCGGGGTCGCAGCCGGCGACCGCGATGCCGCGATAGGCGCCGAGCGGATCGAGGCCGCGGCGCTCGGCTTCCTTGGCCTCCATCAGCACGGCCGCGGAGGCGCCGTCGGAGAGTTGCGAAGCGTTGCCGGCGGTGATGAATTTTCCTTCCTTGACGCGCTGGCCGTCCTTGAACACGGGTTTCAGGCCGCGCAGGTCGTCGAGCGTGGTTTGTGGCCGGTTGCCCTCGTCGGCCGCGAGCGTGACCTTGCGCTCCGAGGTTTGCCCGCTGGCCTTGTCGGTGACGGTCATGACGCTCGGCAGCGGCACGATCTCGGCGTCGAATCGCCCGTCGCTCTGCCCCTGCGCCGTGCGCTTTTGCGATTGGAGCGAATACGCGTCCTGCGCCTCGCGGCTGACGTTGTAGCGCTCCGCGACGACTTCGGCGGTCTCGAGCATGGTCATGTAGATCGCGGGAATCCGCTGCACCAGCACCGGATCCTGACCGCGCCAGCGGTTGATATGTTCGTTCTGGACCAGCGAGATGGACTCGAGCCCGCCCCCGACGGCGACTTCGAGACCATCGACCACGATCTCCTTGGCGGCGGTCGCAATCGCCATGAGGCCCGACGCGCACTGGCGATCGACGCTCATGCCGGCGATCGAGGTCGGCAGGCCGGCGCGCATCGCGCACTGCCGGGCAGTGTTGCCGCCGCTCGACCCCTGCTGCAAGGCGGCACCCATGACGACATCGCCGATCGCGGCAGGGTCGACCTTGGCGCGCTTCACGGCTTCGGCGATGACGTGCCCGCCCAGCTCCTGGGCTTGCGTATTGTTGAACGCGCCGCGATAGGCCTTGCCGATCGGGGTGCGCGCGGTCGAGACGATGACGGCTTCGCGCATGGGTTCGCCTTGTTCGATTGCCGGATCCTGGCGGATCGGAGAGAGCGGGATTGGGCTCGAAAGCTATCGATAGCAGAGGGGCGACGAACGCGCTACGGCGCTCGCCGCCCCTGGTGAGAAAGCCTGCCCGAAGGCGGACTATTCGTATTCGCCTTCGATATCCTTGCCGGTGTAGTCCTTCATCATCGCGGTGGCGATGAGCGTGATCACCGCGCAGACCAGGATGTAGAGCGCGATCGCATAGCCCGAGTGATACTCGGCGTACAGCCATGCCGCGATCAGCGGCGCGGGGCCTCCGGCGATCACCGAGGCGAGCTGGTAGCCGAGCGAGGCACCGCTGTAGCGCAGCCGGCCCGTGAACGATTCCGCGATGAGCGCCGCCTGCGGGCCGTACATCATGTCGTGCGGGACCAGCGAGAGCACGATGGCGATGAAGATCAGCGTGGCCGAACCGGTATTCAGCAGCCCGAAATAGATGAAGCCGAACACCCCGACGGTTACCGCGCCGATCAGGTACATGTTCTTGCGGCCGATCCGATCGGAAAGATGACCGAACAGCGGGATCGAGACGAAGGACAGGATCGAAGCGGTGAGCACGGCGCTCAGCAGGAACCCGCGCGAGAATTTCAGCGTCTCGGTGCCGTACGTATAGACGTAAGTCGTGAAGATGTAGAACGGCGCCTGCTCGGCCAGTCGCACGAACGCCGAGAGAATGATCTCTTTGGGATTGCGCTTGATCACCTCCGACATCGGCTGGCGCTCCACCTTGTTCTCGTTCACCAATTTGGTGAAGATCGGCGTCTCGAGAATGCCGAGGCGGATGTAGAGCCCAACGCCGACCAGGATGATGCTGAGAAAGAACGGGATGCGCCATCCCCAGGTCAGAAATTGATCGCCCGCGATGGCGTTGAATGCGAGAAACGCCAGGTTGGCGAGGAAAAGGCCGCATGGGACGCCGAACTGCGGCCATGACGCGATGAAACCACGGTGGCCGGTGGTCCTCGCCCATTCCATCGAGAGCAGCACCGAGCCGCCCCACTCGCCGCCGACGCCCACGCCCTGAATGAAACGGAGAATGGTGAGAATGACCGCGCCCCAGATACCGATGCTGGCGTAGGTCGGGACGAAGGCGACGAGGAAGGTAGCGACGCCCATGAGCATGAGCGTGGCGATCAGGGTCGCCTTGCGGCCGATGCGGTCGCCGTAATGGCCGAAGATCGCGGCGCCTACCGGACGAGCGACGAAGCCCACCGCGTAGATGCCGAACGCGCTCAAAGTCCCAGCCAGCGGATCCTCGTTCGGGAAGTACAGCTTCGCGAACACCGTGGCAGTAACCACTCCGTAGAGGAAGAAGTCGTACCACTCGATGGCGGTGCCGACCGTGCTGGCGATGACAGCGCGCCGCAGCTGAATCCTGTGCTCATGCTCGGACAGCGGGGCTGCCGCGGCCATTGTACTTGCCATGATGCGCACTCCTCCAATGCAATCGGCTTCTGGGGGGCTTCCAAAGCCGGCGCCTCGGTGCCGTCCGGCATGGAGACCCGGATGGTATGGTGAACTGCCGGGATATTTGGCCGGTTCCTGCACCGACCAGCCGGATGGAAATGCCCGGCTCGCGTCCCGTCGAGATCTTTTTTGCACTGCGACAGAGCCGATCGCTGCCGGCCTTTCCTGTGATATCAAGCGCGAACGAATGACGGAGCCGGCCCGGGAAGTCTTCTGGCCGGAAACGCGCTATCGAGGGTCGCCATCGTGAGCCCGAATTTCCATTGCCTTTATCGCCACGATTTCGTCCGGCTCGCCTCCTGCGTGCCCAGGATCGAGGTCGGCGATCCGGATTTCAATTTCCTGGAGACGATGCGGCTCGCCGCGCAGGGCGATGCCGCGAAGGCGGCCCTCATGGTGTTCCCGGAGCTCGGGCTCTCCTCCTACGCCATCGAGGATCTCCTGTTCCAGGATGCGCTGCTGCGGGCGGTCGAGCGCCGCATCGGGCAATTGATCGAGGCTTCGCAGAAGCTGTTTCCGGTGCTCATCGTCGGCGCGCCGCTGCGATGCCATGGCCAGCTCTTCAATGCAGCCGTGGCGATCCACCGCGGCGAGATTCTCGGCGTCGTGCCTAAAGCCTATCTGCCCAATTATCGCGAGTTCTACGAGCGGCGACATTTCACCTCGGGCGCGGGAATTCACGGGCGCCGCATTGAGGTCGCGGGACGCGAAGCGCCGTTCGGGGTCGATCTCCTGTTCCGCTCCGCGGGTTCGGTCGACCTGACTTTTCACGTCGAGATCTGCGAGGATGTTTGGGTGCCGCTGCCGCCCTCGACCTCGGCGGCGCTGGCCGGCGCCGAAGTGCTGGTCAATCTCTCCGCGAGCAACATTACCATCGGCAAGGCCGAGACGCGGCGGCTGTTGTGCGCAAGCCAGTCGGCGCGGGCGATCGCGGCCTACATCTATTCGGCCGCGGGTCCGGGCGAGTCGACGACCGATCTCGCCTGGGACGGACACGCCGCCATTTTCGAATACGGCGAGCGGCTGGCTGAAACCGAGCGTTTTCCCAAAGATTCGGCGTTGATCCTGGCGGATGTCGATCTCGGCCGCATTCGACAAGAGCGCATGCAGGTCAACACCTTCGGCGATTGCGCCGCCCAGGAGGCGGAGCGGGTTGCGCGCTTCCGCACCGTGCCATTCGAGCTCGATGCGCCCGAAGCCATCGTGCCGCTCGAGCGCGCGGTCGAGCGTTTCCCTTACGTGCCGTCCGATCCCGGCCGGCTGCGCGAAGATTGCTATGAGGCCTACAACATCCAGGTTCAAGGATTGGCCAAGCGCCTCGAGGCCACCGGCACCGAGCGCGCCGTCATCGGCCTCTCCGGCGGGCTCGATTCCACCCAGGCCGCCATCGTCGCCGCGCGCGCCATGGATCGGCTCGGCCGGCCGCGCGCGAACGTGCTCGCCTACACCTTGCCGGGCTTTGCCACGTCGGAGCACACCAAGGCCAACGCCTGGGCGCTGATCAAGGCGCTGGGACTGACGGGTGCCGAGATCGACATCAGGCCCGCCGCGCGGCAGATGCTCGGCGATCTCGGCCACCCCTTCGCGCGCGGTGAGCCGGCCTATGACCTGACCTTCGAGAACGTGCAGGCGGGCTTGCGCACCGATTATCTGTTCCGGCTCGCCAACCAGAACCGCGCGATCGTCGTCGGCACCGGCGACTTGTCCGAGCTGGCGCTTGGCTGGTGCACCTACGGGGTCGGCGATCAGATGTCGCACTACAACGTCAATGCTTCGGTCGCCAAGACCCTGATCCAGCATCTGATCCGGTTCGTCGCCGGATCGGGCGACGTCGACGAGGCGACGGCGCACGTGCTCCACGCGATTCTGGAGACGGAGATCTCCCCGGAACTGGTGCCGGCCTCGGCCGGCGCAATTCAATCGACCGAACAGGTGATCGGGCCCTATGCGCTGCAGGATTTCAGTCTTTATTACGTCACGCGCTACGGCTTTCGGCCATCGAAGATCGCGTTTCTCGCGCATCACGCCTGGGGCGACGTCGCGCGCGGTTCGTGGCCGCCCAACATCCCGGCGGCCAAACGCCGCGCCTATCCGCTCAGCGAGATCAAGCACTGGCTCGAAGTGTTCTTGTTTCGCTTCTTTGCGCTCAGCCAGTTCAAACGCTCGGCGCTGCCCAACGGCCCGAAGATCTCCTCCGGCGGCTCGCTCTCCCCGCGCGGCGACTGGCGCGCGCCTTCGGACGGCAAGGCCGACCTATGGCTTGCCGAGCTCGTCGAGAACGTGCCGAAGACATAGAGAATCGTAGCCCGGATGGAGCACCGCGAAAGCGGTGCGTAATCCGGGACGGCTGGCCCCGGATTTCGCTGCGCTCCATCCGGGCTACATCGATGCGGGCTACATCTATACTATATACCCCTATACTATATACGCTGGCGCACATCCCGCTCCGCGAGGGACGATTACCGATGCTCGATTTCGCCACCCGCGTCCACAACCACAACTACCGGCTCGATCCGATCATCCGGTCGCTGCTCGACACCGATTTCTACAAGTTCCTGATGCATCAATTCATCTGGATGCTCTATCCGGACGTTCCCGTCACCTTCAGCCTGATCAATCGCACGAGGAGCGTCCGGCTCGCCGAGCTCGTTCCCGAGGCATTGCTGCGCGCGCAACTCGATTACGTGCGGGACCTGCGTTTCCAGGAAAACGAGCTGATCTGGCTCGCGGGCAACCGGTTCTACGGCAGACGGGACATCTTCCGCCCGGAGTACATCGAGTATCTGCGCGCCTTCCACCTGCCCGACTATCGGCTGGAGCGGCGGGGCGGCCAGTATGTCCTCACGTTCGAGGGCCGCTGGACCGACGTCACCATGTGGGAGATCTACGCGCTTGCCATCGTCAGCGAGCTGCGCTCGCGCGCGGCCATGACTTTGCTCGACAAGTTCGAGCTGGACGTGCTCTACGCCCAGGCCAAGACCAAGTTGTGGGACAAGATCCAGCGCCTGCGCGAGTACCCGGAGATCCGCCTCGCCGAGTTCGGCACGCGGCGCCGCCACAGCTTCCTGTGGCAGGAATGGGTGACGACCGCGCTCGCCGACGAGCTGGGGCCGTCCTTCGTCGGCACTTCCAACTCGCATCTCGCCTTCAAGCACAGCATGGAGGCGATCGGCACCAATTCGCACGAGCTGCCGATGGTGGTCGCCTGTCTCGCCCGCGACGATGCCGAGCTCAAGCAATCCCAATATGCGGTGCTGGACAAATGGCAGGAGGTCTACGACGGCGAGCTTCTCATCATGCTGCCCGACACCTTCGGCATGACCCAGTTCCTGCGCGATGCGCCGGATTGGGTGGCGGACTGGACCGGCATGCGCTTCGACAGCAAGGAGCCGTTCGCGGCCGGCGAGGAGATGATCGCCTGGTATCTTCAACGCGGACGCGATCCGCGCAAGAAGCGCGGAATGTTCAGCGATGCGCTCGACGTCGATTCGATGGTCGCGCTTTACTCGAAGTTCCACGGGCGCATGCGCGAGAGCTTCGGCTGGGGCACGCTTGCCACCAACGATTTTCGCGGTTGCCATCCGCGCGGTTCCGACACCCTCGATCCCGTCAGCCTGGTCTGCAAGGTCACACAGGCGAACGGCCGCAGCGCGGTGAAGCTGTCCGATAATCCGCAGAAGGCGACCGGCAGCCCCGCCGAAATCGCGCGCTATCTGCGTGTGTTCGGCAAGCAAGGGCTGGTGGAGCGGCCGGTACTGGTATGAGGCGACCGCTAAGGTCCTGTAGCCCTTACCTGTACTGAATTAGGATGGTCGAGACGCCGTCGCCGCAGTGGCGGTCGACGAAGCCCAGGAACGAGGACAGCAGCTTGCGCTCTTCCTCCAACTTGCTCGAGCGCACTCTCGCGGTGACCGCCTCGGCGTCTCCGCGCGCCAGCCGGATCGATCCCTGAAATTTTTTGTGCTTCCATTCCGCTTTGGTTTGCGCCTTGCGGCCGACGCGAAAAAATGTGCCGCGGCCCTTGCCGCGTATGTCGGCTTCTTTCTTGACGAGCGCTGCATATAACCTGGTCTTCTGCCGCGGCGTGATCTCAACCAGCTTCATCGCTGCCCCCTGGCATTGCTTGAAACGATCATCAGCAATACAACAAAAAATGCTGTTTGGACAACGGGATCGGGCGCGGCGACGCGGCAACCGATCCGAAACCATAATAATGGGAGTGAGCTGCGGATTGCTCAGGAGGATGCCGCCGGCGGTTGGCTGCAGCACCGAGGCGGCTCTCGGCCAAATCTGTCAGGATCCGCCCCGGCCGCGAATCAAGTTCGAGGCGAGCCTGTCGTGGCACGGATCGACGGCAACGAACCCGCCGGGACCAGCTTGGCCATGTCGATCCCTTCGATATCGGATCATTGGGAAAATGGGTCTAGGCGCCATTCCTATTCAGCCTATTCAGACGCACAAACGCCCACCTTCCGGCGGGACCGGAAGCGGACCGATCTCAATTTTGGAGAACGGCGTGCTTTGCGCCGATACGCTACACCGTCGGGAGGGGCCAAATCGGGGCCTTGCCTGACTGATGCGGCCCCAGAGGCCGCTCCCGACCGTGCCGTTCGCGAAAGGCCGCTACGCCGAAGCCCGAACGTGTGCCGCGGCGATCTTGGCGGCAATCTGCCCCGGTGGTTCCATGCCCATCTCCACAGCTCGTTGGCCGCACCGGCGCTGCGGCCGACGCACTGCCTCCGGTTGGAGCAGCATCGATAGCCTGAGCAGGGACGCGGCAGCTGTCAAGCATTTGCTTCAGGCGTGCCGGCCAAAAAATATTCGACACGCCGCGCGACCTCCGGGAACAATTTCCGGCGTGCCGGCCAAAGCGGCCGGCGGCAACACGATACCGCGCAGGGTCCTCGGACGTTCGGTGTTTCAGCGTTTCGGGGGTGGCGATAGTCGCCAAGCTGCTGTTGCTGATCGCGCTGCTGGCGCCGATTCTCACGGTGGCAGCGGGCATTCTCGCCAACCGCCCGAAACAGCCGGAACGCCAGGAACGCCAGGAACGCGAAGACAAGCCGCGAAAATACGAAGTCGACGTGAAACTCGGACCGGTGGCTGGCGGAAATTGCAAGCCAGCTATGCTGGTCTGGCACCCTGCTCCAGCATCGTCTTGAATTCCGCCCGGATCCGCCGCCCGGCTTCCGCGGCCACCGCTGATGCGTTTCCCATCCCGAAGAAGCCATGGATCAGGGTCGGCTCGCGATGATACGCGACTGGGACGCCGGCCCGCTGCAGCGCCTTTGCATATGCCTCGCCCTCGTCGCGCAACGGATCGAATTCGGCGGTGCAGATGACAGCCGCCGCCAAGCCGCTCAGACTGGCGGCGCGCAGCGGAGAGACGCGGGGATCGCGCCCGTCCGGGTCATCGCGCAAATAATGGTCGGCGAACCACTGCATGGTGTCGAGGGTCAAGAAATAGCCGTCGACGTTCTGGGCTCGCGACGGATATTTCGCATTTTCCGCCTGCGAGCGATAGTTTCCGGCCGCGTCGAGCGCCGGGTAGATCAGGAGCTGGGCACTAAGCGGCGGGCCGCCGTCGCGGCACGCCTGCGCGATTGCGGCGGCCAGATTGGCGCCGGCGCTGTCGCCCGCCACTCCCAATCGCACGGCATCGCCGCCCAGTTCCGCTAGGTTGGCTGCCGCCCATCGCGTCGCGGCGAGGCCGTCGTCGAACGCGCCCGGAAATTTCGTTTCCGGCGGCCGCCGGTAGTCCACGCTCAGCACGACCGCTTCGGCCTCGATCGCGAGCATGCGCGCTTGACGGTCATGCGTGTCCAGGTCCCCCGCAACCCAGCCGCCGCCGTGAAAATAGACCACAGTCGGCGCCGGCATCCGTTTGGGGCGATAGAGCCGCGCCTGTAGCGGGCCGGCCGCACCGGGAATCGAGAGATCGGCAACCGCGGCCGGCTGCGGCAACGGAACGTTGTTGCGCGATCGAGCGAGCGCGAGAAGCTGCTCGCGCGCGAGGCTCGGCGTCAGCGTCCGCGAATCGCGCAGCGGCAGTTTCGGCAGCAATTGCCCGATCTCGGGATCGAGGCGCCGCTCCGTCTCGAGAACATCCCCTTCCGGCGAAGTCGAAGATCGATCCATTGTATCGCCCGATCGTGCTGATGCCGCGCGATCGGAACTCCCGAGCGCCGGCGATGCGGCTCAGTCCAGGACCTTATGTTTCTTGAACCAGCCTTGGAGTTGGTTCCAGGCATCCTCGGCTGCTTCCTTGCGGTAGCTCGCCCGGTAATCGGCATGAAAGCCGTGCGGCGCATCTTTGTAGATCTTGAACTCGGCGGTCTTCTTGTTCGCCTCCAGTGCCGCCTTCATTTGTTCCACTTGAGCGACCGGAATGCCGGAATCCGCTTCGCCGTAGAGACCGAGCACGGGGGCCTTCATCTCCGGCGCGAGCGAAATCGCATTCCTGGGCATCGCTGCGCTCGACGGATCTGCTACCGGTCCGTAGAAGGCGACGGCGGCTTTCAGGCCCGGATCATGCGCCGCGTACTGCCACACGGTCCGTCCACCGCGACAAAAGCCGATGATGCCCAAACGGCTGGTATCGCCGCCCTGCGATTTTGCCCAAGCCACTGTCGCATCGAGATCGGACAGCAGTTCCGTGTCGGGCTTCGCATTCACGAGCGGCATCAGCTGCGAAACTTCGGTAATTTTGGTCAGATCTCCCTTGCGGAAATAATAGTCCGGAGCGACGGCAAGGGCGCCGAGCTTGGCGAGACGCCTGACCACATCCTTGATATATTCGTGCAGCCCGAAGATTTCCATCGCCACAAGAATGACCGGCGGGTTTGGCGCGTTCGCCGGTTTGGCGTAATAGCCCGGCATCTCGCCGTCGGAGACCTTTATCTTCGCGTCTCCGGCGACAAGCCCGCTCGCATCGGTGTGAATCACATCCGCGCGCACGGGCCCGGCAGCCAGCGTATAGCCGGCGGCGGCCGCCGCCGAAGCGGTCATGAAAAACCCTCGCCGCGAAAGATCCGGCGCAGCTTTGGCCAGCCCTTCGATGTCGGACATCAATTTCTTGTTCGTGCGCATCGGGTGCTCCTTTCCGAGATCGCCCAGGATTTACTGACCGGTGTTCGCTCTGTTTGTTTCTCTCGGCTCCAGCTCAAGCCGTCCTTCGCATCGGTATCTCCGGCTCTTGCCGCTGCAGAAATTCGATGAGCAACTCGCTCACTCTTTGAGGCTGCTCCTGCTGCACCCAATGTCCCGCGCCTTCGATGCGATGACAACCCAGCATCCGCGTGCACGCGTCGTTCTGCATGCGCTCGAGGTTCCCCGGAACCTGATAGATTCCCCAGTCACTCTTTCCCGTGATGAAGATCGCAGGCACGTCGATGGTCCGCCCGGAGAACAATTGGAGTTCCGCATCATAGGCGCCCGTGGTCCTGCACCGGTACCAGTTGAGCCCGCCTTGGAAGCCGGTCCTGGTATATTCGGCGCTGTAGACGCTGAGCTCGTGTTCGGGCAGCCATCGGCATGCCGCGATCTGTTCGGGCGACGGCATCTCGGGCGCGACGGTCGCCGCCATGTTCTCGTGTAAATCCATGATGTAGTAGGTCGGCATCTTTGCCAGCTCGTCGCCGGTCCAGGACCGCAGCGGGAACGGTTCGTTCCCACTCCAGTCCGCGCTCTTCATATGGAAATAGGCACGCAGAAACGCGTGAACGCCCTGCGGGCAATCGCGCATGTCGGCATTCGCCTGCCGCGTCGAGTAATACCACTGATAATGTTTCCGCGGCCGGTCCAATTTCGCCAAGGCGTCGTGGATGCTGGTGCCGGATGACGCCGTGGTCGGACTGCTTGGTGGCGCCTTCTTTGCCGTGCCGAACGGGAGCGCGGGGGGGCCCGCGAACGGCGCGCTCATCAGTGCCACCGAGCGGAACACGTCGGGCCGCACCAGCGCGCACCAGGCGGCGACCGGAGCGCCGAAATCGTGGCCGACGACCACCGCCACCGAATGGTAACTGAGCGCCGACACTAGTCCGAGCGCATCCCGGGCGAGGTTGAGAAGCCGGAACGGCGCAAGATCGCCGTCGTAATCGGCATCCCAGCCCGTGGTGCGGCCATAGCCGCGCTGGTCGGGGGCCACGACGTGAAATCCCGCGGATGCGAGCGGCACCATCACCTTGCGCCAGGAATAGGCGAGCTCCGGAAAGCCGTGGAGCAGCAACACGCAAGGGCGGCCCTCGGCCTCAAACCCGGCCTCCAGCACGTGCATCCGCAGGCCATTGATGTCGGGCACGACGCGGGCACGGATGCCGGCGGGAAGCGACGCATCTTCCAGGGGTGGCAGGTCGGTCATAGTCGCATCGATCGATGATCGTCATCCGGCGAGCGTGCCGCCAAGTATCCGGCGGCCGAGTATTGGCTATTATGAACTCTTCCGCACCGTTGGAGCAGCGAGCGCGACGGGGCGGAATCCGCCACCGCGCCTTGACTTGGCTAGGGGCGACATTTAAGTCCGCAGCATCCCCGCGGGGGCGTAGCTCAGTTGGTTAGAGCGCCGGCCTGTCACGCCGGAGGGCGCGGGTTCGAGTCCCGTCGCTCCCGCCATTTCGATGCCGCCGCTTGCGGGGTCGCCGCGACCGCCTCGGACTGGAAATCGCCGGCGAGCCGCTCCGCGTTCGCCAGGGCAGCGTAATTCGCGCGAAAGTCCGCCACGATAGCCTCGAACGGCACGTCCGCGAACGTACCGCGGTCCACCACATATTCCATATGCTTGCGGCCGGTGCTGTCGAACGGCTGAAACAACGAGTCCGTGTGGCCGTCGAATATGAGCGGCTTCACACCCAGCCGCTCGCAGAGGCTGGCGTTGAACGCCGGGGTTGCCTTCACCCATTTCCCGCCGAGGTGGAGCTCGCAATACGAATGCCAGCGAAACACGTCGGTTTTCATGCGCTCGTAGAGCCGCGGCGAGGTCATATGGTTCCTCACGTCCGCGAAGCCGAGCCGGCTCGGCACGCCGAGCACGCGCGCGCAGGCGGCGAGCAAGCACGCCTTGCCGACGCAGAATCCGCGCTTTTCCGCCAGCACCGCACTCGCGCGAAACACGTTCGGATCGGTCCAGTCGACGTAAGCATCGTAGAGGATCTCGTCACGCACAATGGAATAGAGCTGCAGCGCGGCATCGGTCGCGTCCTTCGCGCCTGCGCTCGCGATGCGGGCGAATTCGATCACCCGCGGAGAGTCGCTGTCCACGAACCGGCCCGGAGCCAAATATTGCTGTCCGATCATGTTTTCCTGCATGGTCTAGTCGATTCGAATGGCGCTGACCCCAGGCAGGCGCTCGATTGCACGCGCGCCCATCAGCCGGCTCGGCGTGTAATAGCCGCCCGGCGGGCGGTGCTCCAGCACGGTTTTCACGATCAGGATCGCAGCATCCGCCGTGAGGCGGTAGCCGTTCGGCGTCGTCAGCCGCGCGGTGCGAATTGTGCCGGCTGCATTGCGCGCCTCGCCCCAGACATAGCTCGTTTCCTGCCGCATCTGATCGTCGGAAGGTCCCCGGCTGCTCGCGGCCCATCGCCGCAGCCAGGGCACCGCCCGATGCACGATCGGCCGCAAAAGATTCGAGCAGCGCATGGCGAAGACCGCCGCCGCCGAGGTGCGGACATAGACTTCGATATCGGGAATCCCGGTGGAATAATAGGCGGTGGCGACATCACCCCAGGGGATCGTCATTCCCAAGGCGTTTCCCCGGCCGAAATCGATGGTCCGGGTGCGATAGGCGAACGGCACCTCGATGATCCTGCCGTCCCTGCGAATGCGCCCGCCGGCACTCAGGGCCTCGACCATGGTCTTGGCCGTTCCCGGGCTCGGCGTTCCCTCCGCGTCGAAGCCGAGTGCGAGAGAATTGGCATCCGGCAACGCCTCCTTCAGGACGGCGGCAACGCAATCGGTCGGAACGACATCGAAGCCGACCCCGGGGCAGACCAATATGCCGGCGGTTTCCGCCTGCGCATGCCGTGCGTGCGCGGCGACGAAGACATCGATCTCGCCGGTGATGTCGAGATAATGCGTCCTGCTTGCGAGGCACGCGTCGACCATCGGCCCGCTCGTCGTCGCGAACGGACCGGCACAGTTGAGCAGGATATCCACATCGCCGAGCGCGCCGCCGCCGCGGTCGGATCGTTCGCATCGAAGCATCGCCACTCGAGGTCGAGCTCCGCCGCCAGCGCCTGGACCGGCCCCTCGCGCCGGCCGCCCAGAATCGGGCGCAAATTCTTGCGCTTGGCTTCCCGTGCGATCAGGCGACCGGTGAAGCCGTAGGCGCCGTAGATCATCCATCCAGCACTAGTGCTCATGATGCAATCGTTCGGAACAAAGCGGCGGTTTCATTGCGTGGCTGAGCATCGACATAGTTTGGACAATCCTCCTCGCCATACGGAATCCGGACGAAGCTGCCAAGAGCAGCTGCTCGTCGTCCGAACCACCAGGGAGATCGCATGCGTAACTTGATCATCGCCGGCGCGACAATGGCCGCATTCGTTGCCGGCGGCACGCTGATGGCAGGAAGTGCCGAAGCGGCGGCCGGAACGTTCGGCGGCATCCGCATGGCTGCGGATTCTCTCGGCATCATCGCGAAGAGCCAGTACATCCATATGGGGAGGAGGCACTGCTGGTATGCGGACGGCTGGCAGGGTCCGGGCTGGTACTGGTGCGGATACAATTGGCGGCACGGCCTTGGATGGGGCGGGCCGGCGGGTTGGCGCGGCTGGGTGTGGCGTGAAGAACGTCGCGAAGAACGCCGCGAGCGCCGTTTCGATCGACGCTTCGATCGATATTGAGATCTCCTCGCGCGCAACGTCCTGCCCACGCGGCTCGATCACCGCGTGGGCAGGATCGTCGGCGAGGTTTGCAGCAGGCCTTCCGGCCGAAATGGGCTCTCCGCCCGCTTTGCGCACCGGATGTGCTCCATCCGGATTCTCCGGCGTCCGGACCCCCCGCCTTCATCGCCCGCTTTGCCGCCGGCTGGCCGCGGAGTAGAATGCGCAACAAGGGTATGCAGAATTGCAGTTCGCGAGGTTCGACAATGGCACTCTACCGACGCATCCGGGGGCCGTTCGCCTCGAATGAGGATGTTGCCCCGCTGAATTGGCGTCGCGGGCTGTTTCGCCTATGGCTGCTCGTGTCCGCCGCATGGCTCATGAGCTGGACGATCTATTTCATTCTTTCCGCCATGGCCCAGGCCTTGAAGACGGTCGGGGATTTCCTTGCCATACCGGTGGTGTTCTTCGGGCCGCCGATCGCTCTGCTGCTTTGCGCCATGGCTGCCGGATGGGCCATTCGCGGTTTCAAGGCCGACAAAAGTTCGACCCAGAACACGGCGCCGCTGCCCAGCGAAAACGTCGTGCCCTTGCAACGTGGCGAGGGAGCGGAACACGGCCGCGATGCCGGAACGAGCGCCACGTAAGTTGATCCCTTGGTTTTGAAAGCGATTTCTATTCACATATTGGCGATTCCCTGTTGAGCCCGACCGCCGGCGGGCGACCCGTTGCAGGCATCCGCCACGCGCTGGTCACGGAGGGTCGGCGCCGCTATAACCGCGCCAAATTTCGCCGCGGTGGGCCAGCTGCCAGTTCACCATAAGAACGTTCCAGGAGAGGAAAATGAATAGACGCGAGATTTTGCAAGGCTCGACCGCGCTGGCGGT
>WNGP01005181.1_pt1 | contig 15032 bp, 13 predicted proteins | sample 5407671 | NCBI WGS metagenome assembly WNGP01 (sample SAMN13153381, study PRJNA577476) | soil metagenome | isolation source: 40 cm soil or saprolite under Garry oak tree replicate 2 | place: USA:California | collected 2016-06-15 | reverse complement strand
AACCTTTCTTGTGAAAGCCGACGAATAGTTCTTGGAATTTGTGGTGGTGAACTTCGAACCAGGCGCGGAAGTCGGATGGCGTTGGAAAGAATGTTGGCTTCGGGGGCATGACGTCTAACTAAATTCAGCAGACAATTCTACGCATGGAAGATTAGGTCAAGCGCTTCAATTTCCTTCTGGCTTGCTTGAGCAATTGCGCAGTTTCTTCGGCTCCAGCCTCGGTCACCCTATTTGACCGGCATACTCTTTCTAAATGGGGAATCGCTTTGCGCGGACTTCTCTCATCTCCGATGTAGTATTTGGCGATTTCCAAATTCGTCTGGTCATCCCCCATTTCGACTGCTCGCCGAAACCATGCGAGAGCCTTCTTCGGCTTTTCTTCGTTTCGCCGCGTCATTCCTATGTTACTGGCCGCGCTCGCATCTCCGCGCCGGTATGCCCGCTTATACCAATAGAGACCTCCAGATGAGTTTCGCCGAATTCCCTTGCCGTCGCAGTAGTAATTTCCAACATTCAGTTGGCAGCTTGTATCTCCAGCCCTGCCAGCGGCCAAGAAAAGTCTAAAAGCGGGCTTTAGTTTGCCCCTCTCCTACAACTCATCAGCGCGCGTGAATAAGTCGTCGGTCTTCGAGATTGCTTGGACGTACTTCTGATTCTTGCCACGAGGTTTCACCAGGTTATTTCTACAGAATACACTGCAACTCCAGCGAACCGCCAACGACAAATCCTAACCCAGTTCTGAACTTACTCCCAGCGAACTCGGCTATGCGATTAGTTCGCCGACGGCGGAGGCGAAGATTTTGGTGTGGGCGTCGATGTCGGCTTCGGTGGTGGCGGGGGACATGAGGGCCATGTTGTGGAACGGGGTGAGGAGGACGCCGCGGTTGAGGGCGTAGAGGTGCAGGAAGCGTTCAAGTTCGAAATCGGCGGCAGCGGCGGATTCGCCGCCGTTGCGCGGAGGTTTCGAAGCGAAGGTGTATTCGGCGCGGGCGCCGAGGCGGATGACGTTCCAAGGAAGATTGGTGGCCCGGAGATTTTCGGCGACGCCGTCGGTGAAGCGCTTGGCGAGCGGGACCATGCGTTCGAATGCGGCGGGCGTGAGGACGTGCTCGAGTGTGACGCGCATGGCGGCTAGCGAGAGGGCGCTCCCTGCTAAAGTTCCGCCGATGCCGCCGACGTCGCAGTCTTCGAGATGAATGCGGGCGTTGATGCGCTGGGCGACTTCCTCGGAACAGCCGTAGGTCGCGCCGGGGATGCCGCTGCCGATGGCTTTGCCGAAGACGAGCATGTCGGGATCGAGTTTCCATTCGGCGGTGCAGCCGCCCGGGCCGGCGCAAATGGTGTGAGTTTCGTCGGCGATAAGGAGCGAGCCGTAGCGGCGCGCGAGTTCGCGCGCGGATTTCCAGTAACCGTTGTCCGGAAGAATGATGCCGACGTTGGTCATCGCGGGCTCGGCGAGAATGCAGGCGACGTCGTGATGCTTGAGCGCGGCTTCGAACGCGTTGAGATCGTTGAATTCGACAACGCGGGTGGTTTCGGCGGGATTGACGGGCGGGCCGATATTGCCGCGACGCGGGCCGACCACGCCATATTCGAGCCTGGCAAAAGATTCATCCACGCTGCCGTGGTAGCAGTAGTGGAAGACGAGGATTTTCGAACGCTGCGTGATTTCGCGGGCGATTCGAATGGAGAAGCGGTTGGCGTCGGTGGCGGTGAGCGTGAATTGCCAGTAGGGGAGACGGAAGCGGCGCTGGAGATCTTCACCGATCCAGAGGGCGTCTTCGGTGGGGAGCATGAAGGTGATGCCTTCTTTGACGCGGCGCGCGACGGTTTCGGCGACGATTTCGGGTGAATGGCCCGTCATGGCTCCAGTGTCGCCGAGGCAAAGGTCAATGTATTCGCGGCCATCCACGTCGGTAAAATGCGCGCCTTTGGCGGACTTGACGAAGATGGGGAAAGCGCCAGCCCATTTTTTCATCCAGTTCATGGGGACGCCGCCGAGGAGAGAGGATTGGGCGCGACTGTAGAGAGCAGCTGATTTGGGATGATCGGCGAGGAAGCGGGATTCTTCACGTTGTTGGAGCGATTTCAGTTTATTGCGGTCGATGGTGGTCATAAATGCAGTTCGCGATATCCAAGAACATGTCAGAGTAAATTAATAAATAACTGAAGAACTTTTCAGTCCTTTGGGATAAATGGGCTTGTAATCGTCTTCTTCAAAGTCTCGATAGCCAGCCTTCAATTCCCTCATGTTTTTGCCAACAGCAAGAAGAGTTTTGATTTTTTCGAATGCAGATTTGGGATTGTCGGTATGAATAAACATATTCATTTCGCCGAACCCAAAGTCGTGGCCATCCACGATATCAATATCTCCCAATCCATCTCTAATCGCTTCCTCAAGCGATAGCAAGCGATCATAATCGGCAGTCGAGACAACGGGCCACTGCAGTACGAGCTGATATTTCATATAGGAGCCTTCATCGGAGGTCGCGGATGATTTCGCGGGCGGCGTTGGCGCCGGAAGCGCCGGTCAGGCCGTTGCCGGGATGCGTGCCGGAGCCGCAAAGAAAAAGGCCGCGGATGGGCGTTTTGTAACGCGCCCAATCCAGAACGGGACGCATGGTAAAAAGCTGATCGAGAGCGAGTTCGCCGTGAAAAATGTGGCCGCCGGTGAAGCCGTAGGATCTTTCGAAATCAAGCGGCGTGATGACTTGCATGTATTCGATGAGACTGGGCAAATTCGGCGCGTAAGCGGCCAAGGTTTTGACAACGGCGCGGCCCAGGTCGTGGCGGCGCGAGTCCCAGTTCCCTTCTTTCAGCTTGAATGGGGCGAATTGGACGTAGGCGGACAGGACGTGATTGCCGTCGGGGGCGAGCGAGGGATCGAGAATTGTCGGAATGGTGACATCGAGCCAAGGGGCTTTCGAGAATTCGCCGTACTTGGAGGCATCAAAGGCGCGCTCGAGGTAGTCGATTTCGGGGCCGATGTGGATGCGGCCGGAGAGGGCTTTGAGAAAGCCCTCCGTCGCGTCCAGCGCAGTGAAAGCCGGCAGACTGGCGAGGGCGAGATTGACCTTGGCGACGGTGCCATTGGCGCGGAAATTTTTCATGCGGTTGGCAAAGGTGGGGTCGAGTTGCGTGGGATCGACGAGCTGGAAAAAGGTGCGTTTGGGATCGACGCCGGAGACGACGGCTTCGACAGCGATTTCTTCGCCATCGGCGAGAACGATGCCGGTGACGGCGCCGTCTTTGACGAGAATGTGGCGGACTTCGGCATCGGTGCGGATTTCAGCGCCGGCCTGTTTCGCGGATTCGGCGAGAGCGCGCGTGAAGGAACCGAGTCCGCCGCGCGGAAACGCGGCAGAGCCTACGGGATGGACATCGGCGGCGGCGCGCAGAAGAAGTACGGCGGTCGATCCGGCAGACCAGGGACCAAGCGCGGCGCCAAAAATGCCGCGCGCGGCGATGACGGCGCGAAGGAGTTCGGTTTCGAAAAATTCAGCGACGAAATCCGCGACGGCCATGGGACCCCAGCGGAGCAGATCGAAGATGCCGGACTTTCCAAGGCTTCGAACGCTGCGGCCGGTCTTGAGAAGGCTCCAGAGATCTTCGGGAGTAGGCTTGTCGATCGCGGGAGGCGTGATGGAAGAGAGCTGGGTGAAGAAACCGGCGGTTTCTTCGAGAGCTGAAGCAAATTGGGCGTACTTGGCGGAGTCCTTGGCGGAGATGCGGGCAATTTCGGCGGCGGTTTTGGCAACGTCGTTGTAGAAGAGGAGCGCCTTGCCGTCAGGCGTCGGAGCAAAGACGCGCGGATCGGGATAGAGAATTTCACAATCGAAATTATCGAGTTGCAGATCGCGCGCGACATTGGCGCGGAGCGGACCGAGCGTGTGTGCGAGAGTGGAGGCGCGGAAGCCGGGATGAAATTCCTCGGTGATGGCGCCACCGCCGACCATTTCGCGGCGTTCGAGGACGAGGGGCTTGAAGCCACCCTTGGCGAGATAAAAAGCGGTGATAAGAGCGTTGTGACCGCCGCCGATAAGAACCACGCGTTGTCCGATGGGCATGGTTAGTCGGCTGCCTTCGAAACGTGCGACCGCGAGCTAGAACCGCCGGATTTCCATCCCTTCAAGATGACCTGGCTGGCGATGCGGCCGTTGGCACCCATGATGCCGCCGCCGGGGTGGGTGGCGGAGCCGCACATATAGAGGTTGCGGATGGGGGTGCGGTAGTAGGCCCAGCCGGCGACGGGACGAAGGAAGAAGAGCTGCTCGAGGGAAAGCTCGCCCTGAAAAATATTGCCCTGCGTGAGGCCGAATTCGCGCTCGAGATCGAGCGGGGTGAGCACCTGGCGGCCGATGACGATGTCTTTGATGTTGGGGGCATACTCGGCGATGGTGTTGATGACGTTATCGCCGAAGGCTTCTTTCCGATCGTCCCAAGTGCCTTGGGCGAGTTTGTAGGGCGCGTACTGCACGAAGCAGGAGAGAACGTGTTTGCCGGGAGGCGCGACGCTGGGATCGGTGAGGCTGGGAATGACCATGTCAATGTACGGATGGCGCGAGTAGCGGCCGTATTTCGCGTCGTCGTAAGCGCGCTCCATATATTCCATGCTCGGAGAAATGGAGATGGCGCCGCGAAGATGCGCGCCCGGCCCGGGGAGGCATTTGAAATTGGGGATCGCGTCGAGGGCGAGATTGACCTTGCCGGATGAGCCGCGAAATTTGTAGCGGCGGACGCCTTCGAGAAAATCAGCGGGAAGCTCGCTGGGTTCGAGGAATTTCTCGAACGTAAGATGCGGATCGACGCTGGAGGAGACGACGTTTGCGAAGATTTCTTCACCGGATTGGAGAACGACTCCCGCGGCGCGGCCGTTCTTGACGAGGATTTTGCCGACGGGTGCTTTGGTGCGGATTTCGACGCCGGCTTCGCGGGCGGCGTCTGCGATGGCGTTCGAAATGGCGCCAGTGCCGCCGCGACTGAAGCCCCAGGAGCGGAACGCGCCATCGATTTCGCCCATGTAGTGGTGAAGGAGAACGTAAGCGGTGCCGGGCGAACGAATGCCGAGGAACGTGCCGATGATGCCAGAAGCGGACATGGTGGCTTTGAGGACATCGGTCTCGAACCACTGGTCGAGAAAGTCCGCGGAGCTCATGGTCATGAGCTGGACGAGGGTGTAGCGCTCGTCGGAAGAAAGTTCGCGAAAGCGCTGCAGCAGGAAGTGGAGTTGCTTGAGGTCTTTGGGATTGAGCGTGGTGGGATCGGGAGGAACCATGGAGAGCATGGGCTTCACGAAGCGGCACATCGGCGTCATCATCTTCGAGAATTCGTCGTAGGCTTCGGCGTCGAGACGAGAATGGCGGCGGATGTCGCGGATGGATTTCGCGTGATCGTTCATGCGCCAGAGGTAGTCGCCGCTGGGCATGGGGGAAAAGGTGCCGTCAAGCGGAAGAATCTCGAGGCCGTGGCGAGGAAGATCGAGTTCGCGGATGATTTCGGGGCGAAGGAGCGAGACAACGTAAGAACATTCGGAGAAAAGAAAGCCGGGGATGATTTCTTCGGTAACGGCCGCGCCGCCGAGCACGTGGCGGCGTTCGAGGACGACGACCTTCTTCCCTCCTTTGGCGAGGTAGGCGGCGTTGACCAGGCCGTTGTGGCCGCCGCCGATGACGATGACGTCGTAGTGCTCACCCATTCGCTATGACTCCGGTATATCTCCGTCGAGAGCGACCGCGAAATGACCATGGCCAACTGCGACCGCAAAGCGGTCAACAAAAAATGAAAAGCTGTGGGAAACGAAGAGTAAACATTCTACTGAGAGCAGACTTTGCGCACAAGTCACGGAGGTAGTGCTTTCTTGAGAGGCGGGTCGGTTTCCGATTACGCGCCTTAACAGGAATTAGCCCGCCGCTGCCGGGGCCGAGTGCTGGAGTTGAGGAGTTTCTCGAGGGTTTTAGGTCGGTCCCAAAGCTGCAGATCACCGTCCCCCGGCCACACTAAGCTTTGCTCCAAGCTGCCGCGTCTCTCCTAATCCCATTAGTTGGCACTCTGGCGGCTCTGGCTTCTAATCTGCCATCCTTGCTATTTGAGAGGTATAGCCTGCGATGAGCAAACATAGAATTCTGCTGGCGGACGACACCGACGACATCCGCGCCGTGTTCCAGGAAGGTTGGAAAGCAGCGGGTTTGAAGTGTACCCGCCGCCACCGTGAACGAAGCGCTGAGACTTATTTCTACTGAAAGCTTCGACGTGCTGCTCTCCGACCTGCACATGCCGGATGCTGGTGATGGATTTACCGTCGTCAATGCCATGCGCCATACAGCCCAACGCTGTAACGCTAGTGCTCAGGTTTCATGGAGAGCCTGGCTGCGAAGGCGGCGAATTAGCCCGCCAAAACCTTTAGTGCAAGGCCGGAAGATTGCCGGGACCAGAGTTTCCGACCAGCAGATGAACCCAATAACTGATAAACGCGCGTAACCCACGCGCGGCGAATCCGAGCCGGCCGTTCCATCCTGACAAACCGGAAGCTGAACCAGCACCGTTTCTTGTATCGTGCGCGTTCGATGCGCTCGGGTGCGGGTGTCTTGCAAAGGGCCGCAGGATTGGGGCAAGCTAGCCAGCTAGCCGGGCAGCGGGGGTGATGGATGAGGAAGAGAATTCTGTGCGCGGTTGCCATGCTGGCGATGAGCGGGAGTGTTTTGTTTGGGCAGAGCGGCGCGCCAACCGCGGCGCCGCTGACGGTGATTCGGGCGGGAATGTTGATCGACGGGGTGAGCGAGGCGCCGCGGAAGAATCAGCTCATTTTCGTGCGCGGGGAGCGCATCGAGAAAGTAGCAGACGATTCGGCGCCGATCCCGGCGGGGACGAAGGTGATTGATCTTTCAAATGCGATGGTTTTGCCGGGGCTGATAGATGCGCACACGCATATATTCCTGTGGGGCGAGGACCCGGCGAAGGGCGGCTACGACGTAAACATTCTGAAGGCAGGAATCGCGCTGCGTGCGGCGCGGGCCACCTACGCGGTGCGGAGAGCACTGGAGCAAGGATTCGTGGCGCTTCGCGATCTGGAGACCGAGGGCGCGGGGTACGGCGACATCGAGATCAAACAGGCGATCGAAGAGGGAGCGATACCCGGGCCGAGAATTTTTGGTGCAACGCGGGCGATATCAACGACGGGCGGGTACAACCTGGAAGGGTACGCGCCGGAACTGGAGATGCCCAAGGGCGCGCAACTTGTCGATGGGCCGGTGGAAGCACGGAAGGCCGCGCGGCAGCAACTGGAGCACGGCGCGGACTGGATCAAGGTGTACATGACGCACCGGTCGTGGGTGGACAAGCAAGGAAACCTGGTTTCGCAGCCGACGCTAACGGTGGAGGAGTTGAAGGCGATCGTAGACGAGACGCACGGCTGGGGGAAAAAAGTGGCGTGTCACGCGTACAACGGAATCGGTTTGCAGCGGGCGCTGGATGGCGGATGCGATTCAATCGAGCACGGATTGGAGATTACGGATGCGCAGATCGCGCAGATGCAGCGGCAGGGGACGTGGTATTGCCCGACGCTTTCGCCGTATTACGACGATTGGGCGCCGGCGGACACGCTGGAGGGAAAGCGCGACCGCGCGCGGGCCATGGTTCACGAGACGTCCTTTCGAAAGGCGCTGAAAGCGCACCTGAAAATTGTTTATGGAACGGACATGGGCGGGATTCCGTGGACGGAACCGATGGCGCAAGAGTTCCGGCGAATGGTGACGCTGGGGATGTCGCCGATGGACGCGATTCAATCGGCGACATCGCGAGCCGCCGAGATGCTGGACATGAAAGGAGAGATCGGGGTGATCTCTGCCGGCGCGTACGCGGAAGTGATCGCGGTGTCCGGAGATCCGCTGAAGGACCCCGGGGAACTAGAACACGTGCGATTTGTGATGCACGATGGAGCGGTATTCAAGAATGAGATCGCGAAGTAGAAAGCTGCCGGGATGCGCTGGGGGTCAGCGCTTGACGCGGACGCCGTTCCAAAATGCGATGCGGTCCTTGATTTCAGCGGCTGCGGGCTTCGGCTGAGGGTAGTACCAAGCAGCGTTATCGTTCTGCATGCCGTCGACTGCGACATGGAAATAGTGGGCAGTGCCCTTCCACGGACAGATCGTGGTGTGATTGCTGGGCTTGAGGAATTCCTTATTGACACTTTCGGGCGGGAAATATTGGTTGCCCTCGACAACGACGGTGGCGCTGCTTTCCGCGATGATTTTTCCGCCCCAGGATGCTTTGGCCATTTTGTACCCCTCCGGCGCAGAACCATTGCTTTACATCAGGCTGCCGCCGGACAGATCAGCTTACCCTGCTGATTAGATGTACGGGCGGCGGAATCGGCTCAGAAATTCGTGCGCAACGAAAAAAAGACCTGCGCTTCGAAACAAAGAAGCCGGCGCAAAGCGACTCTTGGGGGAAGCACGACGGGGGTTTGCTGCAATCAGCTGCCCAATGGAGGAATAGCAAATGAGCGAGCAGAATTTTGAAAACCATGGAAAGTTTGTACCTTCTTATCATTTTTTTGCCGTGCCCGTTTTTCTGATCAATTTCCTGTGGTCGCTGTACCGGCTGAGGAAGCTGGGGATTTCCTTCGAAGGAATCTTTGGAGTGATTTTGGCCGCGGCCCTCGTGGTCCTGGTCTTCCAGGCGCGACTATTTGCGCTGGCGGTGCAGGACCGCGTCATCCGGCTCGAGGAGCGGCTGCGCTACGTACGGGTGCTGCCCGCCGATCTTCAGGTAAGAACCGCCGAGCTCACCATCGGACAAATTGTTTCGCTGAGGTTTGCGAGCGACGCGGAGTTACCGGCGCTGGCGCGAAAAGTGCTGGATGACAAAGTGACAGCGCGCAGAGCGATCAAGGAACTGATTAAGCAGTGGAGGCCGGACTACCTGAGAGCATGAGCCACGGGATTCCTAGAAGATACTGCGAATCACGCCTCCTTCAGCGCGGACGGCGGAACCGTTGATGGCCGTGGCTTGCGTGCTGGCGATGAACGTGGCCACGGCAGCGACTTCTTCAGGTGTTTCGAAGCGCTTCAAGAGCGAAGAGGGGCGGACGGTTGAAAAAAACTGCTTTTCGATTTCTGCTTTCGTTACGCCCTGCTGTTTAGCCATGCCTTCGACAAAGTCACCGACACCTTCCGATGCGGTGGGACCGGCGAGAAGGGAATTCACGGTGACGCCGGTGCCCGCGACGGATTCCGCCAAGCCTCGAGCGATGGCCACCTGGGCGGTCTTGGTCATCCCGTAGTGAATCATTTCGGCAGGAATGTGCTGTGCAGATTCGCTGGAGATGAAGATCACGCGGCCCCAGTTTTTCTTCAGCATGCCGGGTAAATAGTGGCGCGATAGGCGAACACCGCTCAGGACGTTTACTTCGAAAAAGCGGAGCCAGCCGGAATCGGGGATCTCCAGGAAGGGCTTGGGCTCAAAGATTCCGAGGTTGTTCACCAGAATGTCCGCCTCCGGCACCTGCTGCAGGAATGCCGCAACACCCGGGGCCGTGCCGAGGTCAGCGGCAATCCCGCGGACATCGGCATTCTGGACACGCTGCCGGATGCTGTTGAGGGCAGCCGTCACTCTTCTGTCCGTGCGGCCATTGACAATGACCTGCCCGCCTTCGGCGGCGAGTGCGGCAGCGATGGCGAAGCCAATGCCCGCGGTCGAGCCGGAGACGACAACTTTTTTTCCTTCGAGTCCAAGGTCCACTTCTTGGCTCCACTTTGACTATTAAGAACTTTTATCGGGCCGTGGCAACAGCGGCTGCGCCTTCTATTTCCGCGATCTCTTGGGTGGTGAGTTTCAGTTCGCCGGCGCGCATGACGCCCTCAGCTTGTTTGGCATTGCGCGCGCCAACGATCGCGCCGGTCACTGCGGGATGACCTAACGTCCAGGCGATGGCCACTTCACCTGGCGTGCGGCCGTGACGCGCACCAACTTGACGAAGGCGCTCGACAAGCTCCAGATTCTTCGAGAGTCGCGGCTCGCGGAATTCCGGATTGCGGCTGCGAAAATCATCGGCCGGCAGAGTGGCGGCACGTTCGCGGGTCATGGCTCCGGTGAGCAGCCCGGAAGCCATGGGGGCGTAAGAGATCACCCCGATTCCCTGCTTCTCGCAATAAGGGAGGGTCTCGGCTTCAATTTGGCGGCGGATGATGGAGTAGGGTGGCTGCAAAGAAGTGGCCGGAGTAATTTTCTCGGCGCGCTTGATTTGGGCTGCATCGAAGTTGGACACGCCGATCCAGCGGACCTTGCCTTCGGCTTTCAGTGCGGCGAGAGTTTGCCACGCTTCCTCGATGCCTGGTTTGCCATCGTCCGGGGGCCAGTGCATTTGATAGAGATCGATCGTTTCAACCTGCAGGCGGCCGAGACTGTCTTCGCATTCGCGGCGAATGGAATCGGGACTGAATTCCTTCCAAATTTTTCCCTTCTCGTTCCAGCGCAAAACACACTTGGTGAATACGTAGGGGCGCGGGCCGCGCCACTCCTTCAGCGCGCGGGCTACGATTACTTCCGAGTGACCCAGGCCGTAGACGGCGGCGGTGTCGATCCAATTGACGCCCAACTCCAGCGCGCGATGAATCGCGGCAATGGAATCGGCGTCGTCCTGCGGGCCCCAGGCAAATTCCCAGCCGGAACCGCCGAGGGCCCAAGCGCCAAACCCGACAGGCGTTACTTTGATATCCGAGTTTCCCAATTTTCGCGTTTCCATTTAGACGCTCTTCCTTTTCGCGTTTCCATTTAGACGCTCTTCCCGAGACGCGCGCTGGGTGATTTGCCGCGCAGCGAATCTGTTTATTCATCCTCTTTGTCTTGGATGAACATATCGCAAAAAACGTTAGAAGGCATCCGAAAGTGGGAAGAGCGACGAGAACTCACTTAGCTGGCGATGAAGCCGGCATCCAGCGAAACTGTCTCGCCATCGGGATTTGCGCTCCAGCCATGCTGTTTATCAAGTCAATAAATAATGGATAAGAGAGTCTAACAGCTAGCCAACAAACGAACGACGCCCCGACCGGATCGGGGCGCCGTTGTCGAAAATAAATGTGAATGTGGACGAAAGTTAGATGGTCTTAGTTGCCGGTGTGCTCGCGCCCGCCGTAGAGGTCCGGGCAAATGCATTCCCGCCAGATTCCTTTTCTGGACTCTTGTCGATTTCGATGGAACCTTTGAAGTAGGCCCCATCTTCGATCATGATGCGGGAAGTTGTCAGATCACCGTTGACCGAACCATCCTTCTTAATTTCAATTCTATCCTTCGCGCGAAGGTTTCCCTTCACGTTGCCGTACACCACGACCTCGCGGGCAATGATGTCGGCAGTCACTTTCGCCGTAGGCCCGACAGTCAGCCTCCGCTCATCGAGCGTAATCAGTCCTTCGACCGAGCCATCGATCAACAGATCTTCATTGCCGGAGATCTCACCTTTCACTTGCAGGCTGGCCCCGAGCCGCGCCGTGGCGCGGTCCGCGGTTGCACCCAATGGACGCATCGCATCTGTACTCATCGCGGGTTTATCCTCCCAAGCCGCCGGAGCGGACTTCGGCGACTGATTCGTTTGAAAGTTTCTTGCATCCGGTTGCCCGGCTTGCGGTGCATCCGGTTTCTTATTGCCCCACATCGGACCTCCCAAGGGACAGCCCCACGCCACGCAGATTTCCGGCCGGGGTAATGCAAACTGTATTCCTCGGAAGTGCACGCAGCAAACAAAGTGTGAAGCTGCTGTTCCAGACAGTAACTAGACTTCAGGACAGGGCGTGCCCGGGCCGGAAGACAGTCCACGAAAATACTGAAGGAATCCGCGTCAAATGTAAAGCGGGGTGCGGCGTGGGAATTGAGCCTAATAGTTTGGTTTGTCCGGGACCGGTTGTGTGGCAACGAAATCGCGCTGAAAACGCTGGGCGTAAGAATCGAGCAACTGCTGTATTCGTTGGTGGCTTTGGGACTTCAGAATGAAACCCGCATGGTGATACTTCGTGACGCGATAGACAATTTCGGGGTCTGCATATGCGGAAGTATCGGGGTGCTCCTGGCGTGCGAGAGAAAGAATGACCCCCGCATAGTCGTCACGCTTGGCCGGAAGCTGATAAGGCTGATTCCCTGCCCCAACTTCAAGCCCTGCCCATTCGCGCCAGAGATTGATGCCCGTTGCGGTCTCGATGACATCCGAGATATAGGCCCCGCCGACACGAGCGGCGACTTCGATGAAATAGAATTTGCCGCCAGCGTGCGACTGCAGGAACTCCGCATGGGTCACCCCGCGCACGAGGCCAAGGCCCTCGATTAGATGGCGATTGATCTCGAGGAGCGATTTGGTTTCTTCCGCTTCACGCGGAAGGGTGCGCGTCGTGAATACGCCGCCGTGATGCGAAGTATCGAGCGGCGGCGTACCGTATGCGTGAGCTTCAGCGAAGGCAATACCGCGCTCCCAAACCACGCTGTCGACATGATAGACCGCGCCGGGAACGAATTGCTCAAGCAAATAGAACGATTGCTGATCGCCGAGCTGGTCGAGCCATGGCCAGAGCTCTTCCTGCGAATGAATTTTTTTCATGCCGATGCCGGACGCCTGCGAGCGTGGCTTGAGCAGCCAGGGACTGGGAACCCTGGTCATGAATTCGCGAACTCTATCGTAGTTGAGCAGGTGGACGAATTCGGGGACGAGGATGCCTTTTTCCCGGGCCCGCTCGCGCATAGCCAGCTTGTCGCGAAAATAGCGAACGGCAGTGAGGCCCATGCCGGGGATGCGGAGATGCTCGCGAAGGGCGGAGACATTCTCCATGTCGAATTCATCGAGAGCCGCGATGCGGTCGATGGACTGCGACCTTGCAGCATAGCTCACGGCGTAAATCAGGTTTTGCAGCGGAAGCTCTTCCGGCATGGTGAATACTTCGTCGATACATTCGAATGGCCACGCTGCGTGGCGAAGTTTTTCGACGGTTAGTAAAAGAACCCGGCAGCCGATGGCTTTGCAGGTGCGGATGAATTCCTGACCCTTTTCGTAGGAACTCACACAGAGAATGGTGAGAGGCCGGCCCTCCAGCATTCGATGCCCCCCTGGAAACCAAGTGACTAGAGCGCGGATTATACAGCGGCCTCGCGCGCGGGGTATAGAAATCGCAGAAACGGCCCGACGCGTTGCGCCCAAGCCGCTTCGTTGTGCTCCGCGCCTTCGACGCGCTCGTAGTGCAAGTCTTTCCCGAGCTTCCAGCCTTTTTCGAGAAGCACGTCACGGAACTTCTCAACGTCCTGCACGATGCGCGGGCCTTCGCGTGTGCCGATATCCAGCCAGATGCGCGGGCGGGGCTCGGCGGTTGCTGTCCGGGCAAAACGGTGGATGACCTGCTGGTTCCACCAGACCGACGGCGAGAGCGCGGCGATTTTTCCAAAAATCCGCGAATGCTGGAGTCCTAGATAGAGGGAAACCAGGCCGCCCAGCGATGAACCCCCGATGCCGGTGTGTTGCGAGCCGGAGAGCGTGCGGTATTCGCGATCGACGAACGGCTTCACTTCTTCGATCAGAAATTTTGCATAGCGGTCGGCGCGGCCGCCGCCGAGTTTGGGAACTTCGCTGGGAGTGTATTCACGAATTCGCGCTCTTGTGTTGTACATCCCGATGATGATCAGAGGGGCGACCGTGCCAGCTTGAATGCAAAGATCCGCGGTCTGCCCGAGGTGCCAGTCCTGCCCCGGGATGAAGGAAGTGGCGGCATCGAAGAGATTTTGGCCGTCATGAAGATAGAGGACGGGGAAATGGCGCAAGGACTGGTGAGCGTATCCGGGCGGCGTGTAGACGATGAGGTCGCGCTGGTTGCGGAGAAAGCGCGAGCGAAATTGTTCGTGTTTGCGGAGCTGTCCAGAACTCACGGTGCGATCGTCACCAGGAGATCTTTCGCTTCGACGTGCTGCCCGGAGGTCACCAGCAGCTTCACGATGCGCCCTGACATTGGCGCATAGATATTGGACTGCATTTTCATGGCTTCGAGCGTCAGAAGTTTTGCGCCACGTTCCACCGTGTGATTCGCTTGCACGGCGATACCGCTGATGACACCCGCGGTTGGAGCGGCTACCTGTCCAGGATCGGCGGGGTCGGCCTTCGGGTGAGCGCGCTCAACTACCCGCAGCGCGCGGTCGCGGACGTTTACTTCGCGGGGTTGTCCGTTCAGTTCAAAAAAGAGCGTGCGTGTGCCATCGGGATGCGCTTCGCTGATGGTCAGAAACTTGATGACGAGAGATTTTCCGGATTCGATTTCGACGGTGATTTCTTCGCCGGACTTCAAACCATAGAAAAATGCGGGCGTAGGCAAAACGCTGGCATCCGAATAAGACTGCCGAAACTTGTCGTACTTAGTGAAAACGTCGGGATAAAGCAGATAGCTCAGCAGGTCGTCGCGGCGGACAGCATGACCGAGTTTTTTCTCGATGGCTTTTTGCTCTTCCTCGAATTTCACAGCTTGCAGGCTCGCACTTGGGCGGCCGCGGAGGGGAGCCTGGCCTCGCAGGATGATTTTTTGCAGCTTTTTCGGCCAGCCGCCGGGAGGCACACCCAGGACACCTGAAAACATCTCGACAACCGAATTGGGGAACGACACGTCGTGTTTTTCGTCGAGCTTGAGAATGTCAGCCGGCTGCATCTCCTTGGCCATCAGGAAAAGAGTCATGTCGCCGACGACTTTGCTCGATGGCGTGACTTTGACGATGTCGCCGAAGAGCTGGTTCACCTCGGCGTACATCTTTTCTGCTTCGCGCCAACGATGACCGAGGCCCATGGCGGCAGCCTGCTCACGCAGGTTGGTGTACTGGCCGCCGGGAATTTCATGCTGGTACAGACGCGCCGAGCCGGCCTTTGGACCGGAGTCGAACGGAAGATAGTAAGTGCGAATGGTTTCCCAATAGTCGGAGCACTCGTTGAGCGTATCGACATCGAGCTGCGTGTCGCGCGGGGTGTGGCGGAGCGCTTCGACGATGGAATTGAGATTGGGCTGGCTGGTGCCTCCGCTCATGGC
>WNGP01002615.1_pt1 | contig 15044 bp, 14 predicted proteins | sample 5407671 | NCBI WGS metagenome assembly WNGP01 (sample SAMN13153381, study PRJNA577476) | soil metagenome | isolation source: 40 cm soil or saprolite under Garry oak tree replicate 2 | place: USA:California | collected 2016-06-15 | reverse complement strand
ATGCGCGAGGATCTTTTGCTGAATCTGCCGGCGCACCCGCATTGCGATCGCGACGCCGGCCGAATTTGCAAGCCCAAACAAATCGAAACTGCCAAACAAGGTACGAAGCGCGAATCGGATTGGAGCGCGCTGGATCAGTTAAGGTTAAAACGTTAAAATCACGCAGACGGCGGGTTGTTTTTGACAAAAACCGTGCTTTCATAGCCGCCTGTCATGGGAGTCCCAAAACGCAAAACATCGAAAATGCGGCTGCGCACGCGCAAAGCGGCGAACCGCTGGCATGCTCCGCACCTAAACAAATGCCCGCAGTGTGGCAGCACTGTCGCCTCGCACACTGTATGTCCATCGTGCGGGTATTACCGTGCACGACAGGTGTTGACGCTAGAAGGCAAGTAATCGTCTTGGCGGTCTGGGGCAGCCGCCAATTCTAAAGACGCAGGTGCTCGTCGCACCTTGCCCCTCTACATTTTCGCTTTGCAAACAGCCACTTTAGTTCGCAAAATTTCGAACTGATGAAGATCGCCCTGGATGCGATGGGCGGTGACTTTGGCCCGCCTCACCTCGTTGCTGGCGCCGTCATGGCGCTGCGCGAATACCACCACATCAATAAACTTTTTCTTGTCGGCGACTCGGCGCAGATCGAAGCAGAACTCAAGAAGCTTGGCTGCAACGACAACCGGATCGAAATCGCGCACGCAACGCAAGTGGTGGATATGAGCGATAGCGCCTGGTCAGCCGTGCGCCGGAAAAAAGATTCATCGGTGAGCCGCGCCGTCGATCTTGTGAAACGCGGCCAGGCAGACGCGATCGTGAGCGCGGGTCACACCGGTGCAGCTGTCGCCGCGAGCATAATCAAGCTTCGCACTTTGCCAGGAATCGACCGGCCGGGCATCGCGGCCGTTCTACCAACGCAATTCAACGTCTTTGTTTTAATCGACGCGGGCGCGAACATCGATGCGCGCCCGGAACATCTTCTTCAATATGCGTTCATGGGCACGGTTTATTCGCGCCATGTGCTCGGCTACAAAAATCCGACGGTCGGTCTGGTCTCGCTCGGCGAGGAAGACGTAAAAGGCAATGAGATGACGAAGGAAGTCTTCAAAATGCTAAAGAAGAGCTCGCTCAACTTTGTCGGCAACATCGAGGGCCGCCATCTTTTCGAAGATCCAGTTGAGGTCGTAGTGTGCGACGGTTTTGTCGGCAATGTGATCTTGAAAACGTGTGAATCGATCTCGGTGGCGATTTTCCAGTGGCTCAAGCATGAACTAATGCGCACGAAGACGCGGCAAGTCGGCGCCTTTCTCGCTCGAGATGCGTTCAACACTATCAAGGAAAAAACAAACTACGAGGAGTACGGCGGTAGTCCACTTCTCGGCGTCAACGGCATCTGCATCATCGCCCATGGTTCGAGCACACCGTTGGCGGTAAAAAATGGATTACGCGTCGCGGCGGAGTCGATTGAACAGCAGGTAAACCCGCATATCGTCGAGGAGATTCGCCGTTACCATGAAACGACAGCCTCGCTCGAGCCCGCGCTCCGCTAAACCGCCCCGCACGGTCTCAATCATCGGCACGGGTAGTTACGTGCCCGAAAAAATTCTGACCAACGCAGACCTCTCGCGCATGGTTGACACCAGCGACGATTGGATCACTACTCGCACAGGCATTAAGGAGCGCCGTATTGCCGCGAAGGACGAGAACACCAGCGACATGGCAGCGAAGGCGGCCCTGAAAGCGATCGAACAAGCAAAGATTTCGCCTAAAGATATCGATCTCATTCTAGTGGCAACAGCCACTCCCGACATGCTATTTCCCGCAACGGCCTGCTTCGTTCAGAAGAAGGTCGGTGCGACCAACGCCGCTTGTCTGGATATTTCCGCAGCCTGTGCCGGGTTTCTTTTCGGCCTGGAGATCGCGCAGCAATTCATCACCTCACACACGCACGACACTGTCCTGGTGATCGGGGCCGAGAAATTGACATCGATTACTAACTGGACCGATCGCAATACTTGCGTGCTTTTCGGTGACGGTGCTGGCGCCGCAGTTTTGCGCCACCGCGGCAGCGCTCACGGCGTAATTAGCACTCACATTGGCACCGACGGTCACTATACCGATATCTTATTCATGCCCGGCGGCGGTTCGCGTTGCCCGATCACGCGTGAAAATGTCGATCTGAATTTGAATACCATCCACATGACCGGCAAAGAAGTGTACAAGCAAGCGGTTACCGCCATGATCAAGGCATCGAAAAGAGCGCTTGAACAAGCTGGCTTGTCCATTCACGACATCGCTTACGTCATTCCGCATCAAGCTAACTTGCGCATCATTGAAGCCATCGCCGATCGGCTCGGCGTTTCGCGCGACAAGATGTTTGTGAATCTCGATCGTTATGGCAACACTTCTGCAGCGGCAGTAGCAATCGCGCTCGATGAAGCCAATCGCAGCGGGCAGATTAAGCCGGGCGATTACATTCTCATGGTCGTCTTCGGTGGTGGCCTTACCTGGGCAAGCACAGTGCTCGAATGGTAACCTTCGGCGAGTTACAAACGTAAGAAAAGGTTACATGCTTACCAACGGCGTGCTGAACGATGTAACCTTTGTAACCCTTTTAACAACTTCATGCTGATTGAAACACACGCGCATCTCGATTATCCCGATTTCACTAACGATTTCGACGATGTGGTTCGTCGCGCCAATGAGGCCGGCGTGTCGCGAATCATCACGATTGGCACTTCGGTCGAGAGCAGCCGGCGCGCGGTAGACCTTGCCGAAACGTATTCGAGCATCTATGCGGTAATTGGCGTGCACCCGACCTATGCCGAAAAGGCCGACGACGACGTCATTACGCCGTTACGCAAGCTCGCGGAAAGCCGACGCGTGGTCGCCATCGGTGAGACAGGCTTGGATTATCATCATTTACCGAGCGTCGGTGCTGCAAAAGAGAAGAACGTCCAGGTTTTCGCTCGAGCACTACAAGGCGAAGTCGAAGAGGAGATCGAAGCAAACATACAAGATGGCGCCTGTAAATCGCGGCAGGCTGGTCTTTTTCAGCAACAGCTCGATCTCGCCGCCGAGTTGGGCTTAAATGTCGTGATACATCAACGCGACGCGTGGGACGACACACTCGAAATCATGAAGCCGTACATCGGAAAACTGCGGGGCGTCTTTCATTGCTTCGGCGGCACGCTCGAACAGGCGAACGAAGTTCTCGATCTCGATCACCTCGTTTCATTCACCGGCATTGTCACGTTTAAGAACGGCGCGAACGTACGCGAGGTCGCCGCGAAGGTTCCCTTCTGGAAGTTCATGGTCGAAACGGATTGTCCATATCTCGCACCGGTGCCGTTTCGCGGAAAACGGTGTGAGCCAGCACACACGCGGATTGTAGCGGAGACGATCGCGGCCGCACGCGGCGTGCCATTGGAAGAAATCGCCGAGGCCACTACAGAAACGGCGGAGAACTTTTTCAGGTTCAATCGCTCATGACAATTCGCAGCCCGATCGACATCCTCACTCGCTTCACATTTGCCGGCGCGATCGCCCTCGTTATCTCGTCCTGTGCCGCGCCGGACACGCAACACCACATCGTCATCAGCACACGCGAACAAAAATTAGCCCTGCTCGATCGGGGTAACTTGGTTGCGATCTATCCGGTCTCCACGTCCAAGTTTGGTTTGGGAGACTGGCCAGGCAGCAGTTGTACTCCGCTGGGCAAGTTGGAGATCGCAGAAAAAATCGGGGGCGATGCCCCGCCGGGCGCAGTATTCAAAGATCGCCGCCGCACAGGCGAAATCGTCGCGCCAGATTCGCCCGGTCGCGATCCGATCGTTACACGCATTCTCTGGCTGCGTGGACGCGAGCCGCAAAACGCAAACGCCTTTGCTCGGGACATCTACATTCACGGCACGCCGGAGGAACGGAATATTGGTCTGCCTGCGAGTTACGGATGCATTCGAATGCGTTCCGGTGATATCATCAATTTATACGAAATCGTGGGCCGCGGCGCTGAAGTAACTATCGTCGATGCACCACTGGCTAACGTCGTCCCCCGTCCCGTCTCGGCCAGTTCGATGGCCGAAACAAATCCGGCTCCGTTTGTGATTCGGTAGCGGGGAAGATCTCCGTGTCGTCCACGCGGACCGATGGGACAAAGCCTGTTCTTCATTTACGGCAGTTTTCCGAGATGTTTTCTCGGCGTTTCGCGCGAAAGCAATTCCATATCGGCGTCGACCATGATGCGCACAAGCTCATGGAATCGAATTTTTGGTTCCCAATTAAGAACTTTTCCCGCTTTGGAAGCGTCGCCGACCAAATGCTCAACTTCCGCTGGCCGCTCATAACGTGGGTCGTGTTTGACGAATTCTTTCCAATCAAGATCAACATGGGCAAAGGCTGCTTCCGCGAATTCTCCTACGGTGTGTGCCTCACCTGTGGCAATGACAAAATCGTCGCCTTTCTCGTGCTGCAAGATTCTCCACATTGCTTCGACGTACTCGGGCGCGTAGCCCCAATCTCGTTTCGCATGCAGGTTTCCCAGAAACAATTCATGCTGCAAGCCATGTTTAATGGCCGCGACGGCGCGCGAGATCTTGCGAGTGACGAAAGTTTCGCCGCGCCGCGGGCTTTCGTGATTGAACAATATGCCGTTGCTCGCGCAGAGCCCGTAGCTCTCGCGATAATTGACCGTCGCCCAATATGAAAACACTTTTGCGACACCATACGGGCTGCGCGGCCAGAATGGCGTTTTCTCCGTTTGTGGAACGTGTTGTGCCTTGCCAAACATTTCGCTGCTCGATGCTTGATAAAAACGCGAGCGCACCCCGGTTTCGCGGATGGCTTCCAAAATGCGGATTGTGCCAACAGCAGTGACATCGGAGGTGTACTCAGGAATGTCGAAGCTCACGCGCACATGACTTTGCGCGCCCAGATGATAAATTTCATCCGGCTTCAATTCGTAAAGAAGTTTCACCAAATTCACAGAGTCGCTGAGGTCCCCGTAATGCAGAAACATTCGAACGCCGTTGATGTGGGGATCAGCGTAAAGATGGTCGATGCGTGAGGTGTTAAATGTGCTGGCGCGACGAATGATCCCGTGCACCTCGTAGCCTTTTCCAAGCAGCAGCTCAGTGAGATAACTGCCATCTTGTCCGGTGATTCCGGTAATGAGCGCTTTCTTCATCTCAATCTCGCGGTTTATCCTATTGTTGTCGCGACAGTAAATGACTTAGCTCACTGGCGGCGTCACCATCAATCGTGCGAGCACAGCGCGCTGCGCCGCAATCAATTGAGCGATGCCTTTGAGCCCGAGTGCGAGCATTTCGTCCAGCTGTGATTGCGCAAAAGTCGCCTCCTCACCTGAGCCCTGCACTTCAACAAATTCGCCGTCTTCGGTCGCCACGAGATTGAAATCGACTGTGACGAGTTTGTCCTCTTCGTAATTGAGATCAACGATAGTTTTCCCGTCGAGAACACCGGCACTTACCGCCGCGACCAACTTCCGGACCGGAGGCACATCGACCTTCTTTTCCCTCGCAAGTTTCCGACAGGCCATCGCCACGGCTAAACTGGCCGCGGTAATTGCTGCTGTGCGTGTCCCGCCGTCGGCTTGCAGGACGTCGCAATCCACCCACACCGTGCGTGGTCCGAGTTTTTTAAGATCCACCACTGCTCGCAGCGATCGTCCAATCAAACGTTGAATCTCCATGCTGCGACCATCGATTCGACCCTTTGCGACGTCGCGCGGTCTCCGTGTTTGCGTAGAATATGGCAGCATCGAATACTCGGCGGTCAGCCAGCCGCCGCTTACGCCTTGCTCTTTCATCCAGCGGGGGACGTTTTCCTCAATAGTCACGCCGCAGATCACACGCGTGTTGCCCATGGTAACAAGCACTGAGCCGTCGGCATATGGCGCGATGCCCAGATCGAACGCCACTGGACGCAGTTGATCGCCGGTTCGTCCGTCCATTCGGTCCATGGCGGCAAAGCTATATCGTGCACGAGCACTAGTCATCGAGGAGTTTTGGCTGACCGCTATCGGAATCACAAGAGCGATGCCTGCATTTCTTCGTTGTGCGCGTCCACACACGAGGGCTTGACTCTTATCCCCGTAACGGTTTGTTGAGCCATCTAATGAACTGGTCCGCCCAAATTGGTTTTGCCGATATGCGGAGTGAGGCAGCCATTAGTTGCACGCTCGATCATCCCGAGTGTACTTTCGTTTTCGGCTGCTCTCGCGTCATCAGTTCAACCGGTGCGATTCTTCCTTATCCCAAGCAAGAGCGCCTTGAGCCCGAGTATTACCTGGCGTTGCTCGGTCGATCTGCGCCAATCATAATCCCTTCTCCGTGACCATTGTGCATACAAACAGGGAGATTTCCACGGAGGATGCGCAGATCAATGAGTGTAATCGAAATTCTTGACGTTTCCTTAACCGAAACAGTCTCCACACGGCTCCACGGCTGTAATATAGACACGGCGCCCGGTAGCAAGACATCCGGACACCTAGCCCAATTCTCCGGTTGGGTGCTGGGCCGGGAGTCTCCAGCGGTGGCAGTGGAATTGCTGAATGGAAGTAATGTTTGTCGGCGCGTCCGGGTCAACATTCACCGTCCGGATGTAGCCGCCGTCTATCCAGGGGTTCCTGAGGCCGAGTACAGCGGTTTTAAAATTCAGATGAGCGTGCTGGGGCTAACGCCCGAGATCGAGTTCTTGTTGCAGGCTGTATTAAAAAATCAAAGCCGCGTCCCAATCGGGGTGATCCGGGTAAAACGCCGCTGGCGCCAGGATATCAACGATGAGGATCGGCCGCTTGTGTCGGTAGTGATCCCTTGCTACAACCAAGCTCATTTTCTTAGAGAGGCGATCGAAAGCGTACTGGCCCAGACCTATCCCCACTTCGAGGTTGTGGTGGTGGATGACGGATCGACCGATAACATCGCCGCGGTAGTCGCCCGTTACCCCGGAGTGCGCTGTTTCCAGCAGGGGAACCAAGGGCTGTCCGCCGCCCGTAACACCGGACTCCGGCACAGTATCGGCGAGTGCCTTGTGTTTCTCGATGCCGACGACCGTCTCATGCCACGCGCCATCGAAGTCGGCTTGGCCTCTCTCAGAGACCATCCGGAGTGCGCGTTTGTTTATGGCCACTCCCGATTTATGACATTTGACGGATCATCGTTCCATTGGCAGCCCCGGCCACGTGTAGAAGGAGATTATTATCTCGCGCTGTTGCAGGGGTGTCCCGTCTTTGCGACCGGATCTGTGATGTATCGGCGCGAAGTATTTGAATTCGTCACCGGTTTCGACCCATCCTTAAGTCCTTCCGCAGACTATGACCTCTACTATCGTATAGCGAGGCAGTTCCCAATCCACTGCCATGAGCAGACGATCGTCGAGTATCGCAAACATGGCACGAGCATGACTCGGACCGGTGAATTGATGTTGAGATACAATCTGGCCGCCCTCCGCTCACAGTGGAAACACGTCAAGAGGAGCAGGCAGCAGAAGGAGGCGTACAAGATCGGCATCAGATTCTGGAAACATGCGTGGGGTCGCTTCGTGGCGAAAGACGTTCGCGCTTACATCGAAGCTAAGCAGTGGAAGCGAGCCATCCAAGGAGCATGGGCGCTTCTGCGCTTTTGCCCATCCTATTTGCCTTTAATAATGAGCGATAAGCCATTGCTGCAAAAGGTCCGAGACTGCATCAAGCGCGCTGTTAGCAAGACTACTTTAAGACGGGCTCATGATTGAGCGCCGCGCCCGCAAATGAGCTCAGGTCCCCTTCCGGGAGGATGGCTCTCAATAGCTTCTCCACAGGATCCGCGATGCGGTACGCGCGGTTCTTCCACCGACGGCCGAGTGATCGTGGTCGACAAAGGAGATACGCTCGCCCAAGCGAGTCTCGGCGCTCACCCATATATCAAAGCTGCTCGCAGGTATAGTGCACTGCCATCTCAACACAAGTCTATTGAACATCCCGTAAGCGAAGGCGAAATCCGCGCTTCTACATATCTCGCTCAAATGTTCGGGTTGCGAGGCGTTCTTCGGCAATTGCTTGTCTCAGACGTACAGTGCGAGACAATCCCAGACAGTAATTTTGTCGCTCTTAGCGGCTCTAACTACAAGACAGAGGATATACTTCCTTCCCGAGAAAATCTTTTTTGTCCGCGTGTATCTGATGACGTAAACACCGATCCTCCGGATTTTTACTTGACCACTGTTGGAAGGCTTATCAGAGCAAAGATAGTCACGTGCTTAAGATCTAACGACATCGTCGTTTCGTTGACACTGTTTTTTGCGGCCTTTTGGCAATTTCGCCAATACCCCTATAGGTAAACAGAAAACACATGTCACAGCGGTTCCAATATACACCAACTTTCGACGGTCTCAGATGTATTGCAGTCTTATGTGTTCTACTTACGCACGCAAGCCCTGGTTTCTTTAAAGGAGGGTGGGTTGGAGTCGATTTGTTTTTCGCGTTAAGTGGCTATCTTATTACATCCCTATTACAAAATGAATATTACGCATCTGGCAACATATCGTTCGCAAAGTTCTACGCTCGACGAGCTTTAAGGCTCTTTCCTCCACTGTTGATATGTCTCGTAATGGCCAATGTGCTCTGGCCGTATACTTCTCATTATTATCGTGGTGCGAGTCGACTTTTAGCGACATCGGCAGGCTTATTCTATTTCGCCAATTTAGTCCCATGGAGGGTTTTAGGGCTCTTACAGCACCTGTGGTCGCTTTCAGTGGAAGAACATTTCTACCTGGTATGGCCTATTGTGGTATCGACATTTCTTTTTCACACTTCTTCACGCAACCGTGTCTTGTTCTTAACACTAACAGTCTTTTTGATAGCGGCATTTAGAATATTCGTATTTCATTTCTGGCTAACTTACGGATTGTTTGTAATTGACGCTTACACATTCACTCTTTGTAGAATGGATGCTATCTTGATGGGTTCGCTGTTAGCTATGGTGTTGTCTCACAACAATAATGTGAAAAAACGAAAGAACGTTCACATTAATTGGTCCGTGGGAATACTTCTTTGTCTATTAGCGACAATAGTACTGTTCGTCCACGAATCAAACGTATACTGGCGCAATGGTGGTTTCATCTTTACCAACCTGTTATGCTTGTCTATCGTGGCGATTGCAGCGAAAACTCCTAATCAACCTTTACTCTCCAGTAACATCTTACGCTGGATTGGCCGCCGGTCCTACGGAATTTATCTTTATCACCTCCCGATATTCCTTGCTCTTGGAATTCTGACACGAGAGCATAGCTCAGTAAACTATTTACTTGTAACCGCCCGCTTATCAGGCCCTTTTTGAAAAGCAAGCTCGTTATGTTCGGTTCGAATTCCAAAGTTTGGGTGCTTGGTCTCTTCGTCGCGCTCGGCGTGTTGAGCTTGGCGCTGTTCCGCAATTTCATGGGGCCCTGGATCGACGGGGGCGGGATCGACTTTAATGGCGCATGCTGGTCGCAGTCGGCGCACAATACCGTGCGGGCGGGCCTACTCGCCACGACAGGGGTCCCGTCGGCGTTCTATTTCGGCCCGCTGCCGATTCCGCCTTCTGGATATTACACGCACCATCCGCCTCTGCTTTCGCTGATGCTAGCTGGGATGTTTGCCGTACTTGGCGAAAAGGAATGGGTCGCACGATTGCTGCCGATCTCATTTTCACTTGTGGGCGTTGTGCTGCTCTGGGCGATAATAAAGGACTGCGCCGGTAGTCGCGCGGCGACATTTGGCGCGCTGCTTTTCGCGGCGATGCCCATGGAACTCGTTTACGGAGGGATGGTTAACTTCGAGCCGATAGGTCTCGTGTGGATGCTCGGAGGCCTGTTCTGCCTGCGGCGCTGGGAACAGACGGGCGAGCGGGGTTGGCGCAACTGGATGCTTGCCGCGTTCGTGCTGTCGCTGTGGACGGCATGGCTAGGATACATGTTCGTGCTCATCCTCTCCGTCCATTTTTTTACCACGCGCCACAAGAGAGATCCACGTCTGGCGCTGCTGCTCCTCGGGCTTTGCGTCGCCTCGATCGTGCTGTTCATGCTACAGATTCACTGGGTGCAGCCAAACGCGTGGCAGGATTGCGTTGCGGCGGCTCATCGCTGGATTAGCAGAAAAGGTTGGAATAGGGAGAATGTCACGTGGAAAGATTGGGGGTGGAGGGTTGGCGGTATGTTGTTCGGCCGGATACATCCCATGGCTTGGGCGCTCGCACTGATTGGGCTGGTGTCGCTCTTCCGGTGCCGGAGGAAGGACGAGCCACGGCGATGGCTCGGCTCGGTGGCACTCTGCTTTTTCGTGCTGAGCGCGTTTTATGTTGTTGTATTTCGGAGGGCGTCCTACATCCACGGTTATGCGCCGTTCTACTTCACCGTGCCGGTGGCGATAGCTGGCGGCATCGCAGTTGAGGACTTCGCGTACTGGTGCAAATCGCAAGGCAGTTGGGCAAGGGCTGCAGGTTTCGTCGCGATCGCCGCCATGTATGGTTGGCTGGTCTTCAGCGGAGAACGCCAGGGGCTCGCGTTGCACCAACCGCTCCGGATTCTGGATCCGAAGAAACCGGAGCCGGCGAGTCTCATCCCGGAGCTCGGCCGTGTCATAAATGAAAACTTTCCGGAAAGTATGACTGTGATTTGCAATTTTTTCGTCAACTATCAGCCGCAACTGGAGTATTACGCGCAACGGACCATCCTCCGTTCCAATACCCCAGTGGAGTGGAGAGACGCAACGAGCGGAGCCGAGCTGTTTTCCAAGGTTCGCTGGAGTAAGCTTGGCTGGCGTCGCAATCTCAAAGCTGACGAGGGGACGAACGTGGCGGAGGGGGCTAAAAATACGCAGGTCGGTGGCGTGATCTGGCTTGGCGAGCCGGGTGCTAAGAAAATCCTCGCGGCGCTTCCTGCGGGTTCGCGCGAGGAGGTTAGCGTGCGAGGTATCCCGTTTTGCTTCTGGAAACCAGACCGCTGATGGTTTACGCGAAATAAAGAAGTACCAGGAGAAGTCAGTCCCTGAAACATGAAGCAACTTCAGCGGCATCTGCGTTGACAGGTTTCGAGCGCACGCCGTCCTTCCCCATTGGAAGGTTGCGTCTGCCGCAACGAACTTGAGGGATTCGGGGTCAAGATTTTCTAACGAGCGGTCTTCACTCGACATTTTAGCGTGAACATGATTTCACCCTCACGCTAACTTACGTGGACACTGACGGCCAAGGACTTGACGCCTGCCTTCGGTGTAAGCGTTTTTGGTTGCGACTCCACCTTTTGTGAATTGTGTTGCAGCCGAGCCAGTGCCAGATTGGACTCCTTGAATATCCTCTCCGCGAACTGCTCCCGCGTCTCCAACGGCCCCTGCTTGAACAGGCCGAGGCACGGCCTCGGTTTGTCCTGCCAACTCGGCCTCAGTGGCCGCATTTGTAAGGAGCGTTCCGGATTGCGGGACGCTCGCCACTTCCTCGCGCCCTGCTCCCACCTGCGTTCCTTCAACAGCCTTTCCAGCTTCATTGCTGACCCCTGTTTCTGTGGGTCGTCCCACAGCGGGCGAAACGTCCGCAGGATTTCCTTGCGATTGAACTCTAGCGACATCCGCAGCCCTGCTTATCGTTCCGATTGGCGAGAGTCAATCATGATTGACGTTTCATCGTTTTGCTGATCAGATGATGGCGCTCGAAGTAGCTGCTCACGCAGCTTGATCACGGTGTGCAACTAAACAACAGTTCCCTTGCGGAAGCCCTCACGCATGGGCTGCCTGTGGTCACCACTCGAGGAACCGCGCCGGGGCGCCCCTTTGTGGACGGCCAGAACATGCTGATGTGCCAGCCGAAGAATCCTGCGGCAATGATGCAGGCGATGAAGCGGGTGCTGACGGACGCCGATTTGCGTCGCACGCTGGCCGAGGGCTCCACCAGCTGGCGAGCAAATGGTTTTCCTGGGACCGGGCTATTGATCGAACCTAGCTGCCTTGGCCGGAAAAGCGGACACCGCCAACGGCCAGACTGACCTCCTGAATTCCACAGTGCCAAAAGCTGTTTAATACCGCAGGCTACCAGCTTCAAATCTTTTGTGACGCAAGCAACTCCATCCGGCACTGCCACAGACTTCGTGCCGAGACACGTTCCCGCGCTGGACGGCCTGCGGGCGATCGCCGTGTTGATGGTGCTGCTCAAGCACTTTCGTCAGGCCACGCCTTATTGGATATGGCAGGTGCTTCATCAAGGGGGCTTCGGCGTCTATCTCTTCTTCGTTCTCTCCGGCTTCCTGATCACCCGAATTCTACTGGCGGAAAAAGACAAACGAGGTTATTTCCGGAACTTTTACGCGCGCCGAACCCTTCGGATCTTTCCGCTCTACTATGGTGTGCTGGCTCTTTATTTCTGGGTATTGCTTCCCATTTTTCCGACATCAAACATTCTTGCCGACGCGCATTATCAAGGATGGCTTTGGGGATATGGGTATAACATTTTAATGGCCATTACAGGAAAGTATTTTTTCTCGTCCGACTGGATGGAGTTTGGACACTTCTGGACTCTTGCGGTTGAAGAACAATTTTATCTGGTATGGCCGTTCATCGTCTTGGCGTTGCGTCGCGAAAGCCTGGTGAAACTTTGCATCGCGGTCGTGGTTTCGACGCCCATCTTGCGACTGGCTTTTTACGCTGCAGGCGCAAATCAATACTGGTCCACCGTCTTCACGCTTTGCCAGATGGATTCGCTGGCGCTGGGAGCCATGCTCGCCTGTTTTGAATCATCCGGTCGTTTGAAAACCTTCGCGCCACTGGCCCGCAGGAGTGCGCTTGGGCTGGGGGCTATCCTGATTATCTGCTCGTGCTTCTATCCCAAATCACCGTGGACTACCCTGCCCATTATTTTTTATCACGGAGCGGTCGCCTTGTTTTTTGGCGCGATTGTGGCGTTGGCGGTGTGCGGAGCGTTCCGCTGGCTGGACAATCGTGTGCTGCGGGAGGTCGGCCAGAAGAGTTATGGCATGTATGTATTCCACGTTCCACTGCTGGTGCTCGCCATCAACTACGTTCACCTCCCGTCCCGCCTACGGCAATGGGCCTGGCATCCGTTGGTGGCGGACATCATATTTTTTTCTTTCATGATTCTCCTCACCTACGGGATCGCCTTCCTTAGCTACAACGCTTACGAAAAGCATTTCCTAAAATTGAAACGTTTGTTCAGGTCCGCCGTGTCTGCCCCAACGTATGTGGACGCTTCCGCGACTCCTGCCCCTCGTATGGCTGTCGGATCGGAGAGCGGGAAGACTGGAATCCGCTAATGAGCGAATCGCGTTCATCATCCATTATGTTCCCCGAAATAATTTCCGACCATCGGCTTTAGCAGCCTCGTGAATTCTCCTGACTCTGCGACTGCGTCCAACACATCTAATCGGGCGATACGGCTTCGAAGCCATCGGAGTTGACGGGCACAATTGCTAAACCATACTAGCGAACCCAATCGGGCCGACATGTTGAAAATTCCGCTTTCGCTATTTCTTGGCGCAGTCCGCCATGCGCCACGTGGTCATCGTATAAGCGTTGCGCGTCGTTTGCTTTCTTCGTTTTCCGACGACCTGGCAACTCCTGCCGCGGAGGTTTGTGAATTCAAGTCGCCTAACGACTATGGCAGAAATTATGCGCATTTCAGTGCGTTACTGGGATGCCATGGAAAAATCCCGCCCGCTGGTGAAATCGAATTTCTCCATTTCATGCTGCATCGGCCGGTACACCATCTCGGTGCAATCGGCTGCGGTGATTATTGTTTTCTGACGGCGTTGATCAGCATTCTGGCGCCGCGGCGCGTGATCGAAATCGGAACATCCACCGGGTTTTCGGCGGCGGTCATCGCAGCTGCGATTAGCCGGCGGCACGGGAACAATAGCAGCGCCTGGGTCGACACCATCGATGTTCGGTTGAAGATTGACGAAACGCGTCCGATCGGTTTCGAAATTCCTGAGTTGATTCCAGATCTGACCGCGATGGTTCGGCTGCACATTCCACACGACGCTACTTTTGTCAGCGAGTTGGCCAAGCGTGATGAACTGGAGATAGTCTTTATTGATGGGAACCATCACCATCCGTGGCCGTTACTCGATCTGCTCCGCCTCGCGCCGTACGTGCGAAGTGGCGGTTGGATTGTGCTACACGATATTCAATTGGGCACCATCGGTCGCAAGGCGATCGAAGCGGGTCAGGCATGGAAGTATGACGCGTCGTATGGAGCGGAATGGCTTTTTGATAACTGGCCGTTCCGAAAAATCAGCGCGGCCACGGACCTGAAAAGCGTAAAGCGAATTCAGGAAGTCTGTGCGGAATTAGAACGCTGGGTGCGCGGGCTCGGCTCAAATATCGGCGCGGTGCAGTTGCCTAACGACAAGAGCGCGCTCATCCCTTTCGCTTTGCGGCTAATGTCGGTTCCGTTCGAAATCACAGGCAAAGCCGCGACTCGAGCACGCCGCGCAATCTATCAAAGTTTCGGCGAACTAATCTAGTTCGTTCCATTGCTGCCCGTTGAATAAAGTTGCAGCGCTGCGCCATCGCAGTATTTACGTCCTTATGCGAGCCAAGTCGGAATGATCTGTGGATCCGCTGTAGCGGATCATTAGTCGGGCATAGACTTTCTTGATGTGAAAGCGCAACGCCCCTTCATGGACTTAGATCTATCCCGGAGTGGCACTTACCAATGAAGGGAGCCGTCAGCTCACGTTAGTGGTCAGGCCGCATGGTGGAGGCACTGCTAATTCTGCGCATAACTAACCAGGAACCAACTTGTTTATCGGGGACATAGTGATCGGGATCTCAGGAGCTGGACTCTTGCTTTGCTGCGCGAAGTTGCATCTCTACTTTCGGATCGCGCCTAGTTGAACGATAAGGAAATAATCGCTTTAGCTGATTAATCGGACGCTCAAAGAAGTGCCAGGAGAAGGCAGCCATCAGCACCGTTGCTACAAAGAACACGGCGGAGTGCGGGATGAACCATGGCAAGCCGCTTATCCACTTGGAAGCCTTGAACCCAATCACCCACTTTATCGGCAAGTGA
>WNGP01002614.1_pt1 | contig 15046 bp, 16 predicted proteins | sample 5407671 | NCBI WGS metagenome assembly WNGP01 (sample SAMN13153381, study PRJNA577476) | soil metagenome | isolation source: 40 cm soil or saprolite under Garry oak tree replicate 2 | place: USA:California | collected 2016-06-15 | reverse complement strand
TTCAGCTTGCGAATCTCTCGTAGGGTGTCGCCTCGGAGTAGGGTGGCGTTGGCGTACTTGCCCCATGGGGTTTCCTTGAGAGTATTCGAAGCGACCAGCTTTGGTGTATTGTTCATTACCTCCGCGCCGGGAGAGGTCGTTTCAGTCTGGTTTGGCCACGCGCCTGCCATGATCTGGTAAGTCTGACGGCCTAGGAGGAAGGTCCCCGCGTTGGCCTGTAGTTTACTCATGTCAGCTCCCATGCCCTCGATGTCGAAATTATTGATGACCCAGTCCATCTCCTCTCTGGGACCAACAACGAATCCATCTAGAGATAGGAACATGGAGACGACAACTTTACTCATGGGTAACAGAATCCTCCCGACAGCAGGACTTCCATCCACCCAGTCCAGCTTATTTCTTTGTTTTCGGCTGCAAGAATTCCAGGATCACCCTGTTCGCAATGCTTGGCTTTATGGCAATAAGAAGCACGTAGTCTCAGTCCCCAGATTCATTCTTCTGGAAATCTGCGAGCTTTTCTATGGAGCGGCGAATGATTCGCTGAGTTTTCTTGGTGGGCCCGCCCGGATTCCCAAAGTACGTATGGCGATTGTTTTCTGGCCCATGAGAGAAGTGGTTTCTAGGCCTTCTTCCTAATTTCCCTGCGTTGCAGAGGACTTACCAGGATATCGCCATTCGTGCTGGTGAGGCGTAGGGTGTGGCCCTCCTTTATCCCAAGCGCCTTGCAGAAGACCACTGGAATGGCGATTCTGAGACTGTTTCCGACCTTGATGACTTTGACATCTTCCTCTATCGTTACCATGCGGTCGGCCGGATAGCCATGGGGCTAATCAAGTTTGTTTTGAGTGTGAAATGAAGGAAGAAGTCTCGAAGATTCTGAATCTAAGGAAGCTCTGTCGGACTAGTGACCACTTTGTAGCTGGTTCCTAATGCGCCTTCGAAGTGCCGCTGTCCACAAACAATCTTGCGTCTCTCATCAGGACGCAACTTATCCCTCTGCGTGGTACTCTTCGTCTCACTTACTAGGTAAAGTAGCGGTTTGCTCGTTGGTTTCCCGTGCACATCACGGTCCTCCCACACTATAGCCCAGTCGGGATTATAGTCGCCGACTGGAGTAGATACTGTGAACCAAGACGGTAACTTGATGAACATTCTCACTTGGTCAATTTTCTCCAGTCCCTCAATGAACTGCTTCTCAGTATCTGATTCGTACTCGACCTTATCGTAGACCGAACGAGTAGCGGGAACTACGTAGTCCTCCCAAGTTAGGAAGGAGTCCTCGAGTTGCGACATCTCATACCATTCGTCGACCTTCTCGTATTGTATCCCATTCACGAGATGGTCTGCCAACTTTTCCTTGAGCACACGCACAACTGCTGAAGCAAATTCAAATGGATTGTCAAGTGCCGCTTTCTTGTTCTTCGTCATCAGAAATATTTCGACCAAGGTTTTCCTCGAAAGGCGGACTGGCGGAGTAGTGTTCTCCAGGAGGTATGACATGAGTTCAGCGAGATTAGGCAGAGGGTAGCGACCTGCAAGGTCTACAAACGTCTTGGCGGTACTCAGCAGAAAGGCTTCGTATGCGCCCTCGCTGTCCATGTCAAGTTTGGCTTTAGTGACTACAACTCTTGGAGGTTTGATTTCCAGAGTGTCAACGACCTTGACGGTTTCTTCAACCAGCTTAGGCGTATCGACAGTAACGTAGTATCTTGTCTTACTCTTGATTCTCTCCCACAGCTCTTTGAACTCAGGTTTGAGAATGTATTCTTTCCTCAGACTCACGGTAGTGTGTTTTCGGGCATCAGCAGGCTTGGGTGGAAGTTCGACTCCCTCCCCATATTCTTCCACTATTTCATTCTGCAGTTGTAGGACATAATTGTCGTAGCTTTGATTCGCTACTACGGTCAGCAAGTTCACTTGCGGTTCATGAACACGTTCACCTGTCTGGTCGACCGCCAGTCTAATTCCTCTTCCGACTTCCTGCCGTTTCTTGATTTTGGAAATCGTTTGATTGAGCGTGCATATTTGGAACACATTCGGATTATCCCAACCCTCCCGGAGCGCGGAATGTGAAAAGACAAATGCGACTTTGCTTTCGAACGATAGGAGTCGTTCCTTGTCCTTCATTATCAGATCGTAAGCCTCCTGGTCCTTCTCCGATTTTCCCGAGGAGCTGTCTTCTAGCACGACTTCTCCATCTCTCCTCTTAGTAGAAGCAAAATAAGCCGCCTGTACATCTGCATCGTTGAGCTTCTTCCAGTCCGGATCTTTTTCTTTGAGTTCGTTGAATGCCTTCGAAAAAGCACGGCGAATAATACCGTTATCCGAGACGTAGTTTTCTACACGGTCAATGAAAAATAATGATAGGACCTTCACTCCGTATCGACGAAGCCTGTCTTGCTTCCGGAGGTGTTCTTCGATGGTGTAGCGAATCTGTGCTTGGAAAATCGCTTCTTTGTCGGCCCCCCTTTCGTCTCCGACCTGCATTTGGAGTCCGTTTGAGAATAGAACTGTGTTTGACCCTGGGTTAATTTCTTCCACAAGAAAAGAGTCGTACTCGGGAAGATTCGTTTTCTCTCTAAGATTGTCACCGGGCTTGACTGTAATCGATTTTTCTTTCACCGCCCCTCCCTTCATCATTTTGTTAACCGTGAGTGAGGCGCTAATTGTGTTCCTCCTCGCAGCGATATCGTCAACGCGGACGAAAACTTGGTTGACGTCGTCCTCCTTTACGACGGAAGCGACTTCGATCTTCTTGACCAGACCCTGTCGATACGCATCTGCAGGGGTGAGTCGGTAAATGAGATTGTATGGATTTCTATGTGTGGCGCTAGCGAAGAGCGAGGAGAGGGTCAAGCGCAGCCAGGGCTGCAATGCTCTTTTCACTCTCCATGTTCTGCGGTTCGTCAAGGACTAGGACCGGCTTTGAGGCCTGAACGAGATGAATAGGGGTAGCTCCTTGAAGCCGATCAGTTGGTCGCCTGATTACGTTGCCCTTACCATCTTCTGTCAGCGCCTTGTTGAACGAGTCAAGAGTCATCACCATGAATTCGACGTTTGATGATGTGGCAAACTGTCTGACTTGGGTTAGGTTCGAAGCATCATACGAATAGAACTTGTATGGCAAGTTTCCGTAGAGGTCGCCAAAGTGTCGTTCCGTCATGCGAAATGTCTTGAGAACACCTTCTTTGACAGCTATTGAAGGAACAACAGTGATGAAGCGGCGAAACCCATAGCGTTTGTTGAGCTCCAGCGCGGTTCTGATGTAGACGTAGGTTTTCCCAGTGCCAGTTTCCATCTCAACAGAGAAATTCGGGAATCTCGCTCGCTTCTTGCCATCGGCAGTATCAATTTCTTCCTCGATAAACGCCAAGTCCGAACTGATTGGAAGACCATTGGATTGCTGAACAAGTTGGATGTTCCTAAGAACATCATCGTCGCTTAGAGTCAGCTGGTTAGGAGATCCTAAGAAGCCAGTTCTTGGCGCATATCGAATCGCCGACTCGACCCGTCCTTGGCCATCAAGAATGCGTGCCACGGATTCGACAGCTCTGGTTTGGAATTCCTGTTTGGCGTCGAATCTGAATTCCAAGAAAAACACTCATATCGTTTTGAGTATTGTTTGTAAAGCAAGATTCGCTGCCCCGGTGTCGTCGATTGCGACGTCACGACACACAAACATGGCGTCCTTCGAAGTGTCCAGATTTCGGATTGTTGTGGATCCCACCTTGTTATCCAAGCAGATTAGGAAGAACTGTCCGCTTTCTTTGTCTGTTACTTTCCAAATTTCATTCTCGGTGTATTTCCTCTCTCTTTCTATCAGCGACGTGAGACCAAGACCTTCTTTGATGGCTACTTCGTAGATGACGTCTTCTCGCTTCCAGTCTTTGACGAGCGAATCGATGTGCTCCTTCATTTCAATCGCATATTTCTCCGGAGTCTTTTCGTCTACACCCTTCCACGGCTTGTAGTTCGACTCAGAGAGTTTGAATACCTTGAATCCAAGGCCATCTGTGACCGTTTTCTTCAATGTAGTCTGCGCATTCTGCTTGTGTTTTCGAATGACCCTCCGAATTCGCTCTTTGCCAATGTCTGATATCGTAGCATACCCCTCTTTCCTGGCTATCGAATCCTTAGGAGTGGGTTCTTGGAGCTGAACCATAATGAATCGTCTGTTTCCACCATCATCACGGTTCAAATCGAAGACAGCTTCAGCAGTAGAGCACGAGCCTGCGAAAAAATCCATCACGATGGCTTGGTCATCATCCCATGTGCCGAGGTCTATTAGGAACTTCATGAGGCTCGGAGGTTTCGGGAAATCCATCACTCGCGCTCCCATCAATTCCTGTAGTACTTTCGTCCCGTCAGCAGTGGTTCCTACATCTTCCAATATTGTTCCGTATGCGCTGAAGGTGCTTCGTCCTTCTCTTATTTTTCTGTAGACTTGCCAGCGTCCTCCGACCTGCTCATAGTCAAGGTCACCGTTACTCGCCATGGCTTCGGCTTTTGTCTTACCGCAGCGCCATCTACCTTCGGTCCCATCGTCTTTCATTGGATAAATTTCGATGCCGCGGGGACCTTTGATAGGGTAGAACATCTGGGGTCTGTCTTCCCGTCTGTCAGCTTGACCCCACTGCCTCAGTTGTTCGCGTTGATACTTGCCCTTGTCATCAGAGTAGGTTCCGCCGACCTTTACCCTTTCTTGCTTCTTGAGTTTTGCTTGCGAGGTTGATTGGTAGCAGATTACGTATTCATGTTGAAACGACACTTGTGATATTGTTCCGGTTTTTCCAGCCCTTGCTTTCCAAATGAATTCCGCAACGAAGTTCTCTTCTCCAAAAATCTCGTTCATGATCTGGCGAAGATTGTACACTTCGTGTTCATCAATGCTGACGAATATCACGCCGCCATCTTCCAGCAACTGTTTTGCTAAGAACAACCGGGGGTACATCATCGATAGCCAAGACGAGTGAAATCGCCCGCTGGTTTCTGGATTACTTGTGAGAAGGTCTCCTTCGGCACTCCTCTGGCCTGTCAGCTTCAGATACGCTTCGAGCGGGTCTGCGTAGTTGTCCTGATAGACGAAGTCATTTCCGGTGTTGTACGGCGGATCGATGTACATCATCTTCACTCGTCCGAAGTAGGGTTTGGACAGAAGTTTCAGAACTTCTAGGTTATCTCCCTCGATGAAGATGTTCTTACTCTCATCGAAGTCCACTGACTCGTTTCTGATTGGAACGAGCGTGGCTCTGGTGGGCATTTGTAGTATCTGAATTGCATTTCGCTTTCCGGCCCAAGAAAAAATGAACCTCTCTGGTCTAGTCTCGACTATGTCCCCTAAAGTTGCCCGCAATTTCTCGAAGTCAACTTTCCCTTCAGAAAAAATCTGAGGGAAGATCTGCCGAAGTCTTTCGATATCATCCGAAACAAGATTCGGAACCTCTCTCGCCACTTTTGTTCTCTTTGCGGGGTCTTGCTTAGGTGCCAACAAATCCCCCTTTTCCGTTCAAATTTGCTTAGGTTAATCTCTTGGTATTAGTAATCGCACCTTTTCCCAAGGGTTTCCGGTCGAAACGTACCGAACGATTCTTCCATTCTGGGCGAGAACTCGCGATCTCAGCTGGATACGGGCTGACCCCCGGTACCCGGGGGGTGGGTTGGAAAGGCAATAGCCCTATAACATTAGCAGCCCCAGCGTCGGTTCATTCGCTTACGGATCTGGCCCAGCTCCTTCTTCACGTACTCCAGCTTTTGCCGGTACTCGGCGTTGGCTCCATGAAATCGGATCAGGTGCCTGTCGATGTTGCTCTCAAGCGTCTTACGATCTCGGTGTCTGAAGGTTCGACCACACTGGCACGTCGCATTGTACCTCATGACGGTGCTCGTTTCCTCAACGATAGGAAGAGTTTGGAGAGGCTTCACTGGATACTGAGGTGAAGCAAGATTCTCCGCCCTGTTTGTCTCGGGGATTGACGTCAACATACAACCACCGCGGCGGTGCTATCTCCGCCTTCGCCGATCGGTTGAACCGTTGAGCGGAACCGTGGTCGGCTTGAGGGTTCCAGGTTTCGACCATGTGGCGTCAGGGCTCAGCTGTGCTGGCAGTGTGACCGGCGCGGTAGTAGCTTGCGGAACTTGGTGAGTAACGGGTATCCTTGGACTTGGAGCTGGAAGTCCTAGCCGCGAGTCGTTATGCGCTGGTGAAAGTCCTCTGATTTGGCGAACGCTTTGAGGATTGTCAGCTCGAGGTAAAGGCCCCTCCCTTATTCTTCTGACGAGTTCTCTGATCTTGTTCATTCTCTCACCTCTTGACGATTGTTTCGAAATTGGATCTTTCTGGGAATCGGAGGCGCTGGCTCCTTTCCACTATTCCACCTCTCGACCAGGAGCTTGGCGTCTGGATCCGCCGGGTCGGGTCCACGTCGTCGATCACTCGTCGTATCGAAGCGCTGAATCTGGACTGGATTCCTCGTCTCGGGCTTGAGATACTTGGGGTCCCGGCTAGGCGTAATTGTCGTGATCTCGTAAGACCCGTCGAAACGCAGGACGCTACGCAAAGTCTTCTCCTCAGCACCTTTGATAATCGCAGCATCGCCGATGCCGCGGACCCGCCGCTTGAACTCGGACAGGGGAAAAGAACTGGCTCGACCAATCTGCGAATCGGCGATGGGTTGTGGGACCCGAGAGGGTGAAGAGGTCCCGAGTTCGTGGGTGGCTTCACGAATCTTTAGGTGCTGACGGCTCTCAGGGTCCGCATCAGCTACTATCTCTAGCCAGACTTGCCGCCAGTAGTGTTTGTCCTCGAAGATTCTCTGGAGCTGAGACTCGGACAGCCTCAATGATCTAAACCCTCCTTGTCAGTGGGCTTCAGATCGCCTGACCATCTCGCTGCGTTCATCAACGCTCTCCAAGCGCGACCGGTCAGCTCGCTTCGGGTCTTCGTATTTTCTGAGCAGAACCTGTCGAACTCTTTGAGGAGAAGTTTCGAGACGTGGATCTCTACCTTGACTGGACGGTCTTTGATCCGTCTTTGAACCGGAGGTTGGAGGAGCTCGGAAAGAGCGGCAGTGGCAGTGGGTCCAGCAACGGCGCTCTGCAACGTTGACGATCCTCCAACACTAGGAGCATTGTTATAATGACCAAGATTAGCGTGCCGGCGTTTTTTCACGAACAAAATCCACGCGAAATTTAAGGCCCGAAAATGTCTGGCCCAGAGCAAAGGATGAGAGTTACTCACTGCGGACAACCGGCCTCTCACCTTTCGCATCGGTGACTTCGATCTTCAACTGGTCACCGGCATGAAGATCGTAGAACTCCAGCAGGTCCCTTGGAAGACGAATGTGATGGCTGTTGGCATGTGCGCTGATCCTCGCAATGAAGGTATGCTTGATAGGAATCCTGAACTCCTGCATCTCAATCGGAGTTTCCCGTTTTTCTGCGGTTCGAGCTTTTGGTGACAGTTTGGTCATTCTCGGGTGATCGTCCACGCTTGGACCCTGTGTATCTGGAATGAGGATTTCTGGGTTGTGGTCCACGAGGAGAGATTAACCAATGGGGCAAGTCACCCAAGCCAACTTGACCAACCAAGGATCAGTGGTCTTTTGCCTTGAAAACCTACACGTCGATTGAGGTTCCACATGGAACCTTCCTAACCTATTTGAAACGCGAAGTTAAGATCGGCGGGCAGCGCATTGTCTGAGCCGTTTAAGGACACTGTCTGGATCGGTCTCTCGAACTGTGATGAGCATAGGGACCGCCGGACGGATTTCGCGAGAAAAATTCGAGAACAGCTGGCAGACTTTCAGGTCTTGATGGTCGATGGTGGGACCCTTTTTCACGAAGCCTTGTGTTGCTTCCAGAACGGTGCGTTCCAGGGAACCGCGATAATGTGCAGAGCCTCGTTGGAGGCGGCAATCTACACCGCTGTGACAAGAACTCCAAGAATGCCCAAGGCTGGCTGGGGACCTATGTCTAGCAGCATTGACCTCAGTTCGATCGAAGACCGCTGGGGTTCAATAGTCAAGTCGGCCAAGGACCGAAACCTTCTCGACAAGAGTACCGAGGATCTCATCAAACAAGTTCGCGACAGAGCCAATTTCGTCGTGCACTGGGGTCAACAACTAGACAGAGCACTGTTGCTCAACCGAGAGCCGGGAGTTCAGCGCCCCGTAAACCTCTGGGTCCCTGAATCCGAGGCGATGGGCATCCTAGAGAAGTCTCTGAAAGTTCTCAACGCCGTCATCTCAAACTACATAGCGAAGAATCAGCAACTGTCCTGACTGCTAAATGATTAGATCTCAAAGGACCAAACCTAGGCGGCGAGCCGGCGTCTACGCCGTCCTTGTCTTGGGAATTCTTCTTCTCGCTGGAGCAGCTATCTTTCCGACGGGAGTAGTGAGCGGAGTTCTCTCTTGTTCCAACGCTCTATTCTGCGTATCCCTTGAAGGGGTGTTGACTGTTGGTGGAGTCTCGTTCTTGTCGGCTTTCAATGCGCTGAGAAAGAATGATCAGCCGAAAATCCGAACCATCAGAATCGCCTTGGCTGTCGCCCTACCGGTTGGCGCCATTCTTGGCATATTTTTCGGAGACATCTTCACTCCGCCGCTTCCGTCTCCAGACCGGATAGTAGCCGCAGGTCAAGGGGTTCTAACCTTCGACAGTTTTCTGACCGTGGGATGGACCATAGCCTTCACCTTGGTCGGGAACTGGCTCAATGAAATGCGAGCCCTGAGACGACAGGTCATCGAAATCGGTAGAGTCTCCAAGTCCGATTTCGGGGATATTCTGAACGATTTGAAGAGCCTAAGCTTGAGTGCGTTCGTGGAAGTTGCAGCCGGCATCTTCCTCATTATCATCTCCGCGTTCTTCGCTCTAGCCGCAATACTGGTCGCGGGCCCTATCTCTCTGATGCTCGCCCTGATCTTTCTGGGAGTTGGGGCGTCATCTATGGTGATTGGATGGTACGATCTGTACTCAAGAACCGAATTGGCAATGTCAATCGTCGACTCCGCGCCAAAGCCTCCTCCCTCCTCGGAGCCTTCCTCGTCCAAGAGTTCAGCACAGTGACGAGATCCTCCGCTTTGAATGGATTCACGATCATGGCGTAACCAAATGATAGGAGCCGCGGTAGTCCCTTTCCTTCTCCAAGCGTCTGTCAGCTTTCAATTCGCGCAGGGCTCTAGCTACAGTGTTGCGATCCCTGTCGGTCGCATTCACGATTTGTGTGAAGGTCAAATCTGATGCCTTCAAGGCGTTAACTATATCTTCTCTGGCGTTTGCACGTCTGGCCTTCTTCGAGCTTCGCTGTCGTTGGAGTTCTTCTTGGAGAAGGTGGTACTCCTCCCGCGAAATGATCGGCTTGTCGGGTCCGAGCACTGCCCTGTAGAGCTCTCCGTCGTAGGGGGAACGTATCATTCCGTAAAGGATTGGGTTTCTGAGAAGTGCTAGGAAAGTCGTTTTCTTGACCGCCAGTTGTTTCTCGCGGAGAGCCTGGAGCGGACCCCGATGATCTTTCGTGACGAGAAGGATTGTCTCACGCAACCTCTCCGCCATTTGTTTTTCTCGTCGGAGCTGGAACTTCCGCAGCAACTTTTCGATTTCTGGGTCCTCCGCAACCAACTTTGCAAGGTCATCACTGATTCTGGTGTTCCTGACAGATTCTCCGGACAGTTCTCCCGGGGTCGGCCGTCGATAGCCCGTTGACGGGTCCCACGGATAGAATCCGTTTTTTACGTACAGTGGGAAATTGTTCAGCCAGCGCGTTCGACTGTTGCGCCTCTCTAAGGTAGCCATTTCATCGAGCAGCCCACCGAACTGCGCCAGCTTAAGAATCGCGTAGAGTTCGGCTTTCTGTTTGGGAAAGATCTGCTTTTCGACGTTTTGGAGCGCTCGAGGACTAGTGCCGAGAGACCTTGCTAATGCCGCATCTACAATATCTGTTCCGGTTCTCTCAGCCCACTTTCGCACCGCGAAGGCCTTTATGCCGATACGGGAGAGTTGAAGCTTGTCTGTACCCTTCACCATTTTCAGCCAAGGATCAAGCGGTGTAGCCGGCATGGCTGCTTTCTTCTTGTCACGAGACATCTGTGCGGTGCCGACGACCTTCTGATGCTAATATTCGTTCGCTGATACCATAGATTCTGTGAATCTATAGATTCAGTGAAACAATGGATTCGCTGGCTGAATCCGGATTAATATCCGGACGACCATATTATTGTGGCTTTGACGAGAAATGAGTTTCGGAGCAAAGCAGAATCGTTGTTGCGGACGATTTCTCGCGGACTTCTTCACTAGACGATGCAGACCGCGGCGTACCAAAGTGATTGACGAGAGTCTCAGGGGACTATTCAGGAGCTGGGCGAGGTAGTGTCTCGGAAGCGTCGCTGCTACGTCTGCCAGACATACAATTCTCGATCAAAAACGCGCTGTGCAAGATGTGGAGCAAAACTGTATTGACACCTCCGCTAACTCAGGAGGAGCGCCAGGCGCAGGAACGGGCCAGGATTCAGGATGAGGCCGGTCGGCTCTTCGGACTGATCGTTCCCAAAAAGCCTGAGAGCGACAGGTGGCTCTACGACCGATTGGTCAAGTCCGCAAGACATTGGGCCGATCTCGAGGACGATCGCCACTACGAGCTTTGCGCTAGCAATGTACTTCACTCTGGCCGCGTCAGGGAAAACAGGACTACACCCTACCTCTTTTGTTTTGGACCGGACGGCACGGGTAAAGGCCGGATAGGACACTGGCACAAAGTCCTCTGCCAGCGGGGTCTACTTGTCGTCAGTCCTAAGCCTGCAAACCTGTTTTGGACAATAGAACGACACCACCCGACATTGATCATAGACGAGGGCGAGAAGCTTGCACCCCGTCACAGGAACAGTAGCGAGCTCTCTGAAGCTCTGATCGAAATACTGAACGCCGGGTATCAGCAAGACGAGCTGATCCCGCGGATCGACTCTGAAGCGAGGATTCTCAAGTTCTACGACCCGTTTGGGTTCAAGGTCATTCTCTCAACCGAGGACATTCCTCGAACTCTCAAGCGACGGTGCGTAGTCATCAACACCGAGGAGAACATCAACCCGGACATTCCGGTATCTCACCCCACTGTCAACGATCTAGGAATCAAGGAGCTCCGTCAGTACCTCGAATATTACTGGGGACAATACGAGACTGGAAGCGTGTGGCACAAGGACCCGGAGCCGATTCTCTCCCTCGAGGATCTCAAACTTCTGATGGGAAGCCACAACGCCACTGAAAAGTTCGGGCCCCTTTACCGAGTCACCCCGGACCCGCTGGCCCAGAAGCACATCCTAGAACTCGCCAACGAAGACTCCAACGATCGGAGAGAGGAGAGAGGCGTCAGTATGGAGGCACAGATCCTCCAAGCGCTTGCCATGATCCGCCAGGCTCGCCCAGGAGAGGATCGTTACAAGACAGCAGACATCGCCAACCTCTACAACGACGGACGAGAAAAGTACGAGACTCTCTCGAGCGACTCTATAGGCCGAAAGGTGCACAAGTTCGGACTCAGAGACTGCCGGATCGACGGGAAGCGGGCCATTGTCTGGAACGAGGCGAAACTGGTGCGGAGATTCAGACGGTACGGGATAGAAGCGCTACAAGTGGTTCCTAGTGGTAAAGTGGCTAGCCACATTGCCACTTCGGACACTTCCTATACGCGCGACCAGGAGACTGTGGACGAATGGACCGGGAACCCTCCTCTCCTCCATCCAAAGGTCAAGCGTGGACTCGCTGCGACCATCGAAATGCCCCTGACAATCAAGAACCTCTGCAACGGCTGCTATCGTGGCAAGCGATACGAGAGCTTCAACGGGGTCCGGAGGATTGGGTCGCCTACCTCGACTAGCTGCGAAGACTGTGGGTCTCCAGCAGAACTTCAGGTTGGAATACCACAATGACAGCGATAGCGGGGGAGACGGAGCAGTTCGAAAGCTATGTCGACGTTGGAGTCTGCAGCCTTTGCGGCAAGACGGTGCCTCGTCGACCCGGCCTGGACAACTACCTCCGCTGCGGACCCTGCCACCAGAAAACCTACGGAGCCGAGGAATGAACCGGGGGAACAAGCGAGAATTTCTCAATGACTCTGTCGCAGGCCTTCAGGTAGGAGACTACGTCGTCTGTCAGTATAGGGACCATTGCTTCTTCAAGGATTCTAACCCGAGCACGCAGAGGCCACGAGTCCTAAGGACCGTTGGCAGGGTCCACCGGCTGGAACCTGAGTTCCTCACGCTCACCCTTGAGACGTATTCGAATCCTCAGCTCCTAGGGATGGGACTCGTTATTCTGCGAAGCGATATTGTCGAGATTTCGAAGCTGGAAAGTAAGGATAGCCGTAAGGATAGCTTTTTAGCGAACGAGTCGGAACTTGGTCATGGAAAATAGGCGAAGTCAAATGCTGACAACACCACAGCCAAGAACACGCCAGACAACAGAACTACTATTCCAGCCGAAGCAGCTACGCGTCGAAGACATCGAGTTCGTCAAGAGCCTTGGCAGAATCGATGGCGCCAACATAGCCATCGAACGCAGCGTCAAACAATACCGGCTCAAAACACCAGTAACAGTTCCACTGAGCAAGGTCCTAGCGCTCGGACAGAGAGGCTTGGACCAGTACATTCTACAAGGATTGACACTCAACCGGCCAAAACTGATACCTCTCGTCCTCGACAACAAGAGTCTCGTCGAGCTCGCAAAACACTTTCTGAGAAAATACAGCGGTAGCGTTCAGAGCCTCTACGCGTACACCAACACTGTCGCGCAATACGCGGCCAGGTGGAACACAACCCCAGACCAGATCATCTCCGACGCGAAAAAGAATCGTAAACGAATACTGGCTCACCAGAAAGCCATCGAGGACCTCATCGCGGATCTCCAAGACCAGGGACGATCACCTGGAAGATTACACGGTATTGCCAAGCAGCTGCGAAGCTGGTATCGCGTCAACGGTATCGAAGTGAAGCTCTCAACGGTTCCTCGTCCTAAGGTCACCTACAAGGACAGATCACCATCACAGCAGGAGCTCGCACTGCTCCTCGACGTTGCAGATCTTCGCGGCAAGGTCATCATCAGCCTTCTAGCGCTTGGAGGATTCCGGGAAGAGACGTTGACACTGCTCCGCTACAGGCACGTCAAGGAAGATCTCGAGAAAGGCGTCGACCCTGTTCACATCCACGTGGAACGCGACATCACCAAGGGCGACTACGAGGAGTACGACACTTTCGTTAGAGCAGAAGCACCGCACTACATGCGCCAGTACTTCGACGCACGCAGAACAGGAAGGTTGGACCCGCGCATCGAACCTGAGACTATCACGGACGAGTCACCGCTCATCAGAGACTCGCTCTGGGACAAGACGCGCGGCTCGGACCAGCCGAGGCCGATAGGACCCAAACAGCTCTACAAAGTAGTCCATGATCTCCTGTTCAAGACCGGGCTGATCAAGCGAGGCGGGAAGCACTACCCACTCCGGGTCCACAGCATACGCAAATTCTTCAAGACCATGCTGGTCGCCGCGGGCGTCCCCGAGAGCCACGCTGACTACATGATGGCACACGTCGAAGACACCTACAACCAGGTCCGGGACCTCGGCGCCGACACGCTGAGAGAGAGCTACGCTAAGGGACAGCTCTGTATCCGTCCAGCGTCACAGCAGAACCTCACCAAGACACTGATCAGTCTGATACAGGCCGCCGGCAAAGACCCCAGCAAGTATCTCACCGGCACAGCGCTAAGCGAACCACACAGAGTCGTCACTGGACCAGAGACAGTCGACCAGCGGGAGGCAAGAATCCTCCTGTCAGAGCTCGTAGAGTACGTCAGAGAACAAGTCCAGTCTGGCAGATCCTGAATACCCCAAGATTCGCCATACGTATGTGGTGGGCCCGCCCGGATTCGAACCGGGGACCGTCAGGTGTCTCTTGCCGTGGCTATGAGCCTGCCGCTCTTTCAGTCCGTTGGATGTGAAACCTGGCTGAGCTACGGGCCCTCAAACCGGTGCCCTATGATCTGAAGTTTTAATGTTTAGTGAAATAGGTCAACGCTGAGCAGGATAGCGATTCCTACAGAGCGTTGCTGAGCGTCGCGGGGCAAGTGTAACTTGGCGTTTTCTTCACCAGTAACGATACAAGCTTCAACAGAGCAGTTCTACACGTTGTTCAGTACACGAAGGTTCACGGTTTGCGATTCCGGCGATTTCTCAAGAACGAGCGCGGTATTGACACCATTATCGCTTCAGTTCTAATGGTTGCCATTGTCGTAATCGCATCTGTAATGGTCTATATCTACGCGACGGGTCTATTCGGCGCAATTGCGACTCCTCAGAAGGTAGCGACAGAGTCGATTAGCCTGGAATACGCATCTTTCACTTCGAACAACACTGTTAACCTCTCCATCAGAAACATTGGCACTACTCCGATAACACTGAAGTCATACTACGTGAATGATTACACAGGGAACCAGTACACTAGAGCAAACTGGTCTGGACCTATGTTCAATGCCACAACTCAGACAAATGCGATAATCGTAATTTCGTCAGCGTGCCCTAGCTGCACTGCCAGCGGAACCGCGTTCGTCTTCCAGTCAGGATATCCCTATACGATAATAATGGTCACTGCTACGAATGAACAATTCTCCTTCATGATCACTCGATAATGCATCGCAATCAATCAGAACATCCGACGGTCGGATTTCTAATGCGTTAGTTTACTGAAGTTAGAAATAGCGTCGTCCCGGTTCGGATTCGAATCGGGAGAACCCGACAAGTGAGCAGAGTCCTCAGAAACTATGCGGGTCTCACTATCACTTGCGTTGTGGGCGTAGCTTTTGTTCTAATATTCGCAGCCTCATCCACATCCTTCTCTTCCCTGACGCTAATTCTCGCCCTCTTCACTTTCGCCTCCGTAATTGCTGCAGCCATGATGATTGCCTGGGCTGCTGAAGCATCACAGTACTCTATCAGCCAGGGTCTTGCATTGGCGATTGTAGCAATCGTCCAGACGCTTCCAGAGTTCTTTGTCGAAGGAGCCAT
>WNGP01006878.1_pt1 | contig 15048 bp, 13 predicted proteins | sample 5407671 | NCBI WGS metagenome assembly WNGP01 (sample SAMN13153381, study PRJNA577476) | soil metagenome | isolation source: 40 cm soil or saprolite under Garry oak tree replicate 2 | place: USA:California | collected 2016-06-15 | reverse complement strand
CTGCAAAGTCCTTTGTCCTCTCTCAATCCCGCTCTTCGCATCGGCTCGCAACTCAGTGAAGCCTGGCGCGCTCACGCTACCGGCACGCAAGTGGAATGCGCCGCGGCCATCAGCAGCGCGCTCTCGAGCGTAAGCCTTCCCAATGATGCCGACTTTCTCCGTCGCCGCTCCGGGCAGCTCAGCGTCGGCCAAGCCCAGCGCGTCATCATCGCCATGGCCATCCTTCACCGTCCTGGGCTGCTCATCGCCGATGAAGCCACCAGCGCCCTGGACACCATCACCCAGTCCGAAATCCTTCGTTTGTTTGCGCAACTCAACCGCGAACTCGGCATGGGCATCCTTTACATTTCCCACGATTTGCTTTCGGTCGCCGCGCTCTGTCATCGCATCGCTATTCTGAACGCCGGCGAAATCGTGGAGTGCGGCCCGCCGTCGCAAATCTTCGGCGCCCCCCGGCACGCCTACACGCAAAAACTGGTCGCCGCTCTCCCCCGCCTCCCAGACTTCTCCTCACAAGCTTCCCAAAGAACCAGCCCAGCCGTGACTGAGCCACAAGTCGAGCCTGTTCTCAAAAACGTTCTAATTCCCCTGTAGTGACCGCCTTCCGAGGCGGGCCGCGCTTTCTTCTCCCATCCACGCCACCACGATCCTTCGACAACGCATCTGACCAGTCACGAGTCACCAACCGCCTCCAGGCCCGGTACATTCCCAAGTTTACGAGCGCGGGGCGTCTTCCGCAGGCTTTGCTGTCGACCTCTGGCCGCCGGCGATGGGCACCATTCGACCCTGACGGATCAAGTATTCAACGTTGCCCCAACGGATGCGATTCGAACCAAAGCTCGCCAGCCAGATCACGAAGTGGATCGCATCCCGCAGTGGCACCAGCCAAATCTTTCGGCGCAGAATTTCGTCTCCGACGCCCCAAATTCCTACCGTCCAGGCCATCGCAATTCGCAGGATCAAGTACGCCAGAAGATAGACGCCCGCGATCCATTTCACCGGCGCGACGAGCGCTGCAAGCAGACTCCAGGGAAGTCCTTGGGTAAACAATAGACCCACGTAAGATAGCGGCCTGCACAACCGCACCGTCCGTGCCCAGCGCACTTGATGGTCCCAGAAGCTGCGAAATGTCTGTGCGGGATACATCGTCCAGACGGGCTCGGGTGAAAGAACGATCTGGCCGCCCGCTTTGGCGATTCGGTTGCCCAGCTCATAGTCGTCTGCAAGCGTATCTGCAATGGCTTCAAACCCGCCCATCTTTTTAAGCCATTCCTTGGTCGTGGCGATGGAAGCTCCCAGCGCGAAAGAGATTCCTTCCATCCATGCCGCCATCAGCACTCCCGCGAAAAAATCGCTCGAAGCACCGATGGCTTCGATTTCCGCGCCGAGATTTTGCTCGGCTATGCCGCGATAGAACGAGGTCACCGCCCCGGTCTTGCCGTCCGCGAGCGGCGCTACAACTTCAAGCAAGAAGCGTGGCCCCACGCGCACGTCGCCGTCCGTCAACACGAGCACTTCGTTTTGCGCTTCGCGCGCGAGCCGCGCCAGCTTGTTTACTTTGCGGTTTGCACCGAGATGCTCAGCGCCTACGAGCAAGTGGATTCTCCGCTCGGGGAAATCAGCGCTGATTTTCTGGATCACCGGCAACGCCGGGTCCGCGTCGTCGTTCACCGCAAACAAAATCTCGTAGTCCGGGTATTCCTGGCGGCAAAAACTTGCGAAATTTTCGTAGGAGCCGAAGTCCACACCGCGCACGGGTTTGAGTACGCTAACGGAAGGAGTGTAATTTGAAACTCGTGCGCGCGCCTGCCGGAAGAACCGCAACGCCGCTATGGTTGCGAGGGCATAGTAAATTAGTGGAGCCGCTGCCAGCAGGAGCACTGCGTCACGCCACAGCGTGGAGTGCGCAATCATGCGGGGGTCCTCGTCATCGGCAAAAGTTTCGCGCTCGACTCACTTCTCACGCCACTTTAACAGGTTGTCACACCATGAGAAATTGACTTGAGATCTCTTGATCCAGCGCGAGCGGAGAATGCTCTTTCCACCAAGGCGAACTGCGGGTCGTGCTGCGCAAACCGCGAATTCACTCTCTCTAGGTAATATTCTCAGAATTCGTAATGTTGGCGCTTAATCCTTGGCGAGCGCTATCTTTCACGAGGCTGGCGCTTGCCATTGGGAAGAGTTGGCCATTTTTTACCCGGTAGGCAAGACCGCGCCAGAGGATCTGTTCTGAAAAGGATCCACCCACCCAAGCGATGAAACTGATGGCATCACGCAGTGGAACAAGCCACAGTTTTTTCCATGCTCCGGTATCGCCCAGACCCCAAGTACCCGTCGTCCAAGCCAGCCCGAGACGCAACACAAGGTATGCGATGAAATGCCCTGCCGCAATTCCTCCCCATCCGGCTCGGGCTGCCAACGCTGCCGCCAGCACCGCCCAGGGCAATCCGTGAGTCAGCATCAGCCACCAGTATCCCGTGGGGCGCACATTCTTCAATCCGATCGACCAGCGGAGTTCGTGTCGAAAATACTGCCCGATCGTCTCTTGTGGAAACACCATCCAAACGGGCTTGCGCATCAATTCCACGCGATAGCCGCGCCGCGCGATGCGGTTTCCCAACTCAAAGTCATCAGAATGATAATTCGCCATCGCTTCCCAGCCGCCAATCTCCGAAAGGTGTCTCTTGGTTGTCGCCATCGTCCAGCCGAAAGCGAACTGCATCTTGTCCTCGAGCCTTCGCGCCACCAGCGCGCCGGGAGCGGAGTCCAAATACATTCCCAATGCATCTAAATCTGCAACGATGCTGCCTGCGGTAATACCCCGATAAAATCCGGTGACCGCGCCAACTTGGGAATCGGCGAATGGCGGCACAACTGCCCATAGGTAATCAGGATCGACGCGCACATCGCTGTCACTCATTACCACGAGATCGTATTTCGCTTCCTGCACCAGCCGGCACAGGCTGTTCACTTTGCTGTTTGTTCCAATTCGCTCCGCACCCTTAATCAGCCGGATGGAGCATCGCGGAAAATCAGTCTGCAATCTCTCGATCACGGGCACCGCAGAGTCATCCGGTTCGGCCACGGCAAAAATGATTTCGTATTCCGGGTAGTCAAGCCGGCAATAACTGGCGAAATTTTCGTATGCTTCGCGGTCCACGCCACGCACGGGCTTGAGAATGCTCACGGGCGGCGAATACGAAGATTTCAAGGGAAGCGATTTCCGTAGATCACGGAAATATCTGACAACGCAGTACAAAGACAGGAGGTAATAAGCCAGCGGCGCGGCCGCCAGGACAAGCGCGATCAAATAGAGGGTGTGTAACAGCATTCCGGTCGCCCTAAGTCCCATCGCGTGGCATAAACCGGTGCAGTGGGATCCCGTCCGTCACGCAGGAATTCTGACCTACAAACTTCCTTTTCGAGTCAGATGCCACCCTGTTTTGGTTGGTTGCCGCTGGCAAACCTGGAATCCCGTGCCGGCGCCAATCCGTCCCCTAGACGCTATCACTACTTGCCGATTTGTTGATGAACATTTAATCTGAGGCTGTTGCTCAACCCGCCGCAACCAGGGCAACACCCAAGCAAACCAGCACGACTCCCGCCCACCGCGCGGCGCTCACCTGCTCGCCAAGGATATATTTTGCGCCGAGCGTGCCGACAACATAGCTCAACGCCGATGCGGGAATCACAAAGCTGATAGGCTCCCAAGAAAGCAAAACCAGCAGCGAATAGAATGACAGGGCCATCAGCGGCACCCCAGCCCAGAACCATCCATTGCGCACGGCACGCCCCAGAAACTGAACTAACGCCAGTGGCCGCATTCGGGCCGGCTCACCGGTCGCCTTCATTCCGTGCGTGATGGCGATCTCTCCTCCGGTGCTGCCTAGAATCAAGACCGCAAGTGCAAGTAGGACGCGCATCAAGCCACGGCCTCACCGGCCACTGCGGTCGTCCGTGGTTTCGTTTGCCCCACCAGCAGCACGCCCACGCAGATCAACACCACGCCGACCCAGCGCCGGGACGAAACCGACTCGTGTAAGAAGACAACCGCCAGCAACGTGAGTAAAGCATATCCAAACGCGCCTGCCGGCATCACGTAGCTGTAGTCCGCCCAGCTCAGCACGGTCATGTAACTCAGCATGAAGCCGGTTAGAAAGAGAATTCCAACCCAAATGGTCCCGTTCGTGACCGTCAGCCGGAATGCTTGGGCCAGTCCCGGCGCCGTAAGTTCGACCGCGCCGATCTGCGACATCCCGCGCTTCAGCATCAGGTCGCCTGCATTGGCGCACGCCACCATTGCCAAGACCATGACCAGGGTCTTGATTCGCAGTCTTCTCTCGCTTGCCATTTGGTGGGTTCAGTCGTTCCCAGAAGCCGTGGACGTTCCGGGCACAGAAATCATGGCCTTGTCGAAATCGCCGCCCTTGCGAACCCATTTCAGGCGCTCGGCGCGGAGCTCCAGGAATTCCGTTGCTTCGTGGTACAGGCGCTTCCGCTCGTGGCTGTCCCAAAGCGCTTCTTTCACGATGCGCCACACTACCTTGGGGCGGAAGTAATACTCATCATAAAAGCGATTCACGCCCGCCATCATCTCCGCCTTCGACAGGTGCGGGTACTCGATGTGCGGCAATTGATGGCCGCCGGAATCCGCGAGAGCTTCGACCTTCAGGAAACCCTGTTGCGCCATGCTGTCGTGCAATTCCGTTCCCGGCATGGCGTGGGCCAGCGAAACCTGGATTGTCTCGCAATCCAGTTCCTTGGCGAACTCGATAGTCTTTTGAATCGTCTCCTTGGTCTCGCCGGGCAGGCCGATAATGAAGTCACCGTGCACCTTGATCCCGACTTTGCGGCAGTTCTTCATGAAGTTGCGCCCCATCTCGACTGTTGCGCCCTTCTTGATGTTCTTCAGGATTTGCGCGTCGCCGGATTCGAACCCCACGATAAAGAGTCGCGCTCCGCCGTCCGCCATCGCTTTTACCGTTTCGTAATCGCTGTGTACGCGGGCCGTCGAAGACCACTGGAACTTTAGCGGCTTGAACTTGGCGCAAAGATCCAGAACGCGGTCCTTGCGGATGTTGAAGGTGTCGTCGTCGAAGAAAATCTCTTTCATTTGTGGGAAGTATCCCAGCGCCTGCTTCACTTCCCGCGCCACGTTTTCCGTCGAACGCGTCCGCCAGGCATGTCCCGAAATCGTCTGCGGCCACATGCAGAATGTACAAAGGGCCGGACATCCGCGCGTCGTGTAGAACGAAACATAGGGATGAAGGAGGAACGGCACGTTGTAGCGCTCAATTTCCAGGTCCCGCTTGTAAATGTCCGTGGCGAACGGCAGTGCGTCCAGCTCTTCCGTGTGGAGTTGCGGACGCTCGGCGTTGTGCACGATCTTGCCGTCCTTGCGATAGCTGACGCCCGAAATCTCGCTCAGCGGCTTCCCGTGCGCATATTCAACTACCGAGTGATCGAACTCCCCGCGCGTCACAAAATCGATGTCCTCGCTGACATTCAGCGTCTCATCGGGCTTGATGTGCCCGTGCGGCCCGACGAAAGCAATCTTCATGCTCGGGTTGGCTTCCTTGATTGGATTCAATCTCGCGTGTTGCAGGCCAGCGCGAGCTCGCGCCACCGTCGAAGTTTTCAAAGCTCGGCGGATTCAACAGCAATGTCTTCATTACATCCGGCATTCTTCACCCTCAGCCTTCGCGTTCAAATCTTGGCCGTTTCGAATCTTTGGCACTTTCGTCTGTTTTGTAATAGAGAAGGGCCGCGCATAGGCGCGGGGCTTGGGCCCCATCTATAGATAGTAGTTTACCTGACTTCGTTGCATGTCCCCAAATCTTTCTGTCATTGAGTGTTAACTGGGGCGAATATCTATCCCTCTCATTAAGTGGGGTTTGCAGGCTCTTGCAGGAGGGATCAGTTGCGAGCCCCAAGGATCTCGTCCACAGACAATGAAAGCAAGTCCCAAATGCGCTCCACCCAATCCAAGTGTTCGGGCTTCATGAGCACGGAGCGCAGGCAGGTGATGGTCTCGCAGTCGCGCTTCATCGTTCCCAGATTGGCCTCCCAAAAGCGAATCGGCAATTCCGCCACTGCCAGGTGCAGATCGTGCTTCGCTGCAGCTTCGAATATCTTGCGGCTTAAGATAGAGGCCTCGCTGACGCTCGATACTTTCGGCGCAAATACGATTATGTCGAGTTCCGGTGCAAAGGCCGTGACAAATCGCGCGTCCGCGCGAAGTTTTTCGAAAAGCGCAAGCGCTGCCTTCCTTCCTCGTTCCAATGCGCTTGCAAATTCGCCTGCCTTTTTTAGCGGCAACAATCTTTGAGTGGCCCACAAGGCTGCCGCAGCCGCCCCCGGACGAGAGCATTCCAAGCTTATCTCGCCCAAGTGAAGCTCCGCAGAGCTGAAATAGGTATAGGGCGAATCATGCCTGTACAGTCGGCCGACTTCTGGGTCGCGAAAGAGCACACAGCCGCAGCCGTAGGGTTGTAAGCCATGCTTATGCGGATCGATCACAATGGAGTCCGCTTCTCCAATTCGTGCAAAGGCCCGCTCGGCATCTTCCCCGAGATTTTCCGTGAGCACGAAATAGCCCCCATACGCCGCATCCGCATGCACTCGGAATCCGTATTTTTCGCGAACCGCGAGGATTTCCGGGAGTGGATCCACCGAACCGGTCGCCGTGGTACCCATTGTCGTGACGACTGTCCCCACGTCGCCGCGCGCCGCCCGCTTCGCAAGCGCATTCGCATCCATCCGCCCCTGCGCATCACACGGAACCGTTTCGAATGGCAATTGCAAGACACCGCTGATCCGCTGGTGTGTATAGTGGGCTTGCTCGCTGGCGAGAATTTTCTTTCCCGGATGTAATTGTCCCGAAACCCACAGGGCCTCGAGATTCGCCATCGTTCCGCCGCCACACAAGTGGCCAAGAAAATTTCTCCAACCGTACATGCCGGCGATCTCTGCGACCGCTTCTTTTTCCATCGCCGAGGTCGCGCGCCCGCCATCCAGCGCGTGATTATTCGGATTGATCCACATGGCCAGCGCATAGGCTAGCCGCGCTACCGGGTGCGGCGGCTTCAGCATCTGTCCCGCGTACAACGGATGAAAATAAGGATAGTTATCTTGCAACCGCTCTGCTGTCGCGTTGAGAGTGTCCGCAAGCCGCTCGATCCCCGGCGCCTTACTCTCGTGCACTGGCAATTCGGAATAGACAGCGTCTAGCCTCTTGATGGCTTCCCAAAATGCTGGCAATCCTTCCTGATCGAGCATCACCAGTCACCTGTCACCACTCCTTCTCATTGCCACACCTTATCCAATTGCCCCGCCGTCTTCAGCAATTCCAGCTGCGCCTGCTGCTTTTGGAAATTTGCGTCCAGATAGGCCATCCACTTTTCGTTCTCTTCGAGCCTGGCCTTCTCGACCTCCCGAAGATTCAGCTTTCCTTCAGAGAACTGCGCCTGTTGCACCGCGACGTTTTGTTGCGCAAGCTGCAATTCCAGCCGCGCCACCTCTTTCGCGGCCTCTCTCTCGCGCACGCGCCGGGTCTTCTGCCTGACGTCCGCGCTCAATTCGCTCCTCTTGTTCGTCAGATTGACCTTGGCCGCCTCCATGTTAATCCGTGCCAATCCTATCGCCGCTTTCGTTTGCGCGCTGAAAATCGGCACGTGCATGTCGATTCCCGCGTTGTAATTGTTCCGTTGAAAAGTTGTGAAAAATTGGGAGTAATTGTTGAACTTTCCCAGCACGCTGTAGATGCTGACGAGTTCCAGCGTCGGCCAATAGCCTCGTCTCTCACCCTTCAGCCGGAACTCTTTCGCGCGAAGGTCGGACTCTGCGAGCTGCAAGCCGGGGTTGTGGGTTATCGCCATCGCCACGAGGTTGTCTCCCGCCTGCTCGGCTTCCCCCGGCAACTCCTCGGGTGTGACTTCAATGGATTGCGCCTCCGCAAATCCGAGCTGGTATCTCAGAAAAACTTCCAGCTCATCTTCCCGGCCCTCCAGTTGCAAAATTCGCTGAATCACCTGCGCCTTCGTCAGTTGTGCCTTCGTCACTTCCACCGGCAGTTCGTAGCCTTCCCCCTGCCGCTCCTGCGTTACTTGCAGAATCTTCTCCGCGCTTTCCTGTTCCTTGCGCAATAGCTCAAGGGAATGCCTTACCTTCCCCAATTCCAGATAGGCCATTGCCGTTCGAGTGATAACGCTGTTCTTCACATCCTCTAGCAAAATCTTCTGCGCTTTGGCTTGCTCCTGCGTCTCTTTCGCCTGGCCCCGCAACGGTTCATTGAAAACCTGTTCCGTGTAGGACACGTTGAAGATCGATGGTGCGCGTCCGCCGGGCGTTTCCGGTATGCCGTACGTGTACCCCGCGCCGGAGCCCGCGTAGAGATTGGGCATGAATTGCGCCTTGGTAATCTGCGCGGCGCGATCCGCAACACTCGCTTGAATCTTAGCCACTTGAATCTCTTTGCTGTTCTGCAGCGCCAGCTCAATCGCGCGCTTCAGCGTCAGCGCCACCGGCTCTTGATCTTTGGGCGCCTCCCGCGCCGCAGGCTGGCTAGCATTCGGCGCGGACGGCTCTTGCCCGCCCGCAACGCCGCCGCACAACATCAGCAGCACAGTCATCCCCGCAACACGCCCCAGTAATTGCATTTTCATGCTCCTTCGTGGCCGCGAACTCTCGCGGGCTCGCTTCAACAGCAGCTTATCGAGTTTCGTTCAACGCATTTCCGGGCTCATCGCCGAAACTCATTCTGCCGAAAAATAAAAAGGGCTGCCAATCGCCGCCCTCTGTTTATTCTCCATGGCCAATCGCCTGCCGCCGATCCCGTCCTTCACTCATATCTCAGAGACTCGACCGGCTGTAGGCTCGCCGCCTGATTCGCAGGCAAATACCCGAAGAAGAGGCCCGTGGAGCACGACACCACGAAGGCAATCACCACGCTAAGACTCGACACCGGAACCCGCAGATTTCCCGGCAAAAATGATTGGATTGCCACCGGCACGGCGATTCCAATCAAGATTCCGATAACCGCGCCTCCTCCGCTGATCAAGAAGGATTCGATCAAAAACTGGTACAGAATTTCCCGCCGCGCTGCTCCTATCGCCTTGCGAATCCCGATCTCCCTTGTCCGCTCGGTCACCGTCACGAGCATGATGTTCATGATCCCTACTCCACTGATCACCAGCGCGATGAACGCAATGATGATCAGGACGATCGTTAGTGCGAGCGAGATATTCCTCGCCGCGTTCAGTATTGCTGTCAGCGTTAGCACCTTGTATTCCGCTTCCGAGGGATGCCGGGCTCGCAACAGTTGGCCCACTTGCCGCTCGACGGATGGTACGTCTTCCGCGCGCGCCGCCTGCGCATCCAGCAAACGTACCACTTCTATGCCCGTGTAATACTTCATGAGCGTGAAGGGAAGGATGACTGAGTTTTCCTGAATGTCGGAAAGGCCGAACGTCTCGACGCGTTCACGAAAAACCCCGATCACCGTAAACGTCAACTCTCCCATGCGTATCGGTCTCCCGATTGGATTCTCTTGTCCAAATATCCGATCAGCCAGCTGTGTGGTGATCAAGCAGACTTTGCTGCGCATCTCCATGTCCCCGGCATCGAGATAGCGTCCGCGCAAAACAAGTAGCCGCCGAATTGCCTGGTATCCCCCCGTCACTCCGACCAGATTCACCGGACGCTGCACACCATCGACAACCACGGTCATTGGCAGTTCTCGCGTTCCAGCCACTTCAATGACATTAGGGATGGCTCTTACCGCTTCCAGATCTTCCAGTGTCATTTCATAACTGAGGGGCTGCGGCTTGTCCGGCCGTTGGACCAGCTCCACCTGGATCAGGTTGGAGCCGACGGCCTCGATCTGTGAAAGCACGAATTTCCTGCTCGTCAGGGCCACAGTGACAACCAGAACGATGGAAGCGCTCCCGATAATCACGCCCAGCGACGTGAGGATCGCGCGCAATTTGTTCGCTCGCAGCGCGTCGACCGCCACCGATACTGTTTCGCGGATGTGCATCATTGACCTTTGACCGGGATTCTCCGGCGGCCGCTTCTGAAACTGCTAGCCTTTCTTCAGCCGCTTCAGCGCTTCCTGCGCCATTTTGTTTTTTGGATCCAATTTCAGCGCGTTTTCAAATTCCTTCGCGGCCTCTTCCATCTGGTTCTGATCTTCAAAGAGGCGCCCTAGCCACGCGTGTGCCGCGGCCGGCCGCGGATATCCCGATCGCGTCGGCGCCTTATCCGCATATTCTTTCATCAATCGTTCGGCTTCCTCCGGGTTCTCCCTCTTCAAGACTAGCGCAACACCCCGGTAAAACTTACCTCTCCGGTCGCCGGGCGCCACGCGCTCTCCGGTGTCCGCGACCTCCAGCAGCCGCTCCGGCTGGCTGCGTTTGATTGCATAGTCACCGATGTCGTAGATCAACTCCGCTGATTTTGGATTGCTCTCTAGTGCTTTTGTAAATTCCTCGTCCGCCGCGGCGAACTCTTTCTTCTGCCGCCGGCAATTCCCCGCCGCATAATGCCCTTCGGCGGCATCCATCTCCGCCAGTTGCTTGATCTGCGGCAACGCCTTATCTTCGCCGCCACCCACAATGCCTGGAGCGCTGCAATCGAATTCAATCAGCGCCTGCCGCGCCGAATAATTCCTTGTTTCAAGTTGCACCGCCGTTTCGAACTCCTTGCGCGTTTTCTTCGCGAGCGATATCGCCGAAAACCAGCTCGCGTGGCCGGCCTTTTCTCCGTACGCTCTCCCTAGCCACTCATGGTAGATCGAATTCTGCGCGTCGATGGCCACGGCCCTCTCCGCGCTCTTGATCGCACGGTCATGCTGCTGCAGTTCCAGATAACTCTTCGCCAGCAGTAATTGCACGTCGCCATTTTGCGGATCATTGGCCGCCGCCGCCTGCAACGTTTGTATCGCTTTGGCATAATCACTGGCTTCATAAGCACGCCGTCCTGCTTCGAGACCCGCTTCCTGCTTGAGGTTTGTCGCCGCCATCGCCGTGCTCGCCATGAACAAAACCGCAAGCGGCCATTTCCTCCCGCTAACCATTCCATCGTCTCCGGAAAACCACAACTTCCGTGGTAACGACGATCACCGTCATCCCGTCGCGAAAATCAACGTCCCCCGGAAGCGCCACAAGTTCTCCCTCTTGCAGACCGCTCACTACTTCGTAGTTCGTGGCGTCCGCAATGCCCACGTGAATCTCTCGTTTTTCAAGCGTGGATTTGCCCACGCCTAGTTGACTCCTTCTCACTACAAAGACGTAGCGCCTGCCGCCGTCCGCTTCCACGGCGCCCCGCGGTACCGACAACACGCCGATCCGTTCCCGAGAGTTGATCCGCACGTTCACGTTGACGTTCGGGAGCAACTCTAGATTGTCGTTGTTCACTGCGCAAAGTAACTCACCCACGCTGCGGTTCTGGTGGGGCACCACTTGTTTGGGGACAGTCTCGGTCTTTCCTGCCCACGTCTTGCTTGGCAGGGCATCCCAGGTGATTTTTACCGGCTGGTTCGCTTCAAGCGCTCCCAGTTCCGGCTCGTCAATGAAAGCTCGCACCCGTACCTTGTGCAGGTCCGCCATCTCGGCCAGCAAATCACCCACCTTCACATAATCCCCGGCCTTCAACGGTATAGATTCGGCGCTTCTGCCGAGCGAGTAGAGCGTTCCATCCGCTGGCGCGGTGATCCGCCCCTGTTGCACCTTTTCCTCGAGGGCAGCCACTTCGTCCTGAATCTGCTGCACGCGCAACACTGTCTGGATCGCGTCCAGCTTCACGCTTCGCTCAAACTCCTGCTTGGCGGCCAACAATCTGGTTACCTCGGCTTGTGCCTTGATCAGCGAAAGGTCGTTCGCCGCAAGCTCATCCTGCGTCGCCGCTTGCTGCGCGGTGAGCCGTTGCAGCACACCGTTGTTCTTCTCCAACCGGTCGCGTTCCGCTTGAGCTTTCGCCAGGTCGCCTGTGACCCTGGCTGCTTCATCAACTTTTCCGCCTGCCTTTGCGGACCGCAAGTCGTCCTCCGCCTTCAAGAGTTTCGCCTTCGCTTCCGCAAGCCGCGCCGCTGCATCCTTGACGTCCAGTTCCAGCAGCAGTTGCCCCTTCTTCACGGCCTGCCCTTCGTGCACACTCACCTTCTCTACAAACGTATCCAGTTGCGCCCGCATCACGTAAGGCGCGATAGGCTCAACCTTTCCGTTGCTGCTAATCGACGAGACAAGGTTCTCCCGCATCGGCGTCACTGCCGAAATCTTCGGCACTGGCTTTCGTCCGCTCCACCTTATCCCCGCGTACGCCAGCACCGCCGCCACTGCCAGGTAGAGCAAAATTCGATTTCGCAGCCTGCGATCCATTTCTTCCTATTCTGCGCGGCCCCGCACTCCGCAAGGCGCAAGGACACATCCCTCAGGCGCAGCGTTTGTCTTACTTGTCCGTGGCTTGCTTGACCCCTGTCAGGTAGGCGCCAAGTCACTTTATTCTAGCAAGAGCAGCGCGGCTTTCTCTAAATTCCTTGCCGGCGTTGTTTACACTGTGCCCTGCTCTCTTAAATCATTCTGCGGACCTAGCATCTCTCACCTCTAACGGATGCGTCTTTTGTATCCCAGGGATGCCGTCGGCTGCCTATGGACCCAAGACCTCGTCGTGCTAAAATCCGTCCATGTCCACTGAGAGCATCCCTGACAAGACTGCCGCTGCTCCTTCGGGCGGCTTGCCCAAATCGGCCCAGCCCGGCGCGGTCATTAGTCCTGTCATCCATCGAGTCTGCATCCAGTGCAATAACATGTTCCGCGTCACTCCCGACCGATTTGATGCTAAGCAGTGCCCCACTTGTCACAAAGGCTGAATTCCCTCTGCGAATGGTGTTTCCCTCGCCCACCGGTTTCCGCATCCATCGGCATTGTTCTTCTATTCCCTTATCCTTATCCTCTAATCCCTCGCGGTAACATCTTCTCCGCTCCCCGCGTAGTACACTCTGAACGCTCTTTGCCCTGTCTTACGAACTTCCAACTAGGGGTCCCTCGATGATTGAAGCTCGTGGCCTGTCCAAGCGCTTCCAGGACAAGAAGCGCGGTGAAATCCGCGCTGTCGATAACGTCAGCTTTACCTGCCAACCCGGCAAGATTTACGGTCTCCTTGGCGCCAACGGCGCCGGCAAAACCACGACCCTCCGCATGCTCGCCACCATCCTCGAGCCTACCGACGGCACCGCCCTCGTCTGCGGCCACGACGTCGTCGAGCACCCGGAAAAAGTCCGTGCCAATGTCGGCTTCCTTTCCACCGCCACGGCTCTCTATCGCAGGCTCACGGCGCAGGAATTTGTCGAATACTTTGGCCGCCTCAATGGTTTAGACGAAACTACGCTGAAAAAGCGCGTCAACGATATCTTTAATCGCCTGGACATGAACGGCTTCCGCGACCGCCGCTGCGACAAGCTCTCCACCGGCATGCAGCAGAAAACTTCCATCGCCCGCACGCTTGTCCACGATCCCCCGGTGATGATTTTCGACGAGCCCACCGGCGGCCTCGACGTTATGACTGCCCGCACCATCACCGCTTTCATCCGCGAATGCCGTGACAACGGAAAAACCGTCATCTTCTCCACCCACATCATGAGTGAAGTGGAAAAGCTCTGCGACGTCATCGGTATCATCCAATCCGGCAAACTCCTTGCCGAAGGCACCCTCGCGCAACTCCGCGACAAGTTTTCCGAACACGATCTCGAGGAAATCTTCGTCAAAATCGTCACCCCCCACTACGTCGCCGAGGAGGCCAACTGACGTGTCCCTGCGCAATGTCGGCATCGTTTATCGCAAAGAATTGACCGAAGCTCTCCGCGACCGCCGCACCCTCATCTCTACGATACTTGTGCCTCTCTTGCTTTTCCCCGTTCTTAGTGTTGGCTTTGGCTCGCTCGCTGTCGCTCTCGTCGGCAAGGCCAAGGAAGAGACTCCCAAAGTCGTGCTTCGCGGCGGCCAGGATTCTCCCGTCGTTGTCGAAGGCCTCAAGAAGCTCGACAAAATCGAAATTGTTCCGGAGACGCCCAATTGGAAAGACCAGATCATCAACAAGGAAATCCGCGCAGCCATTGAAATCCCCGCTGGCTTTCAGGCTGACGTTGCGCAGCAGAAATCAGACACCGTCAACATCTACAATTACGAGGGCGAATTGAAGTCTGAATTTGCCACCGACAAGATTGAAAAGTACTTGAAGGACTACCGCGACAAAGTTGTGAACGAACGTTTGGCAGCCAAGAACCTGCCGGACACCGTCCTGAAGCCCTTTGAAGTGAAGCGCGAGAATGTTGCCCCGCCCGAAAAAGTCAGCGGCGCCGCTTTCGGCGGGATCATCGGCTATATGGTCATCCTTCTCTGCATGACCGGCGCGATGTATCCCGCCATGGACCTGACGGCCGGCGAAAAAGAGCGCGGCACCATGGAAACCATCCTTTCCAGTCCCATCCCCCGCATGCATCTCGTTCTTGGCAAATTTTTCCTCATCCTGACGGCGGCTCTTGGCACCGCCGCTCTATCCGTGTTCTCCATGGGCGTTTCTTTCTCCGTCTTGGGTCACTACACCGGACAAACTGCCGGCGGGCGCGCAGCCGCCGCCGGTTTTCTCCTCAAGCTCGGACCCGCGACGGTCATATCCGTTTTCCTCATGGCTCTCCCCGTCGCCGTCCTATTCTCCGCTACCCTTATGACCATCGCACTCTTCGCCAAGACCTACAAAGAAGCTCAGAGTTATCTGACGCCGATGACCTTTGTCGTCATCATTCCCGCTGTCGCAGCCATGCTTCCCGGCGTGGAGCTCACTCCCAAGCTTTCGCTCATCCCCATCCTCAATGTAAGCCTTCTCTGCAAAGAACTCGTAGCTGGCACCTATCACTGGAACTTCATCGCCATCATCTTTTCCTCCACGTGCGTCTACGCCGCCGTCGCCCTCTTCCTCGCCATCAAAATGTTCCAGCGCGAGTCCGTCCTCTTCCGCTCCTGATCTCCCTCCTCTTTCTTGTGGGGTCGCGCTCGT
>WNGP01003616.1_pt1 | contig 15051 bp, 12 predicted proteins | sample 5407671 | NCBI WGS metagenome assembly WNGP01 (sample SAMN13153381, study PRJNA577476) | soil metagenome | isolation source: 40 cm soil or saprolite under Garry oak tree replicate 2 | place: USA:California | collected 2016-06-15 | reverse complement strand
AGTCTACACCGGCGCACTCACCTTCACGCAGACCACCACGCTCAAGGCCATGGCGGCGGCCAACGGGATGACCAACAGCGCGGTGGCCAGCGCGACCTACACCATCCAGTCGCAGCAACAGGTGGCCACGCCCGCGTTCAGCCCGGGTGGTGGGACCTACACGGGATCGGTGACAGTGACGATCAGTGACGCCACCAGTGGCGCGACGGTCTACTACACGACCAATGGCAGCACGCCAACAACCTCGTCGGCAGTCTACACCGGCGCACTCACCTTCACGCAGACCACCACGCTCAAGGCCATGGCGGCGGCCAGCGGGATGACCAACAGCGGGGTGGCCAGCGCCACCTACACCGTTCAGCAGCAGCAACAGGTGGCTACGCCCACGTTCAGCCCGGGTGGTGGGATATACACCGGGTCGGTGACAGTGACCATCAGTGAAACCACCAGCGGCGCGACGGTCTACTACACCACCGACGGCAGCACGCCCACAACTTCGTCGGCGGTCTACAGCGGTGCGCTGACCTTCACGCAGACGACCACGCTCAAGGCCATGGCGGCGGCGAGCGGGATGACCAACAGCGCGGTGGCCAGTGCGACCTACACCATCCAGCAGCAGAGCTTCACCCTGACGGTGAGCAAGACGGACCTCGGCGACGGTACTGTCACCTCGAGTCCGGCAGGAATCAACTGCGGGAGCAGCTGCTCGGCCTCCTACGTAAGCGGCACCACCGTGACCCTGACGGCGACTCCGGACTTGCTCTCAGGTTTCGGCGGGTGGAGCGGATGCGACAGCGTCTCGGGCAACACTTGCACCGTAAACATGAATTCGGCTAGGTCGGTGACTGCCGACTTCAAGCTCCTCGGCATCCTGTAGTTAGTCTCTCTCAGGCCGGCCAGTCTCCGGCCGGCCCGAGTCTTCATCCACTTGCGATTCCTAGTGCAAGGACTATCGGGCACATGCCACAAAGGCGGTACTTGAATGGCTAGCGCAAGAACGACCATGCCAAATGCAATCACTGCGCCGACGTCCAAGAACGTCTTCTTGAATGGTGAGTATCTCCAGCGGGTTCCGCAGTGGCACGCTGATGATGCGCCATGGAAGGCCAGGGGTATTCTACGCATACTCCAGCTCAACGATCTCTCACCGCGCCGCATTGGCGAAGTCGGCTGCGGGACGGGCGAGGTGCTGAGGCAGTTACAACTTCAGATGGATTCCGAATGCGTTTTCTGCGGATATGACATCGCACCTCAGGCGGTCGAGTTGAGCCGAACCCGTGAGAACCACCGGCTCCACTGCCGACTGGGGGATATTAGAGATATCAGAAAAGATCCCAACGCGCGCTTCGACTTGCTACTAGTGCTGGATGTGCTGGAGCACCAGGAAAACTACTTTAGCTTCCTCCGCGATGTCAAAGCGCTTGCCCCCTACAAAGTCTTTCATACCGTCCTGGACCTTTCGGTGCAGGCGGTGTTGCGACGAAACGGCCTGATGAAACTCCGTCGAACATCCGATGACCTTCACTTTTTTACGAAAGATACGGTACTTCGGGCCCTGCAGGACGAGGGCTATAGAGTTCTTAACTGGTTCTATGCCCCGCGCGCGATTTATCGCGCTTCAGGAGTAGCAAATCGAATCAAGCAGTGGCCGCGAGCCGTGTGCTTTGCGCTCAACCAGGACTTCGCTGCCCGTGTGTTAGGTGGTTACAGCTTATTCGTGCTGGCGCAATGAAAACCGCCAAGACTGTCATGGGGCACATGCAGTGAGATTCTCCGATGTGAAGAGCGGCTGCAATCCGAGTGAAATAAGAAGCCCTGCCCGGCCCGTATCGCCATGCCCCATTAAGACTGGCTATCCATGAGAATCGAAGGAGGTCTGTCACACCATGGACAAATGTGATGTGGCTATTATCGGTGCTGGCCCGTACGGCCTGTCGGCAGCAGCCCATCTCAAGCAATTGAAAGGCTTGGACTTAAGGCTCTTTGGCGAACCCATGTCCTTCTGGGAGCGCTATATGCCCGAACAAATGGTCCTACGCTCTCCCTGGGCGGGCACGCATATCGCCGACCCGGAGAATCGCTTGACCCTGGACGTCTACAAGAGGACGAACGGGAACCATCACCTGGCATATCCCGTGCCACTTGTGGATTTCATAAAGTACGGCCACTGGTTCCACGAGCAGACTGCGCTGCCGGCGGATCAGCGTAAGGTATTGCGAACCGAGCCAGCGCCGAACGGCTACCAGCTCACTCTGGAGGACGGCGAAACGATTCATGCGCGGCGAGTCATAATCGCCGGGGGGATCCAACCTTTCGCTTATCGGCCGCGGATGTTCGAGCGTCTTCCCGCGTCCCTGGTCACACACACTTCGGAGCTGCGGGACTTCGGCCAGTTCCGGAACAAGGAGGTCCTCGTCATTGGCGCCGGACAAAGCGCCGTCGAAGCGGCTGTATTCCTCCGCGAGGCGGGCGCCCATGCGGAAGTCTTGATTCGCAATTCTTCTCTGCACTGGCTGAGGCATGACAGTTGGAAGCATGCGAAGGCGATCGCGTGGATGTTTTATGGGAGCGCCGATGTTGGGCCCGCGGGCATCAGCCTGCTGGTGCAGCGGCCGAATTGGTTCCGTCGGTTGCCGCGTAGGGTTCAAAACTGGTGGGGAAGACGAGCGATTCGGCCCGCCGTTTCACAGCGCTTGGAAGGCCGTACGCGCGGCATGCTCATTCAGACTGGGCGATTTCCCGTCCAGACGCGAGTTGAAAGAGAGCGACTCCGCGTCCGATTGAATGATGGGAGCGAGCGAGTTGTAGATCATGTGGTTCTGGGAACCGGGTATCGCATAAATGTTGCACTCTATCCGTTCCTTTCGGCAGAGCTGCTGAATCGCCTGGAGCTTGTGGACGGTTATCCTCGACTCGATGCGGGATTCGAGAGCTCCCTGCCGGGATTGCACTTCCTGGGAGCGCCGGCAGCCTGGAGTTTCGGCCCGCTTATGCGATTTGTCGCCGGCACTGAGTTCGTTTCACCGGCGCTCAGCAAGCGGATTCGTCAGGCAACGAAACGCTGCTGTGCCTCTTCGGGCGACAGAAGTCGTTTCGCATTGCAAGTCACCCAGAACGGAGACTAGGGCTGGCCACACCTCGGCTGGAGCCAGTTGCTGCCCATCACGAGGGCGCTGAGTATCGCCCGTAACCGCCTTGAAGATCTATACGCTCAACCCACTGGAGGATCCGCGCTGGCTGGAGTTCATCCACGGTCATGCCCGAGCGTCCGTCTTTCATACGCCCGGCTGGCTCGCGGCGCTGCACCGGACCTACGGCTATGAGCCCATCGTTTATACGACTTCGGCTCCAACGCTCAGCCTGACGAACGGCCTCGTCTTCTGTCGCATCAGCAGTTGGCTAACAGGACGCAGGATGGTCTCGGTGCCCTTTGCCGACCACTGCGAGCCACTCGTCGAGCGGCCGGAAGACCAGAAGGAACTTTTCAGTTTTCTCAGGTGCGCAGTCCGGAAAGAAAAATGGAAGTATATTGAGATCCGGCCCTTGTGTTCCGACCTCTTGAGTGAGCCAGGTCTGGGGAAAGCAGATGTCTTTTGCCTTCATGTGCTGAATCTCCATCCCCCCTTGGAGACTCTCTTTCGGAACTTTCAGAAGGACTCCATTCAAAGAAAGATCAGGCGCGCGGGACAGGAATTCCTCCATTACGAGGAGGGCAGGTCGGAAGCGCTACTCACAAATTTCTATCGGCTCTTCCTGATGACGCGTCGGCGGCACAACTTGCCTCCGCAACCGATTGAGTGGTTCCAGAATCTGGCTACCTGCCTAGGCGATCAACTCAAGATTCATGTAGCGTTTAAGGACGGTCGGGCCATCGCCAGTATCTTGACGCTTCGCCACCGCGACACGCTTGTCTATAAGTACGGCTGCTCCGATGCCAGTTATCACAATCTAGGTGGCATACCGTTCTTGCTCTGGAAGGCGATCCAGGAGGCAAAAGAGCGCGGAATGCTGGCGTTTGATTTGGGCCGCTCAGACGCTGCTGACCATGGACTGATTACTTTCAAAGACCGCTGGGGCGCCACCCGGTCAACGCTGGCGTACGGAAGGTATTGTGCTCGGCAGCGCCAAACTGCAGCCGAAGGGCACTCGATGCAGTTCGCCAAACGGGTCTTTGCCCGCCTGCCCGATAGTCTCTTGACCGCGGCCGGAAGGCTGCTCTACAGGCACATTGGCTGAAAGGTCCCTAGTCGGCGATCTTCCACGATCGTGGGCCACATGGCGATCCAACCTGCAACAAATCGAAAGATGGACGAACTGAACGCAGCCTTCTGCGATTTTTATCGATGCCCGGAAGCTTTCGCGACGTTTACTTTAATTGGAAAGTTATCTGAGGGCAGCGGTTACTTCCATTTTGGTCCGGACACGGTCTGCTACGGGCGGACCTCTCCCGGTTTCCGGGCAGCGCGCGCGACAGATGAACTCTATGATGTCGGAAACGACCTGGTCGCAGATGGAACGACCCTCGGGCTTCCTTTCAATCCGTCGGAAATCAGCGCCAACCTCCGCTACGAGCGGTATGCATCGAAGTCCGACGGGCCCGGGACAGCATCGCGCGCCGCATCGGCTCTCCGTGCAGGCTACTACCTGGCGCGACCGCTTCTGCCTGTCTCCGTAAGAAAGCATCTGCAGCGAATGCGTCTAAATGGGTGGAAAAAGATTGCTTTTCCCCATTGGCCGGTAGACACAAGCGTTGAGCGCATGTTCGAAAGGCTGCTAATTTCGTTACTTCAGGTTCACTCGGTCGAGCGTATCCCCTTTATCTGGTTCTGGCCGGATGGTTACCCAAGCTGCGCCATTATGACTCATGATGTGGAAACAGCGCGTGGCCGAGACTTTTGCCCAAATCTAATGGATCTGGATGATGCCTACGCTATCAAATCATCTTTCCAGATCGTGCCCGAGGAACGTTATTCCGTGTCGGAAGCTTTCCTCAGTGCCGTTCGGGACCGAGGGTTTGAAATCAACGTCCATGATTTGAATCACGATGGGGGCCTGGTCTGCGACCGCCAGCGATTCCTGCAACGTGCCGCACAAATCAATCGATACGGAAGAGCGTATCGAGCCTCCGGATTTCGTTCCGCGGCTCTCTACCGAAATCTCGACTGGTGGGAAGATTTAGAGTTTTCCTATGATATGTCTGTTCCCAGCGTCGGCAATCTGGAGGCGCAGCAGGGTGGCTGCTGCTCGGTGATGCCCTTTTTCGTCGGCAAGGTCCTGGAATTGCCTGTCACTACCGTGCAGGACTACTCGCTCTTCCATATTCTGAATCAATATTCCATCGATCTGTGGGTAAGGCAGATCGCTCTCCTTTCCAAGCAACACGGGCTACTCAGCTTCATCGTTCATCCCGACTATATTTCGGAACCGCGGGCACAAGATACATACAAATCACTGCTCGCCTATCTCGCAGATTTGCGGTCCGAGGGCAAGATCTGGATTGCCCTTCCACGAGAGGTCAATCAGTGGTGGCGTGATAGAAGTCAGATGAGGCTGGCACGGCGCGGAAGTAACTGGGAAATCGAAGGTCCGGGCAGTGAGCGAGCACAGATCGCCTTTGCCCAACTGGAAGGGAAGTCTCTTGTTTATCGGCTCGACCCTGGCTATGGAGGTGGTCCCACACTCCCGAAGGTGCCATGTGACGGCCGTTGGGAGAATCGCAATGTCTCATTCAACTGTTTACCTTGAGGGTGAGTATCTCGCGAAGAATCCGCAGTGGCATGTGGAGGAGTCTCCGTGGAAGGCGAAGCAGGTGCTTCGCATGCTTCGGCAGAACGATCTTACTCCAAAGACCATCTGTGAAGTGGGATGCGGCGCTGGAGAGGTGCTGAGTCAACTTCAGAGAAATCTGAGCCGCGAATGCGTCTTCCAGGGTTATGACATCTCGCCACAGGCGCTGGAGCTGGCCAGGAGCAGAGCCAATGAGAAGCTGCAATTTGAACTGGCTGACTTCCGAAGCGGGAGCGATGTGTTTTTCGATCTGATTCTCGTTTTGGATGTGATTGAACATCTCGAAGATTACTGGAGTTTTCTGCGGCAACTGAAACCGACAAGCCGCCACAAGATATTCCACATTCCCCTGGATCTCTCGGTTCAGACGGTGTTCCGCCAGAGAGCTCTGCTCAAGCGGCGCGATCTGTACGCACACCTCCATTACTTCACGAAAGAGACAGCGCTTCAGACGCTGCGCGATGCCGGGTACGAGGTGCTGGATTATTTTTATACGCCCCGCTCGATCGAGCTTGGCGCGGAACTCGGCGAGAAGCTTTTGAGCTTGCCACGCAGGCTGTGCTTTGCCATCCATCAGGATTTCGCCGCCCGCCTGTTGGGTGGGTTCAGCTTGCTGATCCTGGCTCGATAGCTCAAACCACAGTGCGGAGTCTTCAGGCTCTATGCAAACCTCGATTTGCAACGCGGTGAGTTCGGCCGGAAACGGTTGCCGCGGTCGCGCCGGTCAGGGCGCATTGGTCGCAGGCGCCGATTACCGGGGCTTAGGCGTAGTCCGAAGTCTGGGGCGCCGCGGCATACCCGTCTGGGTCCTGAACCACGCGGGTCACCTGGTGGGAGCTGTCTCCCGGTACGCTGCCCGAACGCTGCGTTGGCCTCTTGAGGACGGTCGCAAACAGCTCGACTTTCTGCTAGATCTGGCGACAAGGGAGAAACTCGAAGGCTGGGTGCTGTTTCCGACCGACGACGAAGACGTGGTTCTGTTCGCGCGTCATCACGAGTTGCTCTCAGCCCATTACCAGCTCACAACTCCAGTATGGGACGTAGTGCGTTGGCTATGTGACAAGCGGCTGCTATACCGGCTCGCGCGGGATCTTGCGCTGGACCAGCCTTGGACGGTCTGCCCTCGCAATCGCGAGGAGCTCGAGTCGCTCGATTGCCCGTTTCCTGTCATTCTCAAGCCGGCGATGAGGCTGGAATTTAATCGCCTCAGTGCGGATAAGGCATGGCGAGTCGAAGATCGAAGGTCCCTGCTCGCGCGCTATGATGAGGCTTGCGGGCTGATTGACCCCGAATTGCTGGTGATCCAGGAGGTTGTGCCGGGATGGGGAGAAACGCAGTTCTCGTTTGCTGCTCTTTGCAAGGATGGCTCTCCCCTGGCGTCGATCGTGGCAAGACGTACGCGCCAGTTTCCGATGGATTTCGGGCGTTTCAGTACTTATGTTGAGACGGTAGATGAGCCGCAAGTCGCCGAGCCGGCTTTGCGGCTGCTGGCCGCCCTCCGCTTCACAGGACTCGCCGAGGTTGAGTTCAAGAGAGACTCGCGGAACGGCAAATATAAACTTCTGGATGTGAATCCGCGAGTTTGGGGCTGGCACACCCTTTCCAACCGTGCCGGCGTCGATTTTCCTTACCTTCAGTGGCGCCTGGCTACTGGTCAATCGGTACCTGAAGCGCGCGGGCGGGCTGGCGAGCGTTGGATGCGCATGTGTACCGATATTCCCATGGCAATTCAAGAGATTCTGAACGGGCGACTGTCGCTTCGGGCTTATCTGCAAAGCCTTCGAGGTCCTAAAGAATCTGCGGTTTTCGCTTGGGACGATCCTCTACCGGGCTTCCTCGAACTCCCCTTGCTCGCCGCTATGGTCGGGAAACGATTCGTAAGGAGAAAAGGGGTCTAGCGCATCTCCGTATTTCGAGTACACCCGCCGGTGGCTCGCACGTTCTGCAATTAGGCACATTCCGTGACCAACCGAACCATGAATGCTTATCCCGGTCTTCTCATCGTGAACGCCGACGACTGGGGGAGAGACGCCCGCACGACCGGGAGGATCCTCGATTGCTTCCAGCGGAGGGCCGTGTCGTCCGTGAGTGCCATGGTCTTCATGGAGGATTCAGAGCGGGCCGCAGCGATGGCTCAGGAGCAAGGAATCGACGCCGGCCTGCACCTGAACCTCACCACGCGGTTCTCGGCGCCGGATTGTCCTGCACGGCTCCTTGAACGTCAGGGTGAACTTGCCCGCTACTTGTTGCGGCATCCCGCTGCCCGAGTAATCTTTAACCCTTGGCTCGTCCGCGACTTCGAGTATGTCGTCACGGCCCAGATCGAAGAATTCCGGCGTCTGTACCAGAGAGATCCGGACCGTGTGGACGGCCATCACCACATGCATCTCTCCGCGAACGTGCTGCTCCGGGATTTGCTACCAGGCGGAACGCTCGTGCGGCGACATTTTTCCTTCGAGCCCGGAGAGAAGGCGCTGCGCAACCGGTTTTTTCGCTGGTTTGCCGACGCCATGCTGGCGCGCCGCCATCGCGTGGTTGACTTCTTTTTCTCACTGCCGCCGCTCGAACCTCCGAGTCGTTTGCAACGGATTTTCTCCCTGGCCCGCCGGTTCGTTGTTGAAGTGGAGACACATCCTGTCAAACCGGAAGAGTATCAGTTCTTGTCCGGAGGCGACATTTTCCGCTTGGCCGGGGATTTGCCGATTGCCTCCCGTTTCGCGAGCGCGCGGAGAAAGGAGACGATCCATGCCTCCCGGCGTCAGGACCAGCGAAACGAAGCATATTAGCGTGTGCGTCTGCACGTATAAGCGACCAGACCTTCTTAAGCGTTTGTTGAACGAACTCGGCGTTCAGGATACGGGAGGGCTATTTACATATTCGATCGTGATTGCCGACAACGATGAGTTGCGATCTGCCGAGGCGGTGACGTTGGATTTTGCGGTTGCGTCGCGTATTCCTGTCCGGTACTCCGTGGAACCTCGGCAGAATATCGCGCTCGCCCGGAACAAGGCCGTCGAGAACGCACACGGAGACTTTGTCGCCTTCATCGACGACGATGAGTTTCCGAGCAAAGGCTGGCTCCGGACTCTGTTTAAAGCCTGCAACGACTATGACGTGGACGGTGTGCTTGGACCAGTGAAGCCGTACTTTGACAAAGATCCGCCAAAGTGGGTCGTTAAGGGCAAGTTCTACGAACGGCCGACTTACCCAACCGGGTTGGTAATCGACTGGAGAAAAGGACGGACCGGGAACGTCCTGCTGAGACGCCGCATTTTCGCTTCTGGCGGACAACCGTTCAGGCCGGCGTTTCTGACAGGAGAGGATCAGGATTTTTTTAGAAGAATGATCGAAAAGGGGTACTCGTTCATCTGGTGCAATGAGGCCGTGGCGTTTGAGGTCGTTCCCCCGATCCGTTGGAAACGCACCTTCCTGTTAAGAAGAGCGTTACTCCGGGGAACAATTTCCGTAGTCCATCCGGCGTTCGGACCGCGTCAGATCGTAAAGTCAGTCATCGCCGTTCCCGTTTACGCGGCCGCGCTGCCGTTTGCGTTTGTGTTGGGACATCACAGGTTCATGACACTCCTGGTCAAATTAGCAGATCATCTGGGCAAGCTCCTTTCACTCCTGGGCATCAACCCGATTCGAGAGTCATACGTCACCGAGTAACTGAAAGACATGAGCCAGACGGAACTCGATCCTTTCATTGTCGGGCGGGACGATCTGATCCTCGTGACAGGGGCCACGGGTTTCATTGGATCCAGACTCGTGGAGAATCTGTTGGAACGCGGGTTCCGCAACCTGCGCTGTTTCACCAGAGCCTCTAGTGAGGCGGCTAGGATTGAAGACCTCTCTGTCTGCCATCGCAACGGCACCCGGGTGGAAGTGGTCAAAGGCAATCTTCTCTCGCGCGAGGATTGTGCTGCTGCCACCGAGGGCGCGGCGCTCATCTTTCACCTGGCCGCGGCCAGAGGCGAGAAGTCATTTCCCGATGCGTTCCTGAACTCCGTCGTCACCACGCGGAATCTTCTCGAAGCATGCCTCCGTCATCGTTGCGTGCGGCGATTCGTCAACGTCAGTTCCTTCGCGGTTTACACCAACACGCAGAAACGTCGGCGCGGCGTGTTGGATGAGTCTTGTCCAGTTGAAAAGCATCCCGAGCTCCGGGGAGATGCCTATTGCTTCGCGAAAGTCAAACAAGACGAAATCGTCACCGAGTATGGAAAGAGGTTCGGGCTTCCTTACGTCATTGTCAGACCTGGGTATGTCTATGGTCCCGGCAACGAGGGCATCACCGGCAGGGTAGGGGTCGGTACGTTTGGTCTCTTTCTGCATCTTGGGGGGTCGAACACAATACCGTTTACGTACGTCGATAACTGTGTGGATGCAATCACCCTTGCCGGATTGAAGAAGGGGATCGACGGCGAAGTATTCAACGTCGTGGACGACGATCTTCCTTCCAGCAAACAGTTCTTGCATCTATATAAACAGAATGTAAGACGATTCAAGTCAATCTATGTTCCCCACGTCATAAGTTACGCACTCTGTGCTTTGTGGGAAAACTATTCGAGCTGGTCAGAGGGGCAGTTGCCGCCCGTGTTCAATCGCAGGGGCTGGCATGCATTCTGGAAGAAGACCCGGTATAGCAACGAAAAGGTTAAGACGTCGCTCGGCTGGACTCCAGCGGTACCAACAACGGAGGGTTTGACGATTTATCTTCGAAGCTGCCGGGAGAAATTGTTACATGCTTAAGGTCGCCATCGTTGGATGCGGCAAGATCGCGGATGTGCACGCGTCGCAGATCCACAGGATCAAAGGATGCGAAATCGTTGGGGTCTGTGACCGGGAACCGCTCATGGCTCGGCAGCTCTACGAGAGGTTTCCGGTCAAACGTCATTTCAGCGACTTGACAGAACTCCTGGGCGAAGCCAGGCCGGACGTTGTTCACATCACGACGCCGCCGGAAAGCCATTTCGATATTGCGAAGCTTTGCCTGGAAGGGGGATGCCACGTTTACGTGGAGAAGCCGTTCACAATTGACGAGGGGGAGGCTCGAAGACTAATTGCTCTTGCGAATGAAAAGAGGCTCAAGATAACTGTAGGGCATGACGATCAATTCCGACATGCAGCGCGACGCATGCGAGCTCTCGTCCAGAGCGGCTTCTTGGGCGGCAGGCCGGTACATATGGAGAGTTATTACTGCTATGAGCTCGGTCGATCCGGGTACGCGGGAGCGCTGCTTCGCGACAAGCGACATTGGGTCCGCAGACTGCCGGGAAAATTGTTGCACAACGTAATCAGCCACGGCATTGCGCGGATTGCGGAATTCCTGACCACCGAGTCGCCCCGGGTAATTGCGCACGGATTTGTGAGTTCTTTTCTCCAGAGTATAGGTGAAAAGGAAATCATCGATGAACTGAGAGTCATCATCTGTGAGGAGGAGCGCACCACCGCCTATTTCACCTTCTCGTCGCAAATGCGTCCCTCGCTGCATCAGTTTCGTATCTATGGACCGACAAATGGTCTTATTCTCGATCAGGATGAGGAGACGCTTATCAAGCTTCACGGAACCCGGCTCAAAAGCTACCTCGAGCACTTTATCCGCCCTGTAATGATCGCAGAGCAGCATCTCGGAAATGTGACCAGGAATGTGGGATCTTTTCTCGCAAGGGACTTCCAAATGAAGTCCGGAATGAAGCATTTAATCGAAAGCTTTTACCGTTCGATTCTTCAAGACACCCCCGTTCCCATCCCTTACCGCGAAATTCTTTTGACCGCCAGAATCATGGACGCCATCTTTGCCCAGCTGCATGAAAAACAGTCAGAGGTCTGGGCGCACTCCCATATCCCGTTGCAGGCCTCTCTGACCAACTAGAACAGAAGTAGGTCGCCCGGTATCTCAAGCGCGCGTCACGAGGGTTTCCCCGTCTTCGGACCGTGGACGTCAGGATCCTGCCCCCGTTTGAGCCTGCCCCCGTCGGTAATCTGAGGCAAAAGAAGGCATCATGAAGGTTTGCGGCAAGGAAATCAGAATCCAGGGACGGCTGATCCGGATCGCCCGTCTCGACGGTGACAAATACCAGTTCCTGGATGATCCAGAGCCAGTGGTTGACGGCCTGCGGAAGTGCGGAACCCGGATCGACCTCTTCACGTTTATGCAGAAATTACCTGAAACCTCCCCGAAGTATCGCTACCCAATGGAGTGGGACAACTTGGCGGTCCTGCCGGTCTCCACCTTCGACCACTGGTGGACGCAGCAGATTGGTTTCAAGGCCCGGAATAAGGCCAAGCAAGCCCAGAAGAAAGGGGTTACGCTCCGGGAGGTACGTTTCGATCATGCCCTCATCCGGGGAATCTGGGAGATCTACAACGAGTGCCCCGTCCGCCAAGGAAAGCCGTTCCGCCATTACGGGAAGAACATCCAGGCCGTGCGCGAGGAAGAAGCGACGTTTCCCGACAGCAGCATCTTTATCGGGGCGTTTCTCGGCGAGACGTTGATTGGTTTCATCAAGCTGGTAACCGACGAAACTCGAACGCAGGCGGGCCTGATGAACATAGTCTCTATGATCGGGCACAGAGACAAGGCTCCGACAAACGCGCTGGTCGCACAAGCCGTCCGGTCCTGCGCCGAACGAGGCATCCCCTATCTCGTGTACTCGAATTTCGCCTATGGGAAGAAGTTGCGAGATAGTCTCAGCGACTTTAAGGAACGCAACGGGTTCCAGCGGATCGATCTGCCTCGCTACTACGTCCCTTTATCTTCCATCGGTTGGGCCGCTTTCCGTCTGCGACTGCATCGCCGATTTGTTGACCATTTTCCCGAACCTTTCATAGCCAAGATCCGCGAACTCCGAAACGCCTGGTACAACCGCAAGTTGCCAGGAGTCGCGGAAGTTTCATAGGCGAAAACAACATGCCGGGAATTGTCGGTCTTATCGGAATGCCCCTTCAAAACGAACGAGGGGACGTCGTTCTGCTCTTTTCGGGGGAGGAGTACCCAGAGCCGGGAACAGCTCGCCGCCTCAAGGAGCGAGAGCATGAGTTCGACATGGAAGGGCCTGCCTATCTGGTCCACCTCTACGAGGAGGACGCCGCATTTCCGGCTGGCTTGAACGGGCGATTTCATGGAGTGTTGACCGACCGAACGCGCGGAACGACAACACTCTTCAACGACCGCTACGGAATGCACCGAATTTATTATCACGAGTCGAAGGAGGCTTTCTATTTCGCGGCAGAAGCCAAGGCCATCCTCGCTATCCGTCCCGAACTCCGAAGGGTAGACCCTCGGGGGCTCGGGGAGTTCGTCGCTTGCGGTTGTGTGTTAGAAAATCGGACGCTCTTCGATGGCATCCACGTGCTACCGCCTGCTGCGGCCTGGGTTTTTCGTGGCGGCGCAATCGAGCGCAAAAGCACCTACTTCCTGCCGCGGGAGTGGGAGGAGCAAGACCCTCTGGGGCCGGAATCCTATTATGAGAAAGTCCGTGAGAACTTCTCGCGGAACCTCCCTCGGTATTTCAATGGTCGGGAGCGCATCGGAGTGTCCCTCACAGGGGGACTGGACACCCGGATGATCATGGCGTGGCAGAAGTCTCCGCCGGGATCTCTTCCCTGTTACTCCTTCGGGGGGATGTTCCGCGACTGCCAGGATGTCCTGCTGGCGCGGCGAGTGGCTGGCGCGTGTGGGCAGTCCCACGACGTGATACCTGTGGGCAAAGAATTCCTCTCGCGCTTTCCCCACTATGCCGAGCGCAGTGTGTATCTCACCGACGGATGCGTCGACGTCAGCCGTTCCCCTGACCTGTACGTGAACGAGAGGGCCCGCGAGATCGCCCCCGTGAGGATGACCGGGAGCTACGGAAGCGAAGTGCTCCGCGGCGTCCGAGCCTTTAAGCCTGTGGGGCCCAAGCAGGGGCTCTTCCAACCGGAGTTCCTCTCCCATGTCCATGCGGCTACGGACACGTACGCGGGGCTGCTCCGCGGGCACCGGATTTCCTTCGCCGCGTTTCGGCAGGCGCCATGGCACCACTACGGCCTGCTCGCTCTTGAACAGACCCAGCTCGCCGTGCGGACTCCGTACCTCGACAACGACCTCGTCCGAACGGCCTTCCGTGCGCCTGAGTCGGCCCTCGCGAACAGCGACGTTTGCTTAAGGTTGATTGGCGACGGGAACGCGGCTCTGCGGCGAATCCGAACCGACCGTGGCCTGAACGGAAGCTCGGCGCATCTCGGCTCAGTGGCTGCCCGGAGCCTGCTCGAGTTCACGTTCAAGGCGGAATACGCCTACGACTACGGAATGCCACAGTGGGTGGCCCGGATCGATCATCTCTTCTCGCCGCTCCACCTCGAACGCCTCTTCCTCGGGAGGCACAAGTTCTACCACTTCCGAGTTTGGTACCGGGATGCTCTCTCCTCCTACGTGCGTGAAATGCTGCTCGACCCGCGGACGCTTTCTCGGCCGTACCTCGAACGGAACGGACTTGAGACCATGGTGCGGGGGCACCTCAAGGGCGACCGGAACTACACCTTCGAGATCCACAAGGTGCTCACGCTGGAACTCCTGCACCGTCTGTTCCTCGATGCAAATTGACCGCGCGTCTCCACAAGACGGCTCTCAACAGCTTTTTCCATGCTCTTGAAGAAATTTCTCAGAGGGGTGGGGCCATGATTAGAAACTCAGGCTGGATCTTGCTGCCAGGCGCAGCGGTATTACTGTTCTTGTCGGCGTTCCCAGGTGCGGCGTCGGCCCAGACGAGGGTATCGTTCGTTGCCAGAAGAGATTTTACAGCCGGATATGATCCTATGTCTGTCGCCGTGGGCGACTTCAATGGCGATGGGGTGCCCGACCTGGTAGTCGCCAACCGGGTGTTCAATAATGTCTCGGTGCTCCTGGGCAACGGCGATGGAACCTTCCAAGCGGCACAGCCCATCAGTGCGGGGACGCGTCCTATCTTCGTGGCCATAGGCGACTTCAACGGCGATGGCAAGCTGGACCTGGTGGTGGCCAACGAAGGCTCCAACAATGTCTCCGTGTTGTTGGGAAACGGCCAAGGGGCCTTCCAGGCGGCACAGAACTTTGCTGCGGGCACGAATCCTCAATCCGTAGCCGTGGGCGACTTCAATGGCGATGGCAAGCTGGACTTGGCCGTAGCGAACGAGGGTTCAGGTGACGTGTCGGTGCTTCTGGGCAACGGCGATGGCACGTTCCAGACAGCGGTAGCCCTTGCCACGGGAACTCATCCTCAATCGGTAGCCGTGGGCGACTTCAAT